>Ga0182024_10015815_pt1 | contig 14391 bp, 11 predicted proteins | sample P32metaG_FD_120480 | JGI IMG/M metagenome (GOLD analysis project Ga0182024, IMG submission 120480) | Permafrost microbial communities from Stordalen Mire, Sweden - P3-2 metaG (Illumina Assembly) | ecosystem: Environmental > Terrestrial > Soil > Wetlands > Permafrost | place: Sweden: Stordalen... | reverse complement strand
TCCTTCACGAGGTCCGGCGCCCAGCGCGGACGGTCGGCGGGTGAGACGCGGTCTTTGTTGGTTCGAAACATCCACTCGAAATGCGCCCACGGCATCCCCTTGTGCGAATCGTGCGGATCGCCGTCGTGGTCGGAGTGCGCGTGATGCGCGCGATGCGTCGCGACCCATTCGATCGGGCCGCCTTGCAGCGCGAGCGTTCCGAGTATCGCGATGGCATACTCGGCCGGTTTCCAGAGCGCGAGGCTGCGATGCGTGAGCAACCGGTGATAGCCGAGCGTGATGCCGAACCCGGTGACGATCCAAAGGAAGATGGCGACGGCGAGCGTTCCCCATGAAAAGAACGCCGGCACAAAGACGCCGAGCGCTCCCACATGCACGATTCCGAGTCCGATCGCGATCCCGTAACTCCGTTTGCCTTGACGCGGAGCCGCTGTCGTGGTCATTATTTTGCTTTCGGTCAACTCCGTGCGATTATAAAGCGACGCTGGAAGAATCCTGCAGTTGCGCTTTCGCAACGGCGAGCAGTGATTCGAACGCAGCTTGCCGGAAACCGAGAACCCGGAATCGAACGGCTCGGCTATCCGTCCATATAGGAGAAAGCCCCATGAATTGGCGCGGCATATTAGGGACTGCTATATTATCGTTCGCGGGATCGGTTTTGGTCGCGGGAAGCGCGAGCGCTCAGCCTGCTTCAGGCGACGGCGCAATCAAAGCCGCCAACCAGGCGTTTTACGTCGCGCTTTCCGCGCGAGACGTCAAAGCGATGGAGGCCGTGTGGGCCAACAAGCCATACGTCGTCAATATTGGTCCGCGGGACACGACCGTACGCGTGGGTTACGCCGACGCGGTATCAAACTATTGGCCTAAAACGTTCGCCCTCATCTCGCGCATGTCTGTTACTCTGACCTCGATCGCCCAGCTCCGGACCGACGGAAAGCTAGCCTGGGTCGTTGGAACGGAGAACGCCGTAATTCAGCTTAAGAATGGCGGGGCACCCGTGAAGTTCAGGACGTTTTTCACGAACGTCTTTGAAAAAGAGGGCGCTCGCTGGCTGATGGTTTCGCATCACGCGCAGCCCATTCCGTAAGCCGGCGCGATCTCTGACGGCGCCCTCGGTGGTCTAAAGCCGGACGGAGCCGGACGCTCCGCTTGATACCATCTCAGCGAAGCCTGGGCTTTTGCCGCTCAGGGGAGCTACAACAATCTCACTGCGTTTTCTCGCTTTGCTCGCCTGCGCCGGGCTCTTGCTCGGCGCGGCTGCCCCCGGCCCCCTGCCAACGGGTAAACCGGCGGGGCCCAAGCCGAACCCGGCCTCCACGAATATCGGCGAGGCGCCTACCTCACTCGGAACGCTGACGAGCGGACCAACGATCACGGCGTTCGGAAACGCACCTTGCCCCGGCATGGGGTCTGATTCATCGAGCGAGGCGCAGTGCGTAAACGCGCTCCTGAGCGGCAAGCTCGTCATCGGCTTCGTGTGGATGCAGTCCGCCGGCGGCGCCGACGTGATTCCGACGCGGTACGGCGTCTACAAGACCTCGCGATCCATTGGGAGCAACCCGAATGCACGCAAAGCGCCGGGGGCGGGCGATACTCTCGTGGCCCAGGGGGCGACCATCCGGGGCGGCTCCTATCCGGCCTACGGCTCGATGCTGATTCCGTACGCCGCGCATGACTGCTTCGACGTGCGCGTCTTTGCAGGCAACGTCGCGCCGGACACCTTGCAATCGCCGCCGAGCGGCGTGCAATGCGCCGACTGGGGATCCCCCACGAAGACCACGACCTTGACCCCTTTCCAGTTCGGTGGGGACTATCTCAGCGCGTGCGCGACCAACCTAAACGCAACTACTCCTTCCACGGGCAATCCAACGAACGTGGTCGGAATCCAAGAAGTCAGCTCGACGCCAATCGCATGGGGGTGCGCAAACGGCACAGGCGCCATCATGCATTCCCAGACCTTTCACTACCCGGCGATAAGTGTCGCGCACGGCGTCATCAGCGCAACGCTTTCAGCGCCGGGCGATCTGCATTGCGCCGGCAGCGTCAGCTTGGCGAAAGGCAATCCAGGCGATCCTAACTACGCCCCGCTGCCGGGCTATGGAGCCGCGCAGACGTGGCCGCTCGGAGGCGGTTCCCCGCTCAACCTCAAGGTGGCGGCGTATGCGAATATGTTCGCGGACATCCCGGCCAATCAAGTCGTAGAACCGACATTTCGCATCGATCCGCGCAAAGTAGCGGATACCGACTGCTCCGGAAACGTTCAAACACCAACCCTTACCATCGTCACCTTGAATTGAGCGATGTAGTATTGATCGTGTCCCAAGCCGTGGTGCACGGCCCGCTGTCTGACGAGACAGGCTCTACGCCACATGGAACCGACTTCGGCGGCCGGCGGCCCCTGCCCGCCCAACAGTCGTTCCTCGCGTTTGTCGAAGAGACGCCCTGAGCGCCCCTACAACCGGCGTGCTGAGGGTGCGATCGGCCCGCAGGCGTTGCCGGCTCAAGGCTCGCGTCTTAACTGGCACAGACTCCGGAATCAGAACTCCGGAAAGTTAACTCGAAACTACGCTCGTCCGCAGAACCGCCTGATTTTGCGCTGCGACGCCGTGTATTTCGTCGGCGTTCCGAACAATTGCGGAGTCGAGGTTCCTGACAACCAATCTCATCTAGATTAGGAGGCCGGTGCGCAGGATGCAGCCTCAGTGCAAGACGACTTTTCCGATCTTGCCGACTGCGTTCTCCGTGAACCAGAGGTTCCCGTCCGGACCTGTCGTGATGAAATCCGGTCCGCTGCCACTCGTAGGAGTAACGTACTCGGTGAACGTCCCAGAGGTCGTGAGCTTTCCGATACTGCTGGAACTCTCTTGCGTGAACCAGAGGTTGCCGTCCGGACCGGCCGTGATGAAATGCGGGGGCCTTGGCTCCTGCACACTGCCGCCCCCGACCAACATGACGGTGATCGCGGGAGGCACGTACTCGGTGACTATCGTCGAAGTGGTCGTGATCATTCCGATCTTGCCGGCAGCTAATTCTATGAACCAAAGGTTGCCGTCCGGACCGACGGTGATGAACGCCGGCTCGCTGTTGCTCGTAGGAATCGCGAACTCGCGGATGATCCCCGAGGTCGTGATCTTCCCGATCTTGTTGCCGCTGGTTTCCGTGAACCAGAGATTGCCGTCGGGACCGGTCGTGATGAAATCCGAGCCGCTGCTGCTCGTGGGAGTCGCGTACTCGGTGATCGTCCCAGAGGTCGTAATCCTTCCGATGCCGATAGCCTCCGTGAACCAGAGGTTGCCGTCCGGACCAGTCGTGATGGATTCCGGGCCGCTTTCGCTCGACGAAGTCATATACGCGGTGATCGTCCCAGAGGTCGTGATCTGTCCAATCTTGCCGGCGTTGACTTCCGGGAACCAGAGGTTGCCGTCCGGACCGGTCGTGATGGAATTCGGGGCGCTGTTGCTCGTAGGAATCGTGAACTCGGTGACCGTCCCGGAGGGCGTCACCCTTCCGATCTTGCCTATGCCTTCCGTGAACCAGAGGTTGCCGTCCGGACCGGTCGTGATGGAATTCAGGCCGACCGGGCCGTAGGAAGTCGCGAACTCGCTGATCGTCCCGGAGGGCGTGATCCTTCCGATTTTGCCGGTGCTATTTTCCGCGAACCAGACGTTGCCGTCGGGACCGGTCGTGATGAACTCCGGGGCGCTGCCACTTGAGGAAGTAGCGAACTCCAAGATAGTCGCCGTCGGCGTTGGAGTTGGCGCCGGCGTTGGCGAGGGAGCTGGCGTGGGCGTCGGCGCTGATGTCGGCGCCGGCGTCGGATACGTGCCAGCGGGCGCGAAAAGGAGCGCGACGGGTCCGTTCACGCCGGTTTTGATGGTCGCGATGGGTGAGCCGGTGTAGGGTGGAATGTACTCGGTCACGGCTGATTGGGGAACTGTGTTGCCGACGTTTGCAACGAAGAGATCGCCCTCAGCATCCAGCGCTAACGCGCGGGGCTCGTTCACACCGATGCTGATGGTCGTGGGCGAGCCGGTGTAGGGTGGAGCGTAGACGTTCACGGTGCTGGAGTTGGCACCCGAGTTTGCAACGAAGAGATCGCCCGCAGCATCCAGCGTAAGCGCGGTGGGATTGTTCACGCCGTTGCTGATGGTCCTGGGCGAGCCGGTGTAGGGTGGGACGTACTCGGTCACGGTGCCGGTACCACCTTGGTTCACAACGAAGAGATCGCCCGCAGCGTCCAGCCTGAGCACGTCGGGCTGGCTCACGCCGGTGCTGATGGTCTTCGGCGTGCCGTCGTAGGGTGGCGCGTACTCGGTCACGGTGCTTGCGCTGTAGTTTGCAACGAAGAGGTCGCCCGCAGCATCCAGCGTGAGCGCGGAGGGGCCATTCACGCCGGTGCTGATGGTCGTCGGCGTGCCGGTGTAGGGTGGCGCGTACACGGTGACGGTGCTGGGGCTGGGAGTGTTGTTTGCAATGAAAAGGTCGCCCGTCACAGCATCGAGCGCGAGCGCCTGTCCGATGCCGGGCCCGGTTCCGCTGCTGATGGTCGTAGGCGTGCCGGTATAGGGCGGCCCGTACACGGTCACGGTACTGAAGTCGGCGCGTTCGCTTGCAATGAAGAGATCGCCGGCAGCGTCCAGTGCGACCGCGCCGGGACTGAGCGCGGTGCTGATGGTCGTGGTGGGCGAGCCGGCGTAGGGTGGCGCGTACACGGTCACCGTTTGGCCACCTTCGTTTACAACGAAGAGCGTTTGGGTGTAGTTTCTCACCGAGAGGGTTGCCGAGGCGGTGCCGGTTGCGCCGCTTGACGTCGCCGATATCGTAACCGTTCCGGTCAAAGACGTCGAGCCATTGTAGGTGAGGGTCGCCGTACTCCCCGGTCCGGTAATGCTCGCCGGCGCAATCGTGACCGCTCCGCTCGTATCACTGCTGCTAAGCGTGATCGGCTCCGTGTAGGCTCCCGGCGCGACGATTGTATTCCCATCGGCATCCAGCGCGTTCACGGCCAGAGTCGCATAGCTGCTGACTCCTTCCGCAAACGTGATTTTGCTTGGTGAGAGCGTGAGTTGCGCGATCGCGCCCCCGAACGACACATTGACCGTGTTGAGTTGGCCGCCAACGATGGTCTGAGCCGTCGAACCGCTCGAAAGCAGATTGCCATTCTGGCCATCGTAGAGGCTGATCGTAAAGCTATCAATGCCTACCGGAGCGACAATCGTAATAGTGCATTGAGTCGGCTGGCAGGCATTCCCGGCGTTTGTCGTCGCGCCACCGGCGATCGGCGTCACCGATGCGGTTATCCATTTCGTCGATGGCGACACGTACTGAGGTTTACGCGAGGTGCTCGCAGTTTGCGTCGGAATCGCAACGACAAACGTGATTTTCGATGTGGGCGTCGTAGTGGACGATCCGATACCGGCCGGAGCGATCGGAATATTGGATGCACGCCCGCTGCACGCTGCAACGACGAGCACGCCAAATGCGCCGATGAAGAGCCGCGTCCGCAACGAACGCAGCATCAACTCCCTCCGCCCACCGTTACGGTCACCGTTATGCTCAGTTGAGTGCTAAACCCGTTCGCACCGCTGACCGTAAGATTGCACGTACCCGGAGCATTGGGGGTAACGCTGAAGCTGGCGCCTTGCGCCGGCGTTACCGACGCGTACGACCCGCACGTCCCGCCGCTGACAGTGAACGGCCCCGTGTAGCCTGCCTGCGAGGCCGTAAACGTCTGCGCGTACGCACTGCCGGTAGCGAGGAACGCGAGACTCGATGGGTTGAGCACGACCGCCGAGTCGCTCGTGTAATACAGAGCGAACCAATAGGTCACGTTTCCGATGAGCGAGACCAGGCTGGAGGATGTCATCAATGACAGAGTCGAGCCGCTTACGGTCGCCGGGCCGAGAGCGTTCAAGGTCCAGTTGGGCGGTAGGTTCGTCGGATCGTAGACCGCCATATAGTAGAGCACGCCGCTCAGCGGCGGCTGTGGAAGGTTGATCGTAAACCCCAGCGACGAAGTAAACGATACGGTCGCCGAAGGCGTAATCGAAAGATAGACAACCGGCGAATTCACGCTGAGAATTTGCCGAAGGCCGTCCTGTAGCACGGGCAGACCCGTCGGCGCACCCGTTTGTAGAACGATCGTGATTTGCGTGCCCGCGCCGGATGACGGGCTGGGAGCGGTGATCGTCCCACTGTAACCTGCGAACGAAGGCAGAGCGATCTGCGCACCGCCTGTGGAGAGAATCCCCTGAGTTGTATTAGGCGGCAGAGGCGTCGGCGTTGGAGTCGGCGGTTGGGAAATCGAACCCGACCCGCCGCCGCCACCGCACGCATTCATCGTGGCTACAATGAGGGCGGGAGCAAGAACACGGCCGAGGCGCAGGAGGCAAGGCATCATGCCATGGAGCCATTCGCGAGCGACACGAACCCGCCCCTATGGTGCGCTTTTCCGATGGGACTTGGCCACCGCATGCTTTCCTCGCTAAGCGAACACGCGCTCCTCATCCACGCCATCGGCACGCATTCATCAGACTTGTCGAAGAGGTCAAATCCTAAAGGACCCGTCGCGCAATGCGTGGCGCAGTTCGATTTCTATCTCGGCCCCGCTGCCTCGATCCCCGAGGTAAATCTTCCCGAAGATACGGACGCCGCATTGGTAGCTCGGCAGATCGCCGCTCGACCATCGACCATACCACTTCCGCGCCGGGCGAGGACTGGGCGACGCCGCTCGATGCCCTGAGAGTGCGAACGGCGGCGGCGAGGCACGCATATCCGGCCTTTTGCGCGACTATTTCTCCTTCCGCTTCGCTCGTTGCTCCGCCACGCGGTACTTCACGATCTTCGTGACGAGCGCGCGTGGGAGAGGCTCGCCGAATGGAAACTGAACCGAGCCCTTGGCAGATTTATATTCCGAGAGTTCCTTCTTGAACTTAGCAATCGCCGAAGAGCCCGGGTAAAACCCGATGTGGTTGGCGTGCGCCCCGAACCAGACGAGCATACCGCCGAGCCGAAATGCTGGAATACGATAGCTGATCGTCTCGGTCGCCTCAGGCGCCGCTGCCCGGATTGTCTGCCGCATCGTCCGTAAGAGTTGCTGCACGCCTTTGGGAAAGCGGTCTGCGTAATCGTCGAAATCCTTCGCAGGTCCCTTGCTCATACGAGATAGACTCTACGCCAGATGAGCGGCTTCGGCAACCTCCGTCCCTGCCGGCCCGACTTTGCATCCATTCGGGTAAGTCCATTCGCATCCAGCCGTTCGATCGTAATGCGCTGCCACTTTCGTCACGGTGGTATATTGAGGTTGCTCCCACCCCACATGCGCGCATTCCGCGACGCGGTGTCTGTTTGTTCGATGCTGAGACCGGTAAAGTGCTCAGTTACAGCGTTAATATAATTAACGTCGACTACTCTAGGCCGCCCACCACCCGACGATAACAGACAACTCGGCGCGCGGCGGAAACCCCGCGCTACGCTCCGACGGCCTTGTGCGCGAGCCGTGGCTCATCGAAACAAGCGTTTCCGTATTGCTGTATTTCACTGGTGCAATGCGTTTTTTTAGTCGGAGTCAATCATGAATATACTTATTGCATCGATCGCCTGCTTGCTTCTGGTCACGCCAGGCGAAACGTCCGCAACCGAGGCGGCAAAATCTGCAGCAGACCGCGCTGCGCAAGAGGCTATCGTCAAATTGAAAGCGCCCGGTGTTGCGGTCGCAGTCGAGATCAATGGAGAGATCGTCGTCCTGCGCGGGTATGGAGTCAGGGATCTAGTTTCGAAGCTGCCGGTAACCTCGAATACCCATTTCGAAATCGGCTCTATTTCAAAGCAGTTTACCGCAGCGGCCGTTCTGCAATTGGCCGAGTCGCATCGACTGAGCCTCGACGATCCGCTTGGCAAATACGTGCCCGAATATGTTGTGGGCGCAGCAATTACGATTCGCCAGCTATTATCCCAAACTGCCGGTGTCCCAAATTTTACCGAAGGAAATGATTTCATGCAAGTGGCGGCTACTCAGAAGCCGTCGCTGCAAGCGATTCTTGCGCGCATCGACGGAAAGCCGTTGGCTTTCAAGCCCGGCACAGACTGGGCGTATAGCAACACCAACTACGTTCTGTTGGCTAGCGTCATTGAGCTGGTTTCCGGTGAAACGTACAACCAATACATTGCGCGGCATATTTTCCGCGCGGCAGGCCTGCGAGACTCTGGTTTCGCCTCGGACGAAGGAAGCTTTCAGGATATGGCGACCGGCTATTATCCCAATGGAGACGTCATCACTGCCTCGCCGCACGTTGATGAAGCTTGGGCGCCCGGCGCTGGGACAATCGTCTCGACGCTTGGTGACATGCTCAAGTGGGACCACGCGCTGCTGCAAGGGCGCGTTGTGTCGTTTAAATCGGTTAACCTAATGCTGGACGCCGGCACGACCTCTTCCGGTAAGTCAACGGGGTATGGAATGGGGTGGTACAACGACACGGAGAAGGATCACGAAAGGATCTGGCATAATGGCGGGACTTTCGGATCGAGCGCTACGAACGCAATGTTTCCATCCGATCACGAGATCATTGTCATTTTTGACAACAATGTGGCGGTCGACGCAGAAACGATTGCTTCCCAAATCTTTGATGCAACGCACTAACTGAGTTTGTTCGGCCAGGGCCACGCGTTCCGAGAGCCCCGCAGCGCGCCGCGCGGCTCTATGAGGTCACTCGCATGCCACCGTGTTGTGCCTGCCCGGGGGAGCGATCGTTCCGATCTTGTTGCCGCCGTTTTCGGTGAACCAGAGAGCCCGGTCGGGACCCGCGGTGATGCCGACAGGATTGTGGCTGATGGGCTTCCTCTGCCCTTCGTGATTATTTTCGGGCGAGTGCCGCTGAGACGTTATCGCGGAAGTCGATCGTTGGTTCGCCCTGTCCCGACGAGATAAAATCCCAAAGCTGCCATGTACCTTCGATTTTATGGACAACGACGCGTACGCTTCGCTTCAAGTTATCTGTCTTGTGCAGCCCAACCGTAAGCACGACAGGCACCGTTGCCGTATCGCCATGGACCGTAGCCGCTTCAACGCTGGCCGCGTAGACACCGACTTGGACGCCGGAGAAGGGATCGTAGTCGAGCACTAGTTTGCCGGTCTTTTTCTCTTCAGTCTTCGCGCGCTCATAAAGATCATACGTGCTCGCGGCGAGATATCGCTTGAGGCCCTGATCGAAGTTCTTCGGCGACGAAAGATACCACTGGTAGAATGATGCAACGACGGTTCTCGCACCTTGAGTCGCCGCTGCGTGCCCGGCAGTCACGCCGAGCAGCATCATCAGGAATAGGGCACGCGCGCGAAGTCGTAACATGGTGTATCTCATCGTGTTGGATGCTTCCGACCGGGAAACCCGCATGCCAACATAAATGCGTGCCTCGACACGGCCTCGCGCAAGGTCCCACACGTTTGGGTCCTCCCCCTTGTAGGTTTAGCGCCGGCAGTTGGCCCGCCGGGCACTTCAGGGAGGGTTGAGCGCTGCGTTTAGCAACCGCGATCGCCGGCGCTTAGAGCCAGCCGCCGCGCGAGGGGGGGACCGTTTCCGGCCGCAAGCATCACGCAGGCTCTCTCGATCCGGCGTCTACGTGTCTCCGGTTGTTTGGCTGAGTCTATCCAACTAATAAAGTCCCTGCGCGCGATCGGCGTGAGATCGCTCCACTGAGCCTTCGCCATCGGGGTAGCCGCGAGGGCTTTGCGAAGATCCGTTGGCACTCTGGGCTCTGATTCTTCTCCAGTCGGCTTAGGATTCGTTCTGTTCATAATTGTTCTTATTACTACCGATGCGACTCCCCAACGCTAGCGAGTGGCGCGGGGTAGGGAGGATACTTCTCAGGGCCTCGGATGAGGGACCTCGTTACGGTCCGAAAACGCGGGCATGAGCCGAAAGCGCAATCGCTCGTCCCCGCTGCCGGGCGGCGTGGCGCGCAATGCTGAGCAAACCAAGACGAGGCTCCCGGAGCCCGTAGCAAACGCGCCCGACTAGAATACGACTTCGAATCGCAGCGCCACGCAGCCCGGCGCGGGAGGCCTTTCCGGTCGGCTTATTAAGCCGCGAAAGAACTAACGATCCGGAACGATGTTACGATGCGCATTGAGGGCTTCGGTGGCGATCGCGCCGAGCGCCTGCAAGTGCGCTCGCGTTAGTTCGTCCAGATTTGCACGACGGAGCGCTGCCGAGGTATCGGTTTGCAGATATCCGAGTTGTAAGCGCGCGAGGGCCTGTGCGTCGGACGGCGTGCCGGCAGCCGGAGAGGCCCACATGTCGGCCAAGCGCTTGGCAAAGGTCGTCTGCAGGTTGCGCCGGACCGGCCCGGCGTGCGCGACCGAACCATCCGCGATATCGCCGAAGATACCGTCGCGTGTCCACGTGAATAGGTCGGCCAGCGTCATCGTCGCGCCCGCGGCGTATTTGAGGCCGAGATCGTCGATGCGCTGTAGACGTAATGGGGAGAACATCTCGCTCAACGCCGAATTCTGCGCGGTGTTGGCGATTTGTACCACCCCGACGTCGTGCCGCGGCGAGGGATTGTAAACCCAGGCGCCATCTGCGAAGGCGCTCACCTCATTATAAGTGAGGCGCCTCAGGACGTCGGGGTTGAAGTGCCATGCGGCATCCGAAAAGAGGCGATCGTTGAGCAATTGCATGGCATAATACTCGTCTGTTCGCGATACGGCCGAAAATGGGATTATTGAACCCGGATCGCCCCGATTCGCGCGCGAAAGATACTCTCCGCCGATCATGTGGGCAGGCACCGTCGCGCAACGCAGGTAGCTGTTGAGCGGAGCCGTGAACGCTCGACGAGCATCTTCGTAGGATTGACCCGGCGCCGGGAATCGCTTTGCGACCGCGTCCATGACGCCGTGCAGCATTTTCGTTTGAACGCCGCACCATTCGAGCGGCTTGCTGGATAGTACGTTCTGCATGACGCGCGGGTCGACGGAGTGCCCACTTCCGAATTGCGCGTCCTCGTCTGAGGCGAAGCGATAATTCGGGTCGGCCCAACGAGAGGCCCAGCGATTCAGGGTCGGCAGTTCTTGAGCTGACGTCTTCGCTGGGATGTATCCGTACCCGTATTGAATCGCGTAATAATCGTAGGGCCCGAGCACGATCTGCCTGTGCGCCCCTTGCGGCGTCCCCTTGGGCCAGAGATTGTCCGGCGTGTAATCCATGACGGAGGACGAGATGCCGTGCGTGCGCGTGAAGGCGGCGCTTTGCAGTTGCTTCGGGCTGTAGGCCCGCGAGGCGATGAAGTTGTGCTGCAGTCCAAACGTATGCCCGGATTCGTGCAACGTCACGGACCTGATCAAATCGATCGTGTACGCCCGTTCGGCCGCTTCGCTGTCCGGCAGATCCCGCGCCGGGGCGACGATGTATCGATAGAACCGTCCCGCCAGCCCTTCGACGGCGTCGAAGTTCACGCCGACGTTGAGCTCCTCGCCGGTGCGCGGATCGGTCACGATTAGGGCCTCCGCGCCGAATGCCGGCGAACTCGTATTGATCCACCGGAACACGTTGTGACGAATGTCCTCAGGGTCCCAATTCGGATCGGTCGGCTGCTGTTCAACCTGAACCGCGTCAAGAATGCCGATCCGGCGGAACGCATCATTCCAGGTTAGGAGCGCCTGTTTCACCGTGTCGCGATATTCTATCGGCACGTCGTTGCTGATGTAAAAAACAAGCGGTTTGGTCGCTTTCGAAGGCTGCCCGAGTGTCGCGGGGGCGAAGTTCCAGCGCGTGACGTAAAAGATCGTGCGCGTCGGCATGAGGTCGCTCGAAAAATCGATGAGCGGTTGTTCGAAGTAGCCGACTCGCGGGTCGGCGAGTCGCGGAAGGTAGCCGTCGTTCGGCGCCGCGACGATGTTGTACGTCATGACAACTTCGACGCTTCGCGGATCGGGCGCGTTGTCAACGCGAGCCGGCGGCGATTGACTGGCCCAGGTTTGGCTTACTCGAAGAATGTCATTCTCGGGCAACGCTTTAGCTTGTTGAAAGAAGGCCCGCGATGGATCGAGCCGATATGCTGACGCGGGATTGCCCCGCGCGATACGCTCGAAGGATGCGGAGAGATTCGCGATGTCACCGAGAAAGACCGACGCCAGAATTACGACCTTATTATCGCCTTGCGCGACGATCGGGACGACTCCGATGGTCGATGCGGGCAGTGAGATGCGCGCCCCCAGCTCTTGCGGCGTGTTCGGAAGCACCTGCGCTAGCGTGTTCGGCCAGCGCAAGACGACCGTGTCGTCGATCCGGTCGAAGTGCAGGATGCGCGCCGGCGCAACGTACGGCTCGCCGGGGGCGGGACCGATGCCGCCAAGGCCCGTCGATGGGATCGATGTCTCGATGAAGTCCTTGCCGAGTTGCTCCGTCGACAGCGCGAGGTAAACCCTGCCCGCTTTCTTGATGATCGGGATCAGGCCGGGCTGGATGACTGCGTCGCGGATGAAGGTCGCGTACGGGACCGGGGCTGCCGCCTGCGCCGCTGCGGCTGCCGATTGGGCGGCGCCCGGCGGCGCGGGGGGCGGTTGCGGCGGGACGGGTGTTTGCGCCGCAGCGCCCGCCGCGGTTATGAAAAAGGACACGCCAAATGCAATAGAGCGGGCAAAATAAGCGAACACCGGAACCTCCGCGCGAATGTGGTGCTCGGGTTCTACAAGCGCCGAGGCTCATATTCCCACGCATCGCTCTGACTATCCTTAATCGCGAAGGGATTCGGGGTACCCGCGCCGCTGCTTGACGGGCGGCGATCAAGCTAGATGCACTGACCTCTGGACCAGATACCGCCGCCCTGCCGGCAGCACTGCGCGGGCGTTGTGCACGTCGAAGCCAAGTACGCTGGGATGACCGCGAGCGATCTGGCTCGGCTCAAACAGCTCGAGGCCGAGAACGCTCAGATGCAGCGCATCATCGCGCGCCAGACGGTCAAGATCGACGCGATCGAAGACCTCTTACGAAAAAACTCCTGCGGCCTTCCCAGCGAACCCAAGCTGCGAAGGCCTTACAAGCGAAAGGCCTCAGTCAACGCGAAGGCAGGCAAAGGTAGAGCTTTCAGGGGACAAATGAAATGACGCGTTCCAGGGCCAGAACTACCGGTGCCGTTTACTTGCTTTATTTTCTGACGGCCATATTCGCGGTGTCCTTGATTGGACGCGTGCCGGTCGTCTATAGCGATGCCGCCAACCTCATCGCAAATGCGGGCTATGTCGCGGTAACCCTGCTTCTCTATCAGATGTTCAAACCGGTGAGCCGGAACTTCGCCTTACTCGCTGTGGTGATCAGCTTCGTGGGGTGCACCGTTCAGTCGCTAAGCCTCTTTCATCTCGCCCCACCGCACAGCTCGCTGCCGATTTTCGGGTTTTTCAACCTCACCATCGGCTACCTCATTCTAAGGTCGACGTTCCTGCCCCGCGCCCTGGGCGTTCTGATGGCGTTGTCCGGTTTGGGCTGGCTGACGGTTCTATCGCCGGACCTTGTAAAGCATATAACCACATACGTCGAGATCATCGGCATCCTGGCGGAGGGATCCCTGATGCTGTGGCTCCTCATAATGGGCGTGAACGTTCAACGATGGAACGAGCAAGCCGGAAGAGTGGCTTAATACCAGCTCACCCCGAAGCTCGATGCGTTCTCGCTCGCCGAGATCGCGAAGGCGACAGCTTCTCGGGCTGATCGACGGATGCTAGGGCATCGATCGCTGAATGCTCAACTACCGCCGACAGATTAACTTAGTCCGATATTTGGACGGGGGACTGAAATGGGAAGCCAGACGACTACAGTGCTTTACATACTGCTGTTGGCAGCCGTTGTCGTCGTTGTAGATCTACTGTTCTTCAGAAACCAGTTCTGGGAACGGCTGACGGTGAATATAGGAATCGTTTTGGTATTCGCAGCCTTCTACTTTAGATTCCTGAAACGTCCATGAGCAAGGCGGACGGCGCGGTGGTGCGCCGGATACACGCTTAGACGATTCCTCGCGCTCGTCCAAGGCGACGCGTCTTAAGGATCGCGCGTCACGGCGTTGTGCAAAGCATCGGGCCTTACCCTCAAGGCTGATAACGACAATGGCGTCGAAGACGTTCGACGATCTGGGGCATCGGCTTAATGCTTACGTTGGCGAGCCCCCGAGGAGGTTCAAGTGTTAAAGCGACTTGCGCTCATCCTTGCCCTCGCGTTGGGGTTGCCGCTTTCGGCCCTTGCGCCGGCGGATGCAGCAAGCTTCCCGTTTACCTGCAAGATCGGCACAATGAATGCCGCGTCGTGGACCGCGCCAAACTCGGCGGAGGTCACTTTCTCGAGGAGCAAGGGACCTGCTTCGTCAGGCCTGCAGCCCGGCGAGTGCGCCTATTCAAATCGTGCGGTC
>Ga0182024_10015814_pt1 | contig 14392 bp, 8 predicted proteins | sample P32metaG_FD_120480 | JGI IMG/M metagenome (GOLD analysis project Ga0182024, IMG submission 120480) | Permafrost microbial communities from Stordalen Mire, Sweden - P3-2 metaG (Illumina Assembly) | ecosystem: Environmental > Terrestrial > Soil > Wetlands > Permafrost | place: Sweden: Stordalen... | reverse complement strand
TCTGACAGCAATCGCGCGTTCGATATGTTTCTGAAGGTCCGGTACCTCCAGGAGAGAAACGACGGTCGTGGCGTGGTCTTCGCAACCGGCACCCCGATCTCCAACAGCCTCGCGGAAATGTACACGGTGCTCCGATACCTTGGGCCGGAGATGCTGGCGGAACGCAACGTCAGCCATTTCGACGCGTGGGCGGCCAACTTCGGCGAGGCGGTGACCTCGCTCGAACTTGCGCCGGACGGTTCGGGATACCGAATGCACACGCGTTTCGCAAAGTTCATCAACCTGCCTGAACTGCTGCAAATGTTTCGGACGGTCGCCGACGTGCAAACGGCGGACATGCTGAACCTGCCACGACCCGCTCTTGAAAACGGCAAACCAATAGTCGAAGCCGCACCCGCGAGTCCGGAACTGAAAGCCTTCATCCGCACGCTCACTGATCGGGCTGAAAGATTGCGAAAGCAGCGAGTAGATCCCTCGGTCGACAACATGCTCAAGATCACTGGTGAGGGGAGAAAGGCCGCTCTCGATATGCGGCTCGTGTCCCCTGAAGTGCAGCCAATCGAGGAGACGAAGATTGATCGTGCCGTTTCTCGTGTGGTCAGTATCTGGCAAGCGACCCAGTCACAACGTTCCACCCAGTTGATTTTCAGCGATCTTTCGACGCCCGATCCGGGGCGATTCAATGTGTATCACGAGATGCGTGACCGGCTGGTGAAGGCAGGAGTGCCGGAGCGGGATATAGCCTTCATTCACGACGCAGATACGGACGCGGCTAAGAAGCTGCTTTTCGGCTCGGTCAACTCCGGGCGAATTCGTATTCTTCTTGGGTCAACTGAAAAAATGGGTGCCGGTACAAACGTGCAGCGCCGGCTTGTTGCGCTCCACCATCTGGATGCTCCGTGGCGCCCGCGCGACATCGAGCAACGCGAGGGGAGGATTCTGCGCCAGGGCAACGAAAACAAGCAGGTTCAGATTTTCCGATATGTTACCGAGGGTTCCTTCGACGCCTACATGTGGCAAACGCTGGAGACGAAGGCCCGTTTCATTCAGCAGGTAATGCGGGGAGAGACTTCGGTGCGCGCGGCCGAGGATCTCGAAAGCGGTGCCCTTACGTATGCGGAGATTAAGGCGATTGCTTCCGGGAACCCGGCTGTCGTGGAGAAGATCAAAATTGATACGGAGGTTCGCAAGCTCGACCAGCTCCGAGCCGTTCACGCAAATCAACAGCGCCACATTCGGTGGGAGATTCGCGACTTGCCTCGCCAGATCGCCGAGGCGAAAGAGAATCTAACGCAGATCGAAACGGACATCTCAACGCGTGACGCGAACAACTCCGGCGAGTTCGAAATGACCGTGGGTAACCGCGTCTTTTCGGGCAAAGGTGCCCGCGAAGAGTCAGCGAATGCTTTGACACAAGCGATCCTGTCCTGGCGGGACGATCAGACCCTTCAGCCTCGTGGGTCCTTACGAGGATTCGAGGTCCTCAGCAAAGGCAAGAGCACCGGGTTCGGCTTGATCGACGGTGACGAACGCGTTCCGGACCTTTTCATCCGCGGAAAGGCGACATACTCCGCAAACCTGAACCTGACCAATCCTGTCGGGACTATTCAGAGTATTGAATACACACTAAGGAGTCTGGACAAGCTTGCTGGTGAGCAGCAGGGGCGCGTGGTGCGGACAGAGAAGGAACTCGCCGACTACCAGTTGCAGTGCGATAGGCCATTCGAACACGAGGAGCGGTTGAAGGAATTACTCGCGCGTCAATCTGAATTAACCGAATTGCTCGATCTCGACAAGGGAGATCAGCAGGCGACCGATCCGGTGCCGGAACCGGAGGAGGAGCGCAAAGCGGAAATGGATGACGCCGCGGCTGGGAAGTCCGCGCCGCAGGGAATCACCGATGTTGCCCAATCATACATGCGGGACTCCCGAATGGCGATCAGTGACCTTCCCATCGTTGAGCGCAAACTTCCAGTCTCCGGTAGCGTTACCGGCAAAGCCGTTGCGAAGACCGATACCCAAGTTGCGATTGCAACCGCCGCCAACAGCTTCGTGATTCTTGAATTGAACGGCTTGCCCGCGAGCCTTCAAATCGGGGAAAAGATCGCGGTGAGGATGCAACAAGGCCGGGCCGTCATCGAGCAGGGACCGTATCGCGGTCGGTAGCCCCTGAATTCTTGCCGCAAAACTGCCGATGCACCCTACGGGAGGTATCGATGAACTTCTGGTTTCTTCTGGCTGCGCTGATGGGGGCGCGATTTTTTGCGCGGTTCATGCTGTTCTTCCTCCTGGGGATGGGCCTCATGCTGTACTGCTTTCTTCGAGCATAACGACACCTCGCGCGAGAACACGCGACGCGAGTCTTCCTCGTATCTGATCGACGACTGCAAACGCCGAGCCGCAACCTGATTCGTTGCGCTACGGTCCGGGCTTTACCTCATTCCTTGTCTGCCCGCCAGTTCGGGCAACGCTTCGCTTGACGGCCTGATCGGCCTGCACGCGCCTTCCCGCCGCCACTCGGGTTTCCCCAGGCTTCCTCCACTTCGCTTCGCTTCATTTCGTGCAGCCCTCCGCTGCGCTCCGCTCGCCCCTGATGGAGGCGAGTGGGTGATCCCCCTCCCTCGTTTTGGCGTTAAGGAGCGTGCCCGCTCGCTGGGGCTGCCCCGAACACAACGGGCAGAAAAGGACCGAAATGAAACTTCGAAACATCGCCGCAAACAATACGAATCAAGACGCAACCCGCGAGACCGCAATCATGCAGGACATCGATCTCGTAAGCAACCTCGCCAGGCGTATTCAACAGCGCGTACCGCCGTGCGTGACGTTTGACGATCTGGTCAGCGCCGGCATGATCGGCCTGATTCAGGCTGTGGACCGCTTTGACCGTAGGCGCGGCCTGAAGTTCAAGACTTACGCGCAGCACAGAATCCGGGGCGCCATGCTCGATTTCCTCCGCGAAGAAGACCCACTCTCGCGAACCGAACGTCGACGCGTTCGGGAGTCTGCGGCGGGGCTCAGCGCCACGGGCTGCGGGATTCAGCCTACAACGGTGAGCCTCGATCAGATCTCGCTGCGTCGCCTTGCGGCTCCGGCCCAGCCCGCATTCACAATCCGCTCAGAAGTTCGCGAGGCTCGGCGTTGCCTCTCCCCGAGGGAGAACCGAGTAATCGCGTTGCTGTACGACTTCGGTTGGCAGAGCCGCGAGGTTGCCGCCGACTTGCACGTCAACGAGAGCCGCGTTTCTCAGATCAAACAGCGCGCGATTTCAAAGCTTCGCCTCCATCTGGACCCGGGGAGGACAGAAATGACCGCATAACGCGGTCCCATGGCTTTCGACCAAAATGGAGGTGAGTTCCGTAATCAGAGACAGCGGCCGCGACTATTGGTTCCGGAGAGCTAAGAGAGACGATGTTCAGGGCGGGCGGACGCGCACCTCGCCCTTCGCCTACCTTTGACGCAGAAGTAGAAGCAAGCCACGAGAACCGGATCCGTCTCGGTGCTCGATATCAATCGGCTTCGTCATAGCGATGGCGGCATCCTGTCGCACCCGATTCAGCGACTTCGATCATATGGGAGACACTGGAGACAGCTGGCATCGGGCGGGATTTCCAGAAGTATGAAATGACCGTAGCCAACTGCGGAGGGCATCCTGGTCTAGCCTTCGGCCGCCATGGCGGAGTCGGGGATCAGACCGTTATTCTTATCTGTGGCCTCAGAGGTACCAGCACGTTCGCGTATGCTCGGACCGTTCCATTGTAAAGATCCACTGTCTTGGGGCTCTTGAGGCTCACGATTAGCGCGTAAGGAATGGGCTGCGGCAACTCAGCGACTCGGCCGGACTGCCGATGATGATAATAAATGTCGAAGCATGGCTCTTTAAGAGAAGATGCGCGCAGCTTCTCTGAGTGCCGCAGGCAAGGTTCCCACTTGTAATTGGCTTCTCGCATAGCAGCTTCTTCAGATCCGTACAAATTGGCGGGGCTAAAAAACGACCTCGTCTTTGGGTGAGTCGACGTGTCCCCGTCTTCATATTCGGTATATTTATCGGCGTGGGGGCGGAAGGCGGTTTCTAACCCACTTCTGGTATAGGCACCAGGATACTCTGGGTCGACTTCCGGCGCGATCACCAAACTGGCCGTAACACTCACCATTCCGGAAAGAGCTACGTCCGGCATGGGAATCGGAGCCCTCAAGTGTTCACCGACTGGAAGTATCCCTTGATACACAACTACCGATTCATCATCGTCACAAGTTATTAAACGATCGAGATCCCCTTCAAATCTGCCCCAGCCCACGCTGGAACGTTCGTGCGCACCGGGGTCGGCGCGGTGCACCATCAAAGCCCGTATTGCGAGAGGGGAGAGGACAGTTCCCAACTGCACCTTTACCGATGTGCATGAACGGAGAGTGAGCGGCGAAGCGACGCTGGTGCCTGCGACGCCAGACGCACCAAGCGACACATCCAATACATAGAACGGGTCTGCCGTATGGCCCCCAAACATCAGTCCATCAGGCTTAACAAATCCTGGCGAACGACCCGGGCCTATGCAGCTGTAGGGCGCCCTATTCCAAACAACGCCTGCACAAGATGCCGAGCCAACTGATAGGACGTTCACCCCGTCGCTGGGAGGCTGAATTCGATTCAGCTTCAGATTGGCGTCGGCCTCGCCATCGTTCCCAGTCGCGACCGTTGCCACTGTGCGGCCCGCTGCAAATCGATCATCGAGCGTGGCTGTCCACTCCGTCACGTCGTCATCCTCCGCCGGAAGGCGAGGGCCCAGGCTGATATTGACGAACTCGTATGTAGGGTTTGCGTCCAGGTGATTCAGAATACGGTCGAGGACATCGAGGCACATGATATCGCCGTTGGCTCCCGTTTCCGTATCCAGTACGCGTACATGGTCAACAGAGGCGAGTGGTGGTGGGAGTGCGTCCCCAGGATTAATTGATCCGAACAGCAATGCGCTCGTAACAGCAAGCCCATGTTCCTCAAGGGCAGGAACCGCCGGTCCGATTCCAGCGGGCTCTATGTAGCGAACCCACCTCGACAGCGCCGCACGCGAAAGCTCGGGAAGGCCACCATCAAACACGACCGCCTTAACCGTAGGGTCCACCGGCCCGCTCTGAGGGATCGTAACCCGCGGTGCTGTCGCTAGACTTCGGGTGAGAAACGGTCCCATGGGACGCAGCGCTGGCATTGGGCGCGCAACGCGAACAAATGAATAAGCGGCGATCTCCTCGGCTTTTGAAAACGACACCCGCACCGGAAAGAATGTTAAACCTCTGACATCCCTGCGATACTTGCGGAGCGGTTCACCCCCATGCTTTAGCACGTACGCAGCGAACAGCTCAATGATTGTCTGATCTCCGGAGTTGTGTAAAACAACCTCCATCACCCCGTCGCGCTTCTCGCGCGGCAGAAAACCACGCAATTTGACCGCCGCCTCCAGGGCGGCAAAGTGCTCGAGCTGGCTCAGCGTTTCCGCCCCCCGGTGGCCTTCCGCCCAGGTCGACAGGTCAGTTTGCCATCGGCGAAAACTTTCCCTCTGACCAGCCACGTAGAGCGTCTCGGTATACGCCTCCTCAGGATGTTTGGTTATTCCCCACTGCTCGGGCTTGATCCTTTCCGTCCTGCTGCCGATTGCCCGAAGGCCGGTTTCGGCGAGCAGTTCTCGCGGAAAGTCACTTTTCGAAACATACCGCGGGTGCAACGTAAGGAGCCCCACGACCTGACCATTCGGTGCGGCGTCCGGGTCCAGCGAGTCGAAACGAGTTAAGGAAGAAGCCAGCCATTCTGAAACCCTCTCCTTCGAGCGATCAAAAGTGTAAGGGGGATTCTTGTCTCCGCCTCCGCTGGGGACCTCGACCGGGGCAGTCAACCTCTCGCCGAAGCCCAACAAGAAATTATTTTTTCGCGCCATAGCTTCTCTCCTGCGACTTTCTGTGTCCTGTGCGAGCCTTTCGAAGGGTGTCTCTCGCTATTCCAGTCTGATCGGCAATTCTGCGCTCTGAGTGCCCTAAGTCACGAAGAGCGGATGCGAGTTCGAGACGAGCCTTAAGTGAATTCCGGCCCTTCGGAACCGGTAGCAGCGAAAGCAAGTGAGCGGGATTATCACCATTCAGCACAGCCTCCCGCTTCGCACGAAGGACGTCACGCGTGACATCGGCGAACGAACGCCCCTTAAATAGTGTTGACGCCACGCGTAAGACAGATGCATCCACGCCACCCGGAAGCATCGACTTCAGCAAGGTCATTATCTCTTCCTCCGAGGGGAGCGGGAACTCCACCACCCGATCAAACCTCCGCCAAATTGCCGGGTCGAGCAGTTCGGGATGGTTGGTTGCGGCGACCAGCAAGCCGTCTGCGGGCCATTCGTCGATCGCTTGTATCAGTACCGTCACCAGGCGCTTCAACTCACCTATCTCGGCGCCGTCATCCCGCCGCTTGGCGATAGCATCGAACTCATCCAGCAGAAGAACCGATGGCTGCTTTCGCGCAAAATCGAGAACGGTTCGAATATTAGACCCTGTTTTTCCCAAAAAGCTGCTCATCACTGAAGACAGGTCCAGCGTTAGAAGGGGGCGCGACAGCTTTTCAGCCAACCACCGCGCCGCGAGTGTCTTGCCAACGCCGGGCGGCCCGACCAACAACAGAGACCGGGAAGGCGCCAATCCCGCTCCCAATAATTCGTCCAGGCGACTCCGCTCCGTCAATACGGCATCCAACTCACTGAGCACGGCAGCGGGCCAAACCGGCGCGGGAATAATCTTCGGGTTCAGGTCTCGCCGGAGCAGTTCGAGGCGGCTGTCAATGTCAACCGGAAGCGGCATCGAAGAGGTCTTGGAACGAGCCAAGCTTATAGACGACGCAGTCTCAGCAAAAACCTTCGTTATGTCGGCTGCAAGATCGGGGCGTCTTGCAGATATGCGCGTGAGCGTGCGCCTGCTCAGGAGCTGAACATCGCCCGCGCGCCCGTTCAGGGCGAATCGCGCCAAGTGGACGAAATCACGCTCAACATCGAAGTCCTCGTCCATTTATATCATTTCTCCCTGTTTTTTAGTATTTTTTGTGTGGGCGAAAACTGATACATTTGACTAGTCTAGCCCATCGTAACAGATTTCGCAGGATTGTCAAAGATGGCAGCCACCCACAGGTTCATGCTTAGTGACCTGTGCTCATTGCGAAACTCAAAAGGGAGAAGGTCGTGGGGAGGAACGCGATTACAATCCGTTTCCGCTCTTTAGAAAAGGGGCTGCAATTTGCTCAATGCGGGAGACATCGGCGTCATGACTCTACCTGGCGCTTCCCGGCAACTGTTTCAGGAATCCGTTCTGAATCAGGCTTTCGAATTTTGAGCGGATCGATTCCGCCACCCTGGGGTTTTGGCGGAACAGTACGCCGAGCTCTATATTCCGTTCATGCGCCGACTCCGTGAAGTTGGCAGACGTGATGAAGGCTGTGACCCCATCCACGAGAATGCACTTCGCATGCTGGCATGCAGGCGCGCCCGGTGATTTCTCAGGACCCCGCGGATCGTAGAAGACCGCCGGTTTCCTCTCCCAGGGCCATTGAAACTTCCAGAACGCGTTCGCGTACTTATCAATTGCGGTCTCTCCGCCCGGCGGAATGTTCAGGATCAGGACGACTTCGAGCCCCGGACAAAGCGACCATGCTTCGGCGATCGGCATGAAAACTTCATGGCCGTTGAAAATATTGTAGGTCGAAATCCAAAGCGATTGGCGAGCCTCAGACAGGAGTTGGGCCACCACGACGCTCGTATCGCGAACGTGCGGGCCTTCTTCGTCCGGGCTAGTCCAGACGAGTTGGATCCGGTCTATTGCCCGCTGGCGCGCCGCAGCGGCCTCAGCCAGAGCTTCGACGGTAATGGCGAGAGTGGCGACAGTGAAGCCGAGCGCCTGAAGAGCTGCCAACTCCGCAGCGAGCGGTTCCCGATTGGCCTGCGGCACCCATTCGGCAACCGTGAACGCTGTATAGGGCGGCTTCAGGCGACCAGCTTTCAGCGCATGCGATATGGATTCGAGCGTGGGCGCGGACAATGAGCGAATCAGCTTCATTTAAGGGCAAGGTCCTGATCGGTGAAGAACTCCGCCCCGGTGGCGTCGACGGTCGCGACGACAAGAGACCTGTCGAGGTATTGATTAAATCGCTCGCACGACGTTTCCGAAATCAGCAGGCAGCCGTGGCACGCCGCGCCAAGCAGGAAGCGCTCTTCAAGAGGCTGCTTGGCGGAGTGCTGGGCGCAGACCGGGTCATTCGAGCAGAGGCGTCCGAGGTCGATTGCATTGCGGAGATGCTGGTCGATCTTACGCCCAATCTCGACGAGGCCTCCGAGTGTACCTTCGGAATCGGGCGAGCCGGTGTAAAGCAGAATGCCGTAACCGGCATCTCCGGCGTAAACCCGCTCACGAATTGCGGACGAAGAATAGCCGCACTCCAGCGATACCTGCGTGATCAGCAAGTGCGCCAGCGAATGCAACATCATGTACGGCGCGCCAACGAAATCCGCCTTCGAATTCGGGTACTGCTTCTTCCACAGCTTGAAGCCTTCCGCCAATTCGAGTTCGCGCTTCGAGACTTCACTCCGTTTTCGCCAGGCGCGAATTTCCTCCGACTTGAAGGAAATGAAAACGCCTTCGCCGCGATTCTCCACGGCGGGAACCCAGCGCACCTCATCCGCCAGCGCGGCACGGTTCACGCCAATAGCAAGTTCGCCGTCGATATCGTTCGTTGCGGGCTCAAAGCGTGTGAAACCGATCAGAGAAACAACTTCCCGGAGGCGGTGGACGAGAACGACACGATCAATCTTGTTCCAGATCGGGGCCAGTGGCGCGTCAGGCTTCCAGCGACGCGCGTAAAAGTCGCCCTCAATTTTGTCCTTTCCGATCTCGTCCGGACTGGAGAGCAAGGTCTCAATCTCTGCCTGCTTAATAGTTTTTGACGAGCCTGAAGTATCGCCGCCACGGTGACGCTCAATCTCAGCCCAGACAGCCTCGTCGGAATACCCCTCCAGCGCCGACGCAACGCGACCCCGCTTTCGTTCACTCGGCAAGTCATTGATCGAACTCACGTGCTTCAGATGGTCTTCCCATATTTTTTCGACCGCGCCGCGCAGCTTCTCGTCTTCATCCGGAATCGAAATGACGCTCAGAACCTGAGGGAACCACGCATTCGACGCCGAGCGGTTGAGCAGCCTGTTAAAGGTAGGTTGACCTTTCGGATCGCGGCAGTTGGGTTCGGAATTATTGCCGCCCAGCCAGGGCCTTCGTCCCCGGCACCAGCCGAGCGCGGTCTTGTCCTCCAGCGCAAGGATGAGCTGCTTACTCTTGCCGCAGTCGCAACGAATCGCAACTTCAGTGAGGTCTCCGCTAGTACCCCACTCATCCACGAAGAGATCGCGGCGGCAGGCCTCAACACCCTCAACGTTCACACCATGCACGTAGGTGTACCAATCGACGTCGGAGATATGCCCGTTCGGACACGCCTGAACAAAGCGGATCGGCACAATGTCGTATTTCTTGCGGTCGGGCCCCTGCCACTTCGTCTGGGTGATAAGGTTACGGCGGTGGACAAGGGGTCGGCTGCGCTGGCCTTGCGGACCCTTCATCTGATACTGGGCCGTGAACCACTCGGGAAAACGGTACACGGCGACACCACTCGGAGGCGCGTCGGGGTCCTGACTGTCCGCCGGCGGCTCGTACATTGCGAGACCCTGTAACTGCAGCACCTCTTCGATTTTGCTGAGAAGGCGGGGTTCGATGATCTTCCGTCTCCGGTCATCGCCTCCCCAGTTCCACGTGTCCAGACCGCCAACAATTGCCGCGTGGTGCGGCAGGTCCATGAGGGCGCCAGGGCCGAAGACGTTAATGATCTGGCCGCGGCGGATCTGTCCGTTGGGGCGCGCCATTATTCCAGGTCCTCCTCGGGATCGATCGCGTTCCCATTCAGTTCGATCAGCCGCAGGTTACAGGCGGGCTCCACATCGCGGAGCGAGCGGTGCGCCTTGAACTGCGCCGCTCTGCGTTCCATTCGCTCCAGGTCCGGATCAAGCGGATAACGAAGCAGGTAAGGCCCCGTACCGTCGTCGTATTGCTGGTAACGAAGCGTCGCTCCCGTGTCCTTCTGCTGCTTGGAAATTCTGGCCCAATCGTCGAGCAGGTCTTCCACCTTGCCTCTGACCCCGTCGCGCCTTTGCTGCGTCTCCTTGCCGTCCAGCGCGGCGTATTGCTCGACCCTCCGTCCAAAAGTATCCACGACGGGTTCCAGGCTTGACCGCAATTCCATTGCGCGCAATGCATTAGGACCTTTGGTCATTCCGGGCCAGCCCTGGCGGCTGAGCGCTACTGTCACTTCAGAGAGCCCGCGGTCCAGGGCGCGCGGCGAGAACGGCGTGACGCTGGTCGCCTCAACAGAGCGATAAAACGATGCGTGCCAGGCCTCGAAGCGCTCATAATGTGAACGATCTCGCGGCTTGTGAACATTGAGCATGGTGATGATGAGGCCGGGCTTGCCCTCCTCGCGCCCCACTCGCGACGTGGCCTGGATGTATTCAGCGGTTGTCTTTGGCTGCCCAAAGACGGCCATCAGGCCGAGGCGGGAAATATCGAGGCCGACCGAAATCATGTTCGTAGCGAGTGCAATATCCAGACAATCGGCTTTGGGCAGGAAAGCCTTGGCCAGGCGATCTTTCGCTTTGGAAACGGCGGCGGTCGAGATGCGCGAGGTCAATTCGACCACCTCCTTCAGGTCGCGCTTCGCAAACAGGCCGGTCGTTTCACCTTGGCGCAGACGACTGCCGTAATCTTTCAGCCGCGACGTCACTTCGTCCTCCGCGATCCGGCGGCAACCGCCAAGCTCACGAAGGCTATTGAAGTATCCCGTTAGCGTCATGTAAGGATCGGCGGGATTCTGCGGGTTATTGAAACCGCCGTTCGCGAGGAATGCCTTCTGCGCCGCGCCGAGCAGAGCCAGATAGGTGCGCAGGAAGATCACCTTCGGTGAACGGCCTTGCGCGGCTACTCCCGCGTATAATCGGCCCGGCTTCTCCTCTGCCGACACTGTGACCGCAAAATACGAATCGCGCCGGTCGGGACCCGGGCAAGGAAAGATCTCGACCCCATTCCGGCAAAAAAGAGCCTTGATCTGCGCTTCCGCCCGGCGGACCGTGGCGGTGGAAGCAACAACCTTGGGACGGATGCTTTGCTTCTGTCCGTTTGGCCGCGTGACTTCCCGGGAGCAAAGGGCGTCGATGGCGGTCTCATAAAGCCCCACCATCGTGCCGAGGGGACCGGAGATCAGATGCAGTTCGTCCTGAATGATCAGGTCCGGCGGCAGAAGCGGTTCCGGCAATGCCTGCCCGGCGGAGTTGGGATCGCACGGGCCATAAAAACCACCATATTGGGGATCGCTGTCAGCGCGCTCCACTCTACCGAATAACTTGCCCGTCTGACCCTCCCACGGAAGGCTGGCGAACTTGTCCACAGTCGCGATCAGAAACGCGGGCAAACGGCGATAGATAGGTTCATCGACCGCAACGATCGGCAGCGGCGTTCCACCGGAGAACTCGCAATCCCGGTTGACACACGTAATCCGCAGATCGAGCGGTTCCTTTTCGTTCGGAACCAAGTTGAAGGAGTTCGGTGAAAACTTAGTCCCGCACCAGGGGCAGGTTTCCAGCGGAATCGGGGAAGTCTTCTGATCTTGTTTGAATTTTCGGGTGCGGGCGCGCGCGGTGGTCTCGTCCCGCTCGCCTGACTTGCCCATGCGATTCGGTGTGGCCGCCTGGCCCACCCAAAGCCCGATCTCGAACGGCCACTTCCCAAGCTTTTCGACATCCTTCCGGCGCTCCAGTTCCATCGCGCAGATGAGCGCGGCGCCGCGGCCCAACTGGTCGAGAGTGAGCAGCCGCAGAGTGTAGCGCATGATCACTGCAACGCCGCACCCGCGAAGCGAACCGGGATTTCGCAATCGGCGGAGAAACATCGTGAAAGCAGCGAGTCCCAGGTATGCTTCGGTCTTGCCGCCGCCAGTGGGGAAGAAAAGCAGATCGACGAGTTCCCGATCCGGGTTCTCAGGCTCCACCATAGAAGTCAGATTCAGTAGCAGGAAGGCCAACTGAAAGGGACGCCACTTCGGCGGTTCGACCGCGTCCTTCCTGCGCTGGCGGCCCACCGCCGCCATGACCTTGTTGGCGAGACGGAAAGCTTCGAGCACATTCGGGTCGGCGAGTTCCTTCAGTCCCTGTTCGATCCTTCCAGCGACTACACCAGCCCTCGACAGCATTTTGGTGGCGACGTCGGCCCGGCCTTTTTCCATCGCGCTGTTTCCGGTGGGGATAGGTTGCCGTGCGATCCACTCCCGGTAAGCCTGAATCAGCGGTCCCAGCAGCAATTCCGCCTCGGCTGCGTCCGCAATACCCGCCAGCTTCTCCATATCGAGGGTAGCCTTTGCAGGTGCGGGCCGGTGCTCGATACGCTCCACCTCCGCCCGCGGAATCCAGGCGGTTTCGACAGACCGGCATCCGCCATTCCTCACGGGAACGGCGCGAGCCGAAACCCCGTGGCCGACGGCGTATTCGAACGCATCGCGGTACTGGAGGTCCGCAACACGCTCGTCGGGATCGGAGGAAATGACGCCGCGAAGGTCGGGGCGGGCGACAAACGGCGTATCGGATTCCAGTTGCAATTTGACTTGGAAAACGTAGGCTTCGTCACGGCGGATGCCCGTCAGCGGATCGCGGTTGTTCACCAGGAACAGAGAAACGGCGCGCGCGCCGGGAGCAACCAGGTCGAGACCGTTGTGAGGTGGAATAGTGCGGACGGAGAGAACCAAATCAAGACCGCCAGAGTCTTTGAGGCGCATCGCGCCGCGGGTAGTGTCCTTCTCCGGGATCGGCAGTGGCGCCTGAGCCCAGCGCGCGGTACGTCGCCAGCCGGTGAGCGCCTCATCCTTCATTACGGCCACATAGTCGCCCCACGTGACCGTGGCCTTGATGGACCGGCACGTCGACGGGATCAGAACGCTCAGGCCCATGGACGAGGGGAACGGCGTTTTGCGGGAGGATGCCGATTCCGGGGCGGCCTCATCGTCGAGGCCGGTCTTGGGCGGGATCAAGTCGATCTGTTCGCCGCTGTCTTCGTCCGTTTTTTCTTCAGGCTTTGCGGCGAAAGGCGCGAGGAATCCGGTCAGATACCAACGCAGCGGCGCGGTTGATCCGGGTAGGATCTCCTGTTCGAGGTAATTGCCCGCTTTGAGGCCAGCGACTGGGCCAACGAGGTCGAGGATGAGGGAGTCGAGAATCTGCTCGCGGACTTCGGCGGAGGTCATTCGGTGTTTTCCTGAAAGTCGAAAAGTTTGGGAGGCGAAATCAACGCGGCTGTGGTCGATTTACCGCGTTTCTTGGGCGCACGTACCGCCGGCGCCGACTGAGCTTGTTCTTCCGCGCGGGTGCGGTTTAGCTCGAGCAAACGTGCCAAAATCTCGTCGCGATCTTCATCGACCCATCGGTAGCGCCACGGCTTCTTGCCATCATCAATACCTTCTTCGTCGTCTTCGTGGTCGAGGATGAAGTCGAGCGTAGGCTCGAGATCCCACCCGTAAGCGCGGAGAACAGTGCGGTCCATGTCTGTGTGGAGCTGCTGCAGGATCGAGATCTCGGCGTCGGTATTGCACTTGTTATGAAAGCGGTTGTACGTCTCTGTCAACCCTTTGCCCGTCCGCTTCATAAGTCCCGCCCTGTACTCCTGATATCTTTGCCCGATCTGCTGGAGAGCCAGATTCGTGTTCCAACCTGCGGGAAATGGGAATGTCTCGAAGCAATCGGTTGGCGTATAGCGAAGCCTGTCTTCCAGTGATGAGCCGAAGAACCGGGCCCATATTTCGTGGACGCGGGACTGCAGGATAGCAAGGACAGCCGGGTCTTGAAACGCAAAAACGTTTAGTGAGTCGCCGAAAATCATGTTAGCGGGCACGAACGTGATCGTCCAGTGCGGCTGGTGTCGCACGCAAACTAATACCCGCTCAAAACTTCTGATAGTCGAGTACAACTCAGCTCGATAGCGTTCGAATGCCCACCACCTTTCCCGTAGACCGGCGTTTCCGCTGGTCGCTCGCTCGGCTCTGATCGTGTCATTCATGTACTCGATCAGTTCCGGCCACCTCTGGACGTCGTTCCAATCTAAGTCCCTGAAACAGATCGCATAACGACTCGGCGCCGACGTTGGCGTGCCATTAACATCATCACCATCAAGGAAGGGAATGCCCGGTAGATCGTAGAAAGTAGCGACTCTCAGCTCTGAGCCCTTTGATAGGCTCAGAGCAATTTTTCTTGACGGAAAAAAGGAGAGTCGCTAATGAAGAAACCATATCAGATTG
>Ga0182024_10015813_pt1 | contig 14392 bp, 6 predicted proteins | sample P32metaG_FD_120480 | JGI IMG/M metagenome (GOLD analysis project Ga0182024, IMG submission 120480) | Permafrost microbial communities from Stordalen Mire, Sweden - P3-2 metaG (Illumina Assembly) | ecosystem: Environmental > Terrestrial > Soil > Wetlands > Permafrost | place: Sweden: Stordalen... | reverse complement strand
GAATCCGTTTGACGAGTGACGGAAGGGGAAGGTGTTGCAATCAGGCTAGCATGAGTCCAGAGCTTGGCCTAGGAGACGAAAGACTCCGTGCCCCTGACCACGCGCGCACTCGAGTGTGCAAGAACTTTCATCATTGACATAGCCTTCGGTGAGTCCAAGAATAACTATACGATTCTGCCCGAAGTGATACGCGCCGTTATCCCCCCTTCGTTGTCGGCAATCGATCAAGACTGGGAAAGCTCTGTACGCAAGAGCGTTTCTTGTCTGCTAAGACTTCTCCTCCCCTGCTCGTGATCTGAAAATGGTTCGAAGCGCGGTGAATTCTGCGCGAGGTGGTTCCAAGGGGTGTCATTGAAAGGGGCACGCATGCGTTCTGACCGTCTCCCAGGAATAAGCGGCATTCTTGTTGTCGCGATATTGGCTGTCACCTCCGGCCTCGCCGCCCTGCCGCAGGCCGCTGCCCAGGTCAACGTGCTCACGAACAAGATGGATAACTCCCGCACGGGCCAGAACATCAGCGAGACCAAGCTCACGACGTCGAACGTGAATTCCAACATGTTCGGAAAACTGTTCGCCTTCAACGTCGACGGTTATGTGCAGGCGCAGCCGCTCTACATGTTCGCTCTCACCGTCAATGGCGTCGCGCATAACGTCGTTTTCGTCGCTACCCAGCATGACAGCGTCTTCGCGATTGATGCCAATACCGGCCTTCAACTCTGGCAAGCCAGCTTCATCAACCCGGCAGCAGGAATAACCACGGTCCCAGCGCAGGCTGAGGGTTGCAATAACGTGACCGGCTTCAACGAACTGGGCATCGTCAGCACTCCGGTCATCGATCCCACCACGGGAACTCTCTATGTAACCGCGAAAACCCAGGAGATCGTAGCGGGGAAATACACCTACGTCTACCGGTTGCACGCGTTGGATGTCACGACTGGTCTTGAGAAACTTGGCGGCCCGGTGCAGATCACCGGTCAGATCGGCAGCCTGACCTTTACGCCTCTCAATCAGATCCAGCGGCCTGGACTTCTACTATCAAATGGCACCCTCTACCTTGGATTTGGCTCGAATGGTTGCGACTTCAATGCACGCGGCTGGCTATTTGCCTACGGGGCCTCGAACCTGCAACAGATCGCGCAGATGACCACGCAGCCCGACAACAGCTATGGCAGCTCGATTTGGCAGGGTGGCGTTGGTCCAGCTGCCGACAGCGCCGGGAATGTGTTTTTGTCGACAGCCAACGGAGTCTACAACTACAGTTCCCAAGACTTCGGCGATAGCATCCTGAAATTGTCGCTGGGTACGAACACAATTTCGGTCGCGGATTATTTCACGCCCTTCGACCAGGCCAATATGGCGGCTACCGATACCGATCTGGGCTCCGGCGGTGTAACCCTTCTTCCGACTCAGGCGGGCAGTAACACTCCAAACTTGCTGGTCACTTCTGGCAAAGACGCCGACATCTATCTCATCAATCGGGACAATCTGGGCTTGTACAATCCCACCAACAATGACCAGATCCCCCAGTACCTACCCGCCGCGCTCAGCGGCGAATTGTTTGGCAGCCCGGTGTACTGGAACAACACGGTTTATTTTCTGGCTCACCAGGACTACCTGAAGGCATATTCCTTAAGCGTCAACAGCAGCAACAATAGCGTGCTCTCGCCAGTCGCCACAACCAGCGGAAAGCTTACGAACATCGGCTTTCCCGTGGTCTCGTCGAATGGAACCAGCAACGGCATCGTGTGGGTGGTGCGCAGCGTCAAGGGCGTCCAATTAATGTCCGCCTACGACGCGGTCCGCCTCCTTCTGCTCTATGATTCCGGCATGGCCGCGGGTGGTCGCGACTCACTCGGTGCGATCGGGCACTCTGCTACTCCCATCGTGGCCAACGGCAAAGTGTACGCGGGCACCCAGACGCAACTGGTCGCCTACGGCTTGTTCCCAGAGGTCAATCCAGTTACCGGCGGCGGACAGACAGGCTATGCGGGCACAACCTTGCCGATTCCCATCACAGTTCAAGCCCTCAATCCCTACACCGGGGCTCCCATCCCTGGTGTGACCGTAACCTTCGGGGATGGCGGCAAGAAGGGCACGTTCAGCAATCCGACTGCGGTCACCGACAGCAACGGCCACGCTTCGAGCACGTATAAGCTTCCGAACCTTCCCCAGACTCTCACCCTCACCGTGTCCAGTCCCGGCTATTCCTCAGCCACTTTCACCGAGCAAGACAACGTCGGACCCGTGGCCACCCTGTCTGTCGCATCAGGCTCGAAGCAAGTCGGAACCGTGGGAACCACTTTGCCCCTTCCCATTGTCATTCGAGCCAAGGATGCCGTCGGAAACCTTGTTCCTGGAGCAACCGTAGCCTTCACGGACGGCGTTGGCGGGACCTTCTCTCCGAACCCCGCGATCACCGATTCGACTGGGCAAGCCTCGACCTCTTACACGCTGCCGACGGTGGCCAAGTCCCTCACCGTCACTGCCTCGGTCGGTTTGGTCAAAACCACCGCCGCGGAGCAATCCAATCCCGGGCCCGCCACCGCGATGACCATCGTCCAGGGCAACAACCAGACCGCAGCCGTGAACACGAAGTTAGCGAAGGCCCTTATCGTTTCCATCACCGATCAATATCAGAATGGAATCTCCGGACTCACCGTGACCTTCACCGATAATGGCGCGGGCGGAACGTTCTCTACGACAGCTCCGATCACGAATAATCACGGACAGGCTTCAGTCACCTACACCACACCTGCGAACACGGGGACGGTGAACATCACGGCGACCTACTCGACTCTGCCTCCGGCTCAGTTCACCGAAACGGTGAATTAGGCGGATTGACGCGCGTGCGGCACGGTACTGGCTGAATTTGTTTGCCGCCGTCGCGTTTTAAGAACGGCTAGAACCCGCATCAATGCTGCTCCTTACTTTAGTCTCACGCGAGACATGTACTTCCGGCCCCCCCTAGTTAAGGCGTTCACCTTATTCCAACCTTTGGACGCATCCGCTATTCTCTACGCACTGCCACATCGTTATTGTTTGCTCGTGGTCTCGTTCACACGTCCCGGTGCTTGCTTTGCTCGGCACGCATGGTGTGAATTAGGCCTCTGTTTCATCTCTCTGGCCGAACACCCTCGGTTATCCGAGTCCTACCGTCACAGCGAGGCTCTGTCTTCACAATGCGACGATCTAACTCCGCTCTTTGCGGCCTGGCCGTAGTCCTTTTTTGCCTGTCCCACTTTTCTTTTGGCCAAGCCACTGTCAATGAAAGCCTCGAAACCGCATTCATTTACGTCGATGGCACGACCGGATCGGACTCGAATTCGGGCTCGCAGTCGAGCCCGCTGAAAACCATCGGCGCCGCCACGTCCATGGCGATGACCAACAATCACAACTCGATTGGCTCCCGCATCATCATCAATCCCGGAACCTACCGCGAGAGCATTTCCCTGAGTTACAGCAACAAAGACACTACCCTTCCCGTCACCATCGAGGCCGCCACGAACGGAACCGTCATTGTGAGCGGCGCCACGCTCTATACCGGGTGGGTCAAATATCCGACCAATACCAGCATCTACACCAACAGTTGGACCAACAACTGGGGAACCTGCGCTTCCATCGCGATCTGCCCGACTCAGCAGGAAATCATGATGCGGCAGGAACTGGTCGCCGTGAATGGCACGCTGCTGACGCAGGTTTTGTCACTCACGCAGATGGTGCAAGGCACGTTCTACGTCGATGAGGCGGGAGCGACGATCTACGTCTGGCCGGCTGCGGGAACCAATATGACGACAGCGACCGTGGACGTTGCCACTACGCCCACGATCTTGAAGATCTCCAGCAAGTCGAATATCGTGGTTCGCGGCTTGACGTTCCAGTTCGCCAATAGCTGCCACTTTACTCCGGCAGTGTTTGTTTCGGGATCTTCCACCAACATTCTGTTCGACTCCGACATCTTTCAGTGGAATAACGGCCAAGGTCTGAATATTTCTTATCCGACCACATACTTCACCGTTCAGAACAGCCTAGCCCAGCACAACGGCGACAGCGGCTTCCAGGAACAACAAACCAAGTACGGACTCTGGCAGTCCGACACCACCTCATACAACAACTGGCGTGGCGCCCAAGCCGGTTATTACGCCTGCAATACGTCAGGATTCCACGCCTCGCTGGTGCACGTCGATACCGTCAACAACCTCACCACAACGTTCAATCAGACCTACGGCATTCACTGGGATACCGACAATGCAAACATCACCAGCAGTGCCATCAATGCCACCGGCAATCAGATGACTGGAATCTTCCTCGAGAAAGACGAAGGCCCGATCTCCATTACCGGCAGCTACGTTTGCAACCAGACGTCTTCTACCGGAGTCGGCGGCATCGTCCTTCGCAACTCGGAAGCCGTATCCCTGATCAAGAGCGTGGTCTTGAACAACCTCACAGCCCAAATTATGGTGATCGGACAAGCCGGCGGCATCGAGGTTACCAACTGGGAGACGGGCGTCACCAACAATCTGGTCACCCAGAATTTCACCAACACTTCCAATGTGATTGAGGGAACGACCAGCACCCAGCAGGTTTTTCAAGACAGCTACCTCGTCGATGGAGACTGGACCACTTTCCAGGACACTCTGATCTCTTCTGGCAATACGTGGTGGAATGCCTACAATTCCACGACCCCCTTCGAAGTGCCCACCCCGAAAAAGAATTCCAAGACCGATTTCTCCGGTTGGCAGAGCGACACGCTCACCGATTCCACTTCAAGTTTCAAGGCTCCCCATAGCAATGCAGGATCAGCCTGCAACCTGACACCGGTCGGGACCGATTTCTGGTTCATGGTGGACCACTCTTCCCTGACCGTAAGCCCCGGAGGAGCGCCCGCAACCTATAACTTAACGCTAACCCCTCTCAACTTCAACGGAACGGTGAAGCTGACCTTGGATGGAATCTCGGAAGTGCACGGGCTCTCCGCCACCCTGAGCGCGAGTACCCTCACGATCTCCGGGACCTCGGCGCTGACCGTAACCGCCGGGTCCAACACAGCCCCCGGCACCTACTCCATCACGGTGATTGCCAACAGCGGTAGCATGACCCGCACCGTGACCGTACAACTCGTCGTGATCTAGAAGTGTGAGTTAGTAGAAAAGCGGCTCTGTCTTCTGCATCGAAGGAACCGACCTCACATTCCCCCGATGCAGAGAGCAAGGCCGTTCGTTTGCTCCGAATCAGTTCCCTTCCAGGCTCTCCCGGTGCCGACTCTCACAACAGCGCGCGCTCCGGGATGCGATAGAATCAACCACGCATCTGGAAATACGACGCAGAGTCGAGCCAGCCATGAAGCTGATTGGCGGCAACCCCGCCGGTTCAACTATAGCTTTTGGCATTACTAGAGTTGCGGGTGCCATTCAGCCCGCCCAGGAGCTGCCCCTTGGTGAAATTTCCTCAGGCGATCTTGCTGCTTTTGGTTTTCCTGGCATGCACTTCCGCGCAAGAGGACTTGTCCAAAAAGCCCACTCCGCCTCTGGGGAAACTCACCTCCGGTCACGACATGACCACTGCTCGTGGCGGTCACACGGCAACCTTCCTGCCCGACTTCACAATTCTGATTGCAGGTGGAAAGCAAGAGCGGGGTGCAGTCCTGGCGACCACAGAGATATACGATCCCACCACGGAGAGGTTCTCACCCGCGGGCAGAATGACTGTTCCCCGGGAAGGCCACATTGCCGCCGCCCTGTCCGACGGAAAAATCCTGATCGCCGGCGGCGTGAGCCAGGATGGAGTTCCGCTCTCGACCAGCGAGGACTACGATTTCGAAACTGGCAAGTTCACCGCCCGGGGAACCATGCACGCGCACCGCCTGCATGCAGTAGCAACTGTGCTCCGCGATGGCCGCGTTCTTGTGACCGGAGGCGAAGACGGTAGCCAACCGCTGGATTCCGCCGAGTTCTATGACGTGCTCACGGGCAAATGGACTCTGGTGGCGAAAATGGCCTCGCCACGCGCGAATCACAGCGGCACGCTTCTCTCCGACGGCCGCGTCCTGATCGCGGGCGGAACCGGCAGCCATCACGCAGCGCTCGCCACCGCAGAGATCTTCGACCCGAAGACGAATCGCTTCACCCCAACCGCCAGCCTGCACGCAGCCCGGTCCAGCCATACCGCCGCTCTCTTGGCCCAGGGTGCAGTTCTGATTGCAGGCGGCACTGGGACGAATCACACTCCTCTCGCCTCGGCCGAGATTTACAACCCTGCGACGAATTCCTTTTCCCCGGCGGGAACTCTCACCGAGCCGCGCTTTAAGCTTCCCGATTCCACTGCCTTGCTGGATGGCCGAGTCCTGGTCGTGGGCGGAGCAGCATCGGCTGAGATTTACGATCCGAAAAGCGCCTCGTTCCGCACTGCCGACGGACGCCTCGATACGCCCCGCTACTCTTCAGCGGCTCTGCAGTTGATGGACGGCACCACTCGCATCTTTGGCGGCTACGACTCCAAGGGCGTCAGCACCGCGAAAACTTGGATCTACCGTCCGAAGTAGCGCTGGCATCCTGCCGGCTGCCGTTAAAGGGTGCAGGTCGCTGCCGGCGACGGGACTGTAGCTCGCGTTAGACGCGGGCATCTTCCGCAGCAAAAGAAACGGGCCTTGGAGAAGTTCTCCAAGACCCGCAAATGGTTTGAGTCGGTGTAGCCCGGAACTAGTCCCCCGTACCGTTGAGGGTGACCTTCTGCGGCCCTGTAGGATCAGGATCGCCGATGCTAAAGGTTGCTGTGAAGGTTCCCACTGCCTGCGGCTTGAATACTATGCCGTACGTGCAGCTTGAGTTCGCCGCCACGCTCGTTCCGCAAGTGTTGGTCAGGATGCTCCAGTAGGGGGCCGTACCGCTGAAGCTGGTGCTGCTGATGGCCATCGCTGTCGACCCGGCATTCTGGAAGGTGATCGTCATCGGAGAACTAGTACCGCCCACCGTCGTGTTCGGAAAGTTCAACGTCGTTGGCGAAACCTTCACTGCGGTTCCGTTCCCGCTGATCAGCAGACCCTGCTTCACCAGCGTGAAGTTCCCGTAGTAGACCTGAGTGGTAGTTGCTCCGCCCGATGCCGTAGGACTGAAAAAGACCGTCGATGTACAGCTGGCAGCGGGCAATAGAGGTACCCCGTTGTTAATCGGGCACGTGGTCGTGAAGCTGAACTCGTTCTGGTTGACACCTTCCAGATCGAGGTTCGTGAAGTAGATGTCCACGCCACTCTTATTGGTAAACGTATCCGTCTTACCCGAGCTCTTCGTACCGATGAGCTGGTAGGTGGTGAAATTCATGGTGCGGGGCACCAGATAAATTGGAATGTTCCCCGTCCCAATCGTCTGGACCGCGATCACGCTGCCGTTCGACGCGGTAATCGTCATCTGGGCGTTCGCTGCTTCCGACGCGGTTGGTATGAAGGTCACCGAGATGGTGCAGGTCTTTCCGGCGGCTACGGTTGTGCCGCAGGTATTGGTCTGGGTGAAGTCGGTGTTGTAGGCGCCGATGAAAGCAATCGTGCCCACAGTGTAGGTCGTGGTGCCGTTGTTCTTCAACGTGGTGGTCTTGGTAACCTTGTAGGAGGCGCCCGAGGTTTGCGTGCCGTAGGCCAGCACACTCGGGGTCAGCGAGATTGTATTGTCCGTCAGCACCGAAACCGTGTTCGCCGTCGACGCAGCCACCGCGATGTCGAGCTTGCCGTTCCCGTTAAAATCGCCGATGGCCAAACCCGAAGGCCCGGCACTGGTGGGATACACGGCCTGTCCCTTAAACGTGCCGTCCCCGTTTCCGAGCAGAGTCGAAACTGTATTGTCGTTGAAGTTCGCGGTAACCAGATCCAACTTGCCGTCCCCGCTGATGTCCGCTGTGGCTATGACGACCGCATTGGCGCCAATCGTATATTCCTTGTGGTTTTGGAAGGTTCCATCCCCATTGCCCAACAGGACGGAGACCGCCTTGTTCGATGTGCCCACTGCCAGATCCAGTTTGCCATCGGCGTTGAAATCGCCCGTAACCACGCTATTGGGCAAGGTCGCGGTCGGAAACGGAATCGGCCCCTGGAACGTGCCATCGCCATTGCCCAACAAAATCGCAACGGTGTTATCGGTGTTGTTCGCGACAGCCAAATCAAGCTTGCCGTCGCTATTGAAGTCGCCAATCGCCACGCTGGAAGGACCGTTGCCGGTCGCATAATCCACGTGAGCCTTGAATGTGCCGTCGCCATTGCCAAGTAGGACCGCGACCTTGTTGTCGTTGAGATCGACGACCACGAGGTCAAGCTTGCCATCCCCGTTCACGTCGGCGGTAGCGATCGCCACCGGATGATTGCCGGTCAAATATTCTACGTGAGCCTGGAATGTGCCGTCCCCGTTGCCCAGGAGGATCGAAATCTCGCTCTGATACGGGTCCACCGTCGCGATGTCCGCTTTCCCGTCTCCGTTGAAATCTCCGATCACGATCGCGCTGGGATGACCCGGAACCGGGTATTCCTTATGTGTCGGGAACGTCCCGTCTCCAACTCCCAACAGGATCGAAACGCTGTTGTTGCCGGTCGCGACTGCCAGGTCCACCTTGCCGTCGCCGTTGAAATCCGCTGCCGCTACATCCTGCGGGGTCAGATCGGTGGCGTAATCCAGCTTGCCGAAAGCTGTCGTATACGTCTTCACAATCTCGAAGTGCGCAACGTTCGAAACACCGCCGCCGGGCGCGGGATTGGTCAGCGTTACGTTCGCCGTCCCCGCCGTCGCCACATCCGTTGCCGTGATCGAAGCCGTCACCTTTGAGCTACTCACAAACGTCGTGGTGCGGGCATTGCCGTTCCAGTTCACGGTCGCGCCGGACACAAAACCCGTGCCGTTCACAGTCAACGTGAAGGCCGCTGATCCGGGCGCCTTATCTCCAGGCGACAGCGGAGCGTTAATCAGAGGCAGGGCATTTTGAGCCAAGGCAGCCGAAGCGCCCATGGCCAACACCATCATCGCGATCACGGTTAGAGTCAAAACGCTGTTGCGGCGATGTGAGATGATTCCCTCACGCAGAGTGGTCGCGGCGGGCTGTCGGCACGTATTCACGGGGTATCTCCCTCAAAATTGAGTCGTTTTAGCGCAGGTAAGTCGGAGCCCTCAATTGCACGTTTGATCGCTCGGCAGGCGGGGGATACGGCAAAACCGAGTCGAGAGAGACAGTGTCGCTGCCTTCAACTACAGTGTCAAGATGAAGGAAATTGCATACGGAGTCTTTCGTTTAGAGAAAATTATCGCCGCGATTTTGCGGGGTTTAGACACCTTTTTTGCCCTGTGGGAGCCCGAACAAAGCCCGACCCTGCCGCGCTGAGAGCTTCGCGGATTGCGTCCTGTCCTCGTCCGATTGGCCCTTCTCGCTCTCCCTTTCGGCCAGGGGCCAAACGTGTTAAAACTGTGCAACTTTTCTGCCACACTGGGGTTTACGATTCAATATTCGCTTGGGTAAGCGTCTCACCCCAACCTCGAGGAAAAAAACAGAATGTCTAAGAGCCCATCCCCTGAATCGAGCTCCCACACGTTCCTCAAGTTTCTAGCCCTTGGCTTCCCCCTGCTAGTCCTCGCCGGCCTGATCGCCTGCGGAGGCAGCAGCGTGACCCACCTGAGTACCGGTGGAGGTGGTGGAGGTGGCGGCGGCAGTCGCACCGTTAACGACATGTTATTCGCCGCCGACTTCAACAAGATCGCCAGTAATCCAAAAGGATGGTGTCCGACAGATTCGGCTGGCAATGTGGCCGCCGTTACAACATTGAGAATCTGGGACAGCGGAATGAAGTGGGCGAATATCGAGACCGCCCCCGGTGTCTACGACTGGTCCAAGATGGATCAAACGGTCACCGTGCTCGCCCCGAACACCCCCTGCGCCATGAGCGTGATTTACACGTTTGGGAACACCCCAACATGGGCTTCCGCATGCTCGGGGCAGCCCGATCCGGGTCCTTGTCTGCCTGGACCGACCTCATCTGGCTTTGGGGGTGGGGTGCAATGCGCCCCGGGCGATGGGAGCCTTGATTTTTCATGCACTCCTCCGTCCGATGTGGCCTCGGATGGCACCGGGACTGATCTCCAGTTCCAGACTTTCGTTGCAGCCCTCGCCGACCGTTACGCCGGCAAGATCGCCTATTACGAAGTTTGGAACGAAGCGGACTCACCGAATTTCTGGTGCCCCGACGCCACCCCAACCAATCCATCGCCCGCAACTTGTACGGGAAGCATCCCGCGGATGGTTCGCATGGGATGGGACCTCTACAACATCGTCCATTGCGCCGATCCCAAGGCAAGCGTGCTCAGCCCGTCGTTCCATGGGTTTTCCTCGGCTGCGGGGGGTTGGATGAACCTATATTCCTCACAGACCCCCATTAGCGCGCCTGCGGGCTCGATCACGCTCCCGACGAGCGGGAAGACCTGTACCTGGGCCGCAAACTCAAACGTCATCGGCAAAGATACCTTCGACATCACGAATTTCCACGGCAGAGGATCGCCGACTAAGGATCCCACTGGGTTCGTCGCCGTCTACAACGAAGCAGTGGGAGAAATTCAACGCGACAGCTTGCCCACGAAATTCTTTGACGATGAAAACGGATACATCGGATCGGCCGACGCGCCCACCGTCGACCTGCAGGCAGCTTACGTGTCCATTTCCTATGTGCTCCGGGCCTCGGTGAATAATCCTCCGATTCTGCTTTCCGGCTGGTACGCGTGGGACTCCGGCCAGGGGCAATTGCAGGGAACCGATGCCGGGCTCGCTTATGACGTCACCGCCGGATGGCTGAGTGGCTCGACGTTGGACAGTAGCTGTACGAAGCCTGCAGGCTCGATTTATTCCTGCGCGGGCACGACAGCAGCGGGAAAGCCGTTCACGATCATGTGGGATATGAGCCTGTTGTCAAGCTGCAACACCTCCTGTACCACCGTGAACCAGCCAGTCCCGTCGAACGCCTACACGACTTGGACAGGACTCGACGGCACGCAACACTCGATCTCCGCGGGCGCTGCGCCCGTTGGCTATAAGCCGATTCTTCTGGAGTGATTGAACTCCATGGAGCGCTGCAAAAAAATTAAGAGCGGCCATCACGGCCGCTCTTCTTTTTCCTTTGCACTTTCTTTCTTCACGATCAACTACGACAAATCACAATCCCATCACGGCAGACCATTCGCATTGGTTAAGGTGTAGATATCGGACGAGGGATTCAGCGGATTGGTACTGGTCTCTCCGCCGAATGTGATCATTTCGTTCGACGTCGAATCGTACAGCGAACTGGAGAAGCGCCGTGGTTGTCCCGAAACGTCTTGCGTCCAGGAAGCCGCACCGTTATGTCCGCTGGCGCCGGAGAGAATCCAGACGTCGCTCAGAATGGCGCCCCCGTTGTAACCTCCGAAGATCGTCATACGATCATTGACCGAGTCGTAGATCGCGGAGTGGCCCGATCGCGCCGACGGTCCGTGATTCGAAGGAGTCAACTGCGACCACTTAGGAGTGCCACCCGTGCCATTCGCATTCGACAGCAGCCAGATGTCTCCAAAAGATTGGCTTTGCCCGGTATCGCCTCCGAACAAGATCAGAGTATTCGCCGCCGAATCGTACACCGCGCTGCTGCTTTCCCTGGGGCTCGGGCCTGTGCCCGACGGCGCAAGCTGAGTCCAGGCGGGCGTCCCACTCACATCGTTGGCATTCTTCAAAATCCAGACATCGTTGTAGTACGTGGTCTTGCAGTTATAGCCGCCGAAAATGATGATCGTGTTGGTCACGGAATCGTACACCGACGCATGCAACGCGCGCACTGGCGGCGGAGTGCCCGATGGATTCAACAACAACCACGTCAACGATCCGCCCTGATTATTGGCATGTTCCAGCACGTGGTAGTCGTTGACGCACGGTGACGGGTATCCCGTGGCCCCGCCAAAAACCATCAGCCGGTCGCTTCCACTGTCGTACAAGCCTGTATGACCAAAACGCGCCTTGGGATGACTTCCTCCCGGCGAGAGAATCGTCCACTTCAGATTGGATGAGCCGATGACGTTCGACGCCTGCCAGTAGTCACTGAAGTCCAGGTTCGTCTTGGAGTGCTGCCCGCCGAACACAAACAAACTATTAGTGACGCTGTCGTAGAACGCGGACTGCGAATAGCGCACCGCTGGCCCGCCGAGAATCCATCGATTCCCCGTCTTGGCAACACCATTCGCCCCGAAGAGCGTAAAAGCATGCGAATTTGTTGTCAATTTGTCGGCACTACTGCTCCCCGCAAAGACGTACATATCGTTAGCCGTCGGATCATAGACCGCGCTGTGATACGCCACACTCGGCGCCGTACCTGTGACTGGGATCTCCATCCAGCTCGGGCTTCCGATTCCGTTCGCCGAAGTCAGCACCCAGGAGTCATACAGGGTCGTTGTGCCGTTGATTCCACCGAAGACCGTCATGCGAGTCGTGCCCGGATCGTAAGTGGCAGTTTGCCCGGTTCGCGCGCCGGGAGGAGTTCCGCTCGGTGACAACTTTGTCCACACCGGTGTTCCGCCAGTTCCATTGGCGTGGGAGAGCACCCAGACGTCTCCGAACCCTGATCCCCCGGCATCCCCCCCGTAAATGGTCATAATATTGTTGACGGAATCATAGATAGCGCTGGCGCTCTCCCGCGCCGCCGGCGGCGTGCCTGATGGCGCTAATTGGGTCCATGCCGGCGTTCCCCCTTCTCCGTTCGCGCTGCTCATCACCCAGACATCGTTGAAGTATCCGGTGGAGCAATTGTTGCCCCCGAACACAATCAACGAATCGGTCGTCGGGTCGTAGACACCCGTGTGATATACGCGAGCCGGCGGTAGCGTTCCTGTGGGACTCAGTTCGAACCACGAGGCGGTTCCGCTTCCATTCGCGCCATCCAGAATCCATGCATCGTTGGCGCACGGCGTAGGCGCTCCCAACGCTCCGCCGAAAACCGTCATGCGGTTGGTGTTTGGGTCGTAGGTCGCGACGTGGCCATATCTGCCCTGCGGAAGCGTGCCGGTCGGCAGCAGCTGATTGAAGCGATCGTCCTGTTGGGCGTTGGTCACGCCGAGCCAGACGTCGCTAAGGTCTGTGCTGCTGGAGGTTTCCTGCCCTCCGAAAACAATCATTTGCCCGGTGGCCGGATCAAAGACTGCGCTGTGGGAATGGCGCGATGCCGGACCCGCCAGGGTCCACACTTGAGCACCTACAAACGTAACCGAGCCCAAGAAAATGAGAAGAAGAAAGCTAAGCTGCTTCATGGTTGTCCATTCGCGTTCGTCAAAGAGAACAGGTGATCGTCTGGGAGCGACGGCAGGGTGAACACTCCCCCAAAAATATTCATTTGATTGTGCACCGAGTCGTACACCGCACTCGAGAAGCGCCGCGCCGGAGCGGTCGTCTGTGGGGTAATTTCGGTCCATTGCGGCAGCGTACTCTGCCCGTTGGGATCGGAGAGTACCCAGGTGTCGCTTAACAGATTCGTACCGTCGTACCCTCCGTAAATCGTCATCAGGTCGTTCGTCACGTCGTAGATCGCAGTGTGTCCCGTGCGGGCGCTAGGCCCGCTACCGGAGGGAACAGCCTGCCTCCACTGCGGTGTGCCTCCACTGCCGTTGGCATTGGAAAGAATCCAGATATCGCCAAACGGCGCACCGCCCGCGTCCCCGCCATAGATCGTGAGAGTGTTCGTGGTTGAGTTGTAGATGGCCGAACTGCTCTGCCGCGCGCTCGGAGGCGTGCCGCGGGGCGTCAGTTTGGTCCACGCAGGCGTGGCTGTGACGGCGTTCGCATTGCTGAGAATCCACACGTCGTTGTAATACTTGGAAACACAATCGTAACCACCGAAGATGATCAGCCGGTTCGTGACCGGGTCATAGGCAGAGTTGTGGCGAGTACGAATTCCCGGCAGCGTTCCCGTAGGAACCGTCGCCACCCAAGTCGGCCTACCCCCCAAATTGTTGGCACTTGTCATGACCCAGTAATCGTTGACGCAAGGTGCAGGAAACCCGGTCCCGCCGCCAAACACCATCAAACGGTTGTTGACGCTGTCGTACTGCACACTGTGTCCCCAGCGCGCCTTGGGATGCTTCCCCCCAACGTTGATCGGGATCCAATTGATGTTGGAGGAATCATTGACCCCGGTTGTCTGCCAGTAGTCGTCGATGTTCGTATTGGTCTGCGCGTGCTGACCATCCACGACAAACACACTGTTGGTAACCGAGTCGTAGAACATCGCTTGCGAATACCGAGCGGGCGGTCCCCCGCGTGTCCATGAACTGGTGCCCGTACCATTCGCGCTGCTCAGCGTGAAGGCGTGGTCATCTCCGGCGAGTTTGGCCTGGCTGCTCGATCCCGCGAAAACGTACATATCGTT
>Ga0182024_10015812_pt1 | contig 14392 bp, 11 predicted proteins | sample P32metaG_FD_120480 | JGI IMG/M metagenome (GOLD analysis project Ga0182024, IMG submission 120480) | Permafrost microbial communities from Stordalen Mire, Sweden - P3-2 metaG (Illumina Assembly) | ecosystem: Environmental > Terrestrial > Soil > Wetlands > Permafrost | place: Sweden: Stordalen... | reverse complement strand
TCGCGCCATCCTGGTTTTGTATCAGGGCACGACTTCGGGAACCTGCGGATCGGAAAGACCTGGCTGGCCCGGGTCTCGATTTTGAGACCCGGGATTCGCGCCATCCTGGTTTTGTATCAGGGCGCGACTCAAATTTGCGGCCAACGCTGCTCAGGGCTCGCCGCAATGAGGTTCGTATCAGGGCCCGACTTCAGTCGGGCCGTAACGAGGCTTGATAAAAGGGGGCTTCAGCCCCTGCGGTTTTGAAGAACAACATCCCGCCGAAGGCCCCGCACATTGCGGGAACCTTCCCCGGGATGAAAAGATGAAAGAAAAGGTGAATCAAGGTGTCTACGGTGACTGAGAAGATCGATGCAAAGCTCGTAAAAGAACTCCGCGAAAAATCCGGCGCGCCCATGGGCGACTGCCTCAAGGCTCTCCAGGAATCCAAAGGCGAAATGGAAGAGGCCTTCGTTATTCTCCGCAAGCGCGGCATGGCCTCCGCCCAGAAGAAAGCCTCCCGCTCCACCAACGAGGGCGCGGTTGGCCAGTACATCCATGCCGGCGGCAAAATCGGCGTGCTCGTCGAGCTCAACTGCGAGTCCGACTTCGTCGCCCGCACCGACGATTTCCAGGAGCTCCTCAAAGACATCGCCATGCACATCGCCGCGACGGACCCCCGCTACATCCGTCGCGAGGACGTCACCGCGGAGGACCTCGTGCGCGAGAAGGATGTCTATCGCGCCCAGGCCGCCGCCACCGGCAAGCCCGCTCCGGTGATCGAGAAGATCGTCGAGGGCAAGATGACCAAGTCCTACGAGGAGGTCTGCCTGCTCGAGCAGCCCTTCATCAAGGAGCAGTCCGTCTCCATCAAGGAGCACATCGCCCAGAAAGTCGGCAAACTCGGCGAGAACATCACGGTGCGGAGATTCGCCCGCTTCAAAGTAGGCGACCCCAACTGGACCGTCGCCCAAACCAGGCAGGCCGAAGAATCCTCTGCCTCCGAGTAACGAATCAATGGGTGCCCCACATCTGCCCGTCGTTGGCAGATGTGGGATTGCAGGATGCTCAAATCTGCGGTTTTGGCAGACATGGGATCACGCCCGCAGTCCCAATCCCACACAAAGCCCGGCTCTCCCGCCGGGCTTTTGCTTTCCATGGATGTTCGATGCACCGATTAGCTTTCGCATCAAGCCACAAATTCGCAGGCGCCCGTGAACCATGCTTTTGTAACAGGGCACGACTTCAGTCGTGCCGTCACCGCTCTTAGGGAGGGGGCTTTAGCCCCTGCGTTTTTGCTCTTCTTTGCAGGATTCACCACCGGCCCCGAATGGAGCTGTGATGCTTCCCGGCATAACGCTGCTGCTTTTGTAACAGGGCACGACTTCAGTCGTGCCGAAATTGCGCCTTTAAGAAGGGGGCTTTAGCCCCTGCGCCTTCGCCTTTCGCAGCGTCTCAAAACACCACCCAAAAGCCTCTCCCGGTCCAACCAATCCTGCCCTCACCGGATTTTGCGCAATATACTGCCGATGCTGCTCAAAACTCTTCTCCCCCTCGACCCGCACCTCCGAAAACCCTCGCTGCCAAACCTCTCCGGGATAACCCAACTCTTTCTTCACCCGATAAGAAAAACCGCCTTTGATGAACTGCATTGCCTTCTCAATCGAAACATCGCCGTCGACGCTGACCAGCAAATGAACATGATCGGGCATCACCACGAAATCGAGAACCTGAAACCGTCCTGCTGCCACGCACGAACGCAGCACATCAACGAGAAGCCCGGCAAAACGATCCGACTGCAGCAACCGGCGTCCCATGCTCGTCTTCGTCGTCACGAAGAACGTGCGCCGGTACTGCGGGACTTTTTGAACGTCTGAATTACGCGATGGAGCGGTCATAGCAGGGGCTGAAGCCCCACTTCTTTTGTAAGGCCTTTGCGGCATGACTGAAGTCATGCCCTGATACAAAAGCCCGGGGCGTCCCAAACCAAAGTCACCGCTCTGCCGTACGATGCTTCCATATGCGCCGACGCTTGGCATCCGTTGCTCTCTTCTGCGCCTGCGTGCAAGCTCTCTCCCAGACCCACTCCTCGGATCCGCCCGATCAGGCGCTCCTGGCCAGAACCCGCGCTCTTTACGACGCCCCCTTAACTCGCAATCTGTTCTCCTTTGATTGCGCGGTGCAGTTCGATTGGAAGAAACATGTTGTCGACGCCGTCGGATCGGTACCTGCAGCGCTCGCGCCCACAGTAGAACAGTTGCAGACCGTTCAGCATCGAGTGTCAGTGGAACAAGTCAGCGGAGCAGTCGTGTCGGCTGTTTCGATTACGTCAAATCAAACCGCACTTCCAGCCGCCGGGTTGGAGAACGTCTTCGACAAAGTCGTAGCTGGCGGCCTGAACGCCTGGCTACCCTTCGGCACCAACGTCATCCTCCCCGTGGGCGCGACGAAATACGCGTTCCAGCGTATCGACGGCGGCTTCAGGCTCACTCTCAGCGGCCCTGGCGTCGACGCAACGCTCCTCCTCAATCCAGATCTGCGCATGACCAGCGGAGTGAGCCAGCTTCCACAGCCAATGCGATTCTCAACCAACTTCATCGGCGGCCCCGACGGCTTTCTGCTTGCCTCGGTAAAAACGGGCTCGACCAGCGACGCGTCAGCCGCGGGAGATGCGACCTTTAGCTACACATGGCAGACCGTCCAGGGATTCCAGCTTCCCTTGCTGGTCACTGTCACGCCATCCAATCCCGAATCCTGGCGCTACGCCCTCAACGACTGCCACGTGAGTACGAAAACGGTCCTGAATGTCGCACCCCCACCGAAGGCCCAATAAGAACCTCGGTTTCGCACTTAACATTCGTTCTTGCCTCGCCGCCTCGCCTTTTGCTAACCGCTATCCGTTAACCGCTATATCGGCTCCGCTATTATCAACCCCAGCGGAGCCTCCATGCCCAACCCAACCCAGGTAACCCGCAGCCGCTTCGAGATCGTGCACGACGGCCAAACCAGCTATCTCGAATTCGAAACCGACGGCCACGGCTGGCTGACCCTCTGGCACACCGAAGTCCCCGAACAACTCCGCGGCCTCCCCCCTCGCCACCCCGTACTCATTTTGAGTACAATTGTACTCAAAATGAGTACACCAAGCTCAATCGGAGACCTCCTTCTCGGCCAAACCCGAGGCCAGATCCTCTCGCTTCTCCTCGGAGCCCCCGACGAGTCCTTCTTCACCCGTCAAATCGCCCGGCAAATCGCCACCAGCGTCGGCACCGTGCAGCGCGAACTCACCCGCCTTGCCGACGCCGGCCTCATCGTGCGTTCCGTCCTCGGTAGCCAGGTTTTTTACCAGGCCAATCGCGAACACCCTATCTTTCCGGAACTCCGCGCCCTGCTCGCGAAAACGCTGGGAGTCTTCGAGCTGCTGAAGAAAGCCCTCGCCCCCCTCGCTTCCCGCATCAACTTTGCCTTCGTCTACGGTTCCGTAGCCCGCGGCGACGACAAAGCCGCCAGCGACATCGACCTGATGGTTGTCGGAGCCGTCTCCCTCGACGACATCCTCGATGCACTCAGTCCCCTGGAAAAACAGTTGCGGCGCCCCGTCAACCCAACCATTTATTCTTTGAAAGACCTGAAGCAGAGATACCACGCAGGCAATCATTTCCTGCGATCCCTGAAGAACGCGAGCAAAGTCTTTCTGATCGGCGCCGAAGATGACTTTAGAAAAGCTCTCGCAACTCGGATGGTACAAAGCTGAGCCCACCAGCCCGAAGGAGATTGCCGGTCTTTTCAGCATCGTGGATCGCTCACTGCGGGACCTGAAAGTCGAGGGCATCTCGGACGATCTCCGATTCCAGGCCGCCTACAACGGAATCCTCACCCTCACCAACATCGCCTTGCGCGCCAACGGCTTTCGAGTCGGCGCTGGTCAGGGGCATCATCAGCGAGTCATTGAAAGCCTGACGCATACCCTGACCACGCAGGACGAAACTGCGCGTGAGAAATGGGTGCGCAAAATCAAGGCTCACTCGCAAAAACGGAACGCCGCCAGCTATGACGCAGCAGGCGCAGTATCGCCTAACGATATCGCGCAGATCATCCGGGATCTGGCCAGTTTGCAGGAGCAGGTCATCGGCTACCTGAAGCAAGCCCACACGGAACTTCTTCCGCATCGTCCAGCGCCACACTCCTGACTTTCAGCTAGTCCCGCTATCATCAAAACCAAGGCAGCCCCCATGCCCAACCCAACCCAGGTAACCCGCAGCCGCTTCGAGATCGAGCACGACGGCCAAACCAGCTACCTCGAATTCGAAACCGATAACCAGGGCTGGCTAACCCTCTGGCACACCGAAGTCCCTGAGCAGCTCCGCGGCCGTGGCCTCGCCCTCGAGCTGGTCACCACAGCCTTTCAGTACGCGAAAGACCATAACCTCCGCGTCGATGTCCTGTGCCCCGTGGCGAAACACATCCTCGAAACCCACCCCGAGTTCCAGCCCCTCCTCCGCCAAAGATAAAATCCACGCGATACTCCGCGAGAAACGCGGCGCTCGTTAGAACGCCGTCCCAGGCCCTGCTGGCTGCTGCCTGCTCCCAGTCCTTCAGTACCTCCACTGCTGCCCCGTCAAATGCGCCATCGCGCGATCATACCCGCGCCGGAACCCCTCCCGATACGCCTCACGAAACTCCGGCGGCACGTCCGGGTGCCGATACTCATCGCGGTTCTCCACGTCCGGCCTTCGATGGTTATCAAAATCCCTGCGTGCCCCTTCCATCCCATCGTGGAACCCGCGCCGCTGCATCTCGTTGAACTCGGTCGGAGCCGTGTCCCAGTCCCCGCGCACCACCGGCGGTGGTGGCGGCGCCGGCCGATACTCCGGTCCCGGCCCGCCCATCAGGTGCGCCATCGCCATGTTGTAGCCTCTCCGGAACCCCTCCCGATAGGCCTCCCGCTGCTCGGGCGGCAGGTGCGGATGCCGATATTCGTCCCGATTCTCCACATTGGCCGGGCGATGATTCTCGAAGTCCCTCCGCGCCCCTTCGATCCCGTCATGAAAGCCCTGCCGTTGAATTTCGTTCAGCTCCTGCGGAGGCACATCCCATCCGCCGGGTTCCTGTCCAAAGCTGGCCGCCAGAGTTGCGTGCGTTGCTCCCGCTGCCCTGGCCGTACGCACCCCCATCGCGACCAACAACATCAGCGCAAGTGCCGGAACCGTAATCCATTTGAGATTCATCGTTCGATCTCCTTCCTGCTGCGTTCTGCTCCAGCCGATTCGATCGGTTGCAGCGTTTCGAACCGGTCCCATCCTCTACCCATCGCGGCGCCCTCTGCAACTGCGGACCTCCGTACCGGCAAGCCGGCTCCCGTGTTCAGCCACCGAACCAGGCTAGCCCGCCTCGGCCAGCCCATACCGTCGCTGCCACGTATCCTTCAGCCGAGCCGCAACACGCGCCCGCTCTTCAGCAGTCGCCTCTTCGCTTGCTTTCTGCACAAAGCGCGCCGACTCCACCTTCGCCAGCTCCAGCAGCTTGCGATCCCGCAACAGATTCGCCACGCGAAAATCCGGCAGACCCGCCTGTCGCGTCCCGAAAAACTCGCCAGGACCGCGCAACTCCAGATCGAGCTCCGCCAACTCGAAACCATCCTGGGTTCGCACCATCGCCGCCAACCGCTCTTCAGCGTGCGGAGAAATTTTTCCGCCCGTCATCAAAATGCAGTACGACTTCGCGCCACCGCGGCCCACGCGTCCACGCAACTGATGCAGCTGCGCCAGCCCAAACCGCTCCGCATGCTCGATCACCATCACCGTCGCATTCGGCACATCGACGCCCACTTCAATCACCGTCGTCGCAATCAGAACGTCGATCTCGCCGCGCTGGAATCGCCGCATCACCACTTCCTTCTCATCCGCGTCGAGACGCCCATGCAGCAGGCCCACGCGCAGATCGGCCAGCTCCTGCGTCCGCAGCCGCTCATACATATCGGTCGCCGACTTCAGCGGCAGCTTCGGAAACAGCGCCTCGCTTTGCCCCTTTTTCGCCGACTTCTTTTTCGCCGGTTCCGGAACCTCATCCGGCAAAGCAAAATCCAATTCCGGCTGATCGTCCTTCGGACCTTCAATCACTGGATACACCACATACACCTGATGCTTTTTCGCGACCTGCTTCCGCACAAACTCCCAAACTTCGTCGGCGCGCTCATCCGTCACCAGCCGCGTCACAATCGGCGTTCTTCCTGGCGGCAACTCGTCCAGCACGCTCAGGTCCAGATCGCCATACAAGCTCAGCGCCAGCGTTCGCGGAATCGGCGTCGCCGTCATCACCAGCACATCCGGTTCTGCGCCATCCTTCTTCATCAGCCGGAACCGCTGCAGCACGCCAAACCGATGCTGCTCGTCGACCACCACAAGCCCCAGCTTCGCAAACTCCACCTTTTCCTCAATCAGCGCATGTGTCCCAATGATCAAATCCGTCTCGCCCTGATGAATCCTGCGCCGTGCCGCGCGCTTCCGATCCTCATCGAGCGACCCCGTCAGCAGCGTGATCCGATACTTGTGCTGCGCCTTTTCCAGCACCCGCTTCGCCGACAAATAATGTTGCGTCGCCAGAATCTCGGTCGGCGCCATCAGCGCCGCCTGATGCCCGTTCTCAATCGCGATCAGCATCGCCTGCAGCGCGACAATCGTCTTGCCCGAACCAACATCGCCCTGCAGCAGCCGACGCATCGGCGCGCCACGCCGCATGTCGGCTGCAATCTCGCCCAGCGCTCGTTTCTGCGCCGTCGTCGGATGAAACGGCAGAATCTCGCGCAACGCCGCGCGCACTTTCTCGCTCGTCTCGAACGCGATTCCCGTTTTCTCCTGGAACCGGCGCCGTTTTACTTCGAGCCCAAGCTCCAGGTAAAACAGCTCCTCAAAAATCAGCCACCGATGTGCCGGCGTTGCCGCAGCCTGCAACTGCGCCATCGCCGTTCCAGCTGGAGGAAAATGCACCTCGCGCAGCGCCTGCTCGCGGCTCAGCAAATCCAGCCGCGTCAGAACCGATTCCGGCATCTCGCGCGGCAGCGTTTCTGGAATCCCTTTCAGCTCTTCCAGCACATTCCAAACCGTTCGCCGAATCCATCGCGATGCCAGCTTGCTGCCGCTCAGCGACTCGTACACCGGCGTGATTCGGCCGACCTCGAGAATCCGATCCAGCGCATCATCGTGCCCATCGGGCAGCACCTCAAACTGCGGCTGGATCATTTTGAAGCCGCGTCCTGATTTCGACGCCTCCACTTTCCCGAACAGCGCCACCATCTGTCCTGGCCTGAATTTGCCCTCAAGATACGTTCCGTGGAACCACATGCACTTCATCGAGGAGAGCCCTTGTCCAACCGTCATCTCAAAGATGGGCATCCTCTTCGTCCGCAGCAGAACCGCCCCGCGCACCTCGGCGATCACACTCGCCATTTCGCCCGGCTTCAGCTCATTCAGCGCTCGCGGATTCAGCCGGTCCTCATACCGGAAAGGCAGGTGCAGCAGCAGGTCCTCGACCGTCGCAACCCCCTTTTCTGCCAACATTTTGGCGATGGTGGGGCCAATACCCTTCACAAACTGGACGGGAGTTTCAAGCGTGAGCACTGCAAGCGATCCTAAAGCATCCAGTCACTACTCACGGAAATTGAGCACGCCAGGCCTGATTTCGCCAATAGTTCGAGAAATGTCGGACTGGGACGGAGCCATTCGTACGTCTAAAGCCCGCCCACGAAGGCGAGATCGTGCCGCGCTACATATCGTTCATAGCAGTTCTCGCACATCCAGCGCTCATCCGGGTCACAATATCCGAACATCCCGGCATCGATATGCTCGTGACACAATTCGCAGTGCTCGTGACCCCACGCCCCGGGAATTAGCCGAGTAACAGAAGCGACAGGCAGGGTTTGGTCGGTCGCCGGATAATGTCGACTCTGCCCCCTGCTTACTCCTGTTGGTTCCAGTTTCGTCCATACCCTCACCTCGCGCCCATCTACGATGGATACCTCGTTAGCTTCGTAGTCTTCTGCGACAGCATCGGTTCCCTGAAATTGCCTTCTTTCCCAGCTCCAGTTTGGGTCGAGCGCCATCCAGACATGAAAGGCCTGCCAGTACGGGCTGAGATAGGCCAACTCCAATCCGATCACTTTTGGCTGCGCCTTTTCGTGACAGGTGAGAATCGCAGTCCTCGTTTGTTTGTCGAAGGACTTCAGCATAGGGGTGAGGCATCCGCGCTCGCCGAACAAAAGCCAGAACCATCGCGGGCCTGCTCCTTCGACGATTTGGTCGAAACGATCCTCAAGGATCGCGTCGAAACGACCCTCGATTTCGAACTCGGAATATCCGCCCTCGGGCGTCGCAACTGGCCGCACGGCGGTCACGACAAATTTCGGAAAGTCTTCGAGCGCCTTCGGTTTAGGGGTTTCTATCATTGCTGGCCTTGTCAACATATAGTTGATCGGCCAATGGCATCTCAAGTCAATTGGTGCGTCATCGCAGACTCGCTGCTGAGAACTCTTGGGACTAGCAGTCTTACGAGCGTGGACTAAACCGGAAGTATGGATTGATTGGCATAAGCCGCCAAAAAACCACTTCCGGCAGCCAGGTTCACCCCATAGCAAGTAGCGGATACTTTTTGCGGCAGATTATCAATCGGTTTCGAGTCCCACCCCAGTCCCGAAGTACCGCCCTTTCCCTTTTTGGGGAAAGAAGCCCATCATCACGCTGCCCGCTTTTTCTGATCCTCTTTTAGCTAACCGATTTTCAATGAATCACTTAGCCCGCTGTGCAAATCCCCCTTGCCCCCTCCCTCCCGATAGGCGAAGATAAGGCGAAAGTAGCTCGTATGCCTTCCGCCGCCGCCCTCCGCCAACAGATCGAAGCTGCCCTCGCCAACCGCATCCCTTCCGCGCTCACTCCTGCGCCTCGCGTCGTTCGCCCCACCGCGCCCACCGGCATTCCCGCGCTCGATGACGCGCTCAGCGGCGGTCTCCCCATCGGCGCTATCACCGAACTGGCCGGACCCGAATGCTCCGGCCGCACCTCTCTCGCGCTTTCCTTCATCGCCGGTCTCACCAATGCAGGCCGCGTCTGCGCCTGGATCGACGTCTCCGACACGCTCCATCCCGAATCCGCCGCCGCCATCGGCGTCGACCTCGACCGCCTGCTCTGGATCCGCTGCGGCCCGCCAGCCCAGCAACTCACCCTCCCCGGCTTCGACAATTTGTCATCCCGAGCAAATTGCAGCGAAGTTTATCGATCACCGGTTCCCCCGCAACCTGTAACTCGTAACCCGTCACCTGCTACCCTCGCTCCCCGCTGCGCCGAGCCGCAGCCAAAAGTCCGACGCCACAGCAGGGAAGCAGTTCCCCTGCAACCTGTCACCTGTAACCTGTCACCTGACCTGAGCTCTGCTCCGCGCCCTGCATCTTTTGCCGCGAAGCGGCCCCTGGCCGTACGCGAGTACTCGCGCCTCGACCAGGCCCTCCGCGCCACCGACCTCCTCCTCCAGGCCGGCGGATTCAGCGCCATCGTCCTCGACATGGGTTCCATTGCCCCCGAATTCGCTCTCCGCGTTCCTCTCGCCACATGGTTCCGCTACCGCGCCGCTGCCGAGCGCACCCACGCGAGCGTCCTCCTGCTCACCCAGCACGCCTGCACCAAAAGCAGTGCAGGGCTCGTCCTCCACTGCCAGCCCAGCCAGATCGACAACGACTCAACAACGGTCCTCACCGGATCCAACCACCGCGTCGAAATCGCCCACGAACGTTTTGTCCGTTTCGACAAAGTGGTCGACTTCACCTTCCGCAAGCCGCCCCAAAGCGACCACAGCATCCTCTGGCAGTCGCACACACCCTGGTCCGCAACCCGCCCACTCGCCCCCGAAAAAACAGGCCGCAAATGACCGCCCTCTACGCCTGTCTCTACGTCCGCGAGTTTCCCGCGCAAGCCATGCTGCGCCTCCGCCCGCAGCTGCGCGAAAGCCCCGTCGCCGTCCTCGAAGGAACCGCGCCCCGCCAGTGGGTTTGCTCCTGCAACGCCCGCGCAGCCGCCCTCGGCATTGAAGCCGGCCTCACTCGCGCCGAGCTTGAAGTCTTCCCCTCCGTCGCTCTCCTCCCGCGCTCCCTTGCAGAAGAAGCCAGCGCCCGCGCCGCGCTGCTCCAGTGCGCCGGCCAATTCTCCCCGCGCGTCGAATGTCTGACACATTGTCATCCCGAGCAAAGCGCAGCTGAGTCGAGGGACCTGCTTTTCCTCACGTCCGACACCCATTTCTGCTGCATCCTCGACATCGCCGGAACTGAAAAACTCCTCGGCCCTCCCGAAAAACTCGCCCAAAAACTCCTGCACAGCGTGCGCATCCTCGGCATCCACGCCACCGTCGTCGTCAGCGCCAACCTCGACGCCGCCCTCTGCCTCGCCCGCAATCTCCCCATCCGCACCGCCATCATCCCCACCGGCGAAGAAGCCAAAACCCTCGCCCCACTCCCGCTCTCCGTCCTCCCGCTCACCCCCGAACACGCAGAAACCTTCGCCCGCTGGGGCATTTCCACCCTCGGCGCCCTCGCCGCGCTACCGGAAAAAGAATTGATCGCCCGCCTCGGACAGGAAGGCCGCCGCCTCCGTCAACTCGCCCGAGGCCAGGCCCCGCATCTCCTCGTCCCCGCCGACCCGCCCTTCACCCTCGAAGAGCGCATCGAACTCGACTCCCCTGTCGAACTCCTCGACTCGCTCCTCTTCGTCCTCGGCGTTCTCCTCGACCACCTCATCGCTCGCGCTACCGCGCAAATCCTCTCCCTCGCCTCCGTCACCGTCACGCTCACGCTCGAAGGCGGCAGCACCCACACCCGCACCGTCCGCCCCGCCCTCCCGAACAACGACCGCCGCCTCTGGCTCCGTCTCCTCCATCTCGATCTGCAGGCGCAGCCGCCCTCCGCCGCCATCCTCGCCGTTACCCTCACCGCTGATCCCGGCTCGACCAGCAAAGTCCAGCTCGGCCTCTTCTCCCCGCAACTCCCCGAGCCCGCGCGCCTCGACGTCACCCTCGCCCGCATCCGCTCCATCGTCGGTGAGCAGCGCATCGGACGCGCCGTCCTCGAAGACACCCACCGCCCCGACGCTTTTCGCATGGAACCCTTCACCATCCCCGCAACCACGGCCGTCATCTCTGCCCCCCAGGCGCAGGCCCGCTCCGCACGTCGCCGCCTCCGCCCGCCCGAACCGGTCACCGTCACCCTCCACCAGCGCCGCCCCACGAGCTTCGTCTTCCGCAACCAGCGCTACACTGTCGAGCGCGCCTGGGGCCCGTGGTATTTCTCCGGCAACTGGTGGGGCGTCGAATGCTGGTCCATGGAGAAATGGGACCTCGTCGCCCGCGCCAGCGACAACACAACCATCAGCTGCTCCATCGCCCGCAATCCCATGCGTCCCGCAGCCACCGACGACTGGTGCCTCGAGGAGCTCTATGACTGAAAGCTATGCGCGAACGGCCTTCTTTGAAGGGGTACGACCCAAAGGGTGCCCCATATCTGCCCGGTTTTGGCAGATGTGGGATTCCGACGGTTCGCTTTCGCCTCGGTGAGGTTTTGTATCAGGGCACGACTTTAGTCGTGCCGTACTCGCAGCAAAAGAAATGGGGCTTTAGCCCCTGAGAAAATATGTGGCCGAGAAAGTTACAAATTACGTAGAACTCCACGCCGCCAGCGCCTTCTCTTTCCTCGAAGGCGCCTCCCAGCCCGAAGACCTCATCGCCCGCGCCCAGGAGCTCGAAATCCCCGCCATCGCCCTCCTCGACCGCAACGGCTTCTACGGCTCCGCGCGCATGCACACCGCGGGCGACCGCAACAGCATCCGCGCCCACGTCGGAGCAGAAATCTCCACCTCCGCCCTGGGTTCAGAGTCAGTCCCGCGCCTCACGCCCGCCCCGTGGCTCCCCCACCAGCATCCCGGCGAACCTGCCCGCCTACCCCTCCTCTGCGCCTCCCGCACCGGCTATCAAAATCTCTGCCAGCTCATCACCCAGTTCAAAATGCGCGAGCCCACCAAGGCCGAAGGCGCCGCCACCCACGACGACCTCGCCCAATATTCCGAAGGACTCCTCTGCCTCACCGGTGGCGACGAAGGCCCGCTCGCCTCCGCCCTCACCACCGGCGGCGAACCCGCCGCCCGCGCCCTCCTCGAACAACTCACCCGCCTCTACGGCCCTAACAACGTCTACGTCGAACTCCAGCGCCACCACGAGCGCGACGAAGAAGCCCGCAACCAGGCCGCGCTCTCGCTCGCCCGCTCCATGCAGCTCCCCGTAGTCGCCACCAACGGCGTCCGCTACGCCCAACCCCGCGACCGCGAAATCCTCGACCTCTTCACCTCCATCCGCCACCACGTCGACCTCGACCACGCCGGCCGCCTCCTCGCCCTCAACTCCCACCGCCATCTGCGCTCTGCCGCCGCGATGTCCGCCCTCTTCCGCGACATCCCCGAAGCCATCGCCAACACCCTCGAAATCTCCCAGCGCCTCCAATTCCAGCTCAACGACCTCGGCTACGAATTCCCCCACTACCCCGTCCCCGACAACGACACCATGGACTCCTTCCTCCGCAAACGCACTGACGAAGGCGTCCTCCGCCGTTACGGCCCCAAAAATAATCCCAGCCTCCTCGCCCGCGCGCGCAAGCAGGTCGACCACGAGCTCGCCCTCATCGCCAAACTCGGCTTCGCCGGCTACTTCCTCATCGTTTGGGACATCGTCCAGTACTGCAAGCGCAACGACATCCTCATCCAGGGCCGCGGCTCGGCCGCCAACTCCGCCGTCTGCTACGCCCTCGAAATCACCGCCATCGACCCCGTCGGCATGGAACTCCTCTTCGAGCGCTTCCTCAGCGAAAACCGCGGCGAGTGGCCCGACATCGACCTCGACCTCCCCTCCGAAGAAAAACGCGAGCAGGCCATCCAGTACGTCTACCAGCGCTACGGCGAACTCGGCGCCGCCATGACCGCCAACGTCATCACCTACCGCGGCAAGTCCGCCGCCCGCGAAGTCGGCAAGGCCCTCGGCTTCGACCAGGAATCCCTCGGCCGCCTCACCTCGCTCGTCAGCCAGTGGGAGTGGCGCGGCGAATCTGACACCATGGCCAACTCCTTCCACCATGCAGGCTTCGATGTCCAGCATCCGCGCATCGCCAAATACCTCGAGCTCTGCGTCCGCCTCCAGGACCTCCCGCGCCACCTCGGCCAGCACTCCGGCGGCATGGTCATCTGCCAGGGCCAGCTCAATCGCGTCGTCCCCCTCGAACGCGCCTCCATGCCCGGCCGCACCGTCGTCCAGTGGGATAAGGAAGACTGCGCCGACCTTGGCATCGTCAAGGTCGACCTCCTCGGCCTCGGCATGATGGCCGTCATCAAAGACTGCCTCACGCTCATCCCCGAGCACTATAAAGAATCCGTGTCCCTCGCCCACCTCCCCGAAGACCCGGAAGTCTACCGCGTCCTCCAGCGCGCCGACACCGTCGGCATGTTCCAGATCGAAAGCCGCGCGCAGATGGCCTCCCTCCCGCGCAACTGCCCCGACCGTTTCTACGACCTCGTCGTCCAGGTCGCCATCATCCGCCCCGGCCCCATCGTTGGAAAAATGATGCATCCTTATATGCGCCGCCGCCAGGGCAGGGAAGCCGTCACCTACCCGCACCCCTCACTCGAGCCCGTCCTCAAACGCACCCTCGGCGTCCCGCTCTTTCAGGAACAGCTCCTCCGCATCGCCATGACCGTCGCCAACTTCACCGGAGCCGAAGCCGAAGAGCTCCGCCGCGCCGTCGGCATGCGCCGCTCCTGGCAGCGCATGAAGGACCTCGAAGTCAAGCTCCGCGCAGGCATGACCGCCAACGGCCTCGCCCCCAAAACCCAGGACGAAATCGTCCAGGCCATCAGTTCCTTCGCGCTCTACGGATTCCCCGAGTCCCACGCCGCCAGCTTCGCGCTCCTCGCCTACGCCTCGGCGTACTTCAAGGTGAAATACCTCGCCGCCTTCACCGCCGCCATCCTCAACAACCAGCCCATGGGCTTCTACGCACCCGCCGTGTTGGTCAAAGACGCCCAACGCCACGGCCTCCGCGTCCGCCCCATCGACGTCCAGCAATCCGACTGGCCCTGCACGGTTGAAAGCTTGTCATCCCGAGCTGAGCGGAGCGAAGGCGAGGGATCTGCGGTTGTCTCTCTCCACCTGGGAACCAACCGGGTGCCCCATATCTGCCCGGTTTTGGCAGATGTGGGATTCCACGAATCTCGCCTTGGCAACCGTATTGTGTCAGGGCACGACTTTCAGTCGTGCCGTTACGGCTCAAATGGAGAACGGGCTTCAGCCCCTGAGTACAACCGGGTGCCCCATATCTGCCCGGTTTTGGCAGATGTGGGAT
>Ga0182024_10015811_pt1 | contig 14392 bp, 7 predicted proteins | sample P32metaG_FD_120480 | JGI IMG/M metagenome (GOLD analysis project Ga0182024, IMG submission 120480) | Permafrost microbial communities from Stordalen Mire, Sweden - P3-2 metaG (Illumina Assembly) | ecosystem: Environmental > Terrestrial > Soil > Wetlands > Permafrost | place: Sweden: Stordalen... | reverse complement strand
GGCCCCCAAACCTGAATCTGGAACCAATCGGTGTTCTTGTGCTCGGCGCCGTCCTTGTCTTCCCACTGCTCGTTGACGGCAATGCTGAAGTTGACTACATCGCCGTTCGGGGTGGACTTCTTTTCGGCGTCTTTGCCGAGGTTGCCTTCGAGGTGGACGTTGTTTTTGTAGCTGGACATGATGTTTCTCCTTTTGAATTTGGTCGCGAGTGAATCGGGACATACTGCCGGAACGGACATGGGGCGCAGTTAACTCCCAAGTGCCAAGCAAAATCTTTGGCGGAGAGGGACCACAGCTTGCCTGGGGAGAGGAATCCGCAAAGCGCAGCGGAAGAGTTTGCGCCGACGCCGCAGGGCGATAACGTTCTTGACGCATCCATGATGGCCGAGTTGATTGTGACCAAAAAGGAGATCGTGCCTCAGCTCAAAAAGTCCACCGGAACCTCGCGGGCCAGGCCGAAAAGCCTTGGCGCGGGCGGTCAACTATTGCCGTTGGCGGGACGCCATGGGGCCGAGCATTCTACTCTTTGGTTCCTGGGTTCGGGGGCGCTTTGGGTGGGGGGGGGCGCTGTCTCAGTTCGGACGCCGGCTGAAGGGCAGATCGGAGCCGACACGGCGGCGTGGACACAGGGTTATTCGAGGCCATTCGCAAGATCGGCGGCACGGGCAGTGCCGGCGAAGCGGTCACGCCTCGATATGGATTGCGGAGCATCCGTGCAATCTGGGCGAGTTGGGCGAGTTGGGCGAGGGTTCGGGGGGGCTCAGACTAAACTTTCATCAGAATGCGGTCGTGTCACCCGGAAACAAACTGTGAACGAACACTGCTCTCCTGATCGAAACGAAGCGCCATCAAGTCAGTATCAAGCCAGCTTGTAAATTGCCTGTAGCCTGAATTCATCAAGGTTTTGCCAATTGCCGCGCTCGTTCTGTGCATACACGCGCTCGAAGACATTTCCTGAATGGGATCGACGCTTTATCTCATACGCCTCGGAGATGAGCGTAAACGCTTGGTTGAGGCTTTCGGCTTCTTTGTTCAACGCCGTGATCTTACAGGGGCACGAGGACAATCGCGCCTCCTGGTCGCCACGAACTTGAAGCCATAAGTCGGCTTCGAGCTTAACCTCGACGAACTTGTATGCTGAGTGAATCGGAACGGGGCCGCTGGGATTCAACCCTTCAGCGAAGATGTCGTCAATCATCGTGCGACTCACGCCACATAAGACGAGCGATCCCTCTTTGAGAAGCAATATGCCTTTCTGTCCAGTAAGGCTGGCGCGAAGCTTCGCATTTTGGATGCATTCAGGCGCAAGAACCAATTCCGCAACGGAATCCGCTGCCAACTCAGGCAGAGGATTGCCATTCAAGAGAACGAAGCCGGTACCGTCGAATCTAACGCCAATTCTGAGATGCTTCTGAAATCGTTCCTTGCTGATTTGTCCGCCCATAATCCCTCTGGTTCAAGACTTTCTGCTGGCCGCTTTCTCGCCAGTCACAAACGCGCCTGGCCAGCCGCCGTGTTCGTCGATTACCTCGTCGATCTTCTTCATCAGGCGAATGGTTTCGCTGAGGGCGGCGACGATCTTGTTGTAGTGGGCAATGTCGTCCTTCGAGAGTCTGCGACCTTTGCGGTCTTTAAGCCACTTCTCGCAGACCGGATAGCCGCCGATGTGAAAGTCCCAGACAGTTTCAGGCACCCCATGGAAGCCACAATCTTGAGCTATGTCGAACCAAACCGTTCCTTTTGAGTAAGAGACCGTCTCCACCTTTTGATTAGGCGAACCGACAAAGGTGACACAGTTTTTTTCGAGTTTGGTGGACTCCAGCAGGTGCAGGGCAATGAGTTCATCGCCGAGTGGAATCAGTTTGCGGAACAACTCCAACCCCGGTGCCAGAGGTACCCTTGCGAAATCGCTCTTCAGGAAGGGAGCGTAACGTGCGCGGTAGGATCGAGAGTGCAGAACGGCGTAGATCCAATCAAATAGATCCCGTGGCCCAAAGGTGTGCTTCAAATCGCCTCGACCATCCCAACGTGCAGATCGTTTGTTGTTTTCATTGGCCTCCAGGCCATTGATCCACGCGAGACCAATGCTCTCTCCCAACTCCGCTGCCCGCTCCGGAGAAACGTTCGGAAGCCTTCGCGTTTCCGGCCACTCCGGCTCCAGCCAAAGTGGGAAAAGGTAGTTGACTTCTTTTATGGAAACAGTGTGATGTTGGATGAGCCGACTGGAACAGAACACATGTTCCCATCCCCGCTTGATCTCGGTGGAGCGAGGTATTGAGATCCCAATATTGTTCCCTGACAGCATGTGGCGAGACACTCGTTCACGACGGTGGACAGCAATATGCCTGTTGTACACGGTGACTCTTTGGTCGAATGGGCGATAAAGAATCGGCACGATATCTTGCAACCAGTCTTGGGTGCGTAGGGCCTTCTTAGCTTCCGCATAATTCCATTGGTTCTGGGTGCAGAGTGCAAAAAGCTCGCGAGCCTGCGTCTCATTGCGTGTAGAAAGAAGGGCATTGACCTTGTCGATTTGCTCTCTTCTTGAAAAAGAAATCGCAAATTCGTCGTGGGTGGTTACGATACCTGGCGCTGGATCTCCATTGCAATCCATGATGGTTGGCAGAGAGGAGAAGTGTTCATATTCTTCCTTAAGGGCATTATTAAGAGACACGAGCACATATTCAGGAGCAAGTGGCGAGAATTCCGAGCCCAAAAGAGAGACAAACGTCCCGCTACCAAGCGCAGCAAATTTGTGAGCCTCGCTTCCTAACAGGTCACCTCGGCGCACAAGGCCCGTACCGCCGCTAGACCGAATAAGCAAGGAAATCGCAACGCCCTGCTTGATTTCAAAGACATTCTTGTCGGGCGTGCCATCCGGAGAGACCTCCTTCCTGTTTGCATTGCCATGTAGGTCCAGAACTGCAAGACCGTGGAAGTTGTCCAGGAAATGCCTTCGCATTCCTTTGAAAGTAGGATTCTCAAGCCATGCATGGTTTGTAATGAAGCCAACTATTCCTGTATTGCTCTGGCAGACATGCCATTCCGCGAGGCGTAAGAACTTAACGTAGTCGTCCTGTAGCCACTTAGCTTGTCCGGGCTTTTGCAGATCGGGATAGCCACGTTTGTAGTCATAGACCTTGTCTACGATCCATTCGACCTGATTGTTGAGACTATGCCCCGCGTATGGCGGATTCCCGATTACTACCGTGAACCGCTGCATTCGCTTGATTTCACTGACCGCCTGGGCTTCGTGTGCGAGAGCAGGTACCCAGTCGGCGAAAGTCATCTGCTTGTTTCCACTACCAGTAGGTTCAAGAGCGTTGGTGAGATAGATGCGGATTCGCTCATCGCTTCCAAAACAATACCCTGTCTCGTAGAGCTTGAGCCCTATCTTCATATGAGCGATGGCGTAGGGGGCCATCAGCAATTCGAAGCCATGGAGGCGTGGCAACAGGTGCTTCGGCACATACTTGTTCCACTCGGCTTGCTGCTGTACATCGTTGAGGCGCTGTTGCTTCCACCTCTCAGTCAGAGCCTTGTGGATGATGTCGATGATTTCGACCAAGAAAGTACCCGTGCCAGTAGCGGGGTCAAGAATGACGACAAAAGGATCGGCATGCTTTGCCTCGACAGGAATTGCGAGTTCCTTGTGCTTCGCCGCCATTTCACCCCAGGTTACGGTGGAGGCGAGGCCATCCTCAAGGCCAAACTCCGTTTGGAGCAATTCGTGAACGCTGCGAACTATGTATGAAACAACGGGTTGTGGCGTGTAAAAGACACCGCGCTTAGCGCGTTTCTCCGGGTCGTATTCCTTGAGAAACAGCTCGTAGAAATGAATTACTGGGTCTTCATCCCGGTTGCGGTCCCCGAAGTCGCGGACCACTGCCTCTATATTCGCGACGTCGAGAAGGTCCACAACTTCGCTTACTCCCAATTCGTCGAAATCAATACCGCTCCCTCCGCGCTCCTTGCGCTTGCGTCCTCCAAGATAGAGGAAGGTCTCCATTAACTCCTTGAGGAAGGGGTTAGTAACCGGGATATGCGTGGTGACGGCGTCAGCAGTGTTGTGCTTGGGGTTCGTTATTCGGGCAGAGAGCAGTCCGTAGGCGATGGTCTGCGCGTACATGTCTGCAAAGTCGCTTTCGGTCAGGTCGTGGATAAGCGATTGCTGAAAGGCCGCCATCAATTTTCTGAGCGGGCCTTTGTCACTCTCGATATTCAGGACCGTTTGGATGCGGGAGCGTATTGCGCGGGCCAACACTGCCAGCCGTATCGCAAGTTCTTTCGAGGTTGTAATGACTTCACGGTGCCGCAGCGTGAAGGCTGAACTCCATTGCTCGCGCCAGAGTTTCGCGTTCTTGTCATCACCGGGCCAAGAGAGCTTCTGTTGAAGAGTGTCAGCGACATCGTCCAGGTGAAGGGGTGTATCGCGGTTGTCCCAGCCCAGAACCTTGAGCGTGGGCAGGTCTGCTTTCTCTCCATCTTGAGAGAAGTGGGCAAAGCTGATCTGCCGCTCCGCGCCCTCGCCATAGTTGGAGACAAATAGCAAATCGTTCGCCTGCCATGCCTTGCTTTCGGCGCTGTTGGCAGAAGCGCGTTTCTTCAGCACGACGCGGCTGAGAACACGCCGCAGGGCCACCACGGGTAGCCTCTTCGGCTCAAACTTCACGAAGAAGATGCCCCAGGGTTGGCTGGTGGACAACGGACGAAGCCGCTTGATTTCTTGAATCTTGGCGGCGTTGGCGCTATCGATGCCTAGTTCCTCCGCAGTGTAGTCAAAGGTTAGTTCTTCAAAGTTGGCAGACTCAATGGGCCACTCAAGCTCATCGCGGAGAAACTTGATGAGTTGAGGGAAAGTGCGGATACTTTTGAGCGCGTCGCGTTGACTTGCCATTGATTTCAGTCCTCGTTGATTTCCATCCAGCACCTGAGCGCCGGCTTGACGCCCACTGGCGCGTCCACTCGCTTCAGGTAGGTATCCTTGATGTGCTTAAGCACGTTAGCGCGGATGTCCGTAAGCGTCTTCTGATCTGTAACGCAATGTCGCGTGGTATCCGGTTTGCAGCGGAGGCTTTCGATGATCTCGCCCGGCTCTTCGAGGATCGTGCTCTTTCCCAAGTCGTATAGATACCAGCGGGTAGTGCCTGCGGCCTCGGTAAACTCGTTGGTTTCCTTGTCCAGCGCCGGGAGAGCGTAGCAAAAAAAGACCCCGCGAGTTCCCTTGGCTGGTCGCGTTCGGCCACTGAAGAACGCGCCGGGCATGTCATTCAGCCGTGCGGCCAATTCGGGATAATCCTGCAAAAGCCCCTGGTACTCAAGATGCATATCTTCAACCGCGCTCTTTGTGCCCTCGTACGAGTGGTTGAAATCCTTGAGTGCATCATAGTCGTCTTCGGGATGAAGGAGCTTCTTGCCCTCAATACCGAGAGTCTTTGAGATCAGGAGCGTCTTCTGCGTAACCTTGGTGTAGAGCGTTAGCAGTTTATTCAGTTCATCGGGGGGAAGAAAGTTCCAGAACGAGACCTTCCCTCGGGAGGCTTCCACCTCGGGGTGGTCTTGGATCAGAGCCGCCTCTGTCACCGGGTTCATGCGTCTATCCACGCGGCCTATTCGCTGCATCAGGCGGACCGGGTTCCAGTGGATGTCGTAATTGACCATGCGACTTGCATCCTGGAGGTTCAGACCCTCGGACAGAACATCCGTAGAGAGCAGAACACGAATTTCCTGCTTGCCCTGTTTGTGGAGTGTGGCCGAGTTCGTTCCGTTGTAGTATGGCGAGAAGCGCTGGAGGATGTCGGCGCGATTTCCTTTAGTTCCGCTGTCAACCTCAGCAAGCCCCTTGATCCCGGCAACCTTGAGTTGTTGGAAAAGGTATCGGGCTGTGTCGGCAAACTCTGTGAATATGAGGATCTTCTGAGTTTCAAGCTCCTTCGATTTGAGCAGCCGAATGAGCCGCTTCAGCTTGTCGTCGTGGCGAGGCTCAAACTTCTTAACCTCTTCGAGAAAACTGACAATCTGGTCGAGATCGAGAAAGGTCTCTTGAATCATTTCCACGACATCATATTCATCGCGTCTCAGTTGCTCAACTGAATCGAGAAACTCTTGAGGAACAATGTCCTCGTCCTGATCTTCATCGTCGGCGTCGTTCCAAAGCTCAAGCTGGCGGTGCACAACGTAGTTAAGCACTTCCGCATTCTGGTTTTTCCACCGCTCAACGCGCTTCTTATCCCCGTCCGTTTCGCTGTGTACTTCTACGAACGCCAGCAACTTTCGCATTAGACGGCTGCACGATAGTTCAAACGCTGCGACGGAACTCTCGAAGCGTTTCAAGAACCCCGTGCGGATCAGGCCCACTACCTGCTTCTGACGGTTTTCCTCGAAGGGGTCAATGCTCTTGTCGTTTCCCTTGTAGTAGGCAAGGGGGTAGTAAATCGCGAGCGTGAATAAGGGATTCTTTCGTTCAAAGGCCTTATCCAATAAATCGAGTAACCGGCCATACGTCTTCCGAATTGAGTAATCTGCAACGACCGGCGGGTTGCGATCTGGGAACACTGCGGCAGTTCCGCTTTCTCGCATCTGGCTGGCCCGCGCATAAGCTCGGCTGCGCTGCACGACCAGATGTCTAAATATCTCATCGCTTGCCAGAGTCTCCTGAACCTCAGTCAGGCTCTCGCCCAAACTGACGGTTTCATCTTCTCCTAAACGCTTCCGAAGCGCAGCCTCCATTTTGTTGAAATGAGCGCGCAGGTTATTCACGCCCAAAGTCCGAGCAAAGTAAGCGTCGTCATTCCTGCTGAAAAGCTCAGTCAAATGCCGGAAGTCACTCAGCTTGTTGTTGATCGGCGTAGCAGTGAGCATGAAAAGCGTTTTGGGGCGCAATGAGCCGTCGAGCAAATCGTATAGCCGGTAATAGCGCGAACGGTCGTCGTCTTCCTCATTGACTGATCCTTGCCGTCCGGGATTGCGGAAGTGATGGGCCTCATCAATCAGAACTACATCCGCAAGTTCGGTAATGCGCCGAAAGCGCGCTGGAAAATCTCCTTTCCGGTTGAGGTCACTATGGCTGAATACTGCGAGGCTGCTGAAATCGGCGCCTCCACCTACACCACCGATGTGGTGGAGCCAGTCGCGCAGGTGAGGCTCCCATACAGCCTCCTTTGTTGCCTTTGGTGCAAACAGAACTACTCGCTTGCCTTCGTGCAGGATGAGCCGCTCGATAAGCATAAGGCCAACAAACGTTTTGCCAAGGCCGACGCCATCGCAGAGGAATGCACCGCTGTGCTGGCGCGCTATCTTCATTAGCGCCCAGTATGCCTCTTTCTGGTAACGATCAAGATGAGAGAACATTTTCGAGCGGGTTTCCTCCCATTCACTCGCCGTCATCTCGTGGCCGTGGAAGAATTCTTGCAGCGCCTTGGTATAGACGTCGAAGGGAAGAAACTCCTGGGTATGACGCTCGATCGTTGTCAGGATTTCCGCCGAGACATCTTCAGCCTTCTCCCAATGCTCCTCGTACCACTCCTGAAGAACCGCAACAGGCTGTCCGGTGATCTGGACGTTTAGCTCGATGTTTTCCGTCAGACCTGGATACGTGAAATTGGAAGACCCGACGAGGGCCGTCGATCCCACAACTTCAAGACGAGCATGGGTGATATATGCCTTGGCGTGAAATTTGTCTTTCCGGTAGACGCGGCAGATGATCTTCCCCGACCGGATCGCTTCGACGATTGCAGACACGCCGGACAGAAATGCATTCTTCTCTTTTTCGTCCTCAAGGCTGAGATCGAGCCGCTTCTTTACGTTTTGCAGCCCCGCAGCAAACGCAGCCTTGGTGCGCTGCGTTACCTCATCGCCCATCAGGATGCGAATCTGGTCGACTTTCTGCCACTCGTCTTTCAAGGCAAGGAGCGAGCCAATCTCGAAATATCCAGTAGCAATGTCAATCGACTTGGAGAGTTGGCACCAGTCGTTCAGATACCGTAAGACCTTCCAGTCCTCATTACTGTTATCGACGATGAAAAGTTCGCTGCCTGTGGCACTACTTCTACGTGGCATATCTTCCTTAATCGCAACTTCTCACCCGGCAATCGGCTATGCCTCAACCGGAATTTTCGTCGCGCTCGACCATCTGTGGTGTGGGTCTGTAAATGTTCTTGACTTTGCAAAGACTCACCTTGTACTTCATGGTCTCCAGCGCACGGCGAGCGTGCCGCAGCATGACTTTGCTAAAGAAGGGGAGCCGAAGTTCATTCTCTGACTTACTGATGATTGCGTAGACAACCTCGTACTCGGAGGGATTGATTTGAGCTTTCGGATTCTTCAGTTTATGATTCGGCCCAAGATGCTCATTTACCGCTACACGAAACTCCTGTACGTTCAAGAATAGCTCGGCGGGCACAATTCCTTGAGCAAAGAGATGGCTCAACTCGCTTGAACCGCTATACCGCTTGACATGGACTAACTGCTTACTACTGGTTGCAAGATCGCAAAACTCAACTTTGGTAAAGCCACGGGATTTTAGTTGGATGCATTTCCGGTCCATCAGGCAATACTGCAACGAATCCTTACTAACTCTCTTGTTGTAGGCTTCCTCGGACGCGTCATTGTAGTCTGGGAGTACGATGTTGCTGGCTGGGAAGCCTTCGATGTCTTTGTTGACTTCATCGAGATAGGACTTGTCAATGCGATACCAGAGAGCGTTATTAAGCAAGAAGGTGTCGCCCCTCAGATCGGCTTCACAGTAGAGCGTCTTGTAAACAGACCATGACTCTCTTTCTTGCTCGTTATCGTCCGCCGCAATGACCCTCCATGTTCTTAGATCGTCGATCTCCAAGCCATTGAGCTTGCCTCCCGATTCCCACTCACAAAGGACATCGCTCAATCGAAGGTCGTCTTGCGGCTTCGCGACACCGTGGATATTAAAGGTTCGTCCGGCTTCCCAATCTTCGCAGGTAGGCGGTGCCATCCACAGTCGCTCTACCGACTGACCGGATAGTTTTTCGACTAATTGGGCGTCGAGTTCCGCTTTGAGGGATTTGTCTCGCACCTCTTTCATCCTGCCGACCCAAGAAAATATCCGCAGATAGTCGTCTTTTGCAGAATCAGCAAGAAGCCGATCGAGAAGCGCAGGCAACTGCGTTAATGATGTTGTTGTACTGATGCGAAGGGAATCTCTACCACCAACTTGTCTTCCCAACAATTCATCTTTGGGCTTGCCCGTGAGCGACCGGATCACATCTTGTTCAACATCGAGGCCAAACTCATCGATGCGAGCATTCCGTACTGCTTGCGTCTGCTTATTCTGAAGTAGTGAGTCAAAAGCACTGAGTTGAACATGCTTGATACCTTCGTCGTCGATGTTGTTCAGAGTCACTTTCAGGCCAAATTCTTGCTCCCACGCGTCAGGGTCCATGAGCGCCCTTCCGAAGCCGAAAGAGAGTGCAAAGGTCGCATTCCCAGTCGAGATTACCATCAGAGCGGCTGCGGTCTTTGAACGAACGGATACCGGTGGGTCCGCGATACCCCGGAACTGCTTAACCCAAAAGGGTTCTGTCTCAGAGAGCTTCTTAATATGCAAGACCGCATTCAAAGCATCGGGAATCTTCAGCACAGAAGTTTCGATCTCAGTTCTCCATTTTGAACTGAGATACTTGTCGCTAGTGGAGAAGTCACTCTTCAATTGGAAGACAGTCCATACGCGGAAGGTCTGCTTCGGCGTTTTGGCCGACCGTTTAGTGGCCATAAGAACCTCATTTACAAGAGTCCGCGTTATTTTACCAGATAGCCGCGACCTCGACACTGGCACTCTGGCGGTATGGCAGGGCAATCGCATTTGGAATTTCGCTGAACCAGCGGTGACACTTCCGGGATGAGGTCGCGCTGTGCGATTTTTGCAGGAGGGTCGATGCTATGTTCTGTGAAGACTCCCTGGATCAGTTTTCCGCATGTTGGGAGGGTCTCGAAGACCCGCGTAGCGGCAAGGCCGGACTGCACGATTCTTATGAACTTCTGAAGATTGCTTTATGCACGGTGCTGTGCGACGGTCAGAGAGTTGGGGATAGTCCAGTCGAAGCTAAAGGCTGATGCCCTGGTCGTTATTGTTGTTGGCACTGGTAGACTGCGCCTGTGTGTTGTCGCCCAACGATTGAGCTGATGCGTGGCCAGCTTGCTCAAGAGCAGTTTCTCGTGTGATCGGCTGGGCCTGCCGATCGTAAAACTGGCCTTGCGGGTCGATGTGCAGCCAACTTCCTTCATGGGTGTGCTGGTAGCTCTGGACCTCGCCGGTCTCTCGTTTCCACTCGTAGTCTGAGGCTTCCTTTGGTAGGGCTGCTTGGATTGGTGCATTGTGCCGTTGTTCGATGTCGGCGGTGCTGCTGATGTTTTCGGGCGCGTGAGTAATCGTTTCGGCTAGAATCTGACGGCGTAGTTCCTCTTGCGAATGCTCCCTGCTGTTGGTCATCGGTGGCTCCTTTGTCTGGGTTTGCTGGGTGTGGATCGGATCGACCTGGGCCTTTTGAAGGTCAACGGCTGAGGTCTTTGTCACGTCGGTACTGAGGCGATCGCTCAGGACAGCAACGTCGTTGGTGTAAATTCTCACGTCCTCGGAAGCACGGGATACGGAGACGTAGGCGAAGCGAGTGTTGATAAGTTCCGGGTGGACCTTCGTGTCCATATTTACCAATACCCGGTCTGCGGTAAGCCCCTGGGAACTGTGCGAAGTCACGGCGTAGCCATGATCGAAGTGCCGCATTTGTGCGGCGTCGAAAGTGACGGTGCGCTCTTTTGCGCCGTCCAGCTTCACGCTGATCTGATTGGCGTCTATGCGTTCGATGGTTCCCATATCGCGGTTCGAGACGGCCAGTTCGCGGTTGTTGGCTGTGAACTGGATGCGGTCGCCGTGAGCAAACTCGCGGCTAATCTCGCGGTATGCCGCGATGCCTTGCAGTCGCTTCGGATCATAGGTGGCTTGCTGTCCATCGGGCTTCTGGACGGTGATTTGATTCTCTTTGTGGTTGGCGGAGATCACGGTTGCGTAGCTGCCCCGCCCGATGCCATGTTCCTTGCTTCCCCTCGTGTAGTGAAGCACGTCGTCTGGCTGGTATCGCGCCGCCCAGCTTCGATCAACGTTAGTCATGTCGGATCGCGGCGTGAGCACGTTTATGCTGTGATTCTCTTTTGAGACGACGCCGGATGCCTGCAATTCAGTGCGGATCGCATTGTTGATTTCCTGGCGGCTGGCGTTGTCGGGTGAGACAACCAGCGAGTTCTCCGGCTTGGCTACATAGTCCTTCGCAATGGCCTCAATGCGCTGGACATTGTCCGGTATCTCAGTGACACGGCCCTGTTGTTGCAAGAGCGTGAAGCCGATTGTGGTCTCGTTCTTTGATAGGTGTTCGACCGCACGAAGCAGCTCCGGGTCTTTCTGCCGCATGATCTTGTCAAGCTGTGAAGTTTGCATCCCAGCCTGCTGCATCTGCTCGAAGGGCTTGCCAGCATCGACGCTCTGATGCTGGCGGGTATCGCCAATAAGGAGCACTCGATCTTGCGGCCCGATCTTCTCCATAAAAGATTTCATCTGGCGAGTGCTGGCAAGGCTGGATTCATCGACCATATAGAGGTGGCGGCTGCTTGGATCGCCTCTGAACGGGTCTTGACCGCCGCGTGCAAGGAAGCCCTGCAAGGTCTCGGCAGAGATGCCAGCATCCCGGAGTTGGGCTGCAGCGCGGCTGGTCGGGGCGAAGCCCTCGACCGCGTAACCGGTGCGCTCTGCGCTCTCCCGAATCGCTTCCAAGGTGGTGGTTTTGCCGGTTCCGGCGAGCCCTTGCAGGCCATGTACGCGGTCGCGACTGGTCAGCACTTCCTCAATGGCTCTGCGCTGTGCCGGATTGAGAAATTCGCGGGTGGCCGCATGAGTTGCCGCCTGTTCTTTCGGCATGATCGGCTCGACGGTATTCTGGCCGCGATGCATATGGCCGACAGTCTCCCGCTCTGCGGCGATGGTTTCGCGAGTGGTGAACTGGCGTCCTGTCTCATGCTTCTGTCCCTCTACGATCTGAAACTCGCCGGTGCTGTGCCGCTGGTCGAAGTTCTCGCGTACCTGGCTGTAGGTGAGGTCGCCCATGCCACGCCGCAAGGCGTCGCGCATGATCGCACGTTCATCGGTTACGGCCTCACGCTCAAAGCCGCGATCCTTGGCAAAGGTGACAGCTTCCTGTGCCCGCCGGAGCGCATCCGGCACACGATTCTGCTCCAACGTTGCGGCCCGTTCCCTGGCCTCCGCGACAACGCGGTCGGCCTGGTTGCCAAACTCGTTCGCAATCTTCCGATGAGCGGCGAGTACCTCGGAAGACGAGAGAATATCCTTCTTGTCGCGAGTGTTGTGCGCGGCAATCTGCGCGGCCTCCGGCCCGCTGAAGCCGCTTCGCGAGACGGCCTCCTCGATCTGCTGGCGGCGCGGGCTGGACGCTTCAAGGTACTCAGGCGTGTATCCCTTTATGTCAGGTGCGCCGCTTTTGCCGGCCTCGATCTGGTAGCCGAGATTGCGAAGCCGGAACGTCAGCTCCGATTGGTAGACAGCGGTTGCAAACTGCTGGGTATCAAAGAAGCCGCGCTCCTGTAACGCGCGAGTGGAGCCATCTGACCGCTCGGTCATATTGAAGATCACTGCGTGGGTATGAAGCTGCGGAGCGGCATATCCATCGACCGGGCGAGCAGTGTCATGCTCGAACTTCGCGGCAATGAATTTGCCGGTGGTTTCCGCGGGATTGTTGCCACCGATCCGCGCTTGCGTATACCGCTCCAACTCCGTCAGTGCGATAGTCACTGCATCCCGATGAGCCGCACGAACGCGGTCATCGCCTCCGACTAGTGCTGTCAGAGAAACTGATTTTGGTGCTGAAAAAGTAGCATCCCATCCCGCTCGGTGCTCCACTGGCTTGACGACCGCTCCATCGGAATTGGTATACTCCTGTGCCTTCCGGTGCTTTACCAGTTGTTCACCGCTATGTGGGTTCTGGCCTTCACTCAGCCGCGCAAAATGCTGTGAGTCGATTGCCCCAGCAAGGCCGTACCTCTCGGCCATTCGCCCCTGCCATTCTCAGAGAATCGCATCGCCCTGCTTCCAATAATTCTGTTCGGCAGACATGAATTCTTTTGCGTGATACGTCTGGGCCTGGCCAGAACTGAGGGGCTTTGAAATCGTCAGCATACGGTCTCGCTATACCTGAAAGGGGAACGAAGCCTGCGGCTCTTGATCGCCCTTGTTCTCGGCAATATCTTCCGGGCTGTCGGGGGTGGCCGGGGCGATGGAAAGCTCCTCTTCATTGGGAACTTCAAGCTGTGTTTCTGGTTCTGCGTCCACCGTCTCCAGATCGTTCTCTTCCTGTTCGAGACGAGCAATCGTCGGCGCGCTTGGCGGCTCCGCCTCAAGGTCGATCTCCGGTACTTGGCGACTGGAATCCTTCTGCGCCAGGGTCTTTGGGTCGAAGGGCAAGTCATCCTCACCGCCCTTGCGCGGCACAAAGCCGGGAGTGTTTTGCGGCATGTCCATGTAGTCAAAGTGAAAGTGGGCGACGTTGTTTCCCAGCTTGAGAAAGGCGTGCCTGTTTTCCAGCCCCGATATTTCGGAATCCATGACAAGCGGCTCGATCTGCCGGTCAAGACTGAAGTTTCTGCCGGAGCGAGAGCCGTCGAAATGCGTCTCCTTCATTCGCTCGATTTCGACCTTTCCAATTGCATTGCTGACCCACTCTGCCGCCTTCGGTTCCGTCGTCTTGAGGAAGATTTTCGTGGCAGGCTGAGACAGCATGACCTCGGCAAGATGACCGTAGATCACCTCAAGCTGCGCCTTCCCTTGGAAGCCAAGGACGAGCGGATTCCTGCTCTTTCGGTTCTCGGTAATGGCGGTATGAAGCTGAGGCAGACGCTGCAAGCTGGCAAGTTCGTCGAGCACAAACCAGACCGGCGTCTGATTCTGTTGCGGCGCCGTCAAGAGCCGCATCACCAACAGATCAATCCAAAGGCTGTGCAGCGGACGCAACGCCTCGCGTTCGGTCGCGCTGGACGTGATGAAGATCCAACCGGCGCGGTTCTCGGACCACTCCGTGGCACTCCATGTTTTGTCGCCAGCCTGCTCCCTGGTCGGCAGCATCCGAAGGCTGTCCGCTACCAGTCCAAGCGAAGCGAGGACGCCGTTGCGCTGCTGCTGCGCGCCCTTCGCAATCATGGCTTCCATCTCGGTGCCGCGTACACGCTGGTCAATCTCCGCCGGGTTTGAGAGCCACGCAACCAACTGTTCCGGCGTCGGACCTTTGGTGAGCAGATGGGCGAATATCTTCTGTGGTGTCTCGGTGAAAAACTCGCCCTTCTTGTCGCTGGTTGGCTGGTAGAG
>Ga0182024_10015810_pt1 | contig 14393 bp, 12 predicted proteins | sample P32metaG_FD_120480 | JGI IMG/M metagenome (GOLD analysis project Ga0182024, IMG submission 120480) | Permafrost microbial communities from Stordalen Mire, Sweden - P3-2 metaG (Illumina Assembly) | ecosystem: Environmental > Terrestrial > Soil > Wetlands > Permafrost | place: Sweden: Stordalen... | reverse complement strand
CTCCGCATCCTCGCCGTACTTTTGTTTGCGGCAAACTTATGCTTGGGGCAATCGCCTTCGCCCGCGCCTCCGGTCGTAACCTCGGAAGTTATTCTTCCGCTGTACACCGTGAATGTGGATCCGATGCGCGGCGCGAATCGGCAAGTGGTGGGCGTACGCGGTCAGACCATGTACTACTACTGGGCGGTGGTGAACTATCCGCTCGGCTCTGTGATGACGCACCTGGGCGGAGTGGAAGGCGGCGCAAACGCAACGTTGTCGGGAAGCAATTATGTCTTGATCGCGCCTTACAATTATCCGGCTGGCGCTACCTCGGTGGATTTCCTGCGCACCACTTTGGATGTTGCGCCGACCGGCGCGTGCAATTGCGCGGTGACGGGAGCAATCGGAGTCACGTCAGGAACGGTATCGGACACTTCAAATACGCTGGCGAACTACACCGTGCCAGCGGCTTTCAATCTGCAAAGCTATGTTTTGAGTCTCACCAATGAGCAAGTGGGCAGCGCATCGCATCTGATGTTGCGACAAGGCCCGAATCCGCCACTGACGCTGGGCACCTTAGTTGCTGATCTTTCGTTGGCCGGTGGCGGCTCGTTTCCAGCTAACGCGCAAACTGGCGATGCGCTGCGGTACAACGTCTACGGCGATGGAGCGTGGGATGCGACCTCAGCTCAATTCGGCCCGATGGTCACCGTCTTTACCAGTTACGCCAACGGAAGCGTCGGCGTTTCCGGCAACGTGGAAACTCCGAATACCCTGGCCACTGGCGGGAGTTGTGCGGTCACTGCGCCTACGGCAACCAACAGCGCGGGGATGACTTGCACATCGAGCAGTTCTGCGTCCACCAGCACGGTCATCGGAATCGATCAGGGGATCGCGGCGAACTATGGCGATTACAGCTTCGGCGGTTTCTATCGTTGGTCGTTGAAGTTCGCCGCTGGTGGCACAACCAACGTCCGGTACTGGATGGGCCTTACTGTTTTCAACGCAGGCGGCTCTGGCACAGAAACCGCGAATCCATTTAACACCGCGAGCTTCGCCACAAACACGCCGAATCGCTCCACTTTGGGATTGCGTTACGCAGTCGGAACCGATACGGCTTGGCAATGTACGGCGCAAACCACGGGCGGCTCGCAGACCGCAGTCAGCACCGGAGTGGCCCTTGATACAAACTCGCATGTGTTTGCGATCACGTACGACGGAACGACCGAGCGCTGCTTCATTGACGGAGCGCTTACCGCGAGCGTGACGACCAATGTGCCAGCGGGAAGCGTTTTTCGGGTTTTGCAATTCTGGGTTGGAGACAACGAAAACGCAGCGACGGCAATTTCTGGAACTCAGTACTGGATGACTCTCGCACTCAAGTAAAAATGTTTTCATGCGCTTCGCTTTCAAACTCGCCCTGGTATCGCTGATTCTTGGGGCGGCGCTCGGCTTCGCGCAGACTCCGGCGCCGCCGATCACCACCACGCAAGTCATCATGCCGGTATCCACGAATCTTGCGCCGGTGACTTCCGCGGCCGTGACCGTGGTGGGGAATCCTGGGCCGCAAAGCTATTACTACTGGACTGTCGCAAGCTACTTGGGGAATGCGACTTCGCCCACAGGACCGTGGATCGCGGCGAACGCACCGAACACGCTGTCCGGCACAAACTACAACCAAATCACTCCAGCCTATCCAGTCGGCGCGTCGGTCGACATTCTCCGCACAGCCTCGGCAACCCCGCCAATCGGCGCCTGTAATTGCGCTGTAGTTATCGCCGCGACATCGGGCACAATCAACGATATCGGCAGCGCGCTTTTGAACTACACGGTCGCACCCTTCAACGCCAACAATTTCGGCCTGACGCTTGACAACGAAGTCGAATCCTCGAACGTTACGAATTTGATCTTGCGGCAAAATGGCGTGTTCGTTGCAAACCTGTCGATCGCGGGCGGCGTCGGGACCGTAACCGGGCCCGGCAGTTCCACCACGGGCGACATTGTTTTGTGGAACAACCAGCTCGGCACGGCGCTCAGCGATTCCTCAATCGCGTTTCCTCTGCCGAATACCGCTCTGGCAAACCCATCCACCACAGTCAACGGGCAAACCTGCACGCTCGGCTCGACCTGCACGATCGCCACATCCACCAACCCCATGACCACGCTGGGGGATACGACCTATGGCGGGGCGGCTGGCGCTCTTACGCGGCTGGCTGGGCCCACGACTCCGAACGGCGTGAACTACTTCTATGAAAGCATTCCCGCGGGCGGCTTGGCTGTGGCGGAAGTGTGGGGCTTACCCGGCATCGTTGGGCGTGCGGTCACGAGCACAACTTCGACCGACACGATTCTCTCCACCGATTGCAACCCCAAGCGCGTGGAGTATGTCGGCACGGTCAACGTGGCAGTCACGCTGCCCACGGCTACAGCGCTCGGCTTGCCTAGCTGCGAATTCAAGCTGGTCAATAGCACGGCCTCATCCACAATCACAATTACCCCGACAACCTGGACGGTGAACGGAAGCGCAACGCTCGCGCTCACGCCGGGACAGTCGGCAGTTTTCTTTGTCGATCCGAACTCCACGACAAACTGGGTGGCGGACGGCGCGGCGAACGTACTGAACAATCAAGCAAACACCTTCACCGCGGCCGGGACGCTGGATTTGCATTTAGTGGCAGGGAGTGCGTTTCGACTGCCCGCTCCGACTGGTACGGGTTGCTCTGGCAGCTTGAATCTCATAGGCCAAATTTGCTATCAGCCGAATAACGGACTCATTGCTTTCTTTGATGTCGGCGGCGGCAATGCCGAAGTACTTGCAGCCTACGACGGCTCAAACACCACGGCAAACCACATTCCCGTAGTGGAACCTACAACCCAATTCCTCAACAACAGTTCCATCACCGATGCCGGGGCGGGTGTATTCATCGGATCTCCTACAGGCGGAGCGAAAGGGGCGGGGACGCTCAACGCAACCGGGATTTTTGTCAACGGAACGGCGGTTGGCGGCTCGCAAGTTTATCCTGGCGCGGGCGTCGCTATCTCCACCGGGAGCGCGTGGGGAACTTCCAAGACGGCAGTCGGTACGGATGCCGGCATACCCACGGCGGCTACGATCAGCACCACAGCGGCCAACCCGGTGTGCTCGGACGCGAACGGTGGAGTGACCACGACGAGCTGCCCAAATGTGGTTGGGGTTGGTACGGAGAACGGAGCGGCGAATGCTCTCGCTGTAACTGTACAGGGACTCCCGGCGAGCATCACTGCGAATACCTGTGTGATGACTGTCGTGGCGACTAGTCACTCCTCCACTGGCGCGACCACCTTGAACGTCACCCCTTTTACGGGCGCGACGGCTTATGGCGCAATCGCTGTCAACAAGCGCACCACGGGCGTTTATGCCGCGATTAGCGCGACTGGGGATATCGTAGCCGCCGAGCAGTATGAATTTTGCTACGATGCCACCGCCGCAGTTTGGGTGGTACAAACTCCGTCCAGCACTCTCTATACGGGGGGTGCCGTTGCGGCGGGCAACCTTATCCTTGGGAACGCCAACAATCAAACCACATCAAGCACGAAGCTGGTTGCATCGACCACGACCGGCGCGTTTACCATCATCAACAATCTTGCCGTGACTGGCGCAAGCGGCGTGTCGACAGTGCAAGCCTCGCCGACCGTCATTACGGTTGGCTCCGGTACTTCTATCGGCCTTACTACCCTTTGCACGGCGGCGCTGTGTCCGGCTGGAACTTACACGGTTCGCGCCTATCTCGATATCACCACGGCCTGCGGAACATCTGGGACGTACACCGTATTGCTGACATGGACCGACGATGCAGGTTCTAAATCTGCGTTCACTATTCCGCTCATCGGCACAGGAACGGCTGCTGGAATTTTAACCACAACCGCAACGGCGAATTGGGGAGCGGCGCTGATGACGATTCGCTCCACGGGTGCAACGACGATTCAGTACAGCACAACAGCGGTGGCGTGTGGCACAGCCGGCCCGATGGTCGGCAATCTTTATTTATCCGCAACGAGAGAACAGTAAAGCCGTGAAAAAACTTCTCCTACTATTCGGCTTCCTGTTCGCGGCAACCGCAGCCTTCGGGCAGCAGGTCATCAACCTGGACAACCTTTACTGTCCATCGACCAGCGGGGTTCCGACCTGGGCGCAAGTGGACGGGCCTGCGACGCTGCCGCTCATCTGCCTACAGACATCGCTCGCAAACACTCCCGCAACCGGAAGCGTCGTGAGCGTCACGACGGCGGCGCAACTCACCACCGCGCTCGCCGCGGCAACCTGCGGACAGAAGATCACCCTGCAGGCGGGGAATGTGTTTTCGGGGAACTTCACCGTTCCGTCGCTCGCCTGCCCTTCGACCAATTGGCTTTGGATTCAAAGTTCGGCGGTGGCGAGTCTGCCCCCAGAGGCGGCGCGATATTCGACAAGCTACATAGGGTCTGGCGGGATTTCGCAAACCGTCTACGCGCCGAAGTTCGGGCCGTGCTATTCGGGCGTGACTTCGCAGGCGGGCCGTCCGCCCTTTAATTGCCCGAGCACGGCTGGCACGTACACGGCGCAACTCGTTTCGCCAAACAGCACGGCTGTGCTTACCTTCAACGGAAGCACAACGAACATCCGCTTCATCGGTTTGGAAATTACGCGCACGCCGGGTACTGGCGTCAATGCTTCCTTGGTGGCTTTGGGAAACCAGGGGACAGGAATCTCCGGCATCTACTTTGATCGCGTTTGGGCGCATGGCGATGAAAATCAGGACGAGACCGGGCGCTTTCTCTCGGTGAGCGGCGTGAGTAATTTTGCAATGGTGGACAGCTATTGCAACAATTTTTACTTTATCTCGGTCATCGGCACGGGGACCGATTCCAAGTGCATCGCGGGCGGGGCGAACACGATCAGTTCGACAACCGAGACGGGCATGAAACTGGTGAACAATTTTATCGAGGCCTCTGGGGAAAACATCCTGTTCGGCGGCGCGGCCTCAAACACGGTCTGGGGCGATGGGGAAATCCGGCTCAATCTCTTTTTCAAACCCTTGCAGTGGAATCCCTCGGACCCAAGCTACAACGGAGGCATCTCGGGGAATGCGCTAATCGTCAAAAACTCCACCGAATTCAAGAACGGCCAACGCATCCTCTACGAAGGGAACCAAATCATCAACTCGTGGGGCGGCTTCTCGCAGATCGGCCATGCTTTCCTGATTACTCCGGTCAATCAAAACAACGGATCTGGCCCGCTCTGCCCCATCTGCGGAACCTATAACATCACGGCTCGATACAACACGGCAAACACCGTGGGTGCTGGGATGGAGCTGGATGAGCAACTGACGGACGGTTCGGCTCCGGCTGGCGGGAATCACTACTCGATTCACGACTGGGTAATCGACAACCTGAATTACCCGACGTGCTTCGGCTGCTCGAGCGGCTCAACCGTAACGATATATAACAATCTGTCGGTCACGCCCACTCAGGCTCTTGCTTATATCGACGTGAACCACATGACGTTCGTGTATCCGTCAACCACGAGCTTCACCATCGCGGCCGCGCTCGGACTCAGCGGACTGACTGGCTCGGCGATCATGAATAACATCACGGTGACAAACAACGTGATGCAGACGTGGGGCGGAACGACCAACTCCATCGGCGGAACGCAGCCAACGAATTGCGCTCAGAGCATAGCTTCTGGTTCGGCGATGATCGCCGCTTGCTGGCAGCCGAATACCGTTTCCGGGAACTGCTTTGTCAATAACGGCTCGATCTCGTGGCCCGCGGGGAATACAACTTCGGTCGCGTCTTACTCGGCGCTCTTCACCAGCTACAACAATGGGGACGGCGGAAACTACACCATTGCCAACGGAAGCGCATGTAAAGCGGCCGGCACAGACGGAATGGATCCGGGCGCGTACGTTTTGAAAGTGGCGTCTGTCATCGCGGGCACGTCGGCAACTCCAACGCCGCAATGGGCCGGCGCGGAGTGGAATCACATCGACTATCCGACTCCCCCTCCCGTATGGCCTCCGGTAGATGGCAACGGCGCTACCGCTTCCCTTTTCGGTGCTGGCTTCTGGGACGATGGAAACAAACTCGGCAATCTCTGCCCGAGCGGGCCATGCACGATTAGCTGGACCAGTGGGGCGGGGCGGCAACTCAGCAACTTTATCAACGTTCTCGCTCCAAGTTCGAGCCTGATCGCTCCGATGATCTTAATGTACGACGTTGGCGACGTTCCGTCGTGGGCGGCGCAAGGGACCGATTCGAATTGTTCGGCGACTCAAGGTTCATCGAGCTGCGTGCCGTTTAACGATATGGACACGAATCAGGCGACGTGCAACGCGACGCCGAATTCTACCGGCACCAGCAATGCAACAGTGCTCGCCAACTGCGGGAACGGGACCGATGCAACTTTTGAATCGATCTTCGCCCAGATCGTTATCCAGTTCAAGGGTAAAGGCATGGCCTACCAGTGCTGGAACGAGCCGGACGGGTCGGGAATCTTCTGGTCAAACTCCGCGACGTATGGCGGACTCGGCCACGCGCCAACGCTCGCAAACCAGCCTCCCCTCACGCGCCTGGTGCGAGTGTGTGCCGACGAGCTGCAAATCATCACGCAACTCGATCCCACGGCAACCTTGATTTTGCCTTCGGTCCATGGGCCCACGTGGTCTAGCTGGTGGCCGCTCTTTGCCGGCACAAGCGTAAACATTCCGGCGTGCACCGGTTCTTGTTCTTCTGCGATCGGCGGCGCGACGTGGCCAGCTTACACGGCAACCGGCGCAACCCTCGGACAGGCGGGCACGCTGTTTAATTTGACTGGATTGGCGAGTTCCGCCTCCGGCTGGACTATCTGCGTCCTGCCTAGCTGTAATCCCGGGGGAACTGGCAATGCGACTGGAACGCTTATCGAAAGCAGCGGCGTGCTGGATGCGACCTGTTCGGGCCCGGCTGATTCGAACTGCCTCTTTTATTACAACAATGCGGCGACCGATAGCGCTTCGGCTTTCGTGGGATCGTGGGCGTTTACCCTCGGAGCGAACGGGCAAACGGCCAATGCCTACGAATTCGACTTCGAACAATACCTGATCGCGCCCGATGGGGGAACGGCCAACAATACCCGCCTCACGCCTGGGTCGCAGTGCGTCATCGGCCACAATTGGCAAATTTGGGACGGGCCGACCGGCTGGCACGATATCAGTCCAGCGATTTCTTGCAGCCTGCCGAATGGGGCGAATGCCGTTACCTGGTACGTGCATCGCGTTCCGGGCGACACGTCCTGCAGCGGGGGCTATCCAAAAGTTTGGTACGACACGCTGATCGTAAACGCGGGCGGCACGGTCAACTCTTACGCAGTGAATAATTCATGGTGCTCCAGCGCGCTGCCCGGTGGTTTTGCCGAAAAAACGATCATTCAATTTCAAACAGATATTGGCGCGTCCGGCGCCACGCTGACCGAGAATTTAAGCTCGATCACCTTTACCGGAAATTCAGTTACGACGGGGACGCCATGGGCCGCGGCAACCTGCCATTGCCGCGGGCAAACAAACAACGCGGATCCAACCCAATTCCTCGCGATGTACGCCGATATGCAAGCGGCGATTGCAATTCCATCGAACGGCCTGCCGGTCATCGGAGGCGATTTCGAATGGGGCCAGGTCGGAGCAACGCAATCCGTCAACCTGAACACGACTGCTGGTTTTATCGCAGAATCGCTCGTCCTGCGCGCATCGGTTCCGCTGACAGGCCAGTACTACTACGAATGGGACAATGGAACATATTTCCCGGCGGGCACGATCGCGGGCACAGCATGGGATACCGCTTTCAAGCAATGGGTACTCGGTTCCTTGGTGAATCAAACAACCAACAGCGGGACAGTTTACACGACGGCGGGGGTATCCTCAGCCGGTAAGCCGTGGGAAGTTCTTTTCGATAGCTCGCAAACTTGCACGACATCGAGCTGCGCAACCGCGAATCAATCGGCGGGCTCCTTCACAAACTACGAGGATATCTTCGGAGGGGCGCATACCGTTAGCGGCGGGGTTGTGCCGGTCGGATTCCAGCCCATCTATCTTTACAACCTGACGAATGCGGGCGCGGCAACGCCAACCTTTTCACCGGGTGCCGGGACGTACGGCGGGGCGCAATCGGTCACGATCTCAAGCACCAGCGCGGGCGCAATCATCTGCTATAACACGACGGGGGCACCGTCGACCAATGGCTCAACCGGCTGCAACGTCGGCACGCTCTATTCCGGGGCGGTGTCGGTTGCGACGTCCGAAACACTTTATGCCGTGGCTGGCGGGACTGGCTACTCCGATTCTTCGGTCGGCTCGGCCGCGTACGCGATCGGGTACACTTTGACCCAGACAGTCACGGGCCTCGGGACGGTATCCAGTTCTCCCGCAGGGATTCTCAATTGCGCGTCGGGCGGCGGAACCTGTTCGGCATCGTTTAGCTCTGGCACGGCTGTGACACTGACAGCCACGGCTGGAAGCAATTATCTGTTCTCAACCTGGGGCGGGGCGTGCGCTGCTTTTGGAAGTACGCCGGTGGCCACGGTGGTAATGAACGCGGCGGAGTCCTGCTCGGCTACCTTTGTGCAGGGCACGCCTCCGGCTCCCGCGGTGAGTGTGCAAGGGTTTGTGCTGTGATTGCTGCATAAGCGGTCAAGCAGGCAATTTTCGCATTAAGAGAGGCAGGAAAAAACATGAAGCGCATCACGTCCGTAATGTCCGTAGTGTTCATGGTGTCCATAGCGTTGCTGGCGCAAGCGGCCACGACTCGCCCGGTCAACGTGACTTGGGGCGCGAGCTCGTCGACCACCGTAACCGGGTACAACGTTTTGCGCTGTGCGGTCCCGACAGGCGCGGCAACCTGCACGCCTAGCGGCACAGCCCTGAATGGTTCAACGCTTATCCCAGCAACCACGCTGGCTTACACCGACCCTGCCGTGCCAACCGGGAGTTCTTACGTCTACGGAGTCGTGGCCGTGGCACCAGCGTGCTCTGGGACCAGCAGTCCTACTGTTCCGTGCGGGGATGCACCGATGTCGGATTCCGGGCTGGTGCCTGTGCCTCCGACTCCAGCAGGGGCGGGATCGATTATTGTTATCGTGCCGTGAGTTACACAGACAGATTGCAACATGTCAACATGTCAACATCTTGGCTGGAATTTCAGCCCACGCTGGAATTTCGGCACTATAGCGTTATAAAGGGAAAATGCCCCTCACGCCTGCCCAGATCGCCGCCTATGCCGCGAATGCCGGCTTCTCAGGGAGTTCCTTGCAGACAGCGGTTGCGATCGCGCTTGCCGAAAGCTCCGGCAACCCGTCAGTCGTCGGGGACACAAACATCACGCCGGGTGGAAGCGTCGGGCTGATGCAAATCAATCTGGCCGCACATCCACAATACACAGCGGCGGAACTTCTCGACCCGCAAGCGAACATGGATGCGGCCTATCAGGTGTACCAATCGGCTGGGGGAAGTTTCACGCCTTGGACAACCTTCAACACTGGCGCATATCAGGCGGGACTTCCATCTACCGCGCTGGTTTCGGCGTCGCTAGTGCCGTCAACTCCGGACATTTCTTCGGACGATTCCGGAGATGGCTCTTCTGGATTGTCAGGAGTGGATCCTGGCACGCTTATTTTGGCTGGCCTGGTGGCGGCGGTGGGGGTGCTGTGGTGGATGGCGGATTAGCCCCTGGTTTCGGCTCCGGCCTTGCCGTGGCTTCCATTGTCTCCCGGTTGAACGTGTATTTCTCGGGGTCCAGCTTCATCTCTTTCAAAAGGGCGGCTTCGGCTTCGGCGACGGCCTTGTCGGCGGCTTTCTGTTGCGCGTCGAGTTGGGCAAACTGCTGCTGGGCCTGCTGCTGAATTTGTGCAACTCTCAAGCTCAGGTCGGACACGGCTTTGTCGGCGGTGTCTTTTTTGTGGATGGCCGCGTTGAGGGCGTCTTTCTCTTTGGAGGGTGGGGCGGGGATTTTCTCGGAAGCGGCGACGCTCTTTTCCTCGGTGATCAGCGGCAACGTCTTCGGCTGTTGCGGAGCTTGGGCGAAAACCAGCGCGGAACACAACAAAAATAGTTGTATACACCAAATTTTGTAGGGCTTCATGGTTGGCGGTCCTCCGGTGCTAGCATATCCCAGCGCACGGCGAATTCGTCCACCTCTTTCAGGAGCGCCAGCGTTAACCAATCGCCTTCGCTTTCTGGAATCAGGCGGAGGATGGCGCTTCCGGTCGTTTTGATCGCGACTTCAGCTTTCATGGTTGGCGGTTCTCCTGAGATGAAGTTAAATCCAATCGTCCGCGCGATCAAGCGGCACATCGGGTGTTTTCCAGTTCGAGCGGGTCAAAAACTCCCGCAACATCATAAGCATCATGTCCACCTTGTCACGTCGGCGGCTCTGTGGATGGAAGCTGAGTTTACTGGTGCGCATGAACTCCATCCATCCGGCAAAGGTCGCGTCGGTCAAAGCGACTTCTGGAATCTTGTACTTGACCATCAGTTCCCGCGTGTCTCGTATCCAACTATCGGACCAATGCTCATGGTTCTGAATCCACGAAATGAGGATGTCGCGCTCTGCGGTCATGGGCGCTTCGTGATGACATGGCCCACAGAGCAAGACGAAGTTCTCAGGATCTAAGTCTCCGCCCGCAGAGCGCGCCACAACGTGCGCTCGTTGGAGGCGATCATTGCCGCTTGGCGCTTCGTGGCACGCGAAACACTCCGGCCCAGCGTCAAACTCCACGCGAAATATGTTTTCGGGTTGCGCCTGCCAAAAGGCGAGAATGGCTTTGTGGCTGGGCGGACTGATTCTCTGTTCGCAAATTGACTCTTCTACGCTCAGATTCATTCTGCTACCCTGTGAAAAAGCTGAGGATTCCAACTATGGGCAACGTGGTGCCAATCATCGTAAAGCGAACAGTACCACAAAGGCGATGCCGGCAGCGAGAGCACCTTCTCAAGCCCGAAGTAGAAAAACTGATCAACGCGGCGCGCAAGGGCAGAAACGGCCACAGGGACGCAACCCTGATTCTGGTTCTGTTCACCCACGGATTGCGCATACGCGAAGCCCTGGAGGCTCGTTGGTCGCAGTTTGACCTCGACCACGGGGTTTTCCATGTCCGGCGCTCGAAGGGATCCCTGAGTGGCGATCATCCCATGCGTGGGGTGGAAATCCGGGCCTTGCGGCGGCTGTTTCGGGAAGGACTGAAAGCGGCCGATTACGTCTTTGTCTCCGAGCGCGGCGGGCCTCTTACCTCGCGCGCGGTCCAACTTATGCTGGATCGGACGGCAAAGCGGGCGGGCATGGCTTCCTTGAACGTTCATCCGCACGTCTTCCGGCACTCCTGCGGGTACTACATGGCGGAGCGCGGCTCTGATCTTCGGCTGATTCAGTCGTACCTGGGCCATAGGAATATCCAGCACACCGTTCGGTATGTTCAACTCAGCCCGCGGCGCTTCCAAGGGCTTTGGGATGACTGAGCGGGAGACGCGGGCGTAAAGAAAGGCTCTCATCGGCGCGCGGCGCACCTTGGGCAAATATCTTGGCCATCAGTGAATCGCCAACCGCTTTTCGTAAGTTCCTCGCGGGCGTGTTCTGGCGTGATGGCTGAGAAACTCTGCCAGCGCTGGCATTTGTCGCAAACAACGCGTCCGCCTCCGAGGATATCCAGGAGGCTGTAAAGTTTTCCTCCTCGAAACATCGGCTCCGGCCTATCGTGTGATTCGTGCAAAATTCCATCATTCACTCGCTCACGCTCCTTTCAGCGGGCGATGCGTGCATGATCACAATCCCCTCGAAAACTCCGTCACTCGAAACCTGCCAAGCGTAGGTCATGGTTGCTGGGTCGTATCCGTAATGGACGGCGAGAATTCCTGCAAGCTGTTCGCTATCGAAGAATTGGCGCATCGACGCTCCTTTCAGCGGGGAACTCCCGCACGCGCAACGATTCCGGCCACTCGGACATATCGCCGCCTTTTGATGTGACGATCAACCGGGCAGGATCGCCACAGGTTGTTTCGGTGAGGAATTCTCCGCGCGCGCTCAACTCCATCGCTTTTGGAATTAGCGGCTTACTGCCGACCTGCTTCATAAAGAACGGCACTCCCGCTGCTTTGCATTGCGCTTGCAGGGATTCTGCCCAAGCTAGATTGAACGGTCGCGCGCCGGGGCCGCTCTCCCCGCCACAGATGACCCAATCAATCCCCGGCACTTCGCGTACAAATCCAGGCTTGGTTGGATGATCTTCGTGTAGCACATAGCCATCGCACAAAGAACATTGCCAGAGGGTCGGCACCGTTCCGCGCACTCCGTCCATGCTTGGGTGATTACAGAATTTCTCGGGAAGATGAATGCTTACCGCTTCCAGCATCGGCTCCACACTCAAGAATCGGACGGCCGCCGGCGTCTGGAGTAAGAGGGGGATGCGCTCGTCGGCGTACTTCTGGGATTCCACGGAGACGCCGAGCCAGACGTTGGGCGGCGGAAATGGAACTCCGGGGTAATCACTTCGATATTCGGCGTTGTCGGCGCACTCCATAAACAGTTTCATGTTCGCAGCGCGCTTGGTCAGCAATTGAAATGTGTGTTGTGGGCAGCGCATTATTACATCAAACACGCGGGCAACGCTCGGTCCCGTTAGTGGGTCGTCATCTTCTTCGCCCTGCAACGCTATCGCCTCATGGAACAAATCGAACATGTCCCCTACGAAGATGGTTGCCGGTTTCTTCCGCTTCAACGGCTCCTCTAAAATCTTCTCGTCGATGAAGAATTCGACTTTCTCCAGGTTGGGTACATTGAAAGCAAGGCCGGTGCCGAATCGTTTGCCGATGGCTTCGGCGTAGCAGTTTGAACATCCGGGCGAGGCGTGCGTGCAAAAGGTTCCGACTTTGCCGGTTTCTTTGTTGCGCGCGCGGATCGGATTCCAAGTAAACCCGCCTTGCGCTCCGCCGGTCTCCGGCCTGTGCGTCCATTCGATAGAAGTTTTATTCATGCTGCATTCTCCTTTTGGTGAGTCTTCATGCAGCCACCGCGTGCTTGTGCTGATAAAACCACTGCATGATTTTTCGGCGCTCGTAATCGTTCCACCCGCCTTCGCGCTGCTCTTCTGTGACCACGTTGCGCTCCATTGCATTCAGGCCGTGGAACCACATCGGGAGGGGCTTCACTCCGTGCGATTCGACAAAGCGGCAGACCTTCCACGCTTCCTCTGGTGAGCGAGTTTTCCCGTCATCCCCTTTATTGGCGAGAATGCAGTAGGTCCGAATGTTGTGCTTAGCGATCCCGGCGCGGCGCAACTTTTCAAAGGCTCTATCCCAAACATCGAAAAGTGAACTCCAGTCCAGCGCCATGCGCACGGTTGGCCGCTTGATTCTGGCGATGCGTTCCGCGTGATGATCGCTTAACACGCGGCAGTCTATGCCCTGATTAAAGTCGCACCATCCCCACCTTTCTAGTCGGTCGCAAACGCGGTCAAAATGTTCGACGGGAGTGAAAAGCAAATTGTCATCGGCCAGCACAGGCAAATCGGGCCAGTCAGCGAGAGGGGTAATCAACTTCCCGGACATCGCGAGGGATTTCTTCGCAGCTACCAGCGGCACGGAGCAAAAATCGCAATCACGCGGACAGCCTAGAGATGTGCGCGTGGCAAGATGATTGAATCGCTGCAAGACTCCCGGATAATCCCCGCCGATTTCAGCATGAGAACCAAAGAAAAAGTACGGCATCAAATCCACGGCTGGTCCTCCAATGCGCACGCGACGGTGGCGCATCGCTTCGGCGTACTGTCGTGCCTTTGGCAGAAACCAAGTGAACACAACCGAGATACACAAGGCGTCGGCATCTTCCCACGCGAGAATGCCGCTCTTCCATATGTTCTGTATTTTCATGCAGCCTCGCTTTTCTTCGTCCAATGAAGCGGGTTATGGTGGCGCTGGTGACAATTGGGACACGCCCAGATTCTCATCTGCCAAACTTCGCCTTCGATGGTGATCCAGATCCGATCTTCCGTGAACGCTCCGCCCATCTTCGCGTGCCGTACGTGGTGGGGCTGGCCTTGCGGGAGCGGCGCCCACTTCCAGCAGGTCGGCGAGCTTCCCAGTTCACATTGTTTGTCCGCGAGTTCGCAGACGATGCGGCGAATTTCCCGCCCTGATTCTGGAGTAGCAACCCAGCGCAAGCCGTCATCCGATGGGGATTCGCGGTCAATAATGAAGCGTCCGGGTAATTCGTAGTGCTTGCCCGCGTAATCGAAGATGTACTCCCCGCCGGGCGTTCCCTGCTTTCTCTTTTGCGAGACGCGCCGGGCGAAGCGGGTTCGGATGGAGGAGTTGCGCATCATCGCTCGCACCTGTTGTAAACGCTCATGCACTGGCGAGCCTCGAACATCGGCAACT
>Ga0182024_10015809_pt1 | contig 14393 bp, 22 predicted proteins | sample P32metaG_FD_120480 | JGI IMG/M metagenome (GOLD analysis project Ga0182024, IMG submission 120480) | Permafrost microbial communities from Stordalen Mire, Sweden - P3-2 metaG (Illumina Assembly) | ecosystem: Environmental > Terrestrial > Soil > Wetlands > Permafrost | place: Sweden: Stordalen... | reverse complement strand
GCGGCGGCAAGAAGCCATCTAATAAAACGGATCGGGCGATTCGGGTACAGTACGGCGCGTTGCCCTATAGGTTCACGGAAACCAATTCATTGGAAGTGCTCCTCGTTACAACGCGGCAAACCAAACGCTGGATCATTCCCAAGGGCTGGCCCATCAAAGGACTCAAGCCGCCGAAGTCTGCCGCGCGCGAAGCCTACGAAGAAGCTGGTATCCGGGGCACCGTCGGAACAAAAGCAATTGGGGTTTTCTCTTACGAGAAGGGTCTCGACGCAAACGGCCTCACCGTACCGTGCGAAGTGCGGGTGTTCCCGATGATCGTCAAGCGGCAGCTTGATCCCGACCGCGAGAGATGGGCTCGCTGGCATGCGCGCCTTCGTTCTAGACCATCACATCGCGACCATTCCAAGCGATCTCCTGCCAAAAGTCGAGGAGACTAACAGCGCGGGGGAGATGTCTGAGTCGTTTCAAAGAGTTGAGCTAGTAGCTTGACGGCTGGGACTCCACCAGGACAACACGAGGCTCGGTTTCGAGCCGTTTTTGCCCATCGATGCCCGCTATCGAGTTTGCCGCTTAGCACGGCACACGGCACGGTACGTTGACAGCCCTTCGGCATATCGGGCACGCCACTGTGGCGGGAGGTCCTCTCGTATAATCCGCGCAGCGCGTCGCAGCTTGAGCCCGCGTGCGTGCTGGATCGTGGCCAGTTCCGCCTTGTGCTCGGGCGATAGTTTCTTTTCAAGGTCACGCCATCGCTTCCACTCGCTGCTGCTCATCGTTGCGTTGGCGTAGACTCGAGCGCAAATCAGAGCCCCAAGGAACAGCCCTGAATTCGGTGGGGCGAGTAGTTTGAGCATGTTTGCGTGCCAGCTCTCCATGCCGTGAGCGGCCATGTTTCGCAGTTGGTGGAGAGCGATCGCGGATTTGTCCGGTGGCGGCGCTGGCACGCGCTTTGGCTTGGCGAAGTCCGCCGCGAGGTAGGGGGCAGGCATCCGGCTGATATGCTCTGGCGCAACGTAGCGCGCGAGCCAGCGATTAACATGGTCGTCATGTTGCACCGGCTCGGGGCCGCGCCTGTCCGCCCTCCTGAGCTTCATAGGGAAAATCTTGCTCATCGCGGCACCCGGTTCTTGTGATAGCGACTGTCGGTGGTCTCCTGGATTTCGCCCGCCTGCCGCGTCATTTCGATCTCGATCGCGGACAGCAAAAGGATGACATGCGAGGGGTCCCGACGCGCAGCCTCGAGGATCGCGCCATAGAGACGTTCCAACTGTTCGCGGACGGGAGGCGGCAACGGATCGGGCCTGTCTGCCATGGTCAATTGCCCTCCAGGTCGAGGCCCGCGAGCTCCTGCAGGTACGCATCCCGCACGCCCTGAAGTTCCTGCTCGAACCTGTCCTGCAATTCACGGACACGGCACTCATAGCGATAGCTGGCCGCCGACGCGGCGCTCGCTGTGTCGTTGCTGCAAATTTGTCTGGCAACTGCCAGAGAAGGCGCAGTGTTGAACCGGCCAGACGGCGTCGATTTGGCGACGATGGTTTGCTTAGTTGTCATTGGGTCAATTCCTTTTGTTGTTCGGCTTGATGTCAGCCTCGTCCCACATCTCGCTGTTGATGAGGTTTGGCGAAGCGCCAACACCGGCTCGCCATCGCCGTCAGCGGTATGGAGTAGCAAGCGGTCTTGCGTTGGCGCTTCGAGACATGGCGCGAACCGTGCGCCATGCTGTCGAAAGGTCATTCCGCGGCGATCTGCTCCGGTTCGACCAGCTGGTTGATTGCAAGCGAACGAAGGTAATTCGCGGACTGCTGCGCCTTCTCAGCTGCTGAGAAAAACGCCCGATTATCCTCGCGAAGGAGCTTGATCCACGAAGCAATGTAGCTTGCGTGCCTGACCGTCTTATTGATGCCGAACTCGCCGCAAAGGAATGCGGAGGACAGCTCGGCGACCAGCTCCTCCGCCGCGTACTCTTGCGAGCCGAAACGGTTTTTGAGGTCGCGAGCGAGCCTCGACGGATGACCACTCCAATGGCTCAGTTCATGCAGCGCCGTTGCCGCGTAGCAGTCACTATCCTTGAAATCGTCGAAGTGCGGCAATGAGATAAAGTCCCCGCCCGGACTGTAGAACGCTTCGCTTGCACCTTCGCGGATGTCCGCGCGCGTGCATTGCAGAAAGTCTTGCAAATCCTCGTCGCGCTGATCGACGTTGAAGGGCGTGGGGTCGCGGGCCTCGAGGTACTTCTCCGGCACGTTCTCGATCTGCGCGATGTTGAAAATGCAGAACTCCTTCAGGAACGAGACCTTCGAGGTGTCGTCACTGTCCGGCTTTTTCTTGTCGTACGAAGAGACGTAGAGGATGCGCGTCGACTTCTCGCCCTTGCGGACATTCGCGCCGATCTCGAGCGCCTGGCCAAAAGTCATCCAGCGGTTTTGCGAGCAGCCGCTCATCCACAAAAGGATGACATTGCCGCCCGAGTATGGGCGATGCGTGATCGCGTTCTGCGGAATGTTGCCGCGCCCGCGTGCTTTCCACTCGCGGCACCATGGGGGCGCACCGGCCTCGAGTTCAGCAAGGATGCGCTCGCTGACTTCATGGTAAAGATTGCGTGCCATTTGTTTTGCCTCTTTGCGTTGATTTGACTCGCACTTTGCAGTGTGGTAGACAACACATTGCACTGTAATGCAGTGAGACTCAAAAGTCAAGAGGGTTTTGAAAATGGCAGTTTCACCTCAGCTCGTTGTCCGCCTCGATCCGGCATTGAAGGTTGCACTCGAGAAGCTTGCGAAGGCGGACAAGCGCACGTTGTCGTCGCTCGTGCAGAAGGTGCTCGAGGAGCACGTCGAGGCGCAGCGGAAGGCGAAAAAGTGAGCGACAGGGCTTTATGCGCCTGCGCGAAGGAAGGGAACTCTTTGCCGCGCGCATGTACGCGAGTAATCTGCCTCGACTTCGAGACGTCGGCCGAGCGACTGCCACGTGCTTGTAGCCGCTCACTGGCACAAGGGCCCATTGCGAGGCGCTGCTACCCTTTACCGAAGACTTAGTCTCTGAAGATATAGCAGCGTTGATATTGTGGCGCGCCATGAGCTCGAGGCGCTGCCTGATAGACGTCTACCATGCTGTCGTGCCAGCGATGCCAGCCTCGACCTGCTGCTACATGCACACGTGCACGATGTGATGTAGCCAGCACCTCGATCGGCGGCAGCGCCGCGAACCTGGCGTTGCTATCGTGCCAGCGATGCCAGCCTCGCGCGCGGGCTCGCGAGCAATGCTCTTCACTCTGCGCTTGTCTCGCATGCCTGCACGCGCGCGAGTAATGTGGATAGTGAAACTGGATAGTGAACACGGGAGAGAGGGCCGACCCCATGTCCGCAGATAAATTTTTTGGGGGGCATCCGCAAGGTGCAGAAAATCCGCCGCTATGGTGCACTGCACAATAAACCATTATCCAATCTCCATTTGCCACGATCCCAGCATTTTCTTCCCCGCTCGAGGAAGCTTGACACGCGCTATATATCGTGTATCACACACCGCATGATCCAAGGCTTCGCTTGCGACAAGACAAAACGTCTCTTTACGGATTCCATCTGCGCACCCCAATGGCGCTCCGCCGTGCGCGTGGCTGTGCGCAAGCTCGACATGTTGGATTACGCGAAGGAACTAGGCGACCTGCGATCACCGCCCGGCAACCGTCTCGAGCGCCTGAAGGATGACCGTGAAGGGCAGCACAGCATCCGCATCAACGACAAATGGCGGGTGTGTTTCGTTTGGACAGAGCATGGCCCTGACCGCGTCGAGATCGTAGACTACCACTAGGACGAAAAGGAAAGGAGAAAACCATGCACCGCATCAGAACCCATCCCGGCGAGATACTCAGCGAGGAGTTCCTGAAGCCTTTGAACATGTCGGCACGGGGCCTGGCGGAACTGATCGGGGTACCCGGCAACCGCATCAGCGACATCGTGCGGGCGCGTCGTGACATGACTGTGGACACCGCACTGCGCCTCGCCTTGTTCTTCGGAACGTCTCCTGAGTTCTGGATGAACGCACAGGTTGCTCATGACCTCTCAAAAGCGCGTGCCCTGAACGACTACTCGAAGATCAAGGCCCGCTGCGCATGACCCTTAAGACAACTCCACTGGACATCTCAAAGCGCGCGCGAAGGCAGGCAATACTGCGAGCAATGCGGATTGTGGTCACGACATGACAACACCTGTCGAATTTCATTTCGGTTGGAAATGGTTCAAGAATGCGTTTACCCGCGTTTATGACTACGGCAAGCGGCTTGCCGCGTTGGAGGCGCGTGTCACCACACTTGAAAACGCGCTGAAGAAGCAACCCGCCGATGCATGCCCATTTTGCGGCGCACGTGCTATGCGAAAGACTGAAGATGGTCGACTTTGGGGCGGCGCTAAACAATGGAAAAACGATGTCTGGACCTGCCAAGAATGTAAAAAAACAGAGATCAGGGGCGTCCACTTCCCGTGAGTGGCACGAATAGGCCAATCGTAACCTGCCGATGTGACTGGGAAGAAAACTGGGAGTTCAGGCTTGGCCTCGATGCCCAAAAATGGGCACGTTCGCGTGGAGGAAGGTCCGTGATAGCCTTCGCCCTTAATGCGATCGGCCTTGTGCTCGGCATGGCCGGTGTTGTGGTGCTATTTATTTGGGGGCCGCCTCAGCCGCTTTTCACCGAGGATGACACTGATATCCTGGTCTCCAAAGCGTCTAATCCTGACGCCAACAAAGCGGAAAAGCGCCGATACATGTATAGGTCTCGTATCGGGCTCGGGCTCGTGGGCTGTAGCTTCTTGTTCCAGTTTGTGGCCTTGTTGGTCAGCTACCTCACGCGCTGAAACGCCGCGCGCTCTCGCCCTATCTAGGAATCGAACTTGGGAGCCTCAAGGCCCTCCCTTCCACTATCCAAACCTTGCAGGGCGCTTCCGCAAAATGCAGCCGTTTTGGAAATCACCTAGAGCTTTGCTTTAGCTACCTTTTGGATAGTGACTTGCGCAAAAATCCCGGCCCCGTCGATTACGTGCCAAATTTCAGGTAGTGTCCTACGACCGTCCGCTTTCGAGCGGAGCTACGCTGAGACCGGACATGGCCTGGGCAAGTGGGAGATATGATGGCAGACAAGCCGACCGGCGCGCCCTCCGCATCGCTTTACAAGTATGTCGACATCGCCGGCCTGAAGCGAATTCTCAAAGGCTCCATACGGTTCACGCAGCCGAGCGCCTTCAACGATCCGTTCGAGCTGCTGCCGGAAGTCGTGGTCCCTAACGATGCGGAAGAGAGGCAGCTCAGCTTTTCGTTCGCTGTCCGGGCGCAACGCCGGCGGCCACCCCCGGGTGAGCTGCACGAGGTGCCGGACGGCTGCCAGGCGAGCGATGCCATGTCGCGCGACATCGTTCAGCAGTTCAACACCCTCATCGGCATTCTCTGTCTGTCGCGGGTCAATGACTCGCTCCTGTTGTGGTCCCACTACGCTGACCAATATGCCGGGGCTGTGGTTGAGTTTGACGGATCGCACGAATTCTTCGACGGCCAGATCGATGTCGAATATCGACCGCTACGGCCAATCCGCGATGTCGGCGCATACATCTCACCGCCGGAACCGATTCCCGTCGCCGAACTCTGTGCAAAATCCGAGCAGTGGAAATACGAGCAGGAGGTCCGGGTCATACGCAGCCTCGCGGTCTGCGAGAAAAGGGGCATCGGCCCGCGCGGGTTTCCAGTCTACACTCAGCATCTCCCGCCCGAGTGCATCAAGTCCGTGACCCTGGTGAGCGCACGCCGGTCGCCGAACAGCGCGCGATTTATGACGCTGTGAAAGACACCCGGATAACCCTCACGCTCGCCGCCATCGACCATCATGGCTATGCGTTTAGGCGCGAGCTGATCAAAATGGCCGTTCCGGTCTCGGCGATGAATCCGTGGATCACGCCGCGCACGGCTCACATCTTCAGCCACCTAAAGACGCCATTCGGTGAGATCGCGCGTCACCTGATCGCCAAACATCCAATGAGCAAAACCGTCAACAAGCCCGTGTGAGCACGGCGCAGCAGCGAGCTTCGATCAGGTGCACGGCTCTGCCGAATGCTCGGCACTGCGCATCGCGGCGAGGCTTGATCTCATTATCCAATTCATCAAGCACCCAACCTCACTCCGCGGCGATCTGCACTTCCGCGCGTGTCGCGCGCCGCTGCAACTCCCGTTTAAATTCCGAGAGCTGGGCTTCACGCTCGCCGATGCGTGCCATGAGGTACTCGACCTCAAGAGAAGAGGGCGGCGGGCCCCGATGCTCCTCGATGTCCAGCAACCTCCGATAGCGCCACGCTATCCCCTGCTCCAAGTCCAGCAGAATCTCGCGGAGCTCATAATTCGTCCTAAATTTCCGCCGTCGATCCCCCCGGGACTGCAGCGGGCTGTGCAATCCCTCCAGGTCACTGAGATGCAGCTCGCAACATTCGCGCTCATGCGCGCGCTGCGCCCGGTCCTGGCTGCCGATCAGAGCGTCTGTTAGCTTTTGCTCGGCCTTGTGCATCGCCTTCGAGGGCACCCCGTCGCACATGCCGTAGTGGGAGCCGTGACCAATCCCTGTTGCCAGGCTCATGCGCTCTCCTTCCGCGTTCCATAAAGCATCCTGCGTAACAGCTCTCTTGTCAGCCAAGGGCTCTCCAAGCATTGCTCATGGAGATCGCGCAGTTTTTGAGCACTGACCTCGCTCAGCCCGTCATGGCCCTCGGCGCGGATGGCACTGGCGAGTGTGTCAACAAGATCGGCAAACTGCTGCAAATGCGCCCGATCGGTGATCGTCAGGGACGCGCGGAACCGACGGCGATCGTCGAGCAAGCGTTCAAGCTGTCTATGTGGCATCGGGTGTCTCCGCGTTGCCCCGCCCCAAAGGGGTGAACTCCCAGCTCATCGCATCTCTGAGCGCGTCGGAGCCTGCGATCGGCTCGTTGAGGTCTGGGGCAGGAGCTTTGGCTTCCTGATGGGGGAACGGCGAATGCTCGGGAGATATGGTATTTGGAATTTTCACGATAGACATCGGCGGCGCACTGTCCTTGTGCTTCATGATCACAGAGCTGCTCTCCGCACCAAGCTGATCTGGTGGCTTCACGGAGCCTGCTGGCCTGCCGCGCGGGGCCTGAGACTCAGGGAGCGGCTCTGTGGCCTTCCTGGCGGCCATGGCGGCCCTGGTGGTGCCGAAGGGCCTGCCGCGGTTGCTGCGGGGCTGGGGGCTCGCTGCCGTGGATAGCTCCAGGCCGTGGGACATTGTGCCGGGGTCGGCAACGCGCTTCTTCCCATGGAACCAATCGAACGATTTCGGCGGCACCGTCTCTTCGACGATTGCGGCAGCTGCGGGCTGGTGAACATCTGCACCGTCGGCGCGAAGCGGATGCCGAAGGTCGAGATGTGGTTCATGGTCGATGACCGTGGGTGCAGACCTCTCCCCCTCTTTCTGCTGTAGCTCGAGCGCCCATTGAAGCACGCGCTCAAGGTCACTGTCTTGCTTCGGGCTTTGCAACCGCGACTCGTCAATTTTCTGGGCGACATGGAGGGTGGTGCTGGCGGTCTCGGCGACGAGGCGGCTCCTTTTCAAGTCGTCGGCGGAGACGCCCATTGAGAGGATTTGCGAGTGGATCACCAGCGCGTCGGTCAAATTCTTGGCTAACTGCTCCGCGTGGCTCAGCTCGGGGGAGAACAGGGGGGGTTGGTTGCGCGGGAACGGGGAGGGAGGCAGCGGGTAAGGAAGCCGCTCGTGCGGGTACAGTCTCGAGGGGGGCCGCGGCCAAACCCCACGCCATTGCACGGTGGTCCTCCCGGCATACGAGTTTCCATCCGGCGGCTGACAGATTGCTATCGCGGCTCTCGGCAAGCCACCTCCCCAGCTGGGCAGGGCAGATCACGGTAGGGTCATTGGAGTCAGGTGCGATGCGGAGGAATAGATGGCGCAAGGGCTTCGGGGCGCGGGCGATCAAGTCTTTAATGCGGAGCTTTTTATGCGCGAACTCGGCGAACCAGAGGGAAAATATCTGATCGAGGAGTCTGTAACCTTCGGGCATTTTTTAACCCTTTGAAAACAGCAACTTAGGATGAGGTAAGCTGAGAACGAAGGAAGAACGCGCTGGCGGAGTGTAGATGGATTAATAGGAGAACGCTATAGAAAGGTGGGGATTGGGCTGTCTTTTTCGCGTAATCTTGCTTAACCTTAGCTAAATTGCCCGTTATTCCCGTACTGAACCCCGTTGCCGCACCCGGAGGCGGCCCCCCTGCAGCTTCCCTCATGCGAGCCAGCTCCTCCCGCGAGACACCCAGCCGAGCAGCGAACTGCTCGAACGCCAAATTGAAAGCGACAGGATCGTCCTTGGTGTCCATGACGATCTGGCAGAACTCGCGCATCCACCTGACCTGCTGGTCTTGCTCAGGGGTGAGTGGTGGCAACTGCGACAAGGCCGCTTGCAGTATCTCTTCATCCGTCGGCTCCTTACGAAGCTTGTGCTCACCCATTTGCTTTTCTCCTTGTTGTCACGCCGCACCGGGCGGCTTGTCGTCATCCGCCAGCGGCTTGCGAAAGTCGAATGCTACGCGCTCCGAGAATGTCTCAGGAACCGGCGGCCTCTCTGGCTCCGGCGTGTCCTTCCTCATTTGGCGATGGCGCACCAGGGAAGGTCCGGTCTTCCGCGAGAAGTCGAAGATGTTCTCCCCGAGCGGTGGCCTGCCGGTCTCCTGCGCCCATTGGGGTAAGAGCTTGTCAATACCGCGCAGCGCGCGTTCGGCGGTGCCCGCGTGGTTCATCAGCCAGTTGTGCGCGGCGGTCATGCCGCTGTTCGTTGATGGCGTCCTTGAGCCGGTCAAGCACGTCGAGGGCGCGCATGATCTCGGCGCGAGCCTCGATGGGTGATAACGGCGGCGGATTTGGATCAGGGCGACGGGGCATGGCGTTTACCCAGCTGCGCGTCGATCACTTGGCACGACTCCTCGGTGATCGGCGGATCGAAGTGCCGCATAGCATCCTCCAGCTGCTCAACGATGAAATCGTTGATCGACATAGGTTCAACCCCCGCCATCTGCCGGATGTGCTCCATAAGGGCGGGCGGAAGGCCTAGGCGAAAGCCGCCGCCACCAAGATCGCGGCCCTTATCGTCGGCCCCCGCCACCGCCGCGAGGGCGTCAATCTCTTCCAAAGTCTCCTCTAACGACTGCACACCGGGCGCAGGATCAAGGACAAGGTCTTGCCGGTAACCGGGGGGCGGCGGCCCCAAGGGGGTATTTTTCATAGTGGGCTTCTCCTCTTCAGCTGGAGCGGTAAAAGGCGTACAGCCTATCCATAGTCGACATCGTTTTTCTCCTTGAGCTTGAGTGGTTTCGTTATAACCCTAAAGGTTGCACCGCATGCGTAAAATCATGCGGTGCAAGCGATAAGCCTAAGTTGTGTCCGAAGCCCTTGTTAGAACAAAGACTTCCTTTAGCTTAAGTCTGTGCACCGCACCACTGAAAATGCCTTAGATATACAAATCATGCGGTGCACGACAGGCTACCGCCCCTACTTGGGCGGGGCGGTATCCGTCTCCTGTCGGGTCGCCGCACCGCATCTTTTTCACATGCGGTGCACTCGTAAGTTGTTGTTTTCGTAGCAGTATCATGGTTAACGTTAAGGTGTTTGCACCGCATAGTGCACCGCATGATTTGTGCATGCGGTGCACAGACTTAAGCTAAGGGTTTGTTAATCCTCTTCAGCTTCAGGTTCCCCTTTAGGCTCGAACTCCGGCCATTTTGGTCCGATTTCTATGTCGGTCGTGTCGGCTCGGTTGGTCTTTTTTCCTGGTTTTGCCAGGAGCCACCTGTCGCGGAGCCATTCTGAGATCAGTTTTTCGACCGCCTTCTTGTCGGCTGCCAGTTCCAGGTCGAGGCCCAAGGCCCTTGCAATAGGCACCCCGATATAACGCTCCTTCGCCTGTCTATTGCGTCGCCATGGCCGCCCTTCAGCCTGGGCACCCTCTTCGATCTCAACCCTCACCTTCTCATGCTCTTCTGGCGAATAGCCTTTAGCTTGAGTGGGGAGGTTCCACTTTTCGACGACGCCGACATCGCTTCCCGGCCACATCCGTCCCTTCTCATCAACCTCACCGTTGTTGAGGTGGACGTTGACTGTTTGGTACCAACAGCTTGCGCCAAGTGACACTGCTGACTCGGACATGTTGGACTTTTTGCTGGTCACGTTGAAGAAAAGGTGGCGGCGGTCTTCAGGGATGCCTGCTGCTTTTGCCTGATCTTTGCTCATGGGGGTTAGTGTGCGCTGGCTCCTAACGGCGTCGCGTGTTGCGCTGGAGCCTCGAGAATCGTCCCCTGTAGTCTCAGTTGCGCCTACCAATCCTTTGCGGGAATGGTGGACTAAGTCGATCGCAACATCGGCCTGGACGGCGATTCGCTTGAGTGTTTTGCATAACATCCGCATGCAGGTGGAGTCGTTCTCCGGCATCTCATGTATCGTGGAGAAGGGGTCGAGGATCAGTACGTCCACCCCATTTTTCTTAAGGAAGGTGATCAGCTCTTCGACAAGTTCTTCGTCGATCATGAACCCCTTCTTGGTCTGCTTCGAGAAACAGAGCGGCATGTCCAAGCCGCTCTTCAGGATCAGGCGGCCCCCGATCTCCTTGTTGGGGACATTATATTTCTGTTTGATTGCGGCGACCCTTAGTTCAAGTTCATTCTGGGAGTCTTCACCGTTCCAGTACATGACTGTGAATGGCTTGCTTTGGACGGGCCCTCCCAGCAGGCTGCGCCCGGTCACCATCTCGATTGCTTCAACAAGCTCCTTGTTGGTCTTGCTGGAACCGCCTGGGGCAAACGTCATACCGACGTCGCCTTTGATGAAGTGTTTCCCATATACAAACCTCCGAGTCCTTGGGAGCGGCTGCTCTTCAAGCGGATGGTGGCTGCCCCATACTCTTGCCGCTTTGGGGGCTTCGCTTATCGGAGGGGGTATCGTGAAGTTCACCGGAGCATCGCTTTCAGCGTGCTGCCCATTGCCGTTTCCGTTACCGCTCCCGTTCCCGTTCCTATTCGGGAGCTCCTCCCAAGGCGGGGTAGTGTCTTCTCCTGCCGGTTCTACCTCAACAGCGGCGAAGAGCATTTCCTGAAGGTCAATACCTGCAGGGGCCGGGTCGGCGAGGTCCCATTTGTCCGGCAGCGCACTGCTCATCACATCGACGATGCTGACAGTGAGCGCGCCAGCCGCGTAGGCACGCTGTGCAACCTTGTTGGCAAACCCAATGCCCGGACCATCCCGATCGGGCCAGATGACGACTACGCGCCCGCTGAGAGGCGACCAGTCGGTCCTGTGTGGGCTCTGGGCACCATGCGCCGCCGTCGTGGCAACAAACCCGGGAAAGATCAGGGCGACGGCATCCGCTGTCTTCTCCCCTTCGCATACGATCGCGCTTGCTTCTGGCTGTCTGGCTAGTAGGTCGAGACGGTAGAGCGGAAGGTCGCCGTCAGGGTCCCTGACGACCCAGCAATACCCGCTGCCTTTCTTTGCTTCCCGCCATGAGTGAGGGTGATAATGTTTTGGCGTGCCAGGTCCGGCTGAGTGCCGCGTCATGTACATCGCGATACGGCCATCTTCGAGAGGATATGGCCAGCAACCTTCACACCTAGAGTCGTCGATCTCGGTTCCGGCTGGGGCTGGAATACTGGGGCCGCAGTTGTCCCATCGCGCTTGGCGCTGGAGTCTCGCCTTGGCCTCTTTCTTCGAGGCTTTGAGTTCAGCTTCCAACAATGGCGCGAAGTGGCCATCGTCGGGCGCGTTATCATGGTCGAAGGTATCAATACCGAGCATCTGGCAAATACCGGCAGCCGCTTCGTTCTGTTCGATACTGAAGTAGTAAGCAGCGAACGAGATGATGTCCTTGCCACTGTGCCCGGTCTTCGGCGGGTAGAAAAAATCGCCCCATTCGCCGGTTGCCATGTTCACACTGAAGCTGCCGGGGTTGCGGTCGTTCCGGTGTGGGTTCAGCATGCGGAAGCTGCCGTCGGCCCACAGCTCACCTTCAGGAATCAGCTTGGGCAGGATCGCGTCGGCATGCTCGAGTGCCGCCTTGGCGACCGTCTCGAAGTCTTCGCGATCTGGGTCAATCCCGGCGGTTTGCGCGCTTGTGAGGGGCGGTGTCTCGACAGCTTTGCGGTGCGCACAGCGTTCGATCGTAACCTTGACGTAATACCGCGACGCGATTTTCAGCAGCTCGGCGTGGTCATCGTCGGTTAGGTTGGCAAGCCATTTGCCCTTCCCGTTGTCGCGGAATGACGGGCACAGCTCTTTTGCCTTGCCCGCGAACAGGCTGATCGCGGCGGTCGATCTTGAGCTGATATGCGTGATCTTGTGAAGGGGCGGGGGAGGAGGTTGCGAGCTACCACCGCTGGGGGCTTCCCCAAGATTTGGGGCAGAATGTAGTAGACATCCTCTTTGGATGTTGGCATACAAATTAGACATTGAAGGGGCCCCCAGGCCGTCGTCTGCTGCGAAAAATCCTTCATGCGAAGCCCGGTCCGCAAACCGGGCTTTTGCATGCTTGGGGCGAACATAGCCCTCGGATTAGGGTCAGTACGGAGACCGGGCGGCCCTGTAACGGCTCGGGCGGCGGCAGCGTTTTACGTTCGCAGAAACGGCCTTGCAGCGGGGGAGTGGACCATACTACTCGGGGTGAGACTCGTCATTGGCAATCTGCCTGCCACACGACATCAATTCCAGCAGATTTGAAAATCTGAACCATCTGCTCCTTCGTGGCACCTTTGCCGGTGTATTCTCCGGCAAAAAGAATTTCGTGTTGAGGCAAGGCCGAGTTGAGATAGCCACTGCTTAATGCGTATTGGTAAGGGGTCCAGCGGACACCGCCATTCCCCTCCCACGCTTGGCGAAGAAGCCTCTCACGAGCTGTTCGCATCTGTCTCAGTATCGCTGGGTAGTCATCGCCGACGTTCGGTTTGACCTCGATGTGGAACATTACATCGTCAGAGTCTCTTTCACCGTAGTCCTTGGCCGTGGCCTTCACGATAAGGATGACATCAATCGCAGTATTCTCGAAATCCCGCGAGAATGAACAACTCAAGGTGTAGGAAGGACGGCGCGCTTTGGCGGCGTTCAACAGCTCTACATCACCTTTTGCTTCCTCCCGTACAGCAGCCTCTTTCTGGACAGCTTCTTCTATTTTTTTGCGCTGTTTCGATAAGGCTTCCTCAGCCCTCGTGATTTTTTCTTTTATAGCTTCAATAGTTTCGGCATCTGAACATGGCCGATAGTCGATCTTCGCACCGCCACATAAAACCTTGCTTCTGTGTGCCTCAAACTCTTCACCTTTTTCAGCGGTCAGGGTGCGCCGCAACTTAGCGATCCCCTCTTCCACCCCCGAAATGGTGTCCCGGCCTCCACCCCAGTAAATCGTCTCACTTTCTTCGTGGGCTACCACACCAGCTGCGCTTAGGATTTTATTGGAGAGCTTTCCAAGCTCCTCGTCACAAGCTTTCACAATCCGCTCGGCAGCTTGCTTCTCAAGCTCGTCAAGAAAGCCCGGACGCCACGCTTCAATGAAGTTGTCGCAGAAGTCGTCGTTTAAGAATTGCACCTGCATCGCGTTGTGCGCGGGTGTCTCTGCCGCTTCGCCAAAGTTGTTCACGATGATGGTGTAGAGATTCGCGTATCTCTCCCGGAACCAGTCTTGTGAGATAGCCCAGTCACAATAGGCGACGTCCTGCGCCATCGCTTCAACCGGCTGGCCTTTGTATTTTCCGAAGGGGACGATGTTGCTCACGCCGCCCTCCCCGGCTTGCCTTGTATCTTGCGCAGCGCCTGAATCTGCGGGCGATGTTCCTCAACCGCAGTCGAAAGCAGCTGCCGCATCAATTCTGGATGCGACACACCACGTACCGCTGCCAGCGCGTTAAGGTCTTCCCGGAGCTGGGAGGGCATTGGGATCGTGTACCGAGCGAGTGCAGGCTCCCTCTCGTCACGGATTCGATGGCTCATTTCTATTTTCCTGTTGTTAGTGGAGAGGTTTCAAAAAGTGGGCTTTTAAAAAGAGAAACAAGTGTAAATTTAACAAAATTTACCGATGCGAAAAGAAAAAGGGGAAAGGGTAAGCCGCTTGCAAGTACGTGCAACCGTTGCAAGTACGTTATTCAGTATTGATGAAGCAATAGCTTTGCGATTCAACTGGCCACAATTTGACAGCCACTTCGATCAGTGGGATTCTAATCTTTAATCTGGAGAACCGGCAAGTAATTACCCACCGCCATTTTCGGCGCGCCGATCGGGACGAGGCTCCTGATTTCCGCGCCCCCTTGCCAGGGAGTCCAATCTCTGAATCCATGTGCGCATGGATCGCACTGATTTGCAG
>Ga0182024_10015808_pt1 | contig 14393 bp, 6 predicted proteins | sample P32metaG_FD_120480 | JGI IMG/M metagenome (GOLD analysis project Ga0182024, IMG submission 120480) | Permafrost microbial communities from Stordalen Mire, Sweden - P3-2 metaG (Illumina Assembly) | ecosystem: Environmental > Terrestrial > Soil > Wetlands > Permafrost | place: Sweden: Stordalen... | reverse complement strand
TTGGCGGTTGCGACTTCCGTTGCGGCCGAGTTTACGCTATCGAACGCCAGGCGCACGTCGAGCTCCACCTGCTGGTCGAGATCGCGCGTGCGCGTCTGTTCCTGCATGTATTGCGCGCGTGTTTCGGCGTCGCGGGCCTCGCGCCGCCCGCCGTTGAAAATGGGAACACGCAGCGAAAATCCGTAATCATAGGTAGGCTGTGCTCCCGTGATTTCGGTGCCGATGGAACCGTAATTCGCAGTTGCCGAGACTGACGGCAAATGCTCGGCTCGCGTGGCGTTGTAATTCATGCGCGCATATTGTTCCCGGGTCTTTTGCGCCTTCAGCTCCGCGCGCAGCTTGCGCGCCGAGGCGATCGAATCCTCGAGCGTGCCTAATTCGGCGGGAGTATAAGAAAGCTTGCCGGTAAGCATCACCGTCGTCTCGAGTTTCAGGCCCATCGCGCGCAGCAGATTCAGACCCGCCCGGCGCAAGTCGTTGGTCGAAACAATCAGATGCTGCCGGTCGTTGGCGAGCTGCACCTCCGCGCGCACCACTTCAATCCCTGTGCCGGTTCCCGCGTCCTTCTGCTGCCCGGCGAGCTTGAGCAGCGCGTTCGAAAGGTCTACGTTGGCTTGCCCAGTCTCGAGCGCGGCTGCGGCGCGCAGCGCCGTCAAATAGGCTCGCGCCACCTGATCGCTAACCTGGTTCCGCGTCGCGTCGAAGTCGGATTTCACCGCTTCCGTGTTCACTTTCGACGCCTGATAGCGCCTGATCGCCGCGAAATCGAACACCGTCTGCGACGCCGTGGCGCGCGCGTCGAGCACCGAAAACGGCCCGACAATCGACGGAATCTGGAAGTTGAAACCCTCCGGAAGTTTGAAGATCGACGAGCTGAACCCGAAGGCGTGAAGATTGGCCGTTTCGCGCTGATCGGTGAGCGAGGATTCGAGATCCGGCAGCAGCGCCGCGCGCGCCTCCTTGATCTGCTCCTGGGCGATCTTGATGGACTCCTCCGCCAGCGCGATCCGCGGGCTGCCTTCCGGCGCCAGCGCGATCTCGACGGCGCGTTGCAGGCTGAGCGGCAGAACCGTCTCGGCCGTGGGAGCGTCTCCGGCGGCCGCGATCCCCGCCGCCAGGAACAAAACCAGAATCGTGCGCATGCTAAAATCCCTCCGTCGCGCGAAGGCCAGCCGCGCAAAACGTCACCAGTCGCGCCAGCATCGCCGGCCGATCGCTCGGGTCGCACAGGCCGTGCGTCAGCTCCCCCAACAGATGCCCGCGTGCCAGAACATTCGTCATCGCGCCCGCCGAAAAATGCAGCCGCCATAGCAATTCGACTTCGCGCACCTCCGGCAACGCCTTCCTGAGCGCCGCTGTAAAGCGCTCGACAATCGACACCAGATGCTTCCTGTAAAGCTGGGTCACGAAAATGTCCGGCGCCGCCAGCATCTGTGCCATCACCGCGGGCGAAATATCCTTGTCGAAAATTGGCCCGAGATACGCGATCAGGATCTGCTCAACCGTCGGTTCGCGCCCGGCTGCGTCGAGAAGCGCCAGCCGCGCCTGATTTATCGGCTCGATCCTCCGCGCGATCACGGCCTCGATCAGGCTGTCCTTCGACTGGAAGTGATAGTTCACGGCCGCAAGATTCACATCCGCCTCGGTCGTGATGTCACGCAGAGACGTAGCGTCGAAACCATTGATGCCAAACAACTTCTCGGCCGAATCCAGGATCCTGGTTTTCGTATCTACCGGCTTCGCAATCATACGTTTGATTCAATCATACGATTGACCTTATGGGTTGTCAACTCGGAACTTCCCTGTTTTCGTACGATGACCAAATTGGACCTGTACCCCTCGTCATCCCGAGCGCAGCGAGGGGGATCTGCTTTTCGGAAGTGCGGTCAATTTCTCGAACTGGTGACCCACTACCCCGCCGGGCGCGCCTTCCGCGTCCTTACTCATCTGCCACCGGCGTTATTATCGTGAGATGATCGGAGCATGAAGGCAATTCTTGTCTTTCTACCGCTCCTCGCGGCTTCCGCTGCGGACATTCCGCAAGGCACGCATGTGCTGCTGCGAATGGTGAATTCGATCAACACGCGCACGGCCGCCGAGGGCGATCAGGTCTACCTTCAAACCGCAAATCCCATCACGGCGAACGGGGCGATCCTGATTCCCGCCGGTTCCTACGTGCAGGGCGCGGTCACCCACGCCAAGCGCAGCGGAAAAGTCGCCGGCCGCGCTGAGCTGGGCATTCGCCTCGAAACCCTGACGCTGCCCGCCGGCAAAACGCTCAAAATCGCGCCTCGCCTGAGCTCGGTCGATTCTAACGAAACCGGCCAGCGCGTCGACAAGGACGAGGACAAAATCAAGCAAGCCTCGGACTATGGCCGCGATGCCAGGCAGATCGCGATTCTCGCGGGTTCTGGAGCCGCGATCGGCGGCATCACCGACCGCGGTTGGACCGGCGCAGGCATCGGCGCGGGCGCGGGCGGCGCCGTCGGATTCGCTACCACGCTGCTCACGCGCGGCAAGGAAGTCGAGCTCAGGCAGGGCTCGACGCTCGACGTCGTCTTCGATCGCCCGATTTCCGTCGAGTAGAACAGATCCAAACGAGCCGCGACCGGGGGCAGCGGTCAAAATCCGGAACAACCGCGCGAAGCGCGCACCTGCATTCTGACTTCTGGATTCTGGCTCCTGAATTCTTCTTCCCTACTTCGCCGGCGCCGGACTAGACAACGTGATCCGCAGCCCCGTCGAAATAATAATATCGTTGTCCTTGCGCCCCGCAATCGGATTGCTCAGGTACCGGTCGCTCACCGTGAACTGCCATCCGAACCATTTCCTGATCGCCGTAACCGCCGCCAGATCGAAATTGATGCGATAGTTCCCGCCCGACGTAACGTTCGGGAACAGCGTGGCCTGCTCATGAATGGAGGTCGAGGCGTTCACCTTGTGTACGAACTCCTCGCCCACCAGGACCTCCGTGAAGGAGCGATCCAGGCCCGTCGAAAAATACTCGCGATCCTCGGAAGCGCCCAATTCAACATCGAATGCGGTCTTCGGCGTCGCGAACGCGTGGTACCCCAAACCGCCCGCCGGGTTGAACCGGAGATCCAGGCTCTGGAACTGATCGGATTCAAGGGCCACCGATCCAAATCCGAACCACCGTTTATTGATGTTCAGGTTATACGCGATCCCGCCGCGCTTGGCGTTCGCCGTAGTGAGGCTCGGGCCCGATGCGTTGCTCGACGACTCGATCATCGTGAATTTCGCCTCCACCTTGTCCCGCGAAGTCGATCGTGTGACATCGGTGTTCAGCGTGAATGACCCGGTATCGGTATTTCCTCGCGTGGTTGCGTATCCGAGATCGAGAAAACCGTTCCACAAATCGATGAGGCGCGGGTTGCGCGAATGATCGATATCGGCATCGTAGGCCGCCTGCTCGTCCTTCGACCGGATCACCTGAACGGCGTCCTTGGCCGCGGCGACCGTTCCCGTGTCCTTGGTCGCGACGTTGAATTTACCATCCGTCGTGGTGACCTCGCCCACCAGCGTCTGGCCGTCCTTTAGCCCGACATTCAGAGGCTGTGAAGACGTGATGGAGGTGACCGCATCCCATGGAATGGTTACCTGGCCGGCGAGCTCGGACTTGATGATCAGGTTCTTGCCGTCGTACTTCACGATGCTGCCGGAAAGCCGGTCGCCGTTTTTCATGATCACTTGGTCGGCGAAAAGCGTAAAACTGAAGCTGAGGAACAGCAGGGCGGGAATCTTCATAGTTGTCACTTAGTTTACGGTGGTCGGCCGCCTGAGTGATTCGGCCCAGGCATGCGCGCGGCTACCCTCATCCGAGCACTGAAACGGGGATGCTGGTGGTACAACTTTTGTTACATGCCTGCGAATCGCCCGGCCCAGCACCTCTTCTTCGGTCCAATCAAAGATTCGCGATCACGGGGCGTTCGAGCGAAGCCCGCGTTCCGCCGTATGATTCAATGACGCGATCGCCGCCGCCGGAAAATATCGTCCCAGGATCTCCCTGAAGCCCGCGCCGCGCCGCGCCATTTCCGCCGCGCCCGCCTGGCACATCCCTATTCGATGCCCCGAAACCGCGCCGTGGACCGGACACTCCACCGCGAAGTAAGGATAGCCCGAAATTTCCTGGCCGCCCCAGCCGGCCTGCTCGAGCGTTCGCGTCCGCCCGCCGCAGTCGGCCGAGTAGAGCGCCGCGATCACGCGCCCATCGTAGTTCAGCGCCATCCCGCGCGTCTGCGACGCCGCCTGAAACGCCGCGCTCGATTCCGCGGGCGGCGATCGCAGAAACTGGCAGTGCGTAGTGTCGCAGAAATCGAAACCCGCGTGACGCCCCCGCGCCGCCGTCAGGAACGATCGCGCCACCACGGCCTGCGCCTTGCGCGCTTCAAGCGGCGTCGCGTCCGCGCCTTCGGCCGCCACAATCGATCCCACCGCGGTTTCCAGATCCATCTCGACGATCGCCGCGAGGCGCGAGCCCTGCTCCTTGATCTCCAATCGGCCGTAAAACTCCCGGCGGATTTTTCCCGGTACGCTTAAGACGAACGCGGCTTCCGCTCCGTCGCGCCCGGTCACTCGCGCCGCCGAGCGCAATCGCACCGATGCCGCACCTTCGAGCACCTGCTCGCGTCCGTGCGATTCGATCACCAACACCCCGCCGCGCGCGGGCTGAATTTCAAACAGCGCCGGATGAAACAGGCCGAACACGCCGATCCGCACCGCCGCCGCGATGGCCAGCGCCGGCATCAGTTCTTCTCCCGCATCGCTCGCAGAATTTGCGCGGCGCTCCTGGCGGCCTGCGCGCCCGTGACCCCGCGAACGCGCACCAGCAGCGCGATGCGTGGCGCTTCCGCCGGCGCAAGCACCATCGTGAAACCGTCGGCCGAATGTTTTCGATCGGCGCCCGGCGAGGTCCCCGTTTTCGCCATGAACCCGGCTCCGATCGCGCTCGCCGTGCCTGATCGCGCCGCATTTTCGAGACCGGCGAGAATTTCGTTCACGCGCGGCTCGCCCGCCCGGGAAACCAGTTCGCAATACGCTCGCGTCATCGCCAGCGGCGAAATGCGCCAGTCGCCGCCCAGCCCGATCCGCGTTTCCGCCGTGTCCGACACCGGCGCGGCAATGCCGAACTTCGCCGCCACCACCGCCAGCGTGTTCGAATCGACTTGGCGCGCCAGGTTCAGAAAATACGCGTTGCAGGATTGCGCCAGCGCTTCGCGAAATCCCACGCGGCCGTGGCCATGCGGGAGCCAGCAACCGCTCGCTGCCCCCTTGCACACAAATTCAGGAAACCAACCGTTCGTCGAAATGGGATAGGCCAGCGCCGTGAACGGCTTCACCAGCGAGCCCAGCGGAATCGGCGTGTCCGCGTCGGGCCATTGCTCCGCGATCACCGCGCGAGTGCGGACGTCTACGGCGATATAGTTCACCGCACCGTCCGCAAGCCTGTTCAAGCTTAAGGAGTAAAGATTCGCCGGCGTGCCGCGCCCGGCCGCGATTACGAATCCTGCAATCGCGAGAACGGCTTGTCGCCTCATGGCGCAAGCCTATATACAATCGACTCCCGCAACATCGATCCCGCATCGTGCACCGCGATCGTGGCCGACTGAACGCGCTGAATCACCCGCCCGAAGCTCGCCATATTTTCTGAATAAAACATCGGTTCGCGCCCCCGGCTCTGATCGCCAGGCCCGGTCGCCTGCAACTGCGGAAAATCGATCAGCCGCGTCATCCGTTCGAAATTCGGAAGCTCGCGCGCGTGACGCCACCCCGCTGCGTATACCGCCCCCGCCGCCGGCGCGCGATTGCGCCGCCCGAAAATCGTGTTTACCAATTCCGCCGAGTCGCCGACAATCAGCCACCGGCCCTCGATCGCGATCGCGACGCGCCCCAAGCCATCGAGTTCGCTGACTCCGGCATTCTCCCCCGCGCGCCATCCCGCTCCAAGTTCGCGATTGCTCCACAGCGAGCCCGCGGCCGCGCTCAACGCCGCGCGAATCTCGCCCGCATTCCAATCCGCGCCCGCCAGCAGCGCGATCGCCGATTGCGCCCCCACCAACACCTGATCGGCATCCACGCGCGTCGAGCTGATTTCGATCATCGCCCGCAAAGAGACCGCCGAAATCCGCGCGCGCAGCGGGGCGAACGCCCGCGCCACTCGATCGTCGGTGAGCGGCGGTTCGTCGATCCGCGTTTCCAGGTCCTGTTCCGATCCCGCGCTCTGCTCGATCTCGACCGGCGGAGCGAAATCGTCGCGCGGTTTGGACGCGGCGCGTGCCGAAAATATCTTCTCTTCGATCGATGCTTCGGCTTGGTCGGCCCCCGGACGTAGCGTCGCGCGATAAAAGCCCGCGTCGTCCGGAATCGTAGAGAGCAACTGGCCGGCCGCGCTTTCGTCGGAGATCGCTGTCGCCGGAGTCGTGCGAAGCAGCACGCGCCGCTCGCGCATCTCGCCGCCCGCGCGATCCAGATCCGCGACCCCGGCCGCGTATTCGCGCAGCTCGCGCGCATTTCGTTGCACCCAATGCGAGCGGAACTGCGGAGTCTGCTCCAGCTTTTGGACATTGTGCACCAGCCGCAATTCGCCCGCGCCGCCTTGCGCCGCCTGAATCGCATCCGCGAACCATTTTTCCGAAGCGAGCGACGGCGGTCGAGTGGACTGCGAAGAACTCCGCGACGCGATCAGCGTCAGCGCGCCCGCGATCCGATCCTCCGTCGTCCCGAGCAGGAGCACATCGCCCGTGTAGGCGAACGCCGCCACGCGCTGCGTCTGCCGGTCTTGTTTGACGTAGAAATTCACGCCGCCGGCCTTGCGCGTCTGATATGTGCCGCGCGCTTTCCACAGCGCGGTGTTCATCGCCCGCGCCGATGCGAGATGCGTCACATACAGCAGATCCATATTATGGATGTCGTAGATGGCCAGCGCTGAATTTCCGCCCGCCACCGATTTGAGCAGCGCATAGTCCGGTGGAACTCCGGCCGCGGCGGCGAAATCCTGTTGCGCCGACGCGAGCTTCAAAAACAGCTCGGACCTCGAGAACGCTTCGTAGTTCGCGCTCTTCAGCCACGCCGCCTTTTCGGCCGAACCGTCCCAATCGGCCGTGAGCGCGGAGAAATCCCGGGCTTCGACGTACACCAGGGCGCCCGGCGGAAACACGCTCGCGAGCGGCGCCGGCGAAGTTTGCGCGAGCGCCCAATACAGCACTGCCGCGACCATCGACGCGCCCCCAATAACCAAGCTCCTCTTCATCGTCTTCATTGCGCCACCACCCTGGGATGAACCAGCCGGTCCTGTTCGAGATTCGCCGACACTATCGGACGCCTCGCGTTATTCCTTGCCGCGGCATCGATCTGCGCGCGCACCGTCTCCAGGGCGCGTTGAACCCGATCCGACGGTTCGATGTGCTCGGCGGCCTGATCGTACACGAGCGCCGCTTGAAGATCGCCCAACCGCTGCTCCGCTTCGCCCAACCCGCGCGTGATCGCGATCCGGTCGGGCCGCGGAAGATCCGCGAACAAGGTATCGGCCTGCCACTGCGGGAGTTCCCGTTCCGTTGACAGATACGGCATGATCTCGTGCATCACCGCAACCGCGAGCCTGTCTTCGTGCGCCTCGAGCGCGGCGCGGAACAGCGCCATCCTCGTCTCCCTCCGCGGATCGATCGCGATCGCCGCTGAAAGCAACTTGATGCGCGTCGCTCCATTTGCCGTCGGACTCGTCGAACCCAATCCCGCCGCCTCCAGCCGAGCTGCGATGTAATAGGGTTTGCTGACCTCGCTCTCGCTGAGCGCGATCTGCGAGGAAAGCAGCACCAGTTCGCCATCCGTTCCCGCGAGCGGCGCGGCTTTCATTTTCCGCAGCGCGAGCGCCGCCGCGGCCCGCGTGGCATACGTCGCCTCCGCCGATTTCGCGATCCGCGTCAACTCATCGCCCTGCAACGCCCCCTGCAAAGCCGCCAGCCGTTCGCGCGCGCCGGAATTCCACGGCTCGGCTTTCTTGAGGTCCGTCAGGAACGCTATGGCTTCCGCCGCGTGCCCCATTCTTTCGAGCAGCGCGGCCGACGGTCCCAGCGCCGAAAACGCCTCGCCCGATACCAAAGTCGCCCGCCTCAGTAGCGCGACCGCGCCGTTAACGTCGCGCTCCTCCAGTCGAATTTCTGCGAGCCCCAGAAAATTCGACGCATCCAGGTGTCCGGCCCTCAACTCGCGCGCGTACAGGAATTCGAGCACGCGCCTCGCGGACGCGGCATCGCCGTCCTTTTCAAGCTCCCCCGCCGCGGCGCGCAGCGAGTCGATCCTGACCGAATCGCCAATGCGCCCAAGCTGCGCCGCCAGCTTGCCGGTGCGCGCCGCCACGCGTATCTCGATCGCCAGAATCTGATCCCCGTAATTCTTCCGCGCTTCGTTCGGTATTGTCGCGAGGAGCTCCGCTGCGCGATTCGTTTCCTTCCGGCCCAGCAGATACTCCGCCCATGCAAACTGAGCTCGCCATACCTGGTCATGCGCCACCGTGCGGTCGTTGCCGAAACTCGCCGTAACCTCCGCCTCCGCGCTTTGGACGATGCTCCGGTACAGCGCGTCTTTCTGCGCCTCCGGAATCCATGGAAGAGTCACAATCGAGTTCAGAAATTCAACCGGATTGGACGCCGCGTGGCTCAGGTCCGCGATCCACGCGATTCCCGACGCCGCGTCCCCCGCCGCGCCCATAGATGCCGCTGCCATCACGCCCTCGAGCAGCGGATTCACTTGATAAGTTCCATTGCGCCGGATGTAGACCCGCAGCATTCTGTCGAGATCCTCGCGCAGCGGCGCAAGCAGCTTCGCCTGCCCGATATGCCGCATCGCGTCTCCGCTGTCCATCCAGAACTTCTGCGGCACTCCCGTGCGATTCATCGTTGCGGTCAGCGCTGCGATCGCCAGTCGCCACTCCTCAATCGCGTCCTCGCCCCGGCCCTCGCCCACTGCGATCAGCGCCAGCCGGTCGTGCGCGTCCGCGCGCCGCGTGTTCAACTCGATCGCGTTGCGGTAGTCCGCGGCCGCCGCCTCGACATTCCCCGACCCCCGGTAATATTCGGCCAGATCGAAGTACGGCTGCGATTGCGCGGGCGATTCTTCGATCATCGCCGGCAGAAAATCCTCCGCGCCCGCCTGTTTCGTCACGCCCAGATACTCGCCGTATCGCCCGCCATAGTAAAACCAGACATTGCCCGCGAGTTGCTGCGTCCGGTCGATCGGCTTGCCTATCCGTGCGCCGATCGTCATGTCGCCGAGAATCGCCGGAAACGCGGCCCGCGCCGGCCCGGAGTTCGCCGAAAAATACAAGCCCGCAAGCGCCGTATACGCGTTGGTCCACAACCGGCCCAGCTTCTGTCCCCGCGCGGCGATCGCCTGAAATACGGGAACCTGTGCACCGTTCGCTGGCGCGTGCTGAAGCGCGTAGTTCAACATCGCGTCCGCGGTCGCGGCGCGGCTCTCGCGCGTGATCGCTGCGGCGAATCTCTCCGGCTGCGCGAACGTCAGTTGAGCGTACCGGTCGAGCAGAGGTCCCCCCAGCGGGCCGCGGCTGTTTTGCGCTGCGAGCACGCGTAGCTCCGCCGCCGCGTTTCCGCCGTTTCGATACGCTTGCGCCGCCTCGATCAGATCGTGGTCGCGTCCCGGCGGTATCGCGGTCAGCAATGCCCGATCGTAAGCTTCGAGCTGCGATCCCAGTTCATCAAACGCGAGCCGGTCGTTCTGAAGCGTAATCAGCGCCGGCAGAGCCGCTCGCGCCCCGCGGCGCCAGACCGAGGGCGCACCCGGTCGCGCCATCAGATTTTGGAATCGAATCTTGGCTTCGAGATCGGCCATCGCCGCGTGCTCCACCAACCCGATCTGAGGATGCGCCTGTACCCACACTCCGTACTTCGATTTCTCTTCGGGCGAGTAATACGCCGCAACCATGAGAGCCATCTCCGGCGCACCCGCGGCGATAACCTCGGGCGAAGCGGCATCATAAGCCCGCAGGCGCGCGAGCAAGCCCGCGTACGCCTTGATCTCCGCGAGCAGGGAATCACGATTATCCGGCGTGACACGCTTCATGCCGTCCTCGGCGAAACGCCGCGCCTCGGAGAGCGCGCCCCAGCTTTCCAGCTTCCGCGCGATCGTGAAATACACCCGCGCATCGTCGGACCGGCCCTCGATCCACGCCTTCCTCAACGCCGCGGCCGCGTCCGCCGTTCGTCCCTCGCGCGCGCGAATCTCGGCCAGCTTTTCCATCCACTGCGGATTCCGGTAGGACAGATCGTAGAGCTTCTGAGCCGTCCCTCCCGCCTCATCGAAGCGCAGCAACCGCTCTTCAAGATTCAACCGTGCCATCAAAATATCGGTGCGATCCGGGCGCACCTCCGCGGCGTGAGTGTAGGCGGTAATCGCCGAGGGAAAATCCTCGAATTGCGTCTCGATGCGTCCCAGCACAATTGGCCAGCGATAATCGCTCGGCGAATCCGCGGCCGCCTTTGTGTAGTAATTCTGAAGTTTCGGCGCGATGCCGTTCGCCGACGCGTACGCCGCGGCCTCGCGCGCAAGCGTATCGTCTTCCGGATATCGATTCAGGATCTCGATATACTCGTCCACCGCCGCCGCGTAATCCTTGGCGCGCGTCAGAACCGGAATCAGCGCGCGCCGCATCGCGGCAATCTGCTCGCGCTGCGCGGGCGCCATCGGCGCCATCTGCAATTCGTGAATCTTCGTGTTGTAAAACGCGCTCAATCCCCGATCGTCGCCTGAACGTGCGTAAGCGTCCGCCATCACGCTGATGTACTCCGCGCGATACGGATCGGCGGCCAGAAGCTTTTCGGCAAATCCGCGCGCCCGCGCGTATTCCGCGTCTTCCACGGATTTGCGCGCCGCTTCGAGCGTAAACTGCGCTCGATACCCAACCTCGGCGCGTCCGGCGGATTCCTCCAGCACATCAATCGCGCGCTTCGCGTTCTTGTTTCTGGAGTAATACTCGACGGCGGCGCGCACCACGCCCAAAATCGCCGGATTTTCGCGATACAGCGCGTCGATGACCTGTGCGCCCTGCGCAGCCTGCCCTTGCCCCTCGTAGAATCGAGCGAGCGATAACCGCAATTGCATCTTTTCCACCGGATCGGTCGCGACCGCGATCTGGCGCTGGATGGAGCTGTCCTCGACGCGCGGAAATCCGCCGATACGGCCATTTTCTTCGATGGCCGAAAGCAGCTCCGGCGAGTTCGTTCGCGCGGCGAGATCCAGCAAAAACTTTTCCAGATCGCCGCGGCGGCTCTGGTTCCGAAGCAGCGCGACGCGCAGCTTGAACGCGCCCATTTCGGGGTTGCGTGCCGAAACCAGATTGACGGTGAGCTGTTCGATATCGGCGCGCAGCTCCGGACGCCGCGCCAGCAGGAGCAGACGCCGCTCCGCGTTCGATCCGGTCTGCGCCATCGCGCCGCGCGCATATTCGCGCGCCGCGCGGTCAAACGCCCGTTGGTTCTCTAAAATCGCCCCGGCTTCGTACGCGAAAATCGCCGGCGCCTTCAGGCGTTGCCTGGCCTGCTCGATCACGCGCAGAGCATCGTCGTAGCGGTAGTAATCCCAGAAAATCGTCGCGCTTTCCAGATACGAATCCGCCTTCGCCGGCTCGATCTCCGGAATGCGATCCCAGTAGCCGGCGGCCTTGTCGAAACGTTCGCGATCCGCCTCGATCTCGCCCAAGCGCGTGAGCGTTTGCGCGTCGCGCGGATTTGCTTCGCTCAACTTTTCACCGGCCGCGATCGCCGTATCGGTCGACACATTGGTCAATCGGGGTTCGATAGTTCCAAGCGAGCGATAAATCGCCATGGTCCGCCGGTCGACCGTTGCGTCAGCGGGAAAATTGTTTTCGATCGCGAGAAACATCGGCGCAGCCGATTCGAAATGCCCGCGCCAGGCTTCGCCCTCCGCGAGCATGCGCACCGCCGCCGGATTCTGATCCTCGGCCTGCGCCCATCGGCCTGCACGCGCTTCCGCATCCGCCCCGCGCACTGCCGACAATTCCGCCACCAGTCGTCCGGTGCGCGAAAGCCGCTCGAAAAATCGCATGCGCAGATCGTCGGCGTCCGGCCAGTGCTCGCGCAGCAATGCGAGCGACGCGACATCGTTCCGCGTCGCGGTAGCCGAATACGCGGTGAGCAGATTCCGGACGAAACTCAGATGATGCGGAAATCGTTGGTGCGCGAACAGGTTCAGTTCGAGATACATCGCCGGCCCGACGGGCTGTCCCGGATGCACGATCTCCTTGAAATACGCATCCAGCTCCGTGCCTGAAAAAATCTGGACGACGTCCCGCGTGATGCGCTCCACATCCGCCTGCCTGCGCTGCCGCAGATACCATCGCGCCAGCTTATGCTCCCAGGTGTGATCCGGAAACTGCGCGATCGCGCGCTGATAGGTCTGCTCGATCTCGGCGCCGAGCCTGTTTTGTTCGAGAAACGCGGCCAGCGCGTCGTACAGGCCGGGATCGTTCGGATTGCGATCGATTTCGCGCCGGTAAATCGTGAGCGCATCGCGCACCCGGCGAAGTGAAACCAGCCGCGCCACGTAACGATCCAGAACGCGAGCGTATTCGGGCGAGCGCACGGAATCATACTTTGCATCCGCGACCGGCGCCGCGGACGGCGCAGTCTGAGGGGTCGCTTGAATCGCCGTTTGCAACAACGCCCCCAGCGGTACATTCTGCGCCCGGCCGGCCAGCTCGCCCAGCAGCGAATCGTAGATTGCGAACTCCCGCTGCGGCTGTCCGGTGCGCGCGTATGCGTCGGCCACGCGCATCGCCACCGATGTCCGGTTTGGCGCGTTCGAAAAATCGGCGAGAAACTTCGTTCCCGCGCGGATCACGCCGTCATTTGATCCGTAAATCGCGAAAGCTTCGATCACGCGCTCCCGCAGATCCGCCCGCTCGATCGAATTCGGGAAGCGCGATTCGTAGAGCGACACCAGCTCGGCCGCGCGCGCCCGCCGGAAGTACGGAGCGGCGCTCTGCTCCTCGATCGCGGCGCGATTCGGCGGATCGGAGTTGTTGAGCAGCAGCGACAGTACGCCGTTAAGGAATCCCGGATGCGGGTCCATCGTCGCGACGTCGCGATAGAGGGTTAGATTGCCGGAGCCAAAATGCATCGGCTGCTCCGGTGCATTGAAAATCATGCGCGCGAGCGAGCCGAGCGCGTTCTCCGCCACCGCGTCGTCGGAACGCGCGGCGCTGTAGAGCGCGTAATAATTCCGCGCGGCTTCATCGTAATCGTGCGCGGATTCAAACAGGCGAGCCAGCGTCAACAGATCCTCGGCCGACCACGGCGATTGCCGCGCGTCCTTGCGCTCGCGAAATTCAGCCAAGGCTCGCTCGGCGGCGGGAAGATTTTTTTGCTGCTGCCAGTAGTAAAACAGGCGCGCGGCACTCGCGAGATCGGTGGGATTGGCGGCGATGCCGGCTTTTACCCGATCCAGATACACGCGCAGCGAGTTGGTCTGCTTGAGCAACTCGAAGTACTGGCCAATCAGCCGCGCGCTCCACAGCGGCCGGAAGCTCCGCTCATACACGGCGAGCGCTTGCGCCACCGGGGCGATTTTCGAGGTGAGCTCCGCGCGCGCCTCGATCGGAAACTCTTCGTCGTTCGGAAACGCGCGCTGATACGCGCCGATGGCCTGCTCGGCGAAATCGTACCGCTGATGCTCAATCGCGAATTTGAAAAACGCGGGATACAACTGAGCGTCCTTCGGATAAGCCGCGATCCAGTTTGAATACCGCATCGCGCCGGGCGCCGGATCCAGGCGCTGCTCATCGATCAGGTTCATCATCCGCTCGTAAATCTTCCAGGTCCGCTGCCGCGAGTCCGGAAGGAGCTGGTCCGCATCCGGCGGCAATTCCATCGCGGCGAGGCTTAGCGCCTCGAATTCTTCGCGCGGCTTCAGGCGGCGGTGGTAATAATCGGCGAGCGCCACGCGCGCAGCACCGCGATCTTTCGAAACCTCGATCAGTTTCTTCCAATCGGTTTCCGCCGCCGCGAAATCCAGTTGCTGCTCGGCCTCGAGGGCAAGCAGCGAGTACAGCTCCGCATCCGCCGGGGTGGCAACCATGAGTCTTGAAAGCGCCGGCCGCGTCTCTTTGGGCGGTCGCCGCACGGCCACCGGTCCGGCAGGGAGCGATACGGTTCGAAAGAACACCGCCTCCAACTTGCTTCCGGCGGCGACGTTCTCAGCCCACTGCGTGAACTCCCCGCGTAGTGCCACAACTCCGCAAGTTACCGCCGCGACCCAGAGCAGCTTCTGACTCCTGACTCCTGACTCCTGACTCCTCTTTTCAGGGGAGAATCTCAATTTCCACCTCCCCGCTTCCGATGTTG
>Ga0182024_10015807_pt1 | contig 14393 bp, 11 predicted proteins | sample P32metaG_FD_120480 | JGI IMG/M metagenome (GOLD analysis project Ga0182024, IMG submission 120480) | Permafrost microbial communities from Stordalen Mire, Sweden - P3-2 metaG (Illumina Assembly) | ecosystem: Environmental > Terrestrial > Soil > Wetlands > Permafrost | place: Sweden: Stordalen... | reverse complement strand
CAGACCGTTCATCCCTGCCGCGCATCGTTCATCCCTCCCAAATACTCCTAAGGGAATCACGATCACCGACCGCTCGCCAGCGACTTTTTCAACAACCTGCTAGAGCAATTTCCGCTTCAAAACCAAAATGCAAAGAACCGATGGAGCTGGAGGCTACCATCGGCTCTTCGGCTTTTTCCGCTGCGCGCGCAGCGGAAACTGCATCTTTTCTACGCGCAGTCGATGACCCGCGCGGAGCACAGCAGAGACCGTGCCACTTGGACCATGCAGAATCAACAACGACTTGGGTTGATGCGACTTTGTTTTTGTAAAATTGCACGACAGCTTAGCGCAACTAGCGCTTATCCACGTGCAATCGTACAATCGACACGTGTAAATAATTGTCGAGCGCGAAACCATCGACGTCAGTCGGAGACAAATTGCCGCTCACAAATCCCGCTAAATTTCCGAATACGGAAATAAAGGCGAGCTTCGATTTGTAGAAATTATTGACGTGGCCTTTTCCGACAGATTGCCCCGCCCATAAAGTGAGATGTTCCCCTTCCCGACGGGGAAACTAAATGTCTAACACAGCGCCTCGAAGGCTGCTGACATCGCCAGCGACATCTGGGCGGAGCTTCCGGCGCGCGGTGCGTCGTGACTCTCGCCTGATTGCCTGAATGGTCAAGGCCCAGATTGCAAAAATCGCGGTCAACACGCCCACGCCAATCGCGAGCACCCCTGCAATATCTGGTGTCATTTATCTCATCCCTTTTCTAGACCATTCCCGCCCGGACCGCACTCATGGGCTTTATTGGGAGCGTCCCTGCAATCTTGTCCCGCGAGCGACCCTTTGGGCTACCTGGTGACCGTCGGCCAAGTTAGCGAAATTATTATCCTCGTCATCACCCATCTGGGTGATGACCGTCATGGTGTGGCCAACCAGAGTGCTTGCGGATTAGGGCGTCTTGCCTCAACCGATCTTTAGAGAGGTGTTGCCATGCATAAAGTGAGAGTCGCAGCGACCGCTGCGGTGCTTCTTGTTGGTGGGGCTTCAGTCGCTTTGGCGAACATGATTACCGTGGGTGGCGGGGCCACTGGCACGGGGCCGTATACCCTCGTTTCCAATTCCACCATCCCCGACAGTTATGTTGATGTGACCTTGTCCACGCCCACCGCATTCAACTCCATTACGAGCTTGGATGCCGTGTTTAACGATATCAGCGGCGGTGCCGATGGGGGATCGCCCCGGATTGTGCTGAGCGCGACGGACGGCGATTTTTTCGATGCCTATCTGGGAACGCCACCGGACTTCAATGACAGCAACCCGGCAGCGTTTACCTCGGCCTTCAGTGGCGTGAACCTGGACAATGGGACCGATAACTCGGCTTTCAAGAATGGTCCTCCTTACCAAACGCTCGCTTCCCTGCAAACGACGACGACGCCGCCGTATGACACTGACCTTATCGACGACGTCACGTTTGTGGTTGATGGCGGATGGGCTACGAACGGCGCGCAGGATCTGACATTGAGCGCGCTCGATCTCAATGGCGTGAATTTGCTGGCTCCATCGGCTGTACCTGAGCCTACATCGCTCGCCATCCTGGGCGCTGGAATGATCGGCTTGGCCGGCTTCGGCCGTGTCAAACGGAACGGCGGCGGAATGCGAGCTAAATTGATTAGTAGCATCCGTTTTCTTCGAGGGGCCGTTGGGTTGGGCCACGCTGCCTGACGCGCCGCGAAAGGCTCGCGAGAGCTTTAGGCGCAAGAAGGCGGTGGCTGTTTAAACGCCGATTGTTTTCATATGTGCAGCGGACTTTTTGTCTGAGATTTTCAGATGAACTACAACACACAAGGAGCTAAACATGCGCGTTTCTCGCTATCTTGTTATAACTTCTGTCGCAGGTTTATTGGCTGGCGTTGGCCTCTCGATCAGTCCCGCTTCTGCCGTGCCAATCGTGCCAATTCATATCACCGCATCTGGTTTGGATTTGCAGAGCGACCCCTTTTCGTTCGACGCGTGGTTTGACGCAACGTTCACGGGCTCAGGCTACGACTTGATCTCCGTTTCCGGCAGCGAAAATGCCTATGTGGCTGGCCTTTCATACTCCGGGACGATCACCGGTCTCACCGGATATGCAGACGCCGATAACACTTTGGACTTGAGCCTTCAGCCGGACTTCGGCGGCTTCTCGTTCGCGACGGATATTGTTGGCGACCTTAACACCAATGTTTTCACGACTTGTGACATTGGGCCCTGCGCTATCAAAAGCTCTGATGATCCCGTTGGCTATTCTTCTAGCGGGTTTGAACTGACGAAATATTCCGCAACTATTCCCGAGCCCCTGACACTTTCTCTCGTCGGTGCCGGTCTGATGGGCCTCGGGGTAATGCGTCGGCGCAAATCCAGATCAATCCAGAAGGCGCTGACGACCTAATGAGCTAATGTAGCGGGCGGTGCCGGCGCGGCTGGGTGAAGCGCAAGAGGGCTCCCCCGTTTCCGAGTAATGGGTGTTTTCTCCGCGCGGCGCGGATATTCCGCGACAGCAATGCGTGGTGCACTACAGGCCCTGTTGATCCTCGCATCATCAGCGGCCTGGCGGCGCGTGTGTCCACTAGTGCCGGGTGATATTGATGGAACTTCGCGGCGTGGAGCTTTTCGACACACGCGGCGGTTGCCAGTCAATTTACTGAAAATTTAAGGCTTTAGGACTTTGATGACGCCGGGCAGTGGGGCCTTCTTCAATGACGTTCTTTATCCCTCGCGAGATATTACGTTCCTTGCTGCATCGGCGCGGTAGCCCAGAGGCTGCGACGGCGCCAACTGATTCCGTGTCCGGCGATGGATCGGCAGACAAGATGTCGCCCATGCACGCTTTCGTCGAGGCTATACGGACTGACACACCGGACTGGCCGAGTCATGTGCGACTGATCAATCTCGAGGTCTTGCGTGAACGCACCGGTCCAATGTGGCCTCGCCTCCAACCCAAGATAGAGTTACTCGCAGAAAGACTCATCGAAGATGAGATGACTCCACAGGACCGGTACCTCAACTTGGGTGGTGGGCAATTTCTAGTGTTTTACAGACATGCCTATCTTGAGGAAATCAGGATCCGATGTCTCGCGATCGTAGAGCGAATTCGAGAAAAGCTATTTGGGCTGGACAATCAGTTTGATGTGGATCAGCAGGGAATCGCACACGTTCATGCCCCGGGCGAAAATTTCGTCACATTTTCGAACGCCGGCGCCAAATATGAACAGCCGAAGGTTGCATCATTGTGGGAATTGTTCGGGCGCGAAGCGGAAAATCATGCCCTGGCCGATATCGTTACCTCAGCTTCTGTGACAATGGATGCCTTAGTAGCCGAAGCCGAAAGCGATGGTACACCGGCCCGGATTGAGGCATTGAACGGTCGACTGGAGCGGTTGGCCCGTAATTTGTCCGTAGTAAGCCGTTGCCGGTCGAGTCAAAGCACGTCGGCGACTACGCACCCGGTCAATGGTGCGGTCGAAGATAGCACCGGTAAACTTGAATCCAGCATCCGGGACGCGATTGACCATGCTGCCAGGCTTTGCGAGGCCACTTCAAAAGGGAAATCTTCAACCGAGATATTGGAGGCTCTCGTACGGCTCCGGAGGGCAAGATTGGAAAGAATGCTGTTGGAAGGCGGCGAGGAGATCGTGTTACCGGCAGCAGGGCCCGCTGAACCCACGATGCCCGATACATTCGAATACCATCCCGTCTTCCGGTGCGCGGTCCAAGGGGCGAAAATCTATGAGGGAATCTTCTGCATCAACCATCGGGAGACTCGGTTTGACGCGACAAATGATGACCCGAGCGCAATGGACCTGGCCCTTCTGATGGAGGCACTACGGGTCTGCGCGAGAAGTACAAGCGCAATTCTAATGGTTCCAGTGCATGCAAATACGTTGCGCCGTCCAACATGGCAAAGACGCTACTCTACGCTAATGAGGGGTGCCGAAAGTCACGTTAAACAGCAAATCGTGGCAGAGGTCGTGGATTATTATGGTTCGGAAAACTCAATCGCGTTGCGGCGAGCCATTGAAGAGCTACGCGCGAACTTTCTTGGCGTTTTCGTCGTTCTGCAGCCCGAATATTTGGGAAGCCTTCAAGAGGTCGCCAGCCACTGTAAAGAGAGTGGCGTGCATGCGTTAGGAGTAGATTTCTCTCGTTTCAACGCGTCCGAAGCAGCCATTGGGCGCTCGTTCTGCCATATCGAAAATGTTTGCAAACGGGGCGGCCTTTCAAGTTATGTGCGCGGCATCCGCAAACCAGCCCTTCTTCCAAAGGCTCTGGCAGTTGGCCTAGACTACATTTGCGCCCCCGGGCTACGGCCCCCGCTTGCCGCTCCAGGTGTCCCCAGATATGCCTCACTAGCAGAACTTTGCGGCATCTAGTCGATTGCGACGGACGATACAGGGCTTTAGTTCGTCGGGCGGGCACCCAGCGGATGAGCGTTTGCGAGCGATTAGTCTCTTCAGCTGGTTTAAGGACGGGATATACAGCCTGACGGTGTCAAGTTCGGTCACCGGCGTTCTCTGCAGTGACGACAGTTGCGGCGTGACTTACGTCGCTCCGGGCGGCCCGTTGTTCACCGACCAAGATTATATCAATGCCGAGGTAGAAGGCAGCGGCGACCCGCTTGATGTGATCAATGCCGAGGATCCGTATTCCAACGTGGTTTCACTCGACCCGAATTTTCAGTGCAGCAGCGAGGGCTGGCCGATCGATCACTTCCGGAGCGTCAGCAGTGCCGGAGCCTTCCTCTCTTCCAGTACTTCTCGCGGGACTCGGCCTGATCGGTGGCGCGTTCTATTTCGGGCGCAAGAAGGCGATGGCAAGCTAGCAAACATACGGTTCACATACATGCTTCGGTTTTGCGGCGTGGCGGCGGAAGCGTTTAGCCTCAAACATCACTCCGACATCTCCCGGGTCGCGCATCGCGGGGTGGAATTAAGGTTACCTCAGAGCAACAGTCGTGCTTTTTGAAATAACCCCGTAAGGTCCCAACTATGAGCAACAGAACGAATTGTATCGCAACATTGACCCTTATGGGACTGGCTTTGTGCGCGGCGCCTGCAACGGCGGACACTATCACTCCAGTTTCCGTGTCGAACGTGCAGGTTGACTGGAGCCAGGGTGAAGGCACTACGACAACCCCAGCAGGAAGTATTTATTACGCGGGCCCAATTGTCTTCACGATAGCGGGGACGCCAACTATCGTTTGGTGCGACGATCTCTACAACGACGTATACATTGGCAGTTCCGACCAGTATTACGAGACGGATGCCAAGGATGCGAACGCGTATCTTTACAATTCGTCGCTTACGGAAAGTGAGCAAACCACCGTCGATCAAGACGTCGCCGGATTGGCCTACAAAGGCACTATTCTCGCAGAAGCTGACGGACTGACTTCCACTACGGGTGCGGAATACCAAGTTGCGATTTGGGAGGTTGAATACCCAGGTTTGACTGACACGGACAGTACGTTTCAGTCAGGTGTGAACGGGCTTATTGGGCAAGCGTCGGCCGACTACAGCGCCATGTTGGCGGGCGGATATACTTATGGAGAGCTGGAATCACCGGGGTGCGGTCGGGCGCCGGGGTCGATCACCTACACGAACGGCTGCCAGACCCAAGGCCAAATTTTCGTACACGATCCCGTCCCCGAACCTTCCTCTCTGCCCATGCTGCTCGCGGGCCTCGGGCTGATCGGGGGCGCTTTCTATTTCGGGCGCAAGAAGGTGCTCGCCAGCTAACAGATTCAGTTTCCGCTGCACGCTTCAGCGGAAAAACCCCGAAGAGCCGATGGTGGTCGGCTCTTTGCTTTTCGAGCGACACGACACACTCAGGGAAGCGTCCGTCGGCCACCGTTGTTCGAGGTCGTCCCTGATGATCGTGTAAACAATGCTTACAAATTAACTGACCTTCTCGTCGATGCCGCATACAAGCCATTCAAACGACAGTGTTTTTCTAGCTGGCATGCTCCTTGCTTCTCATTTCCCAGTCGCCAACGTAACTGGAGAGAGTGGCAAGTGATCAATCGGAAACGGATAGCGTGCGGTATTGCATTTTCCCTCTTGGGAATTTGCTTTTATGCCCCAGCCTACGCGAGTTCTCTCACCGCAGACTTTTTCACCCTCAGTCCCAGTAATTCCGATGTGGGGGAGAACATACCGGGCGTCACACCTGGTTTGGTCGAAAGCACTTTGGGACCGGACGGCCTTCCCGTGTTGAGCCCCACTGATCACACGACATATTCCCCTGGCTCCTCGAATTATATCAACGACATAAATCTCATCACCGGCGAAATCCTTTGGTGGACACCGTCGTCCACAGTGACAGCGGATGCCCAGGACGTCGTCGTCAGCTTACCTTACGATCAGGTTCTCTATCCCAACGGAACCGGCATCCCCAATGCAAGCGGCTTTGATGGCTCAGACGGCTACACCTCCGCGCGTCTCTCCGGCACGTTTGACTTGGCTTCTCCGGGTACGATCACGATGAGCCTCGGCTCCGACGATGATGCTTGGGTGTTCGTCAATGGTAATTTAGTCGATGACAACGGCGGCGTTCATGGCTTTAGCGATGTGCCGTTCGACGTCACGACCGGCCTGAACACGGGCACTAACACGGTCGATATTTTCTTTGCCGACCGCCACACCACCGGCTCAGAACTAGCATTCGACGCCGACGTCAATATCATCCCGTCAGCGGTTCCCGAACCCTCATCTCTTCCCATGCTCCTCGCGGGCCTCGGGCTGATCGGGGGCGCATTTTATTTCGGCCGCAAGAAGGCGATGCACGCTTAAACAAAACCCCGTTGCGTAGCGTTTGGCGGAAACCCAGAAGAACCGATGGTGGGTAACGACGCCATCGGCTCTTTGCGTTTGAGGAGTACCGCACACTTAAGATCGGTGCTCCGAGGCCGAAACAAGACGCGGCGTAAGCGAATGTGCCCGTAGCTATCAAGACGCGAATGTGGTGCTCCCACCACTTAAAGCCTAAGAACATCTTACACATTCGCCCGGCAGGAAGATTACAAGGCGATATTATACTTGACATCCCCACCCTCTAGGATTAGCTTTCGGGCATAGGGAGTTAGCCCATGTCCAAGTCCATATTCACCGCCCCCCAGTTTAACGACGAAGCCGCCGCCTATGCCTTTGTGGAGGCCAACCTGTGGCCCGAAGGCCCCGTTTGCCCGCACTGCAAGACCGTGGGCCGGGCTGGCAGGCTCCAGGGCAAGTCCAACCGTCCGGGGCTGTGGAAGTGCTACGCCTGTCGGAAGCCCTTTAGCGTCAAGGTTGGGACCATCTTTGAGGCCAGCCATATCGCCATGCGGGACTGGCTGGCGGCGATCCACCTGATTTGCTCGTCTAAGAAGGGCATTTCGGCCAACCAGCTTCATCGGACTTTGGGCATTACTCTCAAATCCGCGTGGTTCATGGCGCATCGTATTCGTGAGGCGATGAAACCGGGGCGCATGTCGCCTATGGGCGGCGAAGGCGGCTTTGTGGAGGTCGATGAAACCTACTATGGCCGCAAGGACGAGAAGCCTAAGGGCGAAACTGGCGTTGGCACCAAACATGCCGTGGTCGCTCTGGTGGAACGTGGTGGCCGCGTCCGCTCGCTCTACATGCCCGCGCTGCGCCGCAAGGACGTTCACGATCTGATTAAGAACCGCGTTTCGCCTGACGCTCATGTGCGGATTGACGAGTCGGTTCTGTATTTCGGCGTTGAGAACTTGGTTGCCAGCCATGCCACCGTGAACCACAGCCGTCGCGAATATGTGAAAGGCGACGCCTCGACCAACACTATTGAAGGCGTGTTCGGCATCTTCAAAAGGGGCATGACTGGGACTTACCAGCACTGCGGCGTCCAGCATTTGCGGCGGTACTTGAACGAGTTCGATTTCCGCTATTCCAACCGCAAGGCCCTTGGAATTGGCGACGAAGGGAGAGCGGTGAAGGCGCTTAAGGGTGCATCCGGCAAGCGTCTCACCTATCGAACGACTAGTCGGCCAGCCGTCTGAGCGGGCTTTCCGCAAGGGCCGTTCAAAACTCCGGTTGATATTGGCGTTGCTGGAAGGGAAGGCGAAATGACTCCGCCTTCCCTTCTCAGCTATCCTAGGACTTGCGACAGACCTAGGAAAATCAATCATGCGACAAGACCCGCTCATCACGGCCATCGTGGGTGTTCAGTTCTTACCGATCCACACCGGCAACCCACCCAATCCTGCAATTCTTCAAGTGACGATGGATACCGTAGGCGATGCCGTCCATCCGGTAATGTCTCTAACCGTAGAGGCAGCGCGCCAACTTGTGGCAAAGCTTTCAGAGACGCTGCAATGGTTAGATTCCCGGTAACGATCAGGACAACTCTGGCGATGGATATTCCTAGATCGCGGACCATGCTATAAGCGCCTCCATGCCGCGCAAATCACCATCCAACAAATTATCAGAAGCAGAACGCGCAAAGCGTCTGCGCGAGGCCGCGCGCGCGCACGGCACCAGCGACGATCCGAAAGACTTTGAGAAGGCGTTTAAGAAGGTCATAACTTCCAAGCGGTCCACGGGATCTTCCCAATAGAATCTTCGTCCATTTTTGACGCGAGCATCTTCATCAAACTTCGTGCGCGAAACATCGCGCTTTGTGCCTCTCCATCATCGTAAGCGCCTCGTAGGTGCATCGAAGGATCGCGATAAAGGGCTTGTATCGCCCTCAGGTCACTTAAGACGGTATTATAGAACGCCAAAGCCGCGTCCTTTTCACCGGCACGGGCTTCGAGTATAATTCAAGTTCGACCGACGGGCTGCTGACCTCGGTCGACCTCAGGGTGCCGGAACCCTCATCCGTGCTCATGATCCTCGCGGGCCTCGGCTTGATCGGTTGCGCGTTCTATTTCGGGCGCAAGAAGGTGACGGCAAGCTAACAAACCGCGGTTTTCTGCGCCTCGCTTGGGGAGCGATCTGAGTGCTCGCTTAACTTTGAAGTGGGTGAACGAGGGGGGAAGATGGACAGTGTCAAAAGTTTTTACAGCTGGCCAATGGTTAATATGGGGTAGTGTGTAAGTCCATATAACACTTGAATTTTTTCACGTCACCGGATCTGGCACATGGTTTGCTGCTGCAGGGGTGGATAGTTGGGCTACGGGGAGAATTCCAATGCGCTTTTCTAAATTTAACGTCGTCGCGATCGCCGCGGGACTGTTACTAGGGGCAACGAGTGCAGATGCCAAAATTCTGTCGCTCTCCTTTGACAACGGCAAGGGGACGCTCACGCCCACATGTTCTGCTTCGGCAACTGAGGCATCTTGTTTTGTGGATCCTTCGAGCCCAGGAAGCACGTGGAGCGACGCGTCGGGCCGCAATGTCTCGACGCTTAAGGCCCACGGAAAGGGCACGGTTAACGGTTCGGACGCAACGCTCAAGGACCGGATCACCCTTATGCACGACTACACAGGAAACGGCAAAAAAGGCCCAACGGATACTGCTACAATTACAGAGGTCTTCAAGACCCTTAGCTACTCAAACGGCCTGCTTTCAATTACAAACGATGCCGGCATTTCGGGTGAGAGCGGCGACTTCAGTTACACCAGCGACTTCGAAATTAACCCAGCCGGTGCTGGTTCTCCCTGGGTCACGGTAGCCAGCTTTACAGATGATGGCACCGACCTCATTAATCTTGCGAACTTTCCGGGCCTAGACCTTGTCGGCGGCGAGAAATTTTCCACCCGAATCGTCACGACAGCGGACTACGACTACAGCGGCATAACCGACTGCTCGGACGGATGTAACTCCGTATTCAGGGATCGAGTGACCGCGGAGTTTGTGCCGGAGCCTTCTTCGCTGGCATTGGCCGCGGCGGGCCTTGGTCTTTTTGCAATGGTTTTCGGATGGCGCCGGCGTCAGCGGAATTATACATCCTTCGGCCGATAACGGATTTCTACCTTCGATACGCCGCCGATACGGTCCTGGGCCAATTTCGCATGCTTAGCCGCACCTCAATCCGGCGCTAATACGCACGCTAGACTTTTGGCCGTCAGTGCTTGGCAGAGCCTGACTGAGTCCGTGGCGCTTGCCGCCTTGGTACGTAGACGATAATAGCGTCCTCTGCCGGGCAAATCCGCGGCTACGATATGGGGAATGAGTCCCTTGAGCAGGTCACCGGCCTGCCGCGTGGCACGGTTCCAGCCCTCTATCGCCGCCGCCTCGCTGCGCCATGCGCCAAGTTGGAGTTGCAGGCCGCTGAGGGCCTCTCTTTCCACACTCGAGGGCCGCAGATTGGATGGAATGTCCTCGCCGGCGGTCGCCGGCCCAGAGAGAGATTGCGATTGATGCAGAGCGATATTGTCTTGTTTTGCAGCAACTAAGCTGGAACGGACGTCTCCAATTTTATTTGCACCCGCAATTGCATGCGGCGCAACAATATCTCCATTACTTCGAACAGAATTTGCGACATCAGCACGCACAAGACCCGTAGCCCTTTGGCTAGCGGCGGCCGGATTCGGCCCAAGATTGGCCGTGACGTCCGTGACACCGTGGTCGCGCGCAGCGGGCGTATCGCCTCCGGCGTCGGCAACCCAGCCACCCCCTAGTGCCTTGTAGAGAGATATCAAATCGGTAGCGAACGCCTGCCGGCTCTGCGCCAACTGATCCCGCACCGATAACTCGGTTGCTTCAGCCACCAATACATTCACATAGGTCACCGTCCCCACCCGGAATTGCTGGTTCGCAATTGCAGTAGAGGATTTGGCTGCAGTCTCTGCACGCTCAAGTGCAACAAGACGTTGTTGCTCCGCTAAGTAGCGCGAAAGCGCGTCTTCCACGTTTTGCACCGCACCCAGCACGGCCTTCTGGTAGGCGTAGTAGGCCTGCTTTGCTTCTTCCTCCTTAGCATGGATATTGGCGTGATTTTGACCCCAGTGAAAGACGGGCCAGGTTATCGAGCCAAGTCCAAACTCGCCCAAATTTCCGCCAGGGGCTAGAGTCCCAAGGCTGCTTCCGGTGAAGCCTACCGCGCCAATCAGATCAAATTTGGGATAGAGATCGGAAACAGCAACACCAACCTCTGCTGTCGCAGCTCCAAGCTCTCGCTCAGCTGCGCGGACGTCTGGCCTGCGGCGCAAAAGATCCGAAGGTAACCCAATAGGTAGGGATGAAGGCATGCTCGGGATTGCCATAGTATTAGCAAGCTCGGCCGCCATCGCGTCCGGTTGTTCGGCCAGCAGCACGGCGATAGCATGCTCAAGCGCACGAACGCCTCCTTCGAATTCGGGGATTTGTGCAACGGTCGAGTCCGCCAGCGAGCTTTGCTGATTGACATCGAGCTGGGTAGCAAAGCCAACTCCTGCTCGCGCTCTAATCATATGAAGCAAATCCTGCTGTGCCTGTGTCTCGGCGCGCAGAATGGCGATGCGCTCTTGCATGGCTCGTAACGTAATATAATCCGTCGCAATCTCCGCCGTTAGCGCCACCTCTCCATCCCGCATCCGCCAGACCGTAGCTTCCGTGCTAGCTTGTGCCGCCTCGACGCCGCGGCGAACCCCACCGAATACGTCAACCTCCCAGGTGGCATCAAAACCGACCGCATAAACACCCTCATTCAGCGGCCCGCTCGATGATGTGCCCCCAGCACTTGAAGCGGAAGAACTACCTCCAAGCTTCGACAGGGCGGTTGACTCTGAGTGGACCCCAGCCGCGAGCCCACCTGCATTGACCTGCGGCAAACTCGCCGCCCCGGCAATAATTTCTTGCTGGCGCGCTTCGCGGACACGAGAAGCAGCCGCAAGAAGATCGAGGTTGGATTGAAGCCCGTGCGCGATCAACTTTTGTAGCTCGGCATCACCAAATTGCAGCCACCATTGTGAAAGATCAGCCTCGCCCGCGACAGGGGCGCTGAGTGGCGCCTGATCCCCTGTGACTGGCAGCTCAGAATAGGAGTTGGGCGTCGCCATATCCTGCGGATGATAGTCGGGGCCAACCGTGCAGCCCGCGAGCAGCACCGCCGCGATGAGAATCGCCCTCTTCAATGGACGTCTCCCATGCCGAACCTCTTCGGTTTGCGTATGAAGATGACCAGCGGAATCGTCGCAACGACCACCCAATTCAAAATATGGAACACATCGATGTAGGACAGCATGTTAGCTTGTTGTTGCAGCGAATGATAAAGCGTGGCCAGAGCGGCTTTAGCTGCTTCAGATTGCGGCAAGCGCGAATTGGTCAGTGCATTCGTCAAGTGGTGAAGTCCAATTGCGTAGTTTGGATTCATCGGGTTTAGAGTTTCGGCATATTGCGCCTGATGATATTGAGACCGACGTGCGAGCATGGTCTGTACAAACGAAATTCCGAGTGTACCTCCTAGATTGCCCGAAATATTCATCAGCGCGGATGCCTGATTATTGTCCTCGGGCCTGATACCGATATAGGCAACACTGGCGATTGGCACGAACAAGAATGGCAGCCCGATGGATTGGATCATCCGAATCATGGAGGCATCGCGGAACGCCATTTGGGTGTCCAGCGTGCTCATATCCCAAAACGCAATTCCTTGAATGACGAGTGCAAAGGCTATCAGGTAGCGTGGATCAATTTTTGTCGTCAGGAACCCGCTCGCCGGCATAGCTACAAGCGTCGCGAGACCACCCAGAGACAATGCGAGGCCCGCATTGGTCGCGGTATATCCCAGCACTTCCTGCAAAAGTTGGGGAATGAATTGGGTGCTGCCGAGAAGGATGACACCCATTAGGAGCATGAAAATATTTGATATAAGAAAATTCCTAGAACCCAAAAGACGAATCCGAACAATTGGATCCTTGCGTGATAACTCCCATGGTATGAGGACGACGAGGGCTAAGGCGGTGACGATAGCGAAGGTCGTAATCATCGGGCTGGAAAACCAGTCTTCGCGCTGGCCACGGTCGAGCGTCACTTCGAGGCAGCTAAAAAATAGCGCCACCAGAGCAAAACCCATAAAGTCGACATTGAGTCCGCGACCCAGCAAAAGTTTGCGACTTTTTTCGACTGCAGGTGGCTCCTTTACATACAGGCCGCCGAGAAGCATGGACAGAAGGCCAATTGGCACATTGATGAGAAAGATCCAATGCCAGGATAGGTTATCGGTGATCCAACCCCCTATCGTGGGTCCCAGTATTGGCCCCCCAATCACCACCATGCCATAGGCGGCAAACGCCAACCCCCGCTTGTGTGGAGGAAAGGTATCGACCGTCATGGATTGTTCCACCGGCGCGAGCCCGCCCCCGCCAAGCCCCTGGAGCACCCGCGCAATGATGAGAACCGTCAAATTGGGCGCGACCCCACACACCACAGATGAGATTGTGAAGAGCGCGACCGAGATCATGTAGTAGCGTTTGCGACCGACGATGTCCGCCAGCCAGCCACTGATGGGAATAATAACGGCGTTGGCGATCAGAAAACTGGTGATGATCCAAGTCGCCTCGTCGTAGCTCGCCGAAAGGCTTCCAGCGATATGACCGAGCGCGACGTTGGCAATGGACGAGTCCAGTACCACCATGAAAGTTGCGATCGAGATTACCGCGATAATCGTCCAAGGGTTGCGCTTGCCAGCAACGGAGCGCTCCGGCGTCCATCCGATGGTTGTCGCAGCGACAGCCGCCATCAGCGTACCTTAACACGGGGCACAACGCTTATTCCTGGACCAAGGGGACAGTCGAGCGGTACCGAATCTAAAGCGATCTTGACCGGCACACGCTGCACGACCTTGACGTAATTCCCGGTGGCGTTCTCTGGCGGAAGTATCTCGAATGCCTGCCCCGCACCACGCTGAATGGAATCAATATGTCCTGTCAACACCTCATTGCCGCAGGCATCGACCCCGATTGTGACCTTTTGGCCCACCCGAATGTCGGCGAACTGCGTTTCCTTGAAATTCGCGGTAACCCACAACTGCAAAGGCACGATGGCCAACATCTGCTGTCCAAGCAAAACATAATTGCCTGCGGCAACATTGCGCTGCGCGATATGGCCATCGATGGGCGCGACTACACGGGTGTAGCTAAGGCTGAGCTGAGCCGCAGTAAGCTGCGCGGTAAAGTTATTGATCTGCGCCATCGCCCCGGAGACTTGTTGCCCGGCAGCATCACGTTGAGCGGCTGCGTTACTGTCGGCTGCCACGGCCTCGTCGATTTGTTGCTGGGACACCGCCGCCGGCAACGTACGTTGCAAAAGCCGGTAGCGCGCGAGCATACGCTCGGCATTCTCGGCTTGCGCCGCCGCGCCCCTCTCGGAATCAAGAGCCTGCTGATATTGTGTCTCGGCCTGCGCCTTTGCAGCTTGGATCTGGCTTAGCCGTGCCTGCGCGTCGGCGGAATCGATCTCAACCAGAACATCGCCCTTATGCACGAGCTGAT
>Ga0182024_10015806_pt1 | contig 14394 bp, 10 predicted proteins | sample P32metaG_FD_120480 | JGI IMG/M metagenome (GOLD analysis project Ga0182024, IMG submission 120480) | Permafrost microbial communities from Stordalen Mire, Sweden - P3-2 metaG (Illumina Assembly) | ecosystem: Environmental > Terrestrial > Soil > Wetlands > Permafrost | place: Sweden: Stordalen... | reverse complement strand
TGACGAGCTGATTGAAATACAGGATCGAGCGACCCGGCTCAATCATTGTTTTATTGAGTCCCCTGGCGGGTATCTTCATCAGCATCGTAGCTTGAAGAACCAGGTCAAGCTTTGGTGGGTACTGCGACATGTCAACCCAGGTGTTTGGCTCTTGTGGCCTAACCCAAGAAGACAAGACGGTTGACGACAAGATCATTGAGGAACTCTCTTTGTTCGAAGGGCCCTTGCGGCGGCTCGGATGTCGCCTGGGCCTGGTGCGGGAAAAAACGAATACGATCCGGCTCGGGGCGGCTCTGGGACTGTTGGCATGGGGTGTATTGATGCTGCTGGCACTCCTGCAAGGAGGCCCCTCTAAGATTTTCTCGCTGCCTAAAATCGGGGTTCATGTTCGCTTCCTGGCGGTCGTTCCGCTGCTTTTCGTATGCGAAACATGCGTGGTTCCGCAAATGGCTGAGTTTGCTCGCTACATCGTGCGCTCCGGTTTGGTGTCTGAAAGCTCGGTGACAGTCTTAGCGTCGGGCATCCGTCGCCTCCGCAAGTTGATGGATTCCTGGTGGGTGGAGGGTCTTTTTCTGCTGGTGGCGTTTTTGCTGCCTCTAATGGAGAAGATCGCTCCTCTGCCAGGCCGGACGGGAAGTTGGGTGTCGATTCTTCACTCGGAGGCAGGCGGACTTACCTGGACCTATGGCTGGTATCTGGGATTCTGCCTGCCCCTCTTTCGATTTCTGATGTTGCGTCTGCTCTGGGCCCTTGGGCTGTGGTGGTACTTCCTCTGGCAGGTGCAAAAACTCGAATTGCGCATGATCGCTACGCATTCTGACCGTGCAGCTGGCATCGGATACCTGGAGCTTGTGCAAGAGAACTTCGCTCCGTTGGCTCTGGCGATCTCGGCGCTTTTTTCCGCACAATTTGCGGAAGATATTTCCGCGGGGGCGATGCAGTTTGAAAACCTGTACTCCTATGTTCCGACAGTCCTGCTCCTGATACTGGCACTCGTGATCGGGCCGCTGTGCATCTTCTCCCGAAAGCTGTGGGTCTGCCGTTGGACCGGCATGAGCGCATACATGAGCATGGCTTCGCGCTATGTGACCGCGTTTGACGACAAGTGGATCGAGAAGTTGGGTCAGTCCGGCGCGTCCCAATTGGGCTCGGCGGATTTGCAGGCGCTGTCAGACCTGACCAGCAGCCTCAACGTCATCCGCAATATGCAGCCGATTCCCGCCAGCCGGAGGCTCTTTGCCGCAATCGCCGGGTGCGGGATTCTGCCGATGCTGCCCCTGCTTCTTCTGAAGTATCCAGCAGTACAAGTGGCGGCACGATTACTGAAGGCGGTGATCGGCATGTAAACTCCGCAGACCGAATATTCTGAGTCGGCCTCGTTGCGACCCTCATCATCGTTGCACCGGAACAGTTGCGTCAGCGGAGTTACCCTCTCTGTTCAATGACAGGAAGGAAAGTAAAGATGAGAAATAAAGCTGGGAAGATGATGCGCGCGACATTGGTGACTTCTCTTACCCTGGCCGCCTGGGCGCAGGACGGGAAGCCCGATTCCGATCAGGAGAATGCAGATAAGCTGCGGAAAGAAGCGCAGAATCCGGTCGCCAGCCTCATCAGCGTACCCATTCAGGAGAATTGGAACTTCGGCATCGCCCCAGGTAACCGCATTCAAAATGTGCTGAATATTCAGCCAGTGATTCCTATTAGCTTGACCCAGGACTGGAACCTGATCATACGCTGGATTACACCGGTCGTATCCCAACCCATTACCGTGCCGCTGACCTCCGGTGGATCGATCCAACCCAGCTTCTACGGCCTTGGAGACATGCAACCCGCATTTTTCATCTCGCCGAGAAAGGGCAAGCTCATATGGGGCGTCGGCCCGCAGTTGCTTCTTCCCACAGCGACAAAGACCGGCATCCTGGGGCAGGGGAAACTCGGTATCGGCCCAACCGCCGTGGTCTTGGTCCAGCCTGGTAAATGGACGTTTGGGGCACTTGCGAATAACGTCTGGTCGGTAGCCGGTCACTCCGACCTGCCGAAGGTAAACCAATTCCTGCTGCAGTACTTCATCAACTACAACCTGAAGAAGGGGTGGTATCTTACCTGGCAACCCACGCTCACCGCCAACTGGGTGGCTTCGAACGGCGGCCGATGGGTGGTGCCCCAAGGTGGTGGCGTCGGACGCATCATGCGCCTGGGATTCCAGCCGGTCAACGTCGGGCTTCAGCTCTACGCGAACTCTGTCTACCCTCCCGGGGGGTCGCCCTGGAGTCTGCGGTTGCAAATGGCGTTCTTGTTCCCGAAGAAGCCACAGTAGGAGCGACTTTATGATTTGGGTTTGTTTGCTGGCCAAGATTTACTACGCGGAGGTGCAGAATGTTTAACGTCGATCTGCTCGAAAGCGACTGTCTGTTGATCGCCAAGCCCACGGGTATCGTCGATATTGCAATGGCCGAAGAAATCGTCGAGTTCATCGAAATCAAAGAGGAGCAACTGGAACTAGGATTCAACCGCTTCTGCGACTTGACCCATCTGGAAGGGATCCGTATCTCCACCGAGGAAGTCCTGCAATTGGCCCATCGGCGCCGCTGGTTTAACCCGAATACGATCCACGTCAAGTCTGCCTTTTTTGCAATCAATCCACTCGCGTTCGGCATTGCGCGCATGTATGAGCAACTATTGATGTCGCCTCGAATTGAAGTACGTGTGTGGGGCGACATTCAAGGCGCTGCGGACTGGCTTGGAGTCCATCTGGACCAACTAAGCCCATGAATCTCTCACCCGCCTCGAACTTCAGGTGCGAAGAGGTCTCATTCAGCAGAAATACAGGAAGTCCCCGCTTGACAAAACGATACATTTGGTTCACCATTTCAGGACTAGGTTTATTTTCGAATTTCCAGGCGGGGATGAACGTGTCTGGACGCGTTTGCTAGCCAGACATAGCCAACGTCGGCGAAGAGTCGAGCACTCTTCTCCACGACTGAGTACCGCGATGACGATTTTGAGAGGAGACCGACGTATTCATTGTTTTGCTGTCCGCAGAAATAAGATATGGGGCGCCCTATGGGAATTTGTTCCAACCGCTCGGACCTAGACCAGTTTCACAGTTCCTCGCGTGACTTGCGCTCGATTTGGCGCGCGCTTCAGGACGAATAGAGAAACCGGTAACGGCCGGTTCCCATTTGCCAGTTCCTCACGGCAAGAGGAAAGGTCGATGGAGTCCTGATGGAAACCTTCAAAATCAACGATGTCAAGCAGAGCGACGAGAGCGCGAAACGGGGACGGGGGCTCGTCTCAGCCATCACCAGGACAGCCGGAGATTTGCTGGTTATCGTTTTAAACCGGAAAGGATGCGTCCTCGGGTGCAGTCCCTTCTTTCTGGAGGTGAGCGGACGCTCGTTAGAGCAGCTGACGGCAACGCCTTTATGGAATCTCCTACCCACGCTGGAGGAGCGGACGCGGGCCAAGCGCGCCTTCACGCACGTGCTTAAGGGCTGGACGGTGAAGGAAGAGACTCACTGGCTCGCGAAACGAGGCCGGCCTGAATTGATCGCCTGGTCCAGCACCCCTGCATTAGACTCTCATGGAACCGTAGAGTACGTGATCAGGACGGGCGTTAGAGTAACGGAGCGCGAGAAAACGCAGATGCAGGCGCTGGAACATGAAGCGGCACTTCGCAGCCAGCGCAAGCGCGACCAGGAGACGCTTCTCAATTATAGGCGTGATTTAGGGACTCTAACGGCTCGCATTCTTATTCTGGAGGAGGATGGCAACAAAGCCCTCGCTCGGGAGCTGCATGACGTTTTTAGTCAGGATTTGGCGGCGTTGGGCATCGAGGTTTCGCTGTTGCTCAAGTCCTCCGGCGATTCGCCCGGCAATCTCCCTGAGCGCGTACGGGCGGTGAAGGCGCATATCGACAGACTGGCGGAAGATGTTCACCTTATGTCCCGGCAGCTCCATCCCGCAATCCTCGACGAGATCGGCCTGAAGGCCGCGCTAAAGGAGGAATGCGCCAGGTTGTCGGTACAGGGGGGCATCCCGGTCCAATTCGAATCCAGGCGATTCGCGCTGCCCCCGGAGGACGTCTCCCTGTGCCTCTATCGCGTAGTTCAGGAGAGTCTCCGGAACATCGCCAAGCACGCCCCGGCTGCCAAAGCCAGAGTTGTCCTTTCAGGGAGAAAAGGCGGTATCAGACTTCGTATCGAAGACAATGGCAGCGGGTTTGACCTGAATAAAGTCATGAAAAAGAGCGGGCTTGGCCTGATCAGCATCGAAGAACGAGTGCGGCTTATTAATGGCAGGTTCATGATCAAGTCGCATCCTGGGAGTGGGACGAAGGTAGAAATCTTCGTACCGCTAAAATCAGCATGAAACGCCTCAGACTGCTCCTGGCAGACGATCACGATATTGTTCTGGAAGGGCTACGCCGTGTTCTGGATCATCCCGAGTTCGAGATTGCGGGCGTTGTCCAAGACGGGCTTTCGCTGCTTCGCGCAGCGGAAGCGTTCCAACCCGACGTAATCATTACGGATATCACCATGCCTTTCCTGAACGGGATCGATGCGGCGGAACAAATCCATAAAAGCTATCCTGAGGTCAAGATCATCTTTCTCACCATGCATCCGGACGTCACGTTCGCCTCCGAGGCGTTGGCTGCCGGGGGCTCAGGCTACGTATTGAAGACCGCCGCAGCGGACGAGCTCCGGACAGCGATTCGAGAAGCCACCAAGGGAAATGTCTACATAACGAAATCGATCGCGGAAGCGGTGAAACAGGGGCTTTCCGCTCGATCCAATGCCTGGCGAGGTCCATTGGATAACTTGACATCCCGGCAGCGCGAGGTATTGCAGCTGCTTGCCGAAGGGCTTCAAACCAAGGAAGTTGCGCTTAAGTTGAATCTGTCTCCGCGCACTGTGGAATTCCACAAGTACCGCATTATGGACGAACTTGGCCTCCGCACCGCGGCCGAGATCGCTCGCTATGCCGCGAGGCGCGGGATGGTCACGTAACCGCCACGATCAGGCAGCGAGAAACTAAATCGCGAAAATTGGTGAACGGCGGTTTCACCGCGATAGGAGAAACTTGTGACGAATATTTGCAATAAATTTCGGAAATTCGACAGCTGCGGAAGGTGTCGTCCCAAAATCGCTCAAGTTCCATAAGTGGGATAAGCGGTAGCGCGAACCCAGCCTCGCACCGCTGCGGCCGAAAGGGGAGCTGCTGCGCGCAGCACGAGCGTCGTAACCAACTGGTAACATTACAGATTTATTCATTCCCGTGACCTAGGAGTCTTTCGAGTAGTACTGCTAGTCCCCTCAAGGGTATGCTTTAATTCCACATGTGGAAAACGCAGGAGAGAACTGCCGACATGCGAAGCAAGAAAGGTTCCGAATGACAAATAAACCATATCAATATGCTTCTCAATTAATAATGATAATGTTGAGAGAAATCATGTGGAAGACTAAAGATAGCTTTACGAAGGTTGGCTTCAAAAATGGTGACGGCACTTTGCAAACCGTGCAGTGCCGCAACTGGCCAACTGCTGAAGAATTAGCGTGTTAGTCGAACGCGTCGTTTGGAGAATAAACCATGGTGCGGAACGACACTCTTCCACGCGTAGAACCGGGCGGCGCCTTTTTGAGCCACGACGCTTCTTCCTTTGACCCGCCGCGCTCCAAAATCGCGCCGGCAGGAGATTTTGTTCGACAGAAACTTGAAACTGTGGCGATGCTCGCTACTGGTCTTGCGCACGACTTCAATAACGTTCTGTCTACTATACTTGCGTATTCGGAACTGGCACTGGCGGAGTTGACCAGCGGATCAAGTCCCGCGGGAGAACTCGACAGAATCCGCCTTGCGGCGATTCACGGCGCGGAGGTGGTACGGCAGCTATCAGTCTATTGCGCGGAAGACGAAGCCTTCGAGGACGTTTCCCGGGCTCAGGAAGAGATTCCTCAGCTGCTGACGTTTCTAGTGCCTGAACACTCTAAGGCGGTCGGCGCCGTCTCCTCACAGTTCCAGCAACTCGCGACGAACGTCATCATCAATGCATCGGGCGCAATGGCCGATGTGGACGGAGTGATCCGTTTGTCCACCAGCCTGGTTATGGCCAATCGCACCTCACCCGAAGGGTTCCTTCCTTCCGAGAAACTTGCGCAGCCCGCGATTGCTACGGCAATCGAGGACGCCAGGCGCGAATTTACGGCCCTGATTGTAGAGGACGAAGAGGGAATACGAAGCGCCATCTCAAAAATGTTAAGGAACCGGGGTTTGGTGATTATTGAGACGGGTGATGGATCTGCCGCCCTGGATATCATTCGATCGAGGAAAGACCGCCTGGATCTGCTTCTCCTTGATCTCACTCTTCCCGGGGCCTCGAGTCGCCGAATCTACGAAGAAGCCAAGCGTCTGATGCCCGCTCTGCCCGTGATCGTGACAAGCGCGAAAAGCCAGGAAGTTGCCGCCACCTCTCTGGCCACCGAGATTGAACACTATCTCCGGAAGCCCTATCGCCTGGGTGATCTTATCAACTTGATCCGGGAAGCCTTGACTTCGTGAGCTGAACGTACGCTAATTCATCAGCCTGACGTTGAGCAGTTTGTTATACGCGGTCCCGTGCTGCAAGCTTTCGATCTCATGCGTCTTGCTTTTCTGGTTGAACCGGATTTTGGCAGCGCCGATGGCGGTGCCCGTACCCGTGCCCTTCTGGTCAACCACCAGCTCCAAGAATGTGTACGGATAATCGACTGACCGGCCGGAGTATCGGAGCTCAACGAACGAAAGGTTTCGAACTGTCACGACCCGGATGATCACCTTGTTGCCATCCACTATTCGGCGCGCGATCGCAATGGGAACACCAACCCGACCCACCGGAGAGAGCTGTCCGGCATCCTCTTTTTCCAGGGCCCGCCGGAGGGCGGTTGGACCGCCCTCCCTCAGAATGTCCGAGAACGTCTTAATGTCCTCGGCTGTGCTGTATTTCTTGATTCGAATATTTATCGGCACTGTGGTGCCGCCGGAACTTCCCCCCACAACCGCCCAAACCGCGGAGTACTGGTCCGGTGCTCCCGTTTCCTGAGCGAACGACGTCGAAAACAAAAGAAGCGCTGACAGCGCGACCACACTTATGCGAGCCATTTGTTTTGTCATGATCTGCACCCCCTGAGAATTATCGTGGAACTTCGCCGATCGGCGTGCCAATCACTTCGCCGGATACGACGAGCTCGACGCGACGGTTCTTCTGGCGTCCAGAAGTGGTGTCATTGCTGGCGACCGGCATAGCTTTACCAAATCCTTTCGCGGTCACCGAGTCGGCGGTCAGCCCCTGTCCAACCAGGAAGTCGCGAACCGTGGACGCCCGCTGTTCGGAAAGCCTCTGGTTGAAATCGTCGCTGCCGGTGCTATCCGTGTAGCCCTCCACTTCGAGATTCAATCCCGGATGGGCCAGCAAGATTCCGGAAAGCTTGGCCAGTTGTTCACGGGTGCCCGGACGTATCTCGTACCTGCCCGTATCAAAAAGCACGTCGGCCATCGTGATGACCAGGCCGCGCGGCGTGTCCCGGGTTTCCAGAATGCGATTAAACTGTTCGAGCAACTGGGCGCGCAACTCCTCGGAGGCCTGCCGCGCCCGCTCGGCGTCTGCCTTAGCAGCCTCTTCCTTGGCCCGCAAGGCGTCGGCCTCGGCTTTGGCTTTGACGCTGGCGATCTCCGCCTCCGCCTTAAGCTGTGCTTCCTTGGCGGCAGCTAATTCGGCTTGACGGCTGGCCTCCTGGCTGGCTTTTCGCTCGGCCTCCGCAGCCTCTGCCTTCATGCGCGCTTCATTCGCGGCGGCAAGCTCAGCTTGACGTTGGGCCTGCTCGTCAGCTTTTCTCTTGGCCTCCGCAGCCAGCACCGCCGCCTTTTCCTCGGCTTGTGCTTTGGCGGCCGCGACTGCGGTGGCACGTTCCGCGGCGATGCGCGCCTGTTCCTGCCTTTCCGCTGTCACCGCACGCGCGTCCTCGGAAGTTTGCGCTGCCTGGAGTGCCAGCGAAACGATTTCCTTTTTACTTGCCTTTCGCGCAAGTGCATTCTCCGCGAGCTTTAATCCGCCTTCGGCCTTCGCAAAAATGTCCGGCGCGTACGTTTCTGCGCCTCTCGATTTGGCGATCTCAACGGCGTTGCGCGCCTCATACATTTGAAGCGGGACATTTTTGAGATCCAGCGACAACGCCAACGGGTTGCCCATTTTCTGATACTGGCTGCGCCTCATCAGAGGATAGTTATTCACCATGAAGACCCGCCCCTTGGTGTTCTTGCGACGAACGTTCTCCAGGATCAGCATTTCGCTTGGCTGCCGCACCGCGGCATAGGGCTCCGCCGTAACGAATAGCGAGAAGCTTTGCAGTTGTGTGGTGGTCTTGAACTTGCTGTCTCCGGTCTTATCGAAAAGGATTTCGCCCAGATTGATCGCGTGGCCCTCCGGTGAAACGGCCCACAGCACGTATGTGAGAAATTCAACTCCCAAGCTGGTAGGATTCGTGAGTCCGGAAATCGTTGTCTCGACCGTAGTGACGGCTGGTTTAGCTTCGACTTTCGCCTGACCATCGGCTTGAGGGATCAGCCCGGTATTCTTGAGGCCGACCATCGTGGACCCGCCCCCAACCTGATATCCAATTGCCGTAATCGACCTGCTGGTGAGGCTTGAAGCAGGCACCTGCGGAGTTTGGGCCCGTAGGATTGTTGCACAGAGCCAGAACGAGGCGAGTGCCAACTCCGGTGCCGCAAGTTTTCGGATCATGACTTTACCTCTCCACCAATAGGATTCTGCTGACGTGCCAGTGCCGAATCGATGCTCGCGGTGGCTGGCCGACTCATTTTGTTTGGCCAAGCTCCCTTTTCCGTGGCGAAATGATTTGAGACCGTGGTAATCTTGCATCGGGACTCTGTACGGGTTCGTACATGGCAAGAGCGACAGCAGCACTAACGCCCCGCAAGCGTCCCGCTAACGGAGGTGTTCGGCGGAATGCCCGGGACGGCGATGAAACCGCGAGTTTGCGGCCCGGAAACACATTCCCCGTGGTTGCCATTGGCGCGTCGGCGGGCGGCTTGGCTGCGTTCACCTCACTGCTGAAGTCGCTGCCGCCCCGATCTGGAATGGCGTTCGTGCTGATCCAGCACCTGGAACCCAAGCATGAGAGCGCCCTTGCCACCCTTCTGTCGAAGGCCACCGCCATGCCCGTGATCGAAGCGTCTGACGGCCTCGCCGTGGAGGCGAACCACGTCTACGTCATTCCGCCGAATAAGAGCATGACCATCCGCAAAGGAGCTCTACGGCTCGCGCCGCGGTCAAACATCGCCGGGCCGCAGTGGCCGATTGACGATTTTTCGGTCGCTCTCGCGGAGGAGCACGGCAATCGCGCCATTGGCGTGGTGCTCTCCGGGACGGGTTCGGACGGCACTTATGGGCTGAAAACCATCAAGGCCGCCGGGGGCGTGACGCTGGTGCAGGATCCGAAATCGACCCGATGGCCGGCGATGCCGATGAACGCCATCACGGCCGGTGCTACCGATTTTATTTTGTCTCCTAAGCGCATCGCCCTCCAACTGGCGCGCATCGGCCGCCATCCTTATGTGGCGGGGACTCCAGAAGAACCCGACGGGAGCGAACTGGATAAAATCTACCGGATTCTACGGTCCTCCGTGGGAGTTGATTTCCGCCTGTATAAGCAGACCACCGCCCAGCGGCGTATCGCCCGGAGGATGGCGCTTCAGAAGATTGAATCGCTGAATCAATATGCTCAGATCCTGAATCAGAACGCGGATGAAGCGAAGGCCCTGGCGGACGACATTTTCATCCACGTAACCAGCTTCTTTCGCGATCCGGAGTGTTTTCAGGCCTTGCGAAAACAAGTCCTGAAGAGGTTGGGTTTGAAAAGACCCGCGGAAGATTCCCTTCGCATCTGGGTCGCGGGATGCTCGTCCGGAGAGGAAGTGTACTCTATTGCGATGCTGGTGTTTGAGGAATTCGGCGAGCGTGCCAATCGAATGAAAATTCACATCTTCGGGACTGACATACAGGAGCGCGCTGTGGAACACGCCCGAACCGGGATCTACACCCAAGCGGCTCTCGCCGGCGTCTCCCCGGCGCGTCTGCAACGCTTCTTCGTCAAAACGGACCATGGGTATCAGATCCAGCAGCTCGTCCGCGAACGATGCGTCTTCGCGCGGCACGATCTGGCCCAGGATCCGCCGCTTTCCCGGCTGGATCTCATCACTTGCCGGAACGTGTTGATCTATGCGGGGCAAGCGTTGCGAAAGAAAATATTGTCTATCTTCCAGTTTGCGCTCAGGCCTGGAGGTTATCTCTTCCTGGGAAACTCCGAATCTATCAGCGGTTACGCCGATATCTTCACGGCGGAGGACCGCAAGCATCGGATCTTTACGCGAAAGTCGACGGCGGCCGCTTTTCAGGAGTTCAACGCTTCCTTTCGAGAGGTTGAGGCCGCACCAAAGACAGGTCCGGCCAGCGCAGCCGTCGATTTAGGAACGGAAGTGGAACAGATTTTGCTGGAGCAGTACGCGCCGCCCGCCATCGTCGTCGATCCCGACCTTCATATTGTCCATGTTCAAGGCGATACGACCCCTTACCTGGTGCCGGCCACAGGGCGGCCCAGTTTTCACTTGCTGAAAATGGTGCATCCCGAGTTGGCGGTGGATCTGCGTTCGGCCATTTTCAAAGCCAGGCGAGAAGGTGTCACAGTCATTAAAGACCACGTACCGTACAGGAATCAGGGACAGCCTCGCGCCGTACGGCTGGAAGTGCACCTACTAAGCGGTCGCGACGCCAAGAAACCAGATCTCCTGGTAGTGTTTCAGAAAATAGAGCCGCTTGGGCCGCCAGATGAAGGTCGGAAAACCGGCCGAATCACAAGTCGGAGGGACTCGGCCGGAAAAGTTGCAAAGCTGGAGCGCGAAAACGCGGAGATCCGGAAAAGAGTGTGTGATCTGATGCTGGAACACAATACCGCCCAAGAGGCAACGAGATGGGCGAATGAAGAGTTTCTGTCCAGTAACGAAGAGTTGCAAACCACCAACGAGGAGCTGGAAAGCGCGCGCGAGGAACTACAGTCCTCCAATGAGGAACTGGTAACTCTCAACGACGAGTTGCAGCATCGCAATACAGAGTTGAACGTTCTGACGCAGGACCTGACGAACTTGCTGGTGGGCGTCGAGATCCCTGTGCTGGTTCTGGACGCCGAAATGCGCATCCGGCGGTTCACTCCCCTGGCGGGCACGTTGCTCAATCTAATCTCGGGCGATGTGGGCCGCCCGTTCAGTAATATCGCTTCGAATCTGGACGTCGCCGATTGGAAGGGCATGTTCTCGGAGGTGACCAGTCGGGGGCTATTCCTCGAGCATGAGGTCAGCAGCCGGGACGGCCATCGGTATTCGATGCGCATGCGGCCCTATAAGATCAGCGACAACGATATTGAGGGCGTGGTGGTGGTTTTGGTGGACACCGAAGCGTTGTCGCAAGAGCGGGATAAGGCCCAGGAGTCCGGCGACTTCGCCCGCAAAGAGCTGGGAAAGCGCGAATCCACGATCAAAGCTTTATTGGAGGCCTCTCCGCAAGCCATCCTCGGCGTGACTGCGGACGAAAAGATTGTGCTGGTCAACGGCACTACGGAAAAAATGTTCGGATACCGCCCGGAGGAGCTGATCGGGCAGTCGCTCGAAACGCTGGTTCCGCCAGAGGCCCAGGACCGTCACGTCGAGCACCATCGAATTTACTTTGGCGACATGGCAAGCCGTCCTAGGGCGGCTGGCCTCGATCTGGCAGGCCGCCGCAAGGACGGCACACTTTTTCCTATCGAGGTCGGCCTCAGCGTCGTCGAAACGCCCGCGGGCAAGCTGGGCTGCGCTTTTGTGACCGATATCACCCAGCGGAGGCAGATGGAGCAGGCTGCCCAAGCGCACGCGCTGGAGATTCGCGAGAGTGAAGAGCGCTTCCACAACATGGCCGATACGGCGCCGGTGATGATCTGGGTTGCGGGCCCGGACAAGCTCTGCACTTTTTTCAATCGAGGGTGGTTGGAATTCACAGGCCGGACCCTCGATCAGGAAATGGGCAATGGTTGGGCCGAGTCCGTTCATCCGGAGGACCTGGATCGCTCCTTGGACATCTACTCATCCTCTTTCGATGCGCACCGGGCTTTCAAGATGGAATACCGGTTGCGGCGGGCAGATGGAGAGTACCGCTGGGTTCTTGACAACGGTGTTCCACGCTTCGATTCCAGCGGCGGCTTACTGGGCTACATCGGTTCCGGAGTCGATATCACGGACCTCACACTCGCTCACCAAGAGCATCTGGCCACGCAAAAAATGGAGACGGTAGGCGCGCTGGCTGGCGGAGTTGCCCATGATTTCAATAACCTTCTGGGCGGGATTCTCGCTCAATCGGAACTGGCGCTGTCGGAACTTGATAGCGGCTCGCGTCCGCTCGAAGAGTTGCGGAGAATCCGTGACTCGGCGATTCGCGGCGCCGAAATCGTGCGGCAGTTGATGGTTTATGCCGGCGAAGAGCCTGAGGTGCTCGAACTCGTGGATGTATCGGTGTTCGTGCATGAAATGCTCGAACTGCTCAAAGTGTCCGTATCGAAGCATGTGAGAGTGGAAACTGATTTTGGCCAGCAGGTTCTGGCAATACGAGTTAATCCCGCCCAGATCCGGCAAATTATCATGAACCTCTTCCATAACGCGTCAGAAGCGATAGGCGACGAAGATGGAGTGATTCGCGTGATCACAAGGCTGGTGACCGTCAGTCCCGAGTCGCCCCTAGCCGGCTCTATGCCAGCGGGCAACTATGTGCAGCTCGAAATCTCCGACACCGGGCGAGGCATGACCCTTGAAGTGCAGGCCAAGGCCTTCGATCCTTTCTTTACCACCAAGGCAACAGGAAGCCACGGCCACGGTCTGGTGATCGTCAAGCGGATTGTGGAGCGTCATCACGGGTCTATCCGGCTTTCGAGCGCGCCAGGCCAAGGCGCCACGTTTCAAATAATGCTACCTTCTCAGGAACAAAAGTTTCCGCCAACCCATGGCGCGACGGAGGGACCGACGGACGAAACACTCCCATCCCGGGTAGCAAAAATCTTGATTGTGGAAGATGAGGACCCGCTGCGGCACGCAGTCTCCACAATATTACATAAAAAGGGTTATGGCGTCATTGAAGCCAGTGATGGATGTGCAGCATTGGAGATCATTCGAGCGCAGAAAGGCGACATTGATTTGCTTCTTCTCGATCTCACTCTACCGGGAGCGACCAGTCGCGAGGTTTACGACGAAGCGAGGCGGTTACGGCCCGACCTTCCAGTCATCGTTGCGAGTGCGAAAAGCGAGAAACTCGCCAAGGCCTCGCTGGGGATGGGAATCAAACGCTTCCTTGGAAAGCCCTTTAGTGTCGATGAACTGATCAAGATCATCCAGGAAGTTCTATCTTCCTGAGCGCGCCAGCCAAACACCCCCCTCCAAATATTCTGAGTCTTTCGACCGGAATCTTCATCGCCTTCTGTCTCCCGGAGAGCTGACACATTCGGCCGAGCCCGATTGAGTTACGACGTGAAAGCATTGCCTTTGAGGATCTTGGAGCGACAGGCGCGACGCCTCCACAGAGAAGCGCATGTTTACTATTTCGCGTTCAGACACCCGGGAGTACGCTGGCACGCAAGGCTCCTTGCAGCCTGCACGGTCGCTTACCTGCTTAGCCCCGTTCAGCTCATTCCCAGCTTCATTCCATTTATCGGATTCCTCGACGATGCGCTGGTGCTGTTCCTCGGCGTAAAGCTGCTTCAGAGAATCATACCGGCGGAGGTGCTGACCGAATGCCGTCGACTTGCCGAGGCCGCCGAGATTCGGGAAAAAGACAAGATCCAATCGACCGCCGCCGTCATTACCTCCATCACAGTGGTATCACTCTGGCTCCTCGCCGCGATCGCCACCTGTGCTCTGACGGTGAGATTCATCCGCCGTTAGTCCTGACGATGCACCGGAAACCGATGTGGGGCATCCCGGTGTCGATCATCTGCGGCTGCCGCGCAGCAGGACGATAGCGGAAGCAGTAGTTGGGCGCGCAGAGATGGGAACCACCCTTGACCACCCGGCGCGGGATCGGAAACTGCGGCAGGTGTGGGTCGAAGCTTTTATCCGGCGATACAACACGCGGGTTGACGGAGCCCGAGCAGCATGACTTGACAACCGGATCGGCGCCACGAGGCTCGTACCAATCGCTCGTCCACTCCCAAACGTTGCCGACCATATCGTACAGACCGTAGCCATTCGGAGGAAACGAGTTCACCGGAGATGTTCCCTCGTAGCCGTCGGTGAGCAGATTCTGCCAAGGAAACTCGCCCTGCCAGG
>Ga0182024_10015805_pt1 | contig 14394 bp, 10 predicted proteins | sample P32metaG_FD_120480 | JGI IMG/M metagenome (GOLD analysis project Ga0182024, IMG submission 120480) | Permafrost microbial communities from Stordalen Mire, Sweden - P3-2 metaG (Illumina Assembly) | ecosystem: Environmental > Terrestrial > Soil > Wetlands > Permafrost | place: Sweden: Stordalen... | reverse complement strand
GGCTATGGGGGGAAATTATGAAGGGGGGCGGGGGCTTGATCAGGGTTGATTGGAATTGATTTGGATTTATGTCCTTTCTCGCAGATTAGCTTTACAATGTTGTTTGGCGGGGCGCGTTGGGTCGATTCGGCGAGGCGATGGGCTACCGGTTGGCGGAGAGAGTGGACGATCGGCCGGGGGAATTAACTAAAAAACGGCTTAATTTAGGTTAATTTACCTTAAATTTGGTTTAGATCAGTTGATAAATCGTTAGGAGGTTGGGTGGATTTTGGTGTGGCCGTCCCTTGCGAGGACTGCAGCGACATATTTATTTTAAAATGCTCTCAGTTATTGTGGCACAATATTATTCATTTTTCAACAGAGAAAATAAATATCCCGGAGGAAGCTCCGGGCATTTTGAGATGAGGTTTTTGAGACCCGGAAAGAGTCGAAGCAAGCTTCGAGGAATTGAACCCAAGTCTGCCATCTGATACTCACCCACTAGAAATAGCGAGGAGCCCTGTGATTCCTTTTAAAATGCCCTAATTCCCCGCGCTGGCCAGGGCGGGTCGGGCGGTCGCGGCGCCGGCGTGCGCAAACTGGGCGTCGAGCAGGTTTGCGCCCTGGTGCGCGGCCTGGCCCAATTGGGTTGTGCCGCCGAACTCCCGCTCGAGCTCGCGCAGGATTGGGATCGCCTCGGGGCGGTTTGTTTCCACCAACGCCTCGACGGCGGAGAGCCTGAATACCGGGCTCACCGTCTCGCCGCGCGCCCATTTCGGCAGCATTTGCAAAGCGACATCCGGATAATACCGCGCAATCCCGTAGAGCGCATAGTGGCGCGTGGAGGGATCGCCCTGCAGAAGCTGGTTTTTCCAGTAACCCCACTCATCGGTGATCCCGTAGTATTGCACCGTGAGCGCATGGGCATCCGGATCGATCATCCCCTCGATCTCCAATTGAGGGTCGATGGTCGCCGCCAGCGGCCGCGAAATCCCGATGTCCTTTACAATGGTCAGGGCCGAGAGGATATCCACCGTGTCCGCCTTGAAATCCTGGCTCTCCGGCATACCGCCGGCGCCGGCGCTCAGCTCATTGAATTTTGCAAAGGCCGATAGCGGCAGATTCTCGGTCAGGATCAGGGTCGCGGTCTGGATGGCCCCCGGACGCGCCTCCGGATGGGCCGCGGCGTAGGCAAAGAGCTTGTCCAGGTCCGGCAGCGTCCCTTCGGAGAGATGGTACTCGGCGCCGACCACTTTATTGGCGGAAGAGGTCGCCACTGTCGGAATTACCTCATGCAGAGTCGCATGGGGCGCAAAATCGAGCGTTTGCGATTTCAACACGACGATCGTGGAATCCGTCGAGGCCAAAAGCTGCCCCGCCCCGAGGTGGAGGCGCAATGGTTGGGCACTGGCATTCTTTGCATCCATGAAGAGCCGGTCACGGCCATTCCCGCGCCATTGGCAATCGACAAGGCCCTGCTGGACAGCCGTCGGGAGATTAAGCTCGATCAAAATGGGCCCCTTGGGAGCTGCCGGAGGGGCCGTGGTGACAACTTTCGGCGAAACAGGGGCCGTTTGGGCTAAAATCGGGGCCGGTTTGGGCGGCTGGGCGGCAACGACCTGCCGGTGCGAGCCGTGGTGCAGGGCGAGCAGTCCCACCACGACGGCAAAGAGGACGCCGGCGGTGAGAATAAGCTCCTTCTGGTATTGTTCAGTAAGCGCAAGTACCTTTTCCAGAACGGGTTGCCGTGATGGCGAATCCGGCTCCGGGGTGATGTCTATCACCTTGTGGACGATGGCCGTCTTCGTGGACCGCGTTAGACTGCGGGAATCGCTGATGGGCATGACTCCTGCCCTGAAAGCATTAATTGGTCCCAGGGGAGGCTTCTTGATGAATTTGCGGGACTGTGCGCTTGACAATCACATCTCCGTAAGAGCCGATTCGAATTGACTGAGGGCTGAAACGGAAACAGCCTCTCGCTCACCTTACATTTTAGCGTAACAGCAAGGCCGACCGGAAACCTGAGAAACTTCCAAGTTATACGAGCCGACTGTGACACGCGCCGAATAGGCGCGGTTGCGTCGTTCTCGTGTAGGGCTCTCTCAGGTGCCCCGGTCGAAGCGCGTGGCCGCGCCGCTTTGTTTGTCTCGCTGACAATACGAAGGAAATATTCCATGAAGGCGACTCTCTTTTTCGCGTGCCTCATCTTGAGTTTCAGTTGCCTGGGGGCCGATGACGTTAAAATGATTCTGCCACAAGATCCAGCCTACCAGCGGGAATTGAAATTGGCCCATTATTACGCAAAATCTATTTGTCCTGATGCCTATACTCCTTGCACGGACCTATATCGTCAATTTACTCGCGACATTCACCGGCTCTACGTAGAGCAACCGGACGTTTTCAAAGACCCGGATTGGCCTGTCGATATTGTAGAACAATCTTCCTTGATTCTTCATGGAATTACGGTCGTCAAAAGGGAGACAGAGGCCGCTCAATCGTCACCTTCACCATCTCCAACCGTTGACAAAACGACTTTGCAAGACAACTCAGCGACAGACCAAGCCCTCAAGGAACAGCAAGCAGAGGATGCGAAAGTTGCTGCGGCTCTGCAAGCCGAGGAAGATGCCGGCGCCAAATTGGAAGAAAAATACAAAGAGGAAGAACAACGCTTGGATGAGCAGGAACGGGCCTCGATTGCCAAGGAAGCGGCTCTTGACGTCCCTAGCACCCCTCAGTACGTACCGCCTCAGGCTGTCGTTCGAAGGCACGGCGAATCCGTAACACAGGAAGAATTGCGTTCCCAAGGATATAGTGACGCCCAAACCGGCTACGACTACAACCCTGACGCAAAACCGACCCCGAGCGCTGGGGATGACTCTGCGTACTTGCAAATGCAAATCCGCGAACTTCAAGGAGAGCAACAGTCACAGCAAATGGAAAGCTGGTTTAATCAGCATCAGTAACGCCTTGCCGGGACACAAGAACGGCTTCGGCGCTCCTGTACCAGTGGAGCCGTTCCGATAACCTCATCATCGGCTTTTCTTCGGCTTGTCCTTTTTCTTCGGGAGTGTGCACTTCACAAACAGTGATGAGAGAATGCTTAATGTGTTCACCAGAACACTTTCTGCTTTCCATTGGTTGACACCGGTGCTACGTTTCTTCACAGAAAAAATGAATTTCCCCGCGAACGGCAAAAAAGCGACCGATGCCGTTGCTCGAATCGTCAGGCAATCAGGTGGGGCTGTGGATTATCTGCGGGTCGTGAAGTTGATTTACCTCGCGGACAGGAAATCAATATTAAAAAGAGGCATTCCAATTGTAGGCGGACACTGTTTTTCAATGAGGAAAGGGCCGGTCAATGGGGATGTAATGGATTTTGTGAACCAGAGGAATGCGCCGGGTTGGAAAAAAATAATCTCCCCGCGGAAGGGAAACGCCCTCTCGGTCATCTCCAATCCAGATTATGACTCCCTATCCGAATCAGAACTTCAAATGCTTGATGAGGTTGTCCTCGAACACTCCACCCGAACCACAGATGAATTGGTAGAATGGTGTCATCGGAACTGCGAGGAGTATGAACAGGTTGGCGCTTCTGAACGAAAACCAATTTCCGTGGAGTCGATCTTGCAGGCTGAGGGAAAAACAAAGGCCAGAATAGCTCGCGTGGTGAACGAGGCGGAATCACTCGCAAAACTCGATCAACTGTTGGCGTAGTTATCGTGTTTTCAAAAGGGGATGCGTATTGGTGCGAGGGGCACGTATGGATAATCCTGTCTGATCCATTGCAAAACGATGGAGAAGTTCTTTTGGTGAATCTCACAACGCTCGACGACGAATGCCCTGACGACGAATGCATTTTAGACGAAACACATTACGCATGGATCAAACCGAACCACCCCACGGCTGTCGCTTTTTCAAGATTCCGTATTTGGAACGTTGCCCGTCTATCTGCGGCAATCGGATTAAGGCTCGTAAGCGCCGCACATCCCAAATCGCTGCCAACCAGCACGATTTCAAAAATCATCGACGCCGCCAAAGCGTCCCGTGAATTGAGCAGAAGAGCCAAGCGAATGCTTTAGTATTACTACGTTAAGTCGTTTAGGGTGGTTTCCCTTTGAATTTCATTCTGCAGAATGGGCAGCAGCCGCGTGAGCGAATCAACAACGGCCGGATCCTTCTGAGGACGACCTCCCACGTGAGGGAAGAAGTTTTTTTTAGCGCGCAAGTAGATGAGCAGGACGAAGAGGTAGGCGATGGCTGCCAAGGCGAGGTGATGATGAAATCCGCGCCAGGAACGCCCCTCGAAATGATCCAGACCCAGGTCGTCCTTGTCGCGTTGGAAGTATTGCTCGATCTGGTAGCGCTGGCGGCTCAGGCGCAGCAATTGCACGCGCTCGGGCGGTCCATCGAGCCAGGCCGTGTAGATATGATAGGGGGCTGGCTGCTCCTCGGGCCAGTCAACTACCAACCAGGTCGGAGCAATCCGGCCGGTTTGTTCGTCAAGGTCCGAGCGCATCCAGACTCTAACCCAGGCCAGGCGGGTGGAGTGAACCCGCCCGCTGGTACCGCTCCATTGGCAGGGCCGCCAGGCTTCAGCGGGCAGTTCGCGCGCGATCTCCAGCACGTCGCGTGTTGCAGCATGTCGTTTCGCCGGCACCCAGCGCGTGCGCGCTTTGAGCAAGGCCGGTTCCCGGGTCCATGCCTGAAGCTTCGACTCCACCTGCAGCAGATACGGGCAGCCCATCTCGCGCAACCCGCGCCGTAGCGGCCCGCTATGGCCATACTGGCAATCTCCGAGCAACGGGGCTGGCTTGAATCCTTCGGCCATCACTTCGCGCACCAGATCCAATGCGATCTCCGGTTTGCTGCGAAAAACAATCTCTTCGGGCACTCCCGCCCGCTGGCGCCGCGGGTGGTCACCCGTCCAGCTCTCGGGCAGAAACAGCCGAGCGGCCACAGGCGCGGCCACTTCTCCGTTGCTCAACGCCAAGTGAACGCTCACCTGACAGTTGGCCTTCTTTCCCACCGAACCACAATACTGATGGGCCACGCCAACGGACTTGTCGCCTTGCTTGATCCATCCCGTCTCGTCCACGATCCAAGAGTCGATCGCTCCCAACACGGGCACGACTTCCCCGCGCAACGTCTCCCAAAGGGCTGCGTCCGGCCAGGGACTGTCGCTCACGAACTGCTGCAACTTCTGCTTGTCAACTCCAAGGCGCTCGGCCATCGGCTCAACGCTCTTGCGTCCGCCGGGCATCAAAAGCCCTTCGACGTAAAGCACGGCTCCCTCCCGTCTTTCCCGCCGCCCCAACCCGCCTACCAACGGTTCCATGAAGTCTCCAAAGAGCTTCACGCTCCGATGCCACACTTGATGATCCCAGTGCATGGGGCACATCCCTTACAGCAACACCACCGCCCTTGTCAATACTTAACGTAGTAATATTAGGGCGCTTCTCTCGTTTTTTTGCAGCGGATTTGACTTTTCGCTCCGGCTTGACGGTCAGCGCACGGCGGATTGCCTCATTAAACGGTATCTGTTGCCGCAATCAACCCCTAATTATTTGTTGACTGCGCACTCCCGTAAATCTGTTGCACTTGCGGGTTCTCATTTGCCTGGAACCATCCGCGGAAAAAGAGAACGTCCCCCAGGCTCACGGACTTGACCAGCGCGGGCATATTCCCGGCCACATCCGCGTCGCTTATCGTCGTCACGCTGAATGCCTGCGGGTAGGCGAGCCGCACGTTCGCAGGAGTGCCGGTGACCCCCATGTTCAATTGCCCGTAGGGCGCGGTGATGGAGTAATACTCCATGTTTGAATGCTCGGGGATGATCAGGACCCCGGGGAGGGCGTTGACCACTTCCTGGAAGAACTTCGGGTCGGTTGGATTATCGGGCGGCCCGTTCGAGTCCACGTAGAAGACCGTGGCTCCCCAGCGGTTATACGCATAAGTCATCTTCGCGAGCATCAGTTGCCCCGGGTCGGCCACCTCCTGCTGCGAGGCCTGCTGGTTGTCATTGGTCAGCACCAGTTGCTGGGGGCGGATTGTCATGCCGATCTTGATCCCCGCGTCCGTGAACTTCTTGAAGTAGGCATCGATGACCCCCGACATCTCCGGGGCCAGCGTATCGAGCAGGCGCGGATCGCCAATAAAGGTGGTCGGCTGCGGGAATTGCTGCCCCTCCATGTCCCATGTGATGGCCGCCTGCGCGTTCTCGGCTTTGCAAATTGCCACCGCGTTATCCGCATACGCGAGCACGCGCTGCTGAAACGCCGCCACGCCGGCCGGCGTGGTGGTATCGACTGTCGAATCCCCAAACCAATACCGTGGATTGGTGGGATAAGTCCCGTTCGGATTTGTCAGGAAAAGCTGGGCAATGGGACGGTGATCGGTCCATTGCAGGCTGTAGGGGAAAACGGTGGCAAACTTCTGGTATAGATCGCTCGCCAGCCCATAAGTCGTAGCGGTCGCCGGCCCGAACCGGAATCCCAACCGAAACTCAAGCGACCCGCCGGCCGGGACCTGCCGGTTGATAAAAGGGTAACTGGTGGGGTACATCCCATCCTGCCCCGTCAGCACCGTCAGGGGAAACGTCGTCTTCGCCGCATCCAACGCCCATGGCCAGCCGACCATCAGCGGGCTGGCCACATCCTCATTGGTAAGCACCATCTTATCCGGGCCAAAAGTGGTCGGGATCATGGTGGGATCGCCCATATTCCACCCCACCATCGGGTCAGACCCGTCATACTCGCCGGGCCTGGCGGGAAACTTGATCTGCGCGAGCTGCATAATGAACATCCCCATCGGCGTGGACGATGTATTCCGGATGGTCACATCCGCGAACATCTGCGCCGGCGTCGTCGTGTAGGTATAAGTTATCGTCCCCCATGCGTATTTCTGCGTGAGCACATGGTTCGCGATATCCGCCGTACTCGCCGGATTCATGTCCCCCTGCGTCCACGTCCCATCCGGCTGGATCATCGAGACCCACTCGAGGCTCGGTACGCCGCTTGCCAGCATCTCAGTCCCATTCCACTTGAGGGAACTCAGCCCGGCGCTCGTGAACTCAATGGAAACTCCCGGCCCGGCGGAAAAGGCCGGCGGTATCGTCGGCGCAACATTTATCGAGGCGGCCGAGTCGGCAAAACCTGCCGCGGGCAGCATAAAAAGGAAGACCAATGAGAGGGGGCGAAACACGCGTCTTTGCAAAGCCTATCCCATGCCAGCCCACCCTGGGGCGAACCCGTACCATCCCGGCTCCGGCTCGCTCACTTGCACTTACACCATAAAATAAAAAATCGACGGGGCGCCCCGCGTCCGTCTCACAATTCGAATTTCTGATTTCGATTTTCGCGTTTTCCCTCCATAACCGCATTTATGAAGATAGTCGTCGCATACTCCGGGGGGCTCGATACCTCCGTCCTGCTCTCCTGGCTGAAGGAAACCTACCAGGCGGAGATCATCGCCTTCTGCGCCGATGTGGGCCAGGAGGAGGAACTCGACGGCCTCGACGCCAAAGCGCTGCGCACCGGCGCCTCGAAGTGTTACATTGAGGACCTCCGCGACGAATTTGCCCGCGACTTCATCTACCCGATGATCCAGGCCGGCGCCATCTACGAGGGCCAATACTTCCTCGGCACGAGCATCGCCCGGCCCCTTATCGCGAAGCGGATGGTCGAAATCGCCCGCGCGGAAAACGCGGACGCCGTGGCACACGGCGCAACCGGCAAGGGCAACGACCAGGTCCGCTTCGAGCTCACCGCCGCGGCCCTTGCGCCCGAGCTGCAAGTCATCGCCCCGTGGCGTCAGGAGCGCTTCAGGGCGCAATTCCCAGGCCGCGCCGAGATGATAGCCTATGCGGAAAAAAACGGCATCCCCGTCGCCGCGACGGCCAAGAAACCGTATTCGATGGACCGCAACCTCCTCCATATCTCCTTCGAGAGCGGCATCCTGGAGGACCCATGGTTCGATGCCAGCGCGGAGAAAGCCCGGGAGATGTACATCCTCAGCGTCTCCCCCGAGGAAGCCCCGGACAAAGCCGAATACATCGAACTCGATTTCGAGCAGGGCCTTTGCACCGGCATCGGCTACCACGAACTCGACGCGCTGATGGCCGAGCTGAAAATCGAAGCGCCGACCTACGGCGCGGATAACCACGCGCGCGTCACGCCCCTTGAGGCGATGCGCATCCTCAATAAGCTCGGCGGGCGCCACGGGATCGGCCGCGTGGATCTCGTCGAGAACCGCTTTGTCGGGATGAAATCGCGTGGCGTTTACGAGACGCCCGGCGGCGCAATCCTGCACTACGCCCACCGGCAGGTTGAATCCATCACCATGGACCGCGAAGTCATGCACCTGCGGGATTCCCTCATCCCGAAGTACGCCGAGCTCGTTTACTACGGATTCTGGTTCTCGCCCGAGCGCGAGGCGCTGCAGGCCTTTGTCACCGAATCCCAGAAGAATGTCACCGGCACCGTCCGGCTCAAGCTTTACAAAGGGAATATCATCACGGCCGGGCGCAAATCGCCGGTGAGCCTGTACAATCCGCACATCGCCACGATGGAAGCGGACCCGACGCAGGCGTATAACCAAAGCGACGCGACGGGCTTTATAAACCTGAATGCGCTGCGGCTGAAGGTCGCGGCGAGGGTGCATGGGAGTAAAAAATGACCTGGGACAAACCTAAAACCGCGGGCGGATGGCTGCTCCTTTGCGCGCCGCCGTCCGCCTGCGTCTTGCTAACGCTCGCGGGCGGTCTCATTGACCCGAAGGAAGGTGATTGGATGGGGTGGTCGCTGGTCGGGCTTTTTATCGCCACGGTAACCTCGTTCGGACTTAGCATCTGGCTCTCACGGAAGAATCCGACCATTGGAGGCAAGATCGGCGGGACGATTGTTTGCTTCATCATCTTCATGGTGGTAAATGGCGCGGTTTCTTTCGCCGGGTGCGCGGTAGGCGGGACGATGCTGCCGGGGCTGAGTTTCCGTTGATCATGCCTCTGCTCCTCACGACCGAGACTCTCCTCAAGCGCACGACCAGCCGCTGCCCCGTCTGCCGCGAGCCCGCGCCTGCCGAAGTGATCCGCGTCAGCTCCGGCGGGAGTGCACAGGTCTTCCTCAAAAAAAACTGCGCCGAGCACGGCGCGAGCGCCGTTTGCATCGCCAGCGATGCCCGCTTCTACTGGCTGGCCCAGGGCGAGCCGCAGAATGCCTGTTGCGGCGGCACGGCCTGCTGCGCATCGGACGATGGCCGCCCCGGCACACTGGGCCGAAACGCGGCAGGCCGTGGCGAGGGCCCTTTCGAAACGCTCTCGACCTGCCTCGCCCTCATCGAGATCGTCAACTCCTGCAACCTTGCGTGCCCGACGTGCTTTGCCGATTCCCCGGCCGGCGTCACCGGGGCAAAGCTCGACGCGATCCCCATCGCCGACGTGAAGCGGCGCATCGACGGCGTCATCGCCCGCAAGGGCCCGATCGAAATTCTCCAGCTCTCCGGCGGCGAACCGACGATCCACCCCGATTTCTTCGAACTGCTCGCCTGGACGCAATCCCACCCGCAGATCGGCTACGTCCTCCTCAACACCAACGGCGTCCGGATCGCCAACGACGCGGAATTCGCCGGCCACCTTGCGAGGACCTTCGTACAGCGCCGATTTCAGCTCTACCTCCAGTTCGACGGCACCCAGGAGCCCGGCCAGCGAGAACTCCGCGGGGCGGACCTGCGCGCGACCCGCGACCGGGCGATCCGCCGCTGCGCGGAAATGAATCTCCCCGTCACGCTCGCCATGACGGTCACGCCGGACAATCTCCCCTTCGTTTGGGAGGCCATCGAGTACGGGCTCGGTTTTGCAAATGTTCGCGGGGTGGCATTTCAGCCGATGTTCCTGAGTGGGAGGACGGGGGAGATTCGAAATTCGAAATCAGAAATCAGAAATTCGAAATCAGAAATGAGGGGAGCGGTGATGAAGGCGCCGGCCAGCCGGCTTAATACAGCCGACATCATCCTTGCCGCGGTCGCGCAAGCGGCCGGGAAGCTGCGGTTTGAAGATTTTACACCTCTCCCGTGCGGCGACCCTAATTGCGCGACCATCGGCTACCTGTTGAAAACGCCGGCCGGCATTCGTTCCGTGAGCGATTTCATCGATTTCACCGCCATGCAGGGCTTCCTCCATGACAAGATGAATTACTCCCTTGAGGACCTCACCCGGTGCGGCTGCGAGAATGAGCCGCTCGCCGGGATGCTCCACGCTTTTGAGATGGAGGAGTCCGACACCTTTCGCCTGCTGATCAAGCCGTTTATGGACGCGTGGACCTGGGACCAGGACCGCATAGACCGCTGCTGCACCCACGTCATCCGGCCCGACGGCCAGCTCGATTCCTTCTGCCGCTATTACTCCGGGTTCGCCACCGCATGACGCCCTCCCCCTATCCCATCCTGATGCTCGCCGGCATTATCATCAGCGGCATCTTCTGGTCGCGCCTCGCGCGGAAGGACGAGCGCCTCGTCTTCATCTACGCCGCGGCACTCGGCGGCGCATTCGCGGGCGCCAAGCTCGCCTACATTGCCTCCGAAGGCTGGCTGTACTATGGCCGCGCCGGCATGTGGCTTCAATTGGCCACGGGCAAAAGCATCGTCGGCGCGCTCCTGGGGGGATACGCCGCCGTCGAACTGGCAAAAAAATCGTGCGGCTACACCGCTCCCACGGGCGATTGGTTCGCAACCATCGTCCCGCTCGCCGTCGCGCTTGGCCGCGTGGGCTGCCTCCTCCACGGCTGCTGCCTCGGCATTGTCTGCGCGCCCGCGTGGTACACCATCCGGGATCCATTCGGCCAGGCCCGATGGCCCGCCGTCCCCGTCGAGATGGCGTTCAATCTCTTGTGTGCCGCGATCTTCTGGCAGATGCGCCGCAGACGGCTCCTCCCGGGCCAGCACTTCCACATCTATCTCATGGCCTATGGGGTCTTCCGGTTCGGTCACGAGTTCCTGCGCGATACGCCCCGCATCGTGTACGGCCTCACCGGGTACCAGATTGCGGCGGCGGGCTGCGCGCTGCTCGGGCTGATCGGATTCCTGAAACGCAGAGGGCAGCGGGAGAGCCGATCCGAGCTGATTCAAGGCCCCGTGCCGGTATAAGAAGGGGGCGAACGCTATCCGGTGGCGGCTCAATTTGCTGCGCCCTTTGCAGAGCGCGCCGCATTCCGGACGTATAACCCAGGGCGTTGCCGGGCTAATATGCTGCACACCTTCGGTGTGCCCGGTTTTGGCCAAAGTGAGCCACTACCCGCCATCCCGCCGGCTTAAATTCACTCCCCCTCAATCCTTCGTCCCTCCCACCTGTTACTGCGGCTGCTGCTGCGGGGGTGACGGCGGGAATCTCCTGAGGAGTTCAAGCGCCTTGGGCATATCGAACGGGTAACTTCCCGAGAGCACGGGCGCCGCCGGATCGATCCCGAGCATTCGCAACGCCTGCGAGAGATCCGTGCGCCCTTGCGGCATCGTCGGGTCGAGCTCGATCGTTTTCATAAAGCACGGGATGGCATCCTTGACTCGCTCCACCTTCATCAGCGCGTATCCCATGTTGCAGTATGCCGATGCGTTATCGGGATTCAATTTGAGGGCGTGGTTGTATGTCTTGATCGCATCCGGGAAACGCCCCACTTCCTCGTAGGCGTTCGCGAGGTTGGTCTCCATTGACGAGTCGTCCTTGATCATCACGGCCGTCTCGAACTGCTGAATCGCCGCCGGCATGTTTTTGTAATAGGAATAGGCGAGCCCGAGGTTGTTGTGACTCTCGGGGTTTTCCGGTTTTAATTGGGTCGCGGCCAGGAAGTTCGGGAACGCATCCTTGATATCGCCGCGCATGTACTGCGCCGCGCCGAGGTGGTTATGCCCCTGCCAGGTGTTGTGGTTCTTGGCCAGCGTCGCGCTCCAGAGGGCCTCCTCGCCCTTATAGTTCCCCACCAGGTTATAGGTGACGAACATGAAGCAAAGCATCACCAGCGCCAGAAAGCCGCGCCATGCCCAGGTCCAAAGCTTCCTGTCCGACTGCATCATCGCCAGGCCGAGCCCCACGCAGCCGGCCACCCAGAAAAACTGCTCGACATAATTGTCCGCCGTCAGCGAGCGATTGAGGTACGAGATGAGCGCGAAACACGCGGCCGCCACGAACAACCAGACCGGCCTGAATGCCCGGTTATAGCCCGCGGATACCACCAGGGCGATCACGGCCACAATCGAGATATACTGAAAGTGATCCGCCACCAGCGTGAGCCGCATGTAGGACATCGTCAGGAAACCAAGCGCCGGGAGCATGGCCAGGAAGTAACACCCCAGCCCGGTCACCATCGCACGGGCCCATGCCTCCGCCCGCCGTGTCCAGCAATAGAAAAGCAATCCGGCGATCGCCAGGCCCGGTATCGCCTGTATATAATAGGGGATCGATTCCTTCGCCTTCGGCGCAATATGCCAGTACGGGAAGAGTTCCACCGTGGTGAAGGCGCGGTGCCATTCCGGATAAATCTCAATGATATTGAAGGGCCACAGGGCGCTATACAGGTAGAACCCGGCCCCGAAACAGGCGCTGCAAGTGCGCTGCCAGAAATTCCCGATGGGAATAACCTCCTCGCCGATCGCCCGGCCATATTGGAAGTAGATTGTGATCGCGCCCAGCACCCCGGCGACCAGGAAGAATGGGATCATCCGGATAACTTGAATGGCCCAGAACTGGTTCCATATCCTCAGCTTCCTAATCTGCAATCCCGCAAAATACCCAGCGGCCCCCAGCGGCAACGCCCCGATGAGCGTCACGATAATCGGAACCAGCGCGTGCCCGAGCCCCGCGCCGAACACCGGCCCGCGAGCGATGGCCGAGATGATGCCGGCGCCGAGATGTGATAGCGGCGGGAGCGCCACTATGCTCGCGCAGCCGACCGCCAGCCCCGCTCCCGCGCAGCTCCAGAGCAGGGTGTCCCATTCGGTGGGATTCTCCTCGAGTTCATAGCTGTCACGCATCGTCACGAGATCCTGGTAGCGCCACCACGCCAGCAACAGCAGGATAAATGGGAGCATTACCACCGAGGTCTTAGCCAGCAGCGAGAGCGTGAAGCAAATCACCGCCGCCACGTACCGCCACTTCGTGGCCTTCTCCTCGTACCTGACGTAATGAATGATCGAGAGCAGAAAAAATATCTGGGCGATAGAGTTTTTCCTCTCGGAGATCCAGGCCACCGACTCGACGCAGACCGGATGCACCGCGAAGATCGCCGCGATGATCGCCGCCCCCGGGACCCGCAGCCGCTTCAACATTTGCCACGTGAGCAACACCACCACCGCATGAAACAGGATGTTCATGATGTGATAGCCATTCCACGCGTCCTGGATGGCGTAGCGCCCGAGGTAGTCCAGGTTCCACAAGGCGCCACCGGCGCTTATCGGGAGCACCTGCCCCAGGTGGTACTCGATCCATAGCGTCAATGACATGAGCGGGAAGTAGTCGGCCGTCCCTTCAGTCCATAGCCGCCACCACCCATCCGGGGCATGCACCAGCGCATTCGCGGTCAGCAATTGATCGTCGTCCCAGATGAACCCGGCCGAGAACGCGCGCGCAAAAATGAAGACCGCGAGGGCGAAAAGCCCCACGCCAATGAAGAAATTCGTCACGAACTCCTCGTCCGCGGCGCGCCGCCGAGGCCCTCCCGATTTGCCTGAAGCACGCCTGCGGGGAGGAGATGGGGGACGCGCCCCTCCTGCCGTGGCCGCGGCGGCCTTTTGGTTGGATACGATTCGGTTGTTGCCGGAGGACCGGCTTATCTTGCTTGCCATCGGTTTGAAAAGAGGGGATTGGGGTGGACTGAACCGGAAATCTAGCGCAGAGAGCCCGGTTTTCTAATTGTAATTTGGACGCTCATCAAGAAAACATCGGCCCGCTATGAGAAGTATGACGGGGTATGGCCGCGGTCAAAGCACGTTCGACGGCGCGAAGTTCTCCGTGGAACTCAATTCCGTCAACCGCAAGCAAAGCGACGTAACCGTCTCTCTCCCCCGCGAATTCAGCGAGCTGGAGCCCCGGGTCCGCGACCTGATCAACTCCCGCATCTCGCGCGGCCGCCTTAATGTAGTGGTCTCATTCCAGAATGGCGCCTCGCTCGCCCCGCGGCTCGCCATCGATTCCGCCCTCGCGGCGGCCTATTACCGCGCGATGGTCGATCTCCGGGGGGAACTGGGGGCAGCCGGGGAGATCACCATCGAGACCATCCTTCGCGCTCCCGGAGTCCTGCGCTTGCCGGAGGATTCCCTCGAAATCGAGAATGCGTGGCCCCATCTCGAAGGAGCGCTCGCCTCCGCCCTGGATGACCTCATCCAAATGCGCGACCGGGAGGGCAAGCACCTCGCGAAGGACCTGATCAAGCGGCT
>Ga0182024_10015804_pt1 | contig 14395 bp, 8 predicted proteins | sample P32metaG_FD_120480 | JGI IMG/M metagenome (GOLD analysis project Ga0182024, IMG submission 120480) | Permafrost microbial communities from Stordalen Mire, Sweden - P3-2 metaG (Illumina Assembly) | ecosystem: Environmental > Terrestrial > Soil > Wetlands > Permafrost | place: Sweden: Stordalen... | reverse complement strand
GTCCGCATGTAAACGATCAACGCACCCAGTATGCAGAACCCAATCGCCAGTCCATAGCTGATCAGCACGGTCTTGCGGATCGAGTACCCGCGCGCCACAAGCTGATGATGGAAGTGATGCCGATCGGCGCTGAACAGCGGCCGGCGATTGACCCACCGCCGCATAAACGCCAGGGCAGTGTCCAGCACCGGAAGCGCGAACATAACCATCGCCGCCAGGAACCACTTTGATTGTTCCTGCGCCACCATCACGATCAACGTCGCGCATGAAAAGCCCAGGAACATGCTGCCGGTATCTCCCATGAAAATCGAAGCAGGATTGAAATTGTACGGTACGAATCCCAGCACCGCGCCCAGCAAAGCAAGAGCCAGAACGATCCGCAACGGGTTCGGATCGGTCTGCGTGCTCTGCGTGGCCAGATGCACGGCCAAAAATAGAAAGCCCGCCGAGATCACGGCCGTCACCCCGCCGCACAATCCATCCAGGCCGTCCAACAGGTTCGTCGCGTTACAGCAACCCACCACCATGCAGACCACGACAATCGAGCTGAGAACCGATGTCATTGCGTCGGGAATATGAACGGCGGTTCCAAACGCGTTGGATAGCCGCAGGTTCAGCGGAGTGATGATCGGCGCCATGCAGGTGATTCCCACCCCTTGGGTAAGCAACAGTAGCGCCGCGGCGATCTGCCCGGAGACTTTCACCGATGGCCGGATACGCTTCAAATCATCCCATAATCCCAGAATGATGATCGCCGTCGCTCCGATCACGATGCTGATCTTGACCCGCAGATGCGGTGAGCCGATTTCGTCCAGCGGGATGTGGAGCTGGCTCATGGCCAATCCCGCCACCCAGCCCAGATACACCGCCACTCCTCCCAGGTAAGCCACAGGCGCCGTGTGGAGTTTGCGGATCCGATCCGGCAGGTCTACCACGCCGTAATAATTGGCGATCGACCGCATGACCGGCGTGAAAGCGAAGCTGACCAAAAACGCGGCGTAGAAGACGTAAATGTGGGGTGACAGAACGTCATCCCAGGTGACGGGATCAGCTACCGCAATAATCGACGCAAAACTGTGCATGGTCGTCTTTCCGGCTGCGCATCAGACACGAATTCGCATCAGCCGACCTCCCATCGCCACAGTGGCGCCCTCTGCCCGATCAGTATACCCTCTCCACGCGTGGCTCTCCATTGCCCCAGGTCCGATAATGCGCCCACTGCTATATACGCCCCAACCGGCCTAGCATTTTCGACTGTTTCCCTGCGACGGTTTAAGGGTCGCCCGGGCCGCTACTTGGCGTTTGAAATTTGCTCGTTCATCACCGTGACAATGATTTGGTCCAGCCCGTAACGCGGGAAAAACTCGATCACCGAACGGAGTTTATCCAGCCGCGGCACCCGACGGTGCGTATCGTCGAAACGCTGCCCGTACGCCTGTTCGTAGGAAATGAATTCGATGGGGCTCTTGGATTCGCAGATCGTAATAACGCGCCGGGCCAGGTCGATGATTGAGATTTCCTCATCCCCGCCCAGATTGAATACCTGACCTACCGCGTCGTTTCGATCCGTCAGGCGGATGAGGGCCTCGACGACGTCGCTGACGTGGCAGAAACACCGCGTTTGCCGCCCGTCGCCGTAAACCTGCAGCGGCAAACCCTTCACGGCCGCCGCCACAAAACGCGGCAGGACCATCCCGTACATCCCGACTTGCCGCGGGCCCACTGTGTTGAACAGCCTCACCATCACTACCGGCAGCTCGTATTGCTTGTGATACGCCAGGCCCAGAAACTCATCGATTCCCTTGCTGTATCCATAGCACCAGCGGCTGGAGCGCGTCGGGCCGATCACGACATCATCGTCCTCGCTGAACGGCACGCGCATTCCCTTGCCATACACTTCGGAGGAACTGGTGATGAGCACCGCCCGCCCGAAACGATGGGCCGCCTCCAACACCACTTCAGTTCCGTGAATAATGCTTCTGATCGTTCGCACCGGCTCATCGACGATCAACTTCACCCCCACGGCCGCCGCCAGGTGATACACCCCATCGCACGATGCCATCAGCGTGTTGACGGTCGTCGGGTTCTCCACCGAGTCGCGAATCACCTGCAGGTTCGGATTGCCTTTGAGGTGCGCGATATTCTCGTGGCGGCCGGTGGAGAAGTCATCCAGAATCATCACCGAATGTCCGCGCGCCAGCAGTAGCTCCGTCAAATGCGAGCCGATGAAGCCCGCTCCCCCGGTGACCAGGATTCGGTTGGACATGCCCAAAGATTACCCTCGACCCATCTGGGAATGCCAGAAAAAGGCAATCGATGCGCAGTTAAACAGGGCATGCATGACGATGCACACCCACAGGTTCCCCGTTCGCTCGTAAACATATCCGAGGCAAATACCCAGGAAGAGGATTTGTGGCCGCATCCAGGTGGGGTGCACCAACGCAAAAAGCTCGGCCGTCACCAACACCGCCAGCCAGGGCCTTTTGAACGCATAGCGCAGAAATGTCTGAACGTACCCGCGAAAAAACAACTCCTCCGCCAGCGGGGCAAGCAGCCCCGCCGAAACAACGATCATGACGTGCAGCCATTTCTCGGGATGACGCTGTAGGATCAGCAATGTTTCGTGCGCCGCGGGATGATCCAATTTTTCATATTTCCACCACCATTCGGTGACCGCGTCCACAACCGTGATCAACGGCAGGACGATGATGATCCCCAGGATCCCACCAGCCAGCCCCCCGGGGAATCGCGCGGGATTAATGCCCAGCATCCGCAGCCCCGCCGGACGCAGCGCTATCGACGCCCCGAGCATTGCGGCAAGAACTGCCGCTTTGGTCACCGCGTCGATAACGACCATCTGTACATCGGTAAACTGCGGGGGCGCAGTGACCGGCCGGCTTTGCGCCCCCGCATTACCCTGCCACGCCATCACAACAAAAACTGTCCCCGACCACGCCGCCAGGCCAAACCCGGTAATGCCCAGCAGAATCCTCCTCGGCTCACCGGGCGAGAGTCGCGCGGGGCCAAGAATGCGCCGCGGCACGAAGACCCCGCTCACCGCCGCTGTTGAAACGGATATCGCCACTGCGATCAGCAGCGCCAGCAGGTTGACCTGTTCCCCCTGGCCGCTGCTCAACATGAATGTCGTCATTAATGACGTTGACATTGCCTCGATCCGATTTACAACAGTCCCGTCGCCCGCAGCGGGATCGGCGATTTGTTCAAACGATCCAGGGGTGAATCTTAACCTCCGCACATGAGTTTTTTGGAAAAAATCCTCGCCAGAAAAAGACTGGAGGTCACCCAGCTCAGCGCGCAAACGCCGCTGGCAGCGCTCAAGGAAACCATTGCCGGCCTGCCCCGGCCCCGGAACTTTTTCCACGCGGTCACCGCCGCCGGCAAAAAGCCGCTAAATCTAATTGCCGAGATCAAGAAAGCTTCCCCCAGCGCCGGCGTGATCAGGGAGGATTTCGACCCGGTGCAGATCGCCCGCATATACGCCCAGGCCGGCGCGGATGCAATCAGCGTGCTGACTGATGAGGAGGATTTCCAAGGCAAGCTAAGCTTTATCCAGGACGTGCGCCAGGCCGTCGAGCTGCCCGTGCTGCGCAAGGATTTCATCATCGATCCCTACCAGGTCTACGAAACCCGCGCCGCCGGCGCCGACGCGATTCTTTTGATCGCCGAGTGCCTGGAAACATCGCAGATGATCGACCTGCAGATTTTAGCCACTGAACTGAACATGACCTGCCTCATCGAGGTGCACGATCTGGACAATCTGATGCGCGTCCGCGATCAGGTGATCGGTTTCCCTCATCGTAGTTACAGCCTGCTGGGCATTAACAACCGCGATTTGCGGACTTTCAAAACCGATCTGGGCACAACGTTGCGCATGAGCGAATTGGTCGCCGACCGCCGCGTCCTGATCAGCGAGAGCGGCATCGATACCGCTCAGGACATCCGCAAACTCGCCGCCGTGGGTGTCACCGCCGTTCTGATCGGCGAAAGCCTGATGCGCAGCGACGACATCCCCGCCAAAATCGCCCAACTCTTCGCCCCATAACCCACCGGGGTGGCCACTTCAGCGGCCACCTCATAACCCTACGCCGCCGACTTCGCCCCATCCCCCAACTCCCCCCGCAGCGTCTCCACGCGTTGCCCCAACCGCTCGGTGATCTCCCGCTGCACCCGGATCGGCTCCGCCAGATCGTCGATCCATTCCAACACGCGCGTCGTCAGGTTCAGCGATAAATCCGGCTGATAGGCCGTTTTCCAACGCGAGAGCAGCCGATCCACGCGCCGGCGCGTATCCCAGCGCAGCAGCGACCAAAGCAGTAAATACCACAGGATTAAAAACACCGCGGAACTCAGCAGCGACGAGGTGCTGAGCACCGATACCACCAGAATTGCGACATTGCGCGCCCCATGAATCGCCGAATCCGATTCCAGAACCGCTTTAAGCACGGGCTGGAGCACCGGGAACCAGACCAGGGCGCCCACCGTCAGCAGCATGCGAAATAACGGGGCGATTAAACCGTGCCGGCCCGACAACCGCAAAAGCAACGCCTGCCGCTGCCGTTCGATCGTCTCGGTCAATTCACGGTGAAGGCGTCGTTCAGCCAGATCGGCTTCCATCGCATCCCAGAGCTTGCGGTGCTCGTACAGCGACGCGATCGCCGGGTTCGATTGATTCAGTTGTGCAAACACCGATTGCGTCAGCCTGGCGATTGACGTGTTTCCGGTCGGCAGGTGCGCCTCGACCAACCCCGCCGTCCCCCCGAAAGCCGGTGTCCCGCCCATGTTGCTTCCAACCACCACCCGCAACGGCCAGAGCAGCGAATGCAGCATGTTGACGATCGGCCACCGCGAGACGCGCCGGGCAAATACGCCGTCGGTCATCACCAATCGGTACGCCGGATCATCCAGGATTGCCGGGACCGCGCGCTCCGCCAGCGGGACGCCCAGGCGCTGGCCGAGCAATTCGGAAGCTTCTTCATCCAGCCTTGCCAGCCGTCCGGCCCGCCCGGGCAAATCCTGTTGCGTCAGCCAACCCAGCATCGAGCGCTGCCGCCGCCGGTTGGCCAACTCCCGCGATTGGGCCACGGCGTCGGCGGGCTTCTGCCGCCAGAGCAGGCGCGTTAGCTCCGGCAAATCGAATTTAGCCGGATTGGTCGCCGACAATAAAAACACCCGCGGCGGCGAATCCAGCGACAGCACCCGCGCCACACGCTGCGCATAATCCTCCCGCAGATCGAACGCCTGTGACGCGTCGTCCGGCAATTGATCGACTTTGTTGAGGCAGAACAGGAAATTCGTCGGATCGTTTCCCGCCGCCACCTTGGCCAGCAACTTCTGCGGCTGCACGTCGGCATATTTCTCCACGCTTTGAATCCAGATGGGAAAGAGCATGTGCCGCAGCATTCGTCGCGTGATCTCCAAATGATCGACGAAGCGGCTGTCGATGTCCGGCAAATCCAGCAGCACCTGCCCGCCCAGCCGCTGATGATCGTGCATCACGATTCGATATTGTCCCGCCGCCTCGCGGGCCAGCAGCGCTTCCAACTCCGCCGCCGCATCGCGGTATACATACGCCACAACGGTCTGCGTGCCCGGCCCGTGCGAAGTTTCCTCGGTGATCCTGCTGCCCGCCAGCGCGTTAACCAGCGCGCTTTTGCCGACCTCTTTGCCTCCGATCAATCCCACCAGGTAAATCCCGCCGCTCTGACCCGAATCCCGCAAAGCGGGCGAATCTTCATCCATCAACTCCGGCGGCGGCGCGCCGCTCAGCGCGGATGCTTGATGGACCAATTCTTCAATTTCGGATGCTTCCATATTCACTTTCCAGTTACGCCGATGGCCTCCTCTAACTCATTCGCCGCCGACTCGATCGCGTCGATCTGGCCCGCCGTCGGGGCTTGCGCTTCGATCCACGCGATGCTCCGGCGGATCTGCTCATGCGCCAGCTTTTCGAATCGCTGCGCGATCGTGCGGTTGGCCAATCGCGTGCGGGCGGCGACCTCGTTGCTGATACGCTCCGTGATCCAGGTCGCCAGGCTGTATCCGCCCAGGATCATCAAATCAATATGCCCGAAAAACGCGTGGTGGGCCGCCACGATGATCGCCAGCAGATAGGGCGCTGCCTCGGTCCATTGCGTCAGCTTCTGACCGCCCGGAAGATGCCGCAACACTTTCATCAGCAGCGCCGTGTCCCGTGGCGTGGCATTCCAGCGCTGCTGCAGCCAATCGTTCAGCCCGTTCAACTCTTCGGTGGCAATCTTGCCCGCGTCCGCGGGAGCGATTTTGCAGCTGTTATAACCGCTGGCCGCATCTCCCACCCATCGTTGCCCACAGGCGGTTGCGCGCAGCACGTCGTCGATGCGGCTTTGAATAACGGTGAATTGATCGGTCAGCACGGCGGCAAAATCGGGCAACTCGCGCGAGGCCGGCAGCATGTCGGCCGATGCGGCGACGCTCGCCTTCCCGTGAAACAGCAAATCCCAGGCGCTTCGCGGCAATCGCACCAACAGCGCCGGCACCTGGCGGATGCGGTCCAGTACCCGGCCGGGGCCGATCAGATACAGCACGCTGCGCTGCTGCAATCGCCGCTGCAATTGTTCGGTGATTGGGTTGACGTCCACTCCCGGCGGCGCGGTCTCCAGGGCGCGCAGGGCGCTGACGCACGAGTCGATGTCGCGCCGATCGGCGCGCAAAGGGCCGCTCACCTGATCGCGCAGGCGGCCCAGCAGATCGGTAGCCCGCAGCGCCATCCCCGCCGCCCGGCCCGGCGACGGCGCCATCTCCGCCAGCGCCATGCGCAGTGCGGCCAGGTCGGCCTCGCGCGGCGGATGGTACGCCGCATCATCGCGCGCAATCGCAAACAGCGGCGCGCTCTCTCCGTCGGCCCCGAGCAAAGCGCGATAATCTTCCAACATGGCCGACGTTTCGCATTTATTCATCACGAACATCGCCGCGACGCCGTAACGCCGGGCCAGGCGGTAGTATGGCATGAGCTCGGTCATCTGATACTTTTCCGGCGAGACCAGGAAAATTACCCCCTCCGTCCAGCGAAATGCCCGATCGGCCTGCGCGTGATGAGCGGGCTGATCGCCATCGAGGTCCGGGGTGTCAACCAGCACGAGCTTGTTGAGCAATTCCTGTTGGGCTTCGACGATGACCAGCGCCTCGCTCTGCCCGCGCGCCGGCAGATCGGCCGGCGACGCGACCACGTGCGGCAGGCCCAGCCAACCTGGCGGCACCGCCGATGCCCCATTGGCCATGGCCACCGCCCCGGCGGTAAAAGTGCGCCGGAAACTGGCGGCCGACAGATTGGCATCCAGAATTCGATTGACCAGCGTACTTTTACCGGTGCCGGTTCCACCGAGGATGCATAGCAGCATGGGCCGCCGCTGATCACGCCCCAGATGAAACCGCACGGCGCCCAGATCGGTCTGCCAGCGTTCGATCGCCGCCGCATGACGTCCTGCGCGCGGCCGCAGCGCCGCCACCTTTGCGTCCAGCGCTTGCAATGAAGAATCCAACGTTGCGGTCGCGATGCCCATGCTGCGTCGGCAGTTTGTACCACAAAGGGATGATGTTTCGAGTTCGACCCATGGCTGCCAGCGGCCGATCCATAAGAACGTTGGTTTAGCCCGCGGAAAGTGGTAGCTTTGGAATGTGCGGGAATTAAGCGAGCGCACCGGGTGGATCGCGCTGGCGGCGGTGATGCTGCTGGGGCTGGGGATTCGACTGGGATGGGACCTGCGCCAGCCGAGCGACGCCGCCGCGATCGATCGATTGCCCGATCAGCGCGAATACCTGGAGTTGGGCGAACATCTTCTGACGCATCAGGGATTCTGGTTCATCGATGCCCGCTTCGACCACGCCGTGCAGGCGTACCGCACGCCGGGGTATCCACTGCTGATCCGCTGGTGCCAGGCCGATCCGCAAATCCTCCGCGCCGTCCAGGCGGGGTTGGATGTTTCCACTGTTTTGGCCATCTTCCTTTTGGCGCGGCGATGGCTTTGCGTTAACGGCGCGCTGCTGGCGGCGATTCTGGTCGCGCTGAATCCCTATCTGATTTTTTTCACCGGTCTGATTCTCTCGGAGACTCTTTTCACCGCGATGCTTTGTTGGGGGATCGCCTTGCTCGTGATCAGCGGCGGCCCGTGGCTGGCGGGGAGGGCGCGCCTTTGGACTTGGCTGGGCGGCGGATTGCTGCTGGCCCTGGCCGTCCTGGTGCGGCCTGGGGCCATTTTTCTGCCCATGCTGCTGGGTTTGGCGGCGGCGTTGGCGAACCGGCTGAGCCATTGGCCGTATCGAACAAGGTGGCCACTGCCCGTGGTCACGACCATGCTGCTGCTGACTGCCGCGATCCTGTTTCCCTGGGCGGCCCGCAATCGACTGCTGCTGGGTTCGTGGGTTTGGACCGCCACCAACGCCGGCATCACGCGCTATGATGGCTTCAACCCCGACGCCACCGGCGCCAGCGATCAGAGCTACGTCGCTTTTATGCCCTGGACGCGCGATATGACCGAAGTGGCCCGCTGTCGGTATTTTGGTCAACTGGCCGATGATTGGATTCGCGCGCACCCGGCCCAGGCGCTGAGCCTGTCCGTCGCCAAAATCGCTCGTACGTGGAGCCCGATTCCGTTGAGCAATGAGTTTCGCAGCCGGCGCATGTATGTCATTGTCGGACTTTGCTACGGCGTGGTCTTGGACCTGTTGGTGTTAGGAGGGCTGGGGCTGGGGGGATTGCCCGGACCGGCAAAACGACTGTTGCTGTTACCGGTGATATATTTTACGGTGGCGGCGGCGTTATCGGTCGGCTCGCTTCGTTATCGAGTACCCGCTGAACCGCCGATGGCCATCCTAGCGGCCAGCGCCGTGAGCCGGATTCGCGCCTATCAAACCGATCAGCCAACCAGCTGATCGCTGGTGGTTATGCTTCTGGCCAACCCAGATCGCTTGTTTGACCGGACATGGCGGCCGCGCCATCCGCTGCGCCCGCGCCTCTCCCACGCCCGCCGCGCCGCCATGCTTGTGCTGTTCGTCGTCCTCTCGGCGATCATCTTCTGCTACTGCTGGGTGACCGACCCTAACCGCGTTCGCAGGATGGCCGAGTCGTATCTGACCGACCTGCTCGGCGGCGAGGTGCGCATCGGCAGGGCCAACCTCTCCATCTTTGAGGGGCTTCGGCTGGACGATGTCACGCTGCTGGTGGACGGCAGGAACCGGCCCGACTCCAGGGTTTTTCACGCCCGCACGTTTCTGATCCGCTATCACGCCAAGAACCTCCTGGCCGGTGAGCTATCCGCCACGCAAATCATCGCCATCGATCCGGTTGTCATGCTCGTGGAGAACCCATCAACCGGCCAATGGAACTACCAGCGGATGCGTCGCGGCGCGGCGTTGTCACGGCATTCGCGCAACGGCGAATCGCTGCCCACCATGGTCCTGCCTCAGATTATTTTGCGCGATGCCCAGGTCACGTACATGGAATTGCAGAATAGCACGATGGTGCCGGTCGGTTGGTATAGCCTGGAGGGAAGCCTCACGCCCAGCGACGACCCGGACCGCTACGACTTTACATTGCAAAGCCGCGGCCGCGAGTCGCTGGGGCCCAGCGTGGATGGCTCGATCCGTACCGACGCCGGGCCGTGGGTTGCCCACCTGAAGAATTTCTCCTACGGGCCTGATATCAAAACCATGTTGCTGGCCGAGCCGCGCGCCTGGTGTGAATGGCATCAGCTCCAGGGCCGCGTTGACGTGCCGGAAATGATTTACAACCCCGGCCACGACGGCGGCAAATCCAGCTTCCGCGCCGAACTGGCGCTCAGCGGCGTCGAACTTGCCGTTCATCCCCAGGAGTGGATGAGCCGGCAGCAAAACCAGAACCTGCAATGGTTCCACGATGAGCTGGACATCGCGTTGCAAAGGCATTGGCTTTCCAACAACGCCGTCGAAACGCTGCGCCGCCTCAGCACGCCCGTGCCCCTGCACTTTCACCAGGTTTCCGGGACGCTGGTCTTCACGGAGAAAGGGATCACCCTGCAAGGCGTCAGCGGCAAGCTGGAAGAGAACTGGTTTAACATAGACGGAACGGTCAACGGCTATTCACCGGATGCGCCGGCGTCGATCACGCTCTGGTCGCCCCCGGGGCGCGATCTGGAGATTTCCGCCGGGTCGCCGCCTTTCGTCGGCTCTCTGCCGCCGGAGGTGCAGGATATTTATGAGCAAATCCACCCCCAAGGCGCTTGCGCTCTGTGGGTCAAGCTGCAGCGCAAACAACCCGGCTCGGCGCCCAGCATCAGCGGCCAGGTGGACATCCACGATGGGCGATTTTCCTTCGACGAGTTTCCCTATCCGCTCACCCATGTCACCGGGCGGATCGTCGTCGGCCATGATCCCATCGCGGGCATGGACGGAATCCGCATCATGAATGTGCAGGCGCACGGAATGGCCGGCGGGCCTAACGCCGAGTCGACGATTTACATGGACGGTTTCATCGGTCCTCTGCAGGGCGTGGCGGGCGTGTGGCTGGACATTCGCGGAAGCAATTTCCGCAGCGAGCCGGCCATTCGCGAAGCGCTGCCGATTGAGGCGCGCAATGCCCTGGCCCTTTTCGATCCGGTCGGCGACGGAGAGTTGCCCAAGTTTACCGGCGATTTCAACTGCCACATGGTCCGCCCGGCAGGCCCGCATAAGCGGTTTGATCTGGCCACCGACCTCAACCTCAAGGATGCCCAGGGGGAATTGGTCGCCTTCCCTTATCCCCTGCGCGACCTCACGGGCCGCATTGAAATTCGCGAGGGATATTTGAACCTCGTCCATTTGCGGATGCGGCATGGCCAGGGAACGGTGGGGATAGACGGGGCAGTGACATGGCGTACCCACCAGACGCCGGATTCCGCGGGGCCGTTTGGGCCTACGCTCAGAATCTTCACCAAAAACCTGCCGCTGGATGACGATTTGAAGTCGGCCCTGCCCGCCACGCAGGCGAGTTGGCTGGAGAAGATCGGCGTAAGCGGCCAGCTCGATGTTGGCGCGCTGGTCTTTGCGACTTCCAAACAATCCGCTGCAAAGAAGCCCGCATCGGCGATTGATTACACAATTGACGCAGTCCTGCACGATGGAACGCTTCGCCCAGGAAACGGGCAGTTGGCGGTCTCGGATGTCTCGGGCCACATACACCTGACGCCGGGCCAATTGACCGTGAGCAACGGAATTGGCCGCCGTGGCGACTCGGCATTGCGGGCACAGCTCAGCGCGGATTGGTCCGGCCCCAAGACCACAGTTTCCCTCTCCGCCGCCGCCGACAATTTGCTCCTGGATGATGCGCTTTACCAAGCGCTCCCAAAGGCAGTTCAAGATGGCTGGAACGTAATCCATCCGCAAGGCACGGTCGACGCGACGGTGGAATACGGTCCGGACGGCGTGCGTGCGACGATTCGTCCGCGGCAGCTTTCGGTCACGCCTGCGCCGGTGCCGTATCGGCTGGACAACGTTCACGGCCTGCTCACGCTGACCCCCGGAGCGGTCACGCTGAGCGACATACATGCCACGCATGGAAAGGGCACGATTTCACTTTCCGGCCGGGGCGATCTGGGGGAACATCCCGCCTGGGATCTGAAGCTTTGGGCCGATCAACTTGCCTTGGATGATGAACTGATCCAGGCCGCGCCGGACGCGGCGGCACAAATCTGCAAGGCGCTGAAGATGCAGGGGAACATCGGACTGGAAATCTCGCGCCTGGCCTATCGTCCGGGCGCGGCGGGCGGCAAGGATGATGCCGACTTTGCCGCCAAGCTCATTCTGCAAGGCGCGGCGTTGCAAGTCGGTGTCGCCGGCCGCGACGCGGTCGGCTCGGTTGATCTGGCCGGCCTTGTTCGCGGCGGTAAGCTCAATCGCCTGGCCGGCCGCTGTGCCATCGACACGTTGACCCTGGCGGGCCGGCCGGCGGGAAATCTTCGTTTCGCGCTGGCCAAGGCCACCGACGAGCCGATGGTGCAGATTACGCACCTGGAAGGCGGCTTTGCCGGCGGCGACATCGCTGGCGAGGGGCAGTTCACTTTCCCTGAGCATGGCCCGGGGCAGTACGATCTCAGCCTCATCCTGCGCGACGCCGACATCCAGCAGCTTACGCCGATTGAGGGCAAAAAGCTCAACGGACGCCTGACCGCTTCGCTGGAGATGAGCGGGAACTGGGATGATCCAAACACCCGCCGCGGACACGGCAACGTTGGGATCGTCGGACAGGACCTGTACAACATTCCGCTGGTGATGGGATTACTGCAGATCACCAACCTGGCGCTGCCGTTCACCAGCCCCTTCTCCGATGCCACCGCGCGATACAACATCGATGGGCAGAAAGTGAACTTCGAAGAGATCAACCTGCGAAGCAAGGATATGACGATGTCTGGCAGCGGCGACCTGAATTTTGCCGCGGGCAAAGTCAGCCTCTGGTTCGTGACCGACAACCCGACCTTGCTGTCCTTGCCGCTGGTCGGCCCGCTGCTGCACGGGGCTAAACAGGAGCTGCTGAAGATTCACGTCAGCGGAACCATCGAAAAGCCCACGGTATCGGCCCGGAGCTTCGATTCGATCACCACGACGGTGGATCAGGTCTTTAAGAACGATCAACAGAAATAGCCCTGCGCGCGCTCTCTCGCGGGAGAGGCGCTTTGGGTGTCCCAAGGGACAACAACCCGCCCTGGTGGGTATGCTATCGGACGAATCGGTCGTCGCGCCGCACCGCGCTCATAATACCGGGGCGGACGCCCGATGATGGATCAATGACGTTAACGGACGGTTCAATATCGCCTCAGCTCGCCGAGGAGCAATACGATTCGGTGCTGATCGTCCGCCCGCCATCAGGCTTGGCGGCGCTGAACCTGCGCGACATCTGGCAGTTCCGCGGCCTGCTGGGGACGCTGGCGGCGCGCGACTTGAAGCTGCGATACAAACAGACAGCCCTGGGAATCGTCTGGGTTGTGCTTCAGCCGGTATTGGCGGCGGGAATCTTTTCGGTCATCTTCGGAATCATCGCCAAGATACCGTCGCCCCTTCCCGGTCTACCCTATTTTATATTCGCTTTCTGCGGGCAGTTGGCTTGGAACTTGTTCAATACCATCCTGACGCGCAGCAGCGTTTGTCTGACCGGCAACACGAACCTGATCAGCAAAGTCTTCTTCCCCCGGTTGGTGCTGCCGATGTCCACGATCGGCGCGGCCCTGGTCGATTTTGCCGTCGCCGCCGCCATGCTGGCGCCAATGATGGCCTTTTATCACGTGAAGCCGGGCATCGGACTGGTCTTGCTGCCGGTGTGGATATTGGGGCTGCTGACGCTGTCGCTGGGCCTGGGCCTGTTCGCCGCGGCGTTGACGGTCAGCTATCGCGACGTGCAATACATTCTACCGGTGGCGCTGAATCTGCTGATGTGGGCCAGCCCTATCGCCTTCCCCGCGTCATACGCGATCAATTTACTGCCGCACAAGCTGCGATTCATGTTTTATCTGAATCCGCTGACCGGGTTGCTCGAGGCGTTCCGTTGGTCGCTGCTGAACACCCCAGCGCCCGGTGCCCGCAGCGTTGTATATGGAATGGCCATTGCTGGCGTTGTTCTATTGCTGGGCGCCAAGGGGTTCAAGCAGATGGAAAGGAAGTTCGCTGATGTCATCTAGCGGCGTGGCCATCCGCGTGAGCGGGCTGGGCAAATCCTATTCGATCGTCAAAGAGCGGCACCGCCAGGGGCTATTGGCCGAAGAGCTGGTCAATCGACTGCGCAATCCCTTCCGCCGAACTGTGCGCAACATCTTCTGGGCGCTGCAGGATGTGTCATTCGACGTGAACAAGGGCGACGTCATCGGCATCATCGGCCGCAACGGGGCGGGCAAAAGCACGCTGCTCAAAATCCTCTCGCGCATCACCGAGCCAACCACCGGTGAAATCGAGCTGCATGGCCGCGTCGGCAGCCTCCTGGAAGTGGGCACCGGCTTTCACCCCGAGCTCACTGGCCGCGAAAACATCTTCCTCAACGGCGCCATCCTGGGCATGTCCAAAGCCGAGATACGCCGCCAGTTCGATGCCATCGTCGATTTTGCGGGCACCGAACGATTCCTGGAAACCCCCGTCAAGCGATACAGCTCCGGGATGTATGTCCGCCTGGCGTTCGCGGTGGCGGCGCACCTGCGCGGCGAAATTTTAATCGTGGACGAGGTGCTGGCCGTCGGCGATACCGAGTTCCAACGAAAATGCCTCGGGAAGATGCGGGACGTATCCAGCGGCGGCCGCACCGTCCTTTTCGTCAGTCACAACATGCAGGCCATCCGAACACTTTGTCAAAAGGGACTGTATCTGCAGCAAGGTCGGGTGGCGGCGTTCGGAGACATCGAAGAAT
>Ga0182024_10015803_pt1 | contig 14395 bp, 12 predicted proteins | sample P32metaG_FD_120480 | JGI IMG/M metagenome (GOLD analysis project Ga0182024, IMG submission 120480) | Permafrost microbial communities from Stordalen Mire, Sweden - P3-2 metaG (Illumina Assembly) | ecosystem: Environmental > Terrestrial > Soil > Wetlands > Permafrost | place: Sweden: Stordalen... | reverse complement strand
TCCAGGTCTATCGAGATCCCGCAGCGTCGGTCGTGGTCCTTGAGTATGAGGTGCACGGCGAATCTGTGCAGACCGGGCGTCCGTACGACAACCGGTTCGCCTCTATCATCACGATCAGGGACGACAAAGTGACGCGGTGGCGGGACTATCTAGACCCGGTGGCAGTGTTCGATGCCACAGGTTGGCCTGGAGGTCTTGATTAGGCAGCGAGTGTCGTACCGCAGCAATTGGTAAGAGGATCCGCATGAGTGCCCCACCGTCCCGGCGATCGGGGGCACCTTCTCAGAGAGCGGCGCCTGAATGGAACAATGGCTCCGTGCGCCGTTCTCGGTCTTGGATCGTGGTAGCGGTCTTGGTGATCGCCTCCGGAATTGGTATCGAAGTCGGACTTCAATCCGATAGCTCGGCCGCTTCAGCGAGAGGAAGGGTTGCTCTACCGAATTGTGCTCCCGGTCAATTGTCCATCTCTCTGGGCCAGAACATTGCAGGCGCTGGACACCGAGCCTTCGTGCTTTTCTTCGTGAACATCAGTTCCTCGGTTTGTCGATTGGAGGGTTATCCGATAGTGGTAGGACTCAATTCGCGAGGACGCAGGGTGGGAATCACCAGACACACGCCAGCCAATGGTGTGTTGACCGCCCCGGTGCACAGTGTCCGTCTCCGACCCGATCAAACGGGTTCGTCGCTCCTTCAGACCATCGGCGTCCAGCTCAATGGGCGAACCTGTGTCACGTATGAATCGTTGCTTGTCCGGGCGCCCAACACGAGACGGTTTTTCCGAGTCCCCTTGAAGTGGACCCCTGGTCAAGGTCCTGCAACAAATGGGCTAGGTGTGTGCGGAACAGTATTTGTCGATCCGGTGGTTGCCGGTGTCAAGAGGCTCTTCTAGAGATTTTCAGGTGACCCCGATGTGGTGTCCGTTCCGGGCGCAGCAACTACCTGCGAGCCCGCTACCTCATGGTGGCTGACTCTGCATCAGCCCCGCTCTGCCCGCCTACGTGCCACACGACCCTTTAAGTTGTCGAGCCACTCTTCTAGTTCCTCGTCAGTCATGAGGTTAAGAATCGAGGCAAGCTGCTTGCGGTCCTAGTTAGTCAGTTTGGGATTGGGATTGGGTGTCATGCTGCTGCAAAGCGTAGGACCGGTGGCCCGAAGGTCAAATGGTGGGGCTGACTAGGTAACAACCGCCGGTCACCCGCATAGCCTGGTCCGGTGAAGCTCCGAGAACGGCTGATTCCTTACCTGCTGCTCGGAGTCCTGACACTTGCCGTTGGGTTAGGGCTCGGGCTTGGCTTGTTCGAAGCACCCGTCGGCGTCGGACACGGCTTGAGCGATCGGCTGGAACTGACCAGCACGCACGTCGTCGCAGGTCGACAGATCAAGGGCTGGCTGGTGATCGAGAACGGCGGGAGTTCGTTCGGCTTGAATCGACGAAACCAGTGCAAACCGGGGTTTGCGGTCGCCCTGGCGAATAAGCACTACCAGCAGGAGATCGCCTTCGACGCCGACTGCGAGTCGGGCAGGTTCACGGTTGCACAAGGCATCACCCGGTTGCCGATCACCATCCTGACCACGTATGAAACGTGTCGTCCCATAGGTACTGGGCCGATCACACCCGAGATGCCCTACCGCCTGGCTGACGGCCAGTTTCCACCGATCCCGTCCGGGAGGTACTTCGCCCACGTGGTGTGGACTGACCCGGTACAACTGCCGAAGGTGAAGGCCGTAGCGGTGATGGTCCTGCCGGGCGGCTGACTATGAAACAGCCGCGTGTGCGCAACGAGCGCCGACAGATCGGGCTGGTTCTCGGGTCGTCCCCGCTCAGTCAGGAACAATCAAATCAAGCATTTTGACCTCCTGTTTGGCCTCTTGGCAGCCACTGGGCCAGCCGATGGGACGTTCCTGAGACGGTCGTCCGGCAACATCGAACCAGCAGCATCCATAGAGCGTGATCGTCCCGACGATCACCGCCAACCGAGGCGAAGCCTGCCCACGGTGGTGCAACGAGATGCGGACAGGGAGGTTCCCTGTCACACACGAAAGGCAGGTGCGAAGTGTCGGAATACGAGACAGAGCGCAACCGATCAGCGAGGGCCGAGCGAAACGACCTTGACCGGCCCGAGACAGCGATCGGCTCACTCCGTGCCTTTCTTGATGAGTATGGGCCGACTAGTGACTGGTTCGTCTTCTTGCTCTCAAGAGCCTGGCCCTATCTCCAAGGTCCAACGGGTAGCGCGATGGGCTCTTGGCCGCAGCATCAGATCGAGGACCTGAAATGGCATGCGCCGATTCTTCGATTTCAGATCGGGCACAGTGCCATGGCCCTCGACGGGTCAACAAAAGAAGAGGTTCAGCACTGGGAAGTGGACCTCGATCTACGTACCGCTTCGATCGTCGGAAGTGGACGAGGGCAGGTGCACCGGCCAGCACCGAAGTTCGACGTTCAGCGTTTGGCCAGCGAGTTGGCCGAGATTGTGCAGGCCGAAGCGGATGATGATCGCCTTGTCTGGATCAATCGCGACGTCGTGCTGATACTCGTAGAGAAGATTGAGCCTCTGCCATCGGGGTCAATTCACACGATCTCCACTTGTCGCGAGCACTTCTCCCATGCAATCGAAAGTGCGATGAGTGCGGTCGGATGGCAGCGAGTGCTGCAGATGACATACGTCCATCCACGGTCTACCCATGTCGGAATCAGCTATAAGGACTTGGTTGAAGCTGCAAGGCGCGAGGCGGCATCCGCTACCCACGAGTGAGGTAGGCCAGCCGACGGGTCGCCTCAGATCTTTCGACCGTTCGGCGAGCATTAGCGACAGAGATCGGCGGCGTTCGCCCCGGCATGCGGCAGCGAGTGCGGCACCCCCGTCCAACCGGCCACTTTGTCCTAAAAAGTGGTCCACTGAATGGGGTCTACCGCATTTCGTGGGCGCTGCGGGACTTGAACCCACGACCTCATCGGTGTGAACGATGCGCTCTAACCAACTGAGCTAAGCGCCCAACATCGGCCGATTCGAGACCGCCGTCGTGCGAGAACGACGATAGCTCGGATGCGGACGCCAGCCGGAGCGATCCGTACACGTCTTAACATCGAACCTTTCGGGACCGATTCCAACAGCGGTGAACCAGCCCTGTGTCAGTCTTGACTAGCAGCCCCCTTCTCCGTCCCGCTCTTATCTCGACCGTCGCGGTGACTGCCCGCGCCGTCCCTGAAGCAGCCACGACTGGTAATCCCGTGGGTCTTGTTTGCCGTCCTCAATGAACTTGTCCAGATCGGCCTTTCTGAACATGACCCGCCCACCCAGCTTGTAAAAGACGATGCGCCGCTCAGCTACCAATTTCCGAATGAACCTGACCGAGACCCCCACGTACGTCGCGGCGCCGTTGACATCCACAACTTTTCCGTTGTCCGCTGGAACGGTTACCACTGGCTCGCGAACCGGAAGGTTGGACATTTGTTCCCGGAGCAGCCGAAGCTCATCGGTCACCAACAGCAATGTGTCGATGAGTTCTCTTTCGGCAGGAGTGTGCTCTGGAACTCTCGGGTCGGGAACAGGTACTCCCATGGCCTCTTCCAGGTTTGGCCACAGCGACCGATCAGGTAGATCGAGTCCATTTTCCCAGATCCGAATCGTGGCGAGACTCACCCCGAGGTAATCGGCAACGTCGTGTTGAGTCAGACGTTGGTTCTTTCGAACCTGAGCCATGGCCGCACCCCAGTCGCCACCGGGCCAAGTTCGCGTCGTACTCCATTTCCTAGGGTTGTAGCGCGGTGTCATGGTTTCGATCGTCGCGCGATAGTCGGGGCAGCACGAAACGCCGAGCGCTCAAACCATCGCCGTCATATCCCGGCCCGGTGCGGCCAACCATCGCCTTTCGGACGTGTTTCCCGATTTCGCACCTATGACCTCCCCATAGGCTGGCGGTCTCGGTCGTCGTGACCGTGATCCTGCATTTGTCGTCGTGCACTGAGTCGGAAGTGAAGGACTCCCCGGTCTGCCTTGAGAGACCTCTGATCCAATCGACCCGCACAGTGTGGGCACAAAAATGTACGGGCTGCAGGCAAACGGGTTGCCAACGCATACCTCTGAGCTGCGACGATGTCAGCGACGAGAGAGTCCAGCGCCTCCGATCCGACGATCTACTGGCGGACGTCCTGATACTTTTGCCAGTTCGCCATGACGTCGGCTGCGGCTTCCTCCGGAGTCTTGCCCTTCGTCGAAGTCAGCGTGACCAGACGTCTCGGCCCTGGCGCGGCGCTGGCTTGCTCATCGGGGACCGACTCTTCAGAATCGTCGGGCACCGGATCTCCTCACTGCCGCCGTCGCCCGTGCACAACGCATCGGTTGCCGCGCACACGTGCGGCTGGCAGGGCCCCGAGTGTCACGGTCGGCGGCGTTGGAGACGGCCAGCTCGGCGGGTAATCGGACGGCGGTTGGTAGGAGGAGGTCGGCGGCGGGTAACCAGGCCCGTATTGCCCTACGTACCGCCGCGCATGACGGCGCCCGATCAGATAGCCCGCGGCCAGATCGGCGAGCGGGTGCCGACGCACGATGCGCCCGAGCAGGCCGACCGTGAGGGCGGCCACTAGAACGACGAGCAGCACGAGGCCCACCAGGGCGCCCCGCACGGTCGGGCTTACCACCGCGGCCAGGACCACGAGGCCGGCGAACATGAGCACCCGTTGGGACCGGCTCCGCCGGCGCCACCAGGCGACGCCGGCACGGGTGCGGTGGGACAGATCGGGTAATGGGCCAGACGGGTCAAACACGAGCGGACCTTATGCCGCGGGTGTGACACCGGCGAGGTGCTGGACCCTCCACGGCTGTTGGATTCGGACGTCCGCCGGCCGGGCGGCCGCAATGCATCAGCCATCCCCGCCGCGATCCAGCGGTATCCCAACTCGTTGGGGTGAACCGCACGGGTTAGCAAACCGACCATAGCGTCTTCGTTGGCCAAAGACCGTCTCGGTCGAGCTGTCGATGTGACGAAAAGTTCTAACCGGCCGCTGCCCGCCGTTTGCTGGCGGGAGACTTGGGCGACCGCTTGGCGGCAGTCTTGACCGAGTGCCTGACGCCGCCTAGGAGAGGCGTCTTTCGGTGGCCCTTGACCACGGTTACTTCCAGCTTCCCACCCACTGCGCTTACGTATTGATCGAGAACATCGATCGTCACGTTGCGCGACTGCTCGATCGCAGCAACGCGTGGTTGTGAGATGCCGATCCGCTTGGCGAGCTCCCGCTGGGATAGGCCAGCCTGTTCCCTCAGAGCGGTCAGCCCTGCGGCGAGGCGCAGCTCGTCTTCGATCTCGGCGACCCGCTCCGAGGCACCAGGCCGCTGGAGGACCTTCTTCTCCCATTGCTTCGTCGTCATCATTTCCCGCCTTTCGATCGCCGACCGGTGCTCTTAACCGCCGCCTTCTTCGTTGCTTGCCGCCGATCAATCTTTTCTTGGTGCTCGGTAAAGAGATCGTCGGCGATCGGGATGTTCGTCCGGTACCATCCCGTCCAGTCGTCGCTCTTGTCGCCTCCTAACAGCAGTATGGCCTTCCGTTCCTTGTCGAAGGCGAACAAGACCCTCACCTCGGTACGGCCGGTCGATCCGGGCCGTAGTTCCTTCATGTTCTGATGGCGGCTTCCCTTGACTGTGTCGGCCAGGGGTCGTCCCAGATTCGGTCCTTCGTCGCGCAGGATTCTGATGGCGGCTAGCAACGCCTCCTGGTCCGTTGCCTCCAATCCGTCGGCCCAGACCTCACACTGGGAGTGGAAGTCCACCGACCAGCTCGGGCGAGGCACCTGATAACAATAGTATTATCAGATTATGTACACAAGACGGGCCTTCCAGGGAATTCTGGCCAAATGAGGCCCTCTAGCGATCGGCGTCCCGCACTCGTTAAATCGCCGTTGTAATCGTGTTCGGAGTCTTCGCAGGACGCTGATCGCGCATAGCCCACCCTGCCGCCGGCGATCACACCGAGATTGTCTATGCGGGACACCTTGCAGGGAAGGCAGAGGCGCGCAACATTGTGAGGTTGTATCCGAACCACGACCGGAGGCTCCTCGTCTGCAGTTGCGTTTCGCAACTGGCAGGGGAGGTAGCACGCGGGTTCAGCCCGGATTGACGAATCTGGACTGGCCGGGCGATCTCTGCGTGCAGAGCGTTCTCGGAGCGGGAAACAACATAACAGGCATTATGTTGTGCCTCACGATGTTGTGCCTCACGCATGGGAGCAGCAACGCTACGCGACGATCCAGCCCGTATAGAGCGGGAGACCATAATGCCGTTGTGCATCAACTCAGGGAGGGGGATTGCTTCAGGTCTCGTTTGTAGATGCCGTCCGCAAGCTTCTTGATTCGTCGTCTACCTCAGAGCTACTGGTTGGATAGCTGAGGGATTTCGACGGCCGATTCTTTGAGCGATTGGCCGATCGACAGCATCCTGATGAGCTCACCGCCAGGGATCTACTTGCGGTGACGGCGTTATCCGTCGTGATCCCTCCGCGTGTTGCTGACTGGCTGATTTCGGATCCCGAGGCCCAGAAGCTGGTTAGTCAACTATTCTCCGCCATACCCACAGATGCCGAAATTGGGATCGACCCTCGGGGCTTCGACCGCCTGATGGGAGATCGCAGCAAGGCTGATGAGCTGTGGCACCTGCTTCGCGCCCAACCTGGTCTCGGTCCGACAAAAATCAGCAAGCTGCTGGCGGCTAAGCGACCACATCTGCTGCCCATCTATGACGATGTCATTAGCTCCTACCTGGGAACGACTTCGCAGACTCATTGGGAGGACAGCTGGCAGGCCCTGGCTGCTTCCGATATTCGTGAACGGCTTGAGGCAATTCGATCCGATGCTGCGACACAGGTGCCGAGCGTCGATGAGCTGTCCCTCCTACGCGTTCTGGATATCGTCGCCTGGCGCGCTGGGAAGCGAGCGAGCGGGCGATTGGCTACGTAGGTTCGTGTCGAAACGCCTCGTCGATCGTCAGGCTGAGGTTTGGAATATCCAAACCCAGTTCTCCGAACGCCACACCCCTGCGGTCCGAGGAATGCGCACGCCAACCGATCCCCATCCTCTGACCGGAGTAGGACGCCGGAACCAGCACAGTCAGTGACTGCAAGTGCCGGTGGCTGTATGGCGGGATCGGCTGGGCCGGGAGAATGACGCGCTGGCCAGTCTCATTGGTTTGATACTTCACGTCGCTTGGCAGCTCCCTAACGATTGGCGCAATCGCCAAATCAACATACGAAGTGGAATCACCGTATGGGCGTGGAGGGCGAAGCGATCGAGCTTCGCGGAGTATGTCACGGTAGGAGCCAATCGCATAGACGCTCACCGGCATGTCTAGTTCCACGATGACGGCCTCAAGGCCGTGCTCGTCGTCGTTCTGTCCTTCAATAGAGAGGATCGAGCGATCAGAGAAATCAAGACCGCAAACGAGAGCCAAGACCAGCCGCTCCGCTATTCCATCTAGGTAACGATCGACTTGAGCTCGGAACTCCTCCTTGCTGCGCGACTCAAGTGAAAATCCGAACACCCGCTCAATCGTGGCCGGCGATATTGGAAGCTTGCCTGTTAGACGCTGGCGTTCCGACTCGATCCATCGATCTTGCGCATCGCCGAGCCAATCGACACAGACGAAGTCACCCGCAAGCGCGCCCTCCAGTCGCAAGGACCAACCTGGTTCCGTTCCCTTGACTCGCTGATCGACCATCTCTTCCAGCTCACGGTGATCCGCTTCCTCTGTCTGCCCTGGCCGTCGTATATATACGCGTCCGTCCTTGATGACTGTCTTCCCGTCGCGCTCGAATGTGCCGAGGGCTAGGAACGGCCGATCTGCTGGGCCCGTCGGCTCGACAATGATCACCACGATCACGTGTCCCTCTACTACGACCGGTATGGCAGTGAACGGTGGTCTATTCGGGCCGATGTAGCGACGAAGCCCATCGCCCAGAGAAGCTGAATCGGGTAGCGCCATCGACTCGAGTCGCCCGGGCTCAGCTCCGAGGACGAGGTACCCACACCCCCCAACGACCAGGGCGGCGATCCGTTGCGGACGGTTCGCGACCCCGAGGATGAAGCGAGCGACCCGGGCTTGCCACTCCCGTTGGCTTAGGTCAACCCCACATTTCCATTCCAGCCAGTGCGTCTCATCCTGCGGTTCAGCGTTGCGAATCGCGAGGATGAGGTTTGCCAGCTGGTCGGGCGTTCGGAGCGGCGTCGTGGTGTCGATATCAAGGGCCATGGACCCGACCGAGCGTAATCACGGCTCGTTGGTATGCCAGTGCCGCCTCATCTGCCAGGACTGGTCCCATGTGATTCCAGCCTCGCCTAACTCGGCTAGAGAACCTGGTAACGCTCTGGCCCAGTGCTCGTTAGACACCCTGGCCGTAACCTAGGGGCCGTGACCAGGAGCTTCTCCCAGGGGCCGGGCTTGCTTTCTCAAGAGGTGGTGCTCTCACCTGGTCTTTTTGTCTCGAACGGCGGACGGTGAACTAGGTGACTCGGCTGGAAGATCTAACCAAGGGCGCACTCGTTCGAGGTGTGCTCGGCGATCGGGTGGTGCGGGTGGTTGACGTGGCGTGGCACGGTTCCAACGCCGTCACACTGACTTACACGGACGAGCCCACCGGCAAGGTCGACCAAGAACTGCTTTATCGCGACGATGAGCCTCGTTTGGGCGTGGAGCAGGCCGGTAGGGCGTGGTCAATGGACGCCGATGGGCGGATTTTCCGGCTGGCGTCGGAGGCCAAGCGGATCTCACTCGCTTACCTCTTCGACCCGTTTCTGGCCGTCCAGACCTCCAACCTGGACCCGCTGCCGCATCAGATCGATGCTGTCTACGACAAGATGCTGCCCCGACAGCCGTTGCGCTTCCTGTTGGCCGACGACCCGGGTGCCGGCAAGACGATCATGGCCGGGCTGTTCTGTAAGGAGCTAATGATCCGCGGGGATGTCGAGCGTTGCCTGGTGATCTCGCCCGGGAGTTTGGTCGAACAGTGGCAGGACGAGCTGTGGCAGAAGTTTGGTCTGAACTTCGAGATCCTCACTCGGGACATGATCGAGGCTGCTCGCAGCGGTAATCCCTTCGCTGAGCGTCCGCTACTCATCGCTCGCCTCGACCACCTATCGCGGAACGAAGACCTCCAAGCCAAGCTTCAAGCAACCGACTGGGACCTGGTCGTGGTTGATGAGGCCCACAAGATGTCTGCGCACTACATCAGCGGTGAGATCAAGGAGACCAAGCGCTACAAGCTCGGCCGACTAGCCGGCTCGGTTGCCCGACACTTCCTGCTGATGACGGCTACGCCACACGCGGGCATTGACGAGGACTTTCAGCTCTTCTTGGCCCTCCTGGATGCCGACCGTTTCGAAGGTCGCCCCCGTGACAGTACCCACGCCATCGATACCTCGGACCTCATGCGCCGCCTGGTTAAGGAGAAGCTCCTCAAGTTCGATGGCACACCGCTATTCCCAGAGCGGCGCGCATACAGCCCGACCTACCCGCTCTCTGACAACGAGGCACTCCTCTACAAGCGGGTGACCGAGTACGTGAAGGAAGAGATGAACCGGGCCGAGCGGCTCAAGGCCGAAGGTGAGGGGCGCCGCGGCGCGGTTGTCGGCTTTGCCCTCACCACTCTTCAACGCCGTCTAGCCTCGTCGCCAGAAGCCATCTACCAATCGTTGGTTCGCCGCCGAAAGCGCCTGGTCGATCGGGTGACTGAGGAGCGGATGCAACGCCGAGGTGGTGAGGTCGCCGCAGCTCTGGGCACCCCGTCGGTGCCCGACGAGTTCGGTGATGACGAGGATTTTGATGTCGACGATCTTCCAGACAGTGAACTGGAGAAGTTGGAAGAGCAGTTAGTTGATCAGGCCTCTGCCGCCGGCACGATAACTGAGCTGGAAGCCGAGATCACCAGCCTTACCGACCTCGTCGAGCTGGCTGGGCAGGTTCGGTCCTCAGGGGTCGACCGGAAGTGGGAAGAGCTGTCCAACCTGCTCCAGCACACCCCCGAGATGTTCGATTCCTACGGCAGCCGCCGGAAGCTGATCATCTTCAGCGAGCACCGCGACACCCTCAATTACCTGGTCGAACGACTACGCACCTTGCTGGGTCGGTCAGAAGCTGTGGTGTCGATCCACGGTGGCATGGGCCGAGAGGAACGCCGCAAGGCCCAGGAGGCCTTCACCCAGGACAAAGACGTTCTGGTCCTGGTAGCTACAGACGCCGCCGGTGAAGGCATCAACCTCCAGCGCGCCCACCTCATGGTCAACTACGACCTGCCCTGGAACCCCAACCGCATCGAGCAGCGCTTCGGCCGCGTCCACCGCATCGGTCAGACCGAGGTCTGCCACCTGTGGAACCTCGTGGCTGAGGACACCCGAGAGGGTCAAGTCTTCCAACGGCTCTTCGAGAAGCTGGAGGAGCAGCGCCAGGCGCTGGGTGATCAGGTCTTCGATGTGCTCGGCGAGTCCTTCCGGGACAAGAGCCTCCGAGACTTGCTCATTGAGGCTGTCCGCTACGGCGAGGAGCCGGCTACCAAGGCAAAGTTGCACGAGATTGTCGACGCCACTGTTGGCGACACCCTCCGCGCCGTCGTCCACGAGCGGGCTCTCGTCCATGACGTAATGACCATCGCAGATGTTGAACGCATCCGCGACGAGATGGAGCGGGCCGAAGCCCGCAAGCTGCAGCCGCACTTCATCCGAGCCTTTTTCCTCGAGGCCTTCGCTCTGCTTGGTGGGTCGGTTCGGGAGCGTGAGCCAGGGCGCTTCGAGATCACCCACGTTCCCGCCGAGCTGCGACGACGCGATCGACAGATCGGCCTGGGCGCTCCGCTACTGCGCCGCTACGAACGGGTCACCTTCGATAAGCACCTGATCGCCGTTGAGGGGCGCCCGCTGGCGGAGTACCTCACCCCCGGCCACCCGCTGCTGGACGGCAGCATCGATCTCATCATTGAGCGCCACGATGCCGCGCTGCGGCAGGGGACCGTGCTGGTCGACGAGTCTGATCTGGGCCAGACCCCGCGGGTCCTGGTCTACCTCCAACATTCGGTAGTTGACGGCCGCACCGTCGCCTCTGGTGCCCGCCGGGTGGTCTCCAAGCGCTTCGAGTTCGTCAATGTTGACCCGCAAGGCGTGGCCAGCGCCGCTGGGTGGGCTCCCTACCTCGACTACCGGCCCGTCGACGATGAAGAGCTAACTCTGCTGACCTCGATAATTGAGCGGGGCTGGGTCCGTGACGACCTGGAGCAAGAAGCTCTCGATCACGGAGTGGAACTAGCCCGCGCACATCTGGAAGAAGTTCGCCGTCGCACGGTCGACCGGGTTGATCGAACTACCGCAGCGGTCAAGGAGCGACTGCAGTCCGAGATTCAACACTGGGACCACCGGGCTAACCAATTGAAAGATCGGGAACTCGCCGGCAAGCTCCCGGCGAGTGGTATGAACTCCGCTCGAGCCCGTCAGCGGGCCGACGAGCTGGAGGCCCGTCTCAAGCACCGTCTTGAAGCGTTAGACGCTGAGCGTCAGCTCTCGTCTATGCCACCAGTCGTTGCTGGTGGTGCCCTGATCGTGCCGGCCGGACTGCTGGCCTCGCTACGAGGGACTCAGCACGAGGACATCTCGTTGCATGCAAGCCAACGTTCGGCAACTGAACGAGCCGCGGTCTATGCCGTCATTGCCGCTGAACGGAAGCTTGGACGCGACCCTTTGGAGATGCCGCCGAACAACAAGGGCTATGACATTGAGTCCAAGGACGCCGAAGGCACTATCTGGTTCATCGAAGTGAAGGGGCGCATCGCTGGCGCCGAGACTTTCACGATTACCCGCAGCGAGGTTGGTGTCGGGAAGAACAAACCAGACCAGCATATCTTGGCGTTGGTCGAGGTCGACGAGGTCGCCGAGCCACTGGTCCGCTACGTCCGGCGAGCCTTTGAGGAGGTTGGCGAGCTTCCCTTCAACACCATCAGCGTCAACCTTCAGTGGAAGGCCTATCTGGAGCGGGGCGAGGTACCAGCGTGACCGTGAAGAAGAAGCTCATCGAGGTCGCATTGCCCCTGGAGGCGATCAACATTGCCTGTAAAGCGGATAAGGACCGCAAAACGGGAACTATTCGAAACCTTCACAAATGGTTTGCGCCAATGCCCCCACCGGCATGGAGGGCGTTGCTTACGGCAGCAGTGTTGGATGATCCCGATAATGACGAAGAACGGTCACGATTGTTGAAACTAGTCGAGGATCTCGTTGGAATCGACTCTCGCCCCCCAGCTGAGAACATCGTCGCTGCATTTCACGAGAGTCTCTCTGCGCAAGGAGTTGCGAAGCCAATTGTCTTCGACCCCTTCTGTGGGGGTGGCTCGACGCTGGTGGAAGCCCAGCACCTTGGCCTGCAGGCTGTCGGCAGCGACCTGAATCCAGTTCCGGTCCTGATATCCAAGGTTCTCGCGCAGCATCTTCCGGTGCTAGCAGGACGGCCCGCCCTGGTGGGAGGTGGCCAGGAAAGACTCGCTCCGGCGCCAAAGTCGTTCGAGGGTTTCGTATCTGACGTCTCGCATTATGCCCGGCGAATCCAGATCGAAGCCAAGAATCGGATCGGAGAATGTTATCCGTTGGGAAGCAACGGAGACCCGGTGATTGCCTGGTGGTGGGCCCGGACCGTGCGCAGTCCTGATCCCCGTTTTCAAGGAGTTCACACACCATTGATTAATGGATGGTGGCTGAACAAGAGAGAGGGTGGCGAAGCATTCGTAAGGCCCATCGTCGATAGGGAAGCCCGCCGGATCGACTTCGAGGTAGTACGCGGAAAAGGCCCGACCACCGCTCCCTCGAAAGATCGGTGCCTGTTCTCCTCTGCACCCATTGATTTTGCGTACATACGGGAGGAAGGTTCGGCCGAACGCCTCGGAACCTGCCTGATCGCAACCATTACCAATGGAACCCGGGGCCGCAACCACTTTCCGGCATCAACAGAGGATCTCGCGGCCGCCTCCGCTGCGCAACCCGCTGATCCACCTCGTCTGGAGTTGCCGGCCAAAGCGCTTGGCTTCAGGGTCCAACAGTACGGAATCCATCAGTGGAGCCAACTCTTCACCAATCGGCAGATGCTGTCCCTTGAGACTTTTGCTGGCCTCGTCTCCGAGGTGAGTGCCTGGGTTCGCGACGATGGTGGCGACGCTGAATATGGTCTTGCGCTGGCGACATTCCTTGGTCTCTGTGTAGGCAAGCTCGCCCAAGCGTCCTCGATGCAAGTCAGGTGGAACGCCAGGAATGGTGCGACTGCCAAGGCCGAACCGGCCTTCAGTCAACCAACGATCTCACCGGTGTGGGATTTTGCCGAGACGAACCCCTTCGGTGGTTCGGTAGGCGACTGGTTGCAGGTCGTGGAGACGGCACTTCGTTCGATTGAGTTTGTTGCTGTAGGACCGTCGGCAAGGGTCGAGCAGCGGGACGCGCGGTTTGCAAACGATCTCGTGCCGTCCCAATCCGCGCTCGTCGCAACAGATCCGCCCTACTTCAGCAACTTCGGATACGCCGATCCCAGCAACTACTTCTACATCTGGCTACGGCGAGCGTTAAAGGCAGATTACCCGGATCTGTTCAGCACCCTCGGAGCACCGACGACCGGCGAACTCATCTCCGATCCCGCTCGACACAACGAGGACAAAGAAGCGGCAAAGTCGTACTTCATTGATGGCCTTCGGGAGACGCTGGACGGACTTATCAAGTCCTCGCGAACTTACGCCTTCAAGCAACAAGAGGCAGCGCAGGACGGTGTCGTGTCGACCGGCTGGGAGGCTGTCCTTGAGGCTTTGATCCGGGCTGGTCTGGCCATCGTGGGAACATGGCCGATCCACGGCACCGGAAGCGCCCGATCCCGAGGTCTTTCCAGCAATGCCCTGGCAACATACGTGCTGCTCGTATGTCGTCCGCGCGCTGATGATGCGGCGATCGCCACGTTCGGGCAATTCAGGGGAGACTTGAAGCAGCGGATCAAGCAGGCAGTAGGAACCTTCCGAGCGACGTCACTGGCTCCAGTCGACCTTGCACAGGCAGTCGTCGGTCCGGGAATGGAGGTTTACTCGAACTATTCGAGAGTCCTCCAGGCAGATGGGACGTCTACCACTGTCCGCGAGGCGTTGGCCTTGATCAGTGCGACGCTCGACGAGGTGTTGGAGGAGCAAGAGGCCGACTTCGATCCGGACACGCGCTGGGCCGTCGCGTGGTTCGATCAGTATGGGTTGGGAGAAGGGCCATTCGGCGTTGCTGACTCGCTAGCGCGCGCCAAGAACACGGCCCTCAACGGCCTCACACAGGCGGGGATCGTTTCGGCCAAGGCCGGTATCGTGAAACTTCTTGGAGCTAATGAGCTTCCGGTCGATTGGGATCCGGCAGCCG
>Ga0182024_10015802_pt1 | contig 14395 bp, 3 predicted proteins | sample P32metaG_FD_120480 | JGI IMG/M metagenome (GOLD analysis project Ga0182024, IMG submission 120480) | Permafrost microbial communities from Stordalen Mire, Sweden - P3-2 metaG (Illumina Assembly) | ecosystem: Environmental > Terrestrial > Soil > Wetlands > Permafrost | place: Sweden: Stordalen... | reverse complement strand
GCCGCGGGCGATTCGCTCGCCGCTGCATCGCTGGAATTTTTCATATCTCCGGAATTCGCAGCCGCCGCCGGGGGCGATCGATCATCCTCCGCCGCCTGCACTTCCGGATGCAATCCCGCGCCGCGCTCGATCAGCACGGTGTCGCCGGCATCGTCGGTCACACCGTCCGCCATCGAAATTATTTCCAGCAACGAGCGCGGACCGCGCACTTGGAAAACTCCCGGCTTGCGCACCGCCCCAACCACCGAGATGGGATGGCTCTCCACGGTGCTTACGAACACGCCCACGTGCGGATCCTTCATGAATTCACGGCGCAAGCGAACCTCCACCGCCAATTCCAGCTCCCGCGCGGTGAGACCCGCCGCGCGCATGGGTCCGAGCAACGGCAAGGAAATCTCGCCGCCGGACGTAACCCGCACCGAGCGATTCAGTTCCGGCGCATCGAATACAGTGATATCGAGTATGTCGTTCGATCCGATGCGATATTCCTCGGCGGAATTGATGCCGGAATCCGAACTCAAATCCTTGCGCAGGTTATCGAGCCGGCGATTGTATTCTTCGGTGGAAATTTCAGAGAGAGCAGCGGGGTGGCCGGAAGCGCCCTGGGCGCGGAGAAACTGAGCGCCCGGCGCGAGCACACCAGCCGCGAGCAGACCCAGGCCCAGGATCGTCGCTCTTTGCGGAAGCCTTCTTACCCGGCTTGTTCGGCGTGTACGTTCCATCACCAGAAAGCGACCTTCATCCCATGGCGACCGGAAGCGGGCAGTGGCACACGCATAGCTACGCGCGCACACCGCTATCGATAGCTGGAATGGAAAAACGTCCGACAATAGCAACGAGTGAGTGTAATCCCGGGCATACCCGGATTGTCAAGGCATCTTGGGTGTGTGCTGGGAGCGGAAGGATAGCGTTAGCGGGTTGATCGGGTGGAAATCTTGTTAGTGGGAACGCGGCCGCCGGGTTTGACAGCGGATGCCGGCGGCTTGGGGGAGGCTTTGCCGGTGACGCCAGCGCCGACAACTGCCGCAGCGCGTGCCGCCGCTTCGGCGAGGCAGGCCTCGAGCCTTTTCGCGAAAATCTTTACCCGTGGCTGGCGCAGCATATAGAGATGATCGCCTGGCGCGACGACGATATCGAATCCAGCGGAAAGAAGCGGTCGCCACGCGAGGCGCGGGTCGGCCGCTCGGCTAACGCCCTTTCCAAAGTAATCGTCCTCACCAATCAGCAAGCACGCACGGGATTTGAGTGGCCGCGGATGGTAGCGGCTGTCCGCACGGCGCATCGCTTCTTCGATGCGATGCACTTCGGCCACAGCCTCTTCCGTTTGCACGGCCATCGGGAAGAGTTCGTCATGAGTAGGAGCGTTGCTCGGCGTCGCGCCAAACAGACTCTCCGCCACCCAACGGGACCAACGTTTTGCAGCCCCTTTGGCGCGCCAGGTGTAATGCTGCAGGTTGTAGTTGATCGTGCTCAGAGTCGCACCGGGAAAATGGAACGGGACCGATTCGACCAATGCCACCAGGCCGAGCGAATCGCCCTGCCCTTCCAGAAGCCGCGCAGTTTCGTACGCCACCAGGCCACCCGAACAAAAACCCGCGAGATTGTACGGTCCTTCCGGTTGCAGGCTCTGAATGATCTGCGCGAAGTGACGGGCACGGACTTCGACGTCTTCAAAAACTTCGCCCGGCCCCGGAAGTTTCGATTCCAGCCCGTAGACCGGCTGTTCCGGCCCGAGCAGTAGCGACGCTTCGCGGAACGCCAGCACGCTGCCCGCGCCGCCCGGGAACCAGAACAGCGGCGGCTTGGAGCCCAGCGATTGAACGGCGATCAAGCGGTTCTTGGGGACGGCGTCGGCCTTCGAATCGATCAGCCGGGAAAGCTCGGCGATGGTCGGGGTCTGAAACAGGGTGTTCATCGAAATCGTTTTGCCGAAGGTTCGCGAAATCTGCGCGAAGAGCCTGACTGCCAGCAGCGAATGGCCGCCGCACTGGAAGAAGTTGTCGTGAATTCCGATCTTGTTGAGTTGCAGCACTTCCGCCCAAATGGTGGCCATGGCCTTTTCCGTTTGGGTACGCGGCTCCACTTGTCCCACGCTCGGCCGCGCGGATTGATAGTTGGGCGCGGGCAGTGCGCGGCGATCCATTTTGCCACTGGAGGTCAACGGCAACTCGGCGAGCGCGACAAAGGCCGCGGGGATCATATGCTCCGGCAAACTCTTGCGCAGCGATTCGCGCAATTCCTCGGCGTTGAGCGAATCCGCCCTGGTCAGCACCACGTAGGCGACTAAGCGCCTGTCTCCCGGCGTATCTTCGCGCGCCACCACCACGGTCTGCGCAATTCCCGGGAATTGGCGGATTGCAGCCTCGATCTCGCCCAGCTCGATTCGGAAACCGCGAATCTTTACCTGATAATCGAGGCGTCCCAGATATTCGATTTCGCCGTCCGGCAAATAACGCGCCAGGTCCCCGGTTTTGTACAGCCGGGCGTCCGGTTCGCTGCGAAATGAATCGGCGATGAAACGTGCGGCGGTGAGCTCGGGCCGGTTCAGATACCCGCGCGCTACGCCGATTCCTCCGATATGCAGTTCTCCCGCCACACCCAGCGGCACGGGCTGGAGTTGCGCGTCGAGAATATAAATTTGGATGTTCGCAATGGCGTGGCCAATCGGAACAAACGGCCGGGTGTCCCCGCGGCGGCACGCCCAATAGGTGACGTCGACCGCAGCTTCCGTTGGGCCATACAGGTTATGCAGTGCGGCGTCGCACAGTGCAAAGAAACGATTCTGCAAATCGGCAGACAAGGCTTCTCCGCTGCAAAACACTTGCCGTAGGCTGGAATGTTTGGGAAGCGCCGCCGTTTCCAGGAACGCGCAAAGCATCGACGGAACGAAATGGGTAGTCGTAATTTTTTCCCGGACCATCAATTGCGCCAGATACGACGGGTCGCGGTGCCCGCCGGGCTGGGCCATCACCAGCGTGGCGCCGGTCATCAGCGGCCAGAATAATTCCCACACCGAAACATCGAAGCTGTACGGAGTCTTCTGTACAACCCGATCCGCCGCGGTCAACTTATATTCCGCCTGCATCCACAACAGCCGGTTCACGATTCCTTCGTGAGTGTTCAGAACGCCCTTGGGCTTACCCGTCGATCCCGAAGTGTAAATAACGTAAGCGATGTCCGATGGCTTCACGGTCACACCGGGATTTGACGCCGGCTCGCTTTGGATTTTGCTCCATTCGGAATCCAGCAGCAGCGCCGGGACGTTTTGCGCCGGCAACCGATCGATTACCGCTTGCTGCGACAGCACGATCGGCGGCTTAGCATCGTCCAGCATCCACGCCAGGCGCTCCATTGGATACTCGGGATCGAGCGGCATGTACGCTCCGCCCGCTTTCAGGACGGCGAGCAACGCCACTTCCATTTCCAGCGAACGCTCCATGCAAACGCCAACCGCGACGCCGGGCGCCACATCGTGTTTGCGCAGATAGTGCGCCAGTTGGTTGGCTCGTTCGTTGAGCTGTCGATAGGTGAGCGACTGCCCCTCAAAAACGAGCGCGGTCTGATCGGGTGTGCGTTGCACTTGCGTTTCAATAATTTCGTGCAAGCAGCAGGATTTTTCCGCGTAGTCCACTGCGGTGCGATTGAAATCCGTCACGACCTGGCGCCGCTCCGCATCGCCCAGCATCGGCAGCCGCGCGATCGATTGATCTGGATCCGCGACGATCGATTCCAGCAGGATGCGATAGTGCTCCATCAAGCGCTGGACGGTGGCCTTCTCGAACAAATCGGTGTTGTACTCGAACGCTACCAGCAAACCTTCCTGGCGCTTTTCGACGTACGCGCTCAAATCGAATTTCGCGGTGTAGTTTTCGATTCCCTCCCACCGCCATTTCAGTCCTGGCGTTTGTGTCGAGCCCGCCGCGAGTTCCTGGAAGAGGAACATGATTTGGAAGAGCGGATTGCGGCTGGGATCAGGCGGTAGTCGCAACTGCTCCACCAGCTTCTCAAACGGCAGATCCTGGTTGTCGTAGGCTTCGGTCGCGGTCTTGCGGACGCGCTGCAGCAACTGCCGGAAAGTGGGATTGCCGGAAAGGTCGCTGCGCATCACCACTGGGTTCACGAAGAAGCCAATCAAATCGTCGATGCTTTCGCGATTTCTGCCCGCGGTGGAGGCACCGGCCACCACATCTTCCTGATTGGTATGCCGGTACAGCAAGACGTCGAACGCCGCGAGCAAGGCCATGAAAAGCGAGACACCTTCGCGCCGTTGCAGCGACTCGAACGCATCCAGTAGCCGCGCCGGAAACAGCTCGGTGAGGAATTCCCCGGCAAATGAAATCTCGCCACCCCGTGGGTGGTCGGTGGGCAGCTCGAAACTATTCGCGGCGCCTTTCAGTTGATTCTTCCAATAAGCAAGCTGCGAATCGAGCGCCGCGCCTTGCAGCCAATCACGTTGGCGCACTGCGTAATCCGGATACTGCACCGCCAGCGCGGGAAGCGAGGGCCCAGTGCCGCGGCAGGCTGCGTCGTATAGCGCAGTGAGATCGCGCATCAAAACCGCGATGGACGAATAATCGAAAACGATGTGGTGGACGTTGAACACCAGCAGGTAATCGTTCTCGGAGACGCGCAACAAGCGCGCGCTGAACAGCGGCCCACGGCTCAGATCGAATGGCCGCCGCGCTTCTTCCAGCGCGATTCGGCGGCGTTCGGTATCCGATGCGTGACCGTGGAGTTGGCGCAGATCGTCGACGCCCATCGCCACCGGCGAGGCCGCAAGAACGATCTGCGACGGCTTTCCGTTCACCACTCGAAATATCGTTCGCAGCGATTCGTGACGGCGGGCCAGCGAATCCAGCGCCGACTGCAGAGCCTCGGCGTTGAGCGATCCTTGCAGACGAATCGCCAGCGGAATGTTGTAGGCCGCGGAACCCGGCTGGAGTTGGTCAAGAACCCAAAGCTGTTGTTGCGAAGACGACATTGGAAAGACCAATGCACCAGCCGGAACGTCCGGCAGCGGGGACGAAACCGCGTGATCCTCGCGCGGGACTGGAACGATCTCTGGGCGTTGCCAACGCGCCACGTCGTGCCTGGCCAGGGCCACCGCCTGAGCCATGAGTTGCACCGTGGGATTTTCAAAAATAACGCTCGGCGGCAGGTCGACGTTCCACGCCGCCTGCACGCGCGCGGTGATGCGCACCGCCAGTAGCGAGTGCCCACCCAGGTCAAAGAAAGTGTCGGTAATTCCCACGCGCTCGATGCCCAGTACCTGCGACCATATTTCGGCCAGCGCCTGCTCGTCGGGATTCCTCGGCGCGACGTAATTCGATTCCGCCGCGGCATCCGCGTCGCCGGGCGCCGGCAGCGCCTGCCGATTAATTTTTCCGTTGGAAGTGAGCGGTAGCGCCGCCAGCGGCACGAACGACGTCGGGATCATGTACTCCGGCAATTTTTGGCGGAGCGCCTCACGCAAATCCGCGGGATCGAAGCTCGCGTCCTCCGCCAGCACCAGGTAAGCCACCAGGCGCTTGTCGCCGGCTGAATTGTCGCGAGCGGTAACCACCGTCTGGCGAATACCCGGCCACGCGGCGATGGCGCTTTCGATCTCGCCCAATTCGATTCGGAATCCTCGAATTTTTACCTGATGATCGAGGCGTCCCAGGCATTCGATTTCGCCGCTGGGAAGGAATCGCGCCAAGTCTCCGGTACGGTACAAGCGCTCGCCCAGCAGGTAGGGGTGCGCGACGAATTTTTCAGCGGTCAGCTCCGGGCGGTTCAGGTAGCCGCGCGCCAATCCGTCGCCGCCGATGCACAATTCCCCAATCGCGCCCACCGGCAAAAGTTGTAGCGCACGATCGGCCACGTAGACCTGGGTATTCGCGATCGGCCGCCCGATCAGAATCGGCGCGCCGGCGGTGACGCGATGGCAGGTCGACCATATCGTCGTCTCCGTCGGTCCGTACATATTCCACACCGAGCCCGCACGCCCGCAAAGGCTTTCCGCCAAATCCCGCGGCAGCGCTTCACCGCCGACCAAAACTTTCAAGCTCGCTCGCGGCTGCCAGCCGGATTCGATCAGCAACCGCCACGTGACCGGCGCCGCCTGCATCACCGTTACCTGGTGCTGGTCCAGCAGCCGCGCCATCTCGCGCGCATTCAGCGCCGCGTGGCGGCTGATCAGGACGATCTTCGCGCCCACGCTCAGAGGCACATAGATTTCCAGGCCGGCGATATCAAAAGAAATGGTGGTGACCGCGAGCAACGTATCGCTGGCGGAAATTCCCGGCGTGGCTTGCATCGAGAGCACCAGGTTCACCACATTACGGTGGGTGATCTGCACGCCTTTCGGCCGGCCTGTCGAACCCGAGGTGTAGAGCACATACGCCAGATTTTCCGGCTGCGCGGAGACGGCACTCACCGCGTTCCCGGCGCCGCCCGCGACCGCGATCTGCTGCCAATCGCCATCCAGGCAAACCAGCTTTGCACGCGAATGCGACCATGCCTCGCGCAGCGATTCCTGGGTGAGCAGCAGCGACAGCCCGGAATCTTCGGCGATGAACGCCAGGCGATCGGCCGGATAACCAGGATCGAGCGGAACATACGCACCGCCCGCCTTGAGCACCCCGAGCAGCGCCACCACCACGTTCAGCGAACGCTCCAGGCCCACGCCCACCAGCACGTCCGGACCCACGCCGTTGCCCCGCAGATATTGGGCAAGCTGATTGGCGCGCTGGTTCAACTCGCGATAGGTCAGCGATTCGTTCTCGAAAACTACCGCCGTGGCGGACGGCGTGCGCTCGACCTGCTCTTCGAATAGTGCGTGCAGCAACCGGTCTTTCTGCGGGAAATCGATGCGCGTGTCGTTGAATTCAAAGAGCAACTGCCGCCGCTCAGCGTCGGTGAGAATTTCCAGCTCGGCGATGCGATCGTCCGGCCGGGCGACCACCTGGCTCAGCAGGGTCTGCCAGTGATCCACCATTCGCTGCAAAGTGCTCTCTTCGAAAATGTCCGGATTGTAGGTAAGCAGCCCGGCCATATCGCCGCCCTGGTCGGCCAGCATGAACAAAAGGTCCAGCTTCGATCCCCCGTTCAGAATTTCTTCCACGCGGATATCCCAGCCCGCGGCCAGCGGCGGCATTTCTGGACGAATCGAAAAAATCGTCTGGAATAGCGGGTTGCGGCTGGAGTCTGGACGCGGGCGAACCGCCTGCACGATTTCCGCGAAAGTAATCTCGTCGTGCGCCAGAGCCTCGAGCAGCACCGTGCGCACTCGCAACAGCAACTGCCGGAAAGTGAGATCGCCGGAAAGATCAAACCGCAGCGGAAGCATGTTCAGGAAGCAGCCCGCCAGCCGTTCGATTTCCGGGCGTTTGCGCGTGCCGGAGAGGCTTCCCACGATGATGTCGTCCTGCCCGGTGTAGCGATTCAGCAGCGCCGCGTAGGCCGTGAACAGCATGACGTACAGCGACACACCTTCGCGGGTACTCAACTCTTTGATGGAGTCGACCAATTCCTTAGGGACCGAGAAGCGATAGGGCGCACCACGATAAGTCTGAACCGGCGGCCGCGGCTTGTCGTTCGGCCATGCCAGCACCGGCAGATCGCCGGCCAGTTGCTGTTTCCAGAATTCGGCATGACGCGCAGAAATATCGCGCTGGGCTTTTTCTCGTTGCCAGATCGCAAAATCCGAATACTGAATGGGCAACGCGGGAAGCCGCGAAGCTTGTTCTTGATCTTGCCGCGGGTCCGATAATGTATCCGGCGCCGCCTCTTGCGAAAAAGCGTCATACAGCGTGATCAGTTCCGGCAGAAAAACGTTGTAGGCGGTCACCCCGTCGGAAATCATGTGATGCGTGGCCATGAATAGCCGATACTCTTCGTCCTCGATGCGCACCAGCAACGCGCGCAGCAGCGGCCACTTTTTCAAATCAAACAGCCGGCGCGAATCCGCTTCACCCCGCCGCGAAGCTTCCGCGTCGCGCTCTCGTTCCGGCAGATGCCTCAGGTCCACTACCGGGATCGGAAATTCCGTGGGCGCGGGATGCACCACCTGCACTGGCTCGCCATTTATCTTGTCGAAAGTGGTCCGCCAAATTTCGTGGCGGCCCACAATCTGCACGAAGCAGCGCTCCAGGAGCCGCGGGTCGAGCGGACCATGGCGCACGATGGTCATCGTTTCGTTGAAGACGGGAAGGCCCTGGACGATCTGCGCGTGGGTCCAGAATTGTTCCTGAAAAAGGGAAAGAGGGGCAGGGGAATCCGAAGTGCGGCGCGGAATTTGCTGCTCAGCCGCCGTCGCACGGTTGCCGCCACCGCGGAGGAGCTTTTCTAGTAGCTTACGCTTCGCATCCGAGAGTTCCACCGGGGGCTGCATCCGTTCAGGCCTCGAGAACCCGGGCTAGCGTGAGCACCAACCGTTATCGAAACAAGCTTGCACGTCCCATTTTAGCCTCAATATCTGGTTCCCCGATTCTGCCATTCCATGCCGTCGCCAGAGTGATACTCGTGACCACTCAGGCATTTCACCACGATTGCCTGTGGAAAAGCGCACCGATACCCGTAATAAATCATCCTCGCGATCCATAACCCGGTGCGATGAAGAACAGTAGACGCTACCCATTTGATTGTGACAATAGAGCCAAAGTTTGCTCGGCCTCTGCGTCGCTCATCGCTTCCACCTTGGCCATGAGCAACTGCTCGATCTGCGCGGCCAGTTCCGCAATCGTGGGAGCCTCGAAAAATGCCTGCAAGGTGAGCTCCACGCCAAACGCGTCGCGCACCCGGCCGATTAACCGCGTACCCAGCAGTGAATATCCGCCGAGCATGAAGAAATTGTCGTCGACCCCGATTTCATCCAACCCCAGCAGCTTGCCCACCATCGAAGTCAGCCGCTGTTCCACCGGGCTCTTCGGACGTTCCACGGACTCGCGCCGCAGGCGATTGACACTGGTGGGCGCGGGCAAATCCGCGCGATTCCATTTCCCGTTAGCCGTTAGCGGCAACGCATCCAGGCGCACGAAAATCGCCGGCACCATGTATTCCGGCAATTTTGCGCGGAGATAGGTCCGCAAGCTGGCGACTTCCACGTTCATTCCGGGCTTGGCCACGACGTAACCCACCAGGCGCTTCTCGCCGGGAATATCCTCGCGCACCGCGACCGCCGCACCGTCCACGCTTTCGTGAGACTGCAATTGGATTTCGATCTCGCCTAACTCGATGCGGTGTCCCTGCACTTTAACCTGAAAATCCTCGCGGCCCAGGAATTCAATATTTCCGTCCGGCAGGTAGCGCCCCAGATCGCCGGTGCGATACAGGCGTTCGCCGGTGGCCGGATGCGCGACGAAGCTGGCGTTGGTCTTCTCTTCATCGCGCCAGTAGCCCTTGGCCAACCCGACGCCGCCGATATAAAGATTCCCCGGCACCCAAACTGGTGTCGGCGCTCCGGCCAGGCTCAAAATCTGAAAGCTCTGATTCACCATCGGCGTGCCGTACGGAACGCTCTTCCAATTCGGATCGATCGTTTCGATCGGATACAAAATCGACCAGATCGACGCCTCCGTGGCTCCGCCCAGACTTATAATTCTCGTCTTGGGTAGCACCTCGCGGATGCGACCCGGCAAATTCGTGGGAATCCAATCGCCGCTCATCATCACCAGGCGCAGCGAAGCGGACAATCCCCCGGCGCGCACGCCCTCTTCCGCCAACAAATCCATCAGCGCCGGAACCGTGTTCCACAGCGTCACCTGCTCCGACCTAATGCGCTCAACCCAGTGCGCCGGATCCATGGCGCGGTTCGCGGCGGGCATCACAATTGTTCCGCCGGCTGCCAACACTCCAAAAATGTCGTATACCGAAAGATCGAAGTTCAATCGCGAGAGCGCCAGCACGCGGTCGCCCGGACCCACTCCGAAGCGCCGGTTGATATCGAGCACCGTGTTTACCGCGCCGCGATGATCGATCATCACGCCCTTGGGCACTCCGGTGGATCCCGAGGTGTAAATCACGTACGCCAGGTCGTCGCGACCTTGCCGGCGTCGCGCGATAGGTTCCGCGGCAGCGGACAACGCCAAGCGGGCCACTTCCAGCTGGGCCACTTCCGCCGGCAGACCGCCCCGGCGCAGATTCGATTGCGTGAGAACGACCTTGACCTGGCCATTCTCGATCAAGTAGCGCTGCCGCTCGCCCGGCAAATCCGAATCCACCGGCAAGTACGCCGCGCCCGCTGAAAGAATGCCCAGCACCGCGGCAACCTGCTCCCAGCCCTTCTCCATCAGCACCGCAACCAGTTGTCCCGGCTGCACTCCGCGCCCGAGCAACTCGTTTTCCACCGCGCAGGCGTACTCGTAAAGTTCGCGATAAGTCAGCTGCCGGGAAGGAGTGCTGACCGCTATCTGATTCGGGCGCTGCCGAACCTGGTCGAGGAATAAAGTGTGTAGCAATTCATCCGATTCAGGAGCTGCGGTTGCATTGATCCGCTTGCGCATTTGCAGTTGCGCCGCCGGAATCCGTTCTTCGGCTGCGCGCGCCAGGCTGGCGCTCCATGCCGCATCACCTGAAGCCAAATCCATCAGCAGCGTTTCGTAGGCGTGCAGCATGTCGTCCAGCATGCCCGGCGGAAAAACCTCATCCAGCGCGTCCCAGTTCAGCACCAGGTCGCCCTTGTCCTCGTGGACGATGCAATCCAGATAAACTTGCGGGGTCTGGGTCACTGCATAGATCGTTGGTCCCAGCTTTTCCGACCAGGCCACGCCGTCCCCGCCATCCAGATTCAGCAAACTCGTAAAGACGACCGGCATCAACGCCCGCGGTCCGCCACCATGGCTGCGCACCATTTCCCGCATCACCCGGATGCCGCTGAATTCGCGGTGGTTTAAATCCTGCCAGAGCTGCTGCTGGTGGCGCCGCGCCCGCGCTCCAAATGTATCGGCCGGAGTGTTGTCGATCTCCAGCAGCGAAACGGAAGTGAAGTCGCCGATGATGTCGTTGATCTGCGGATGCAACGGCAAGCGATTAAAAAGCGTGAGGTTGATGGTGAAGCGCGGGCTCTTGCTCCAGATGGCCAGCACTTCCGCAAATCCCGCGGCTAGAATTCCGGCGGGCGTAACACTCATCCGCGACGATTTTTCCTTGAGCGCCTGCCATTGGGCGGCCGGAATTCGCGCCGCGTGACGGTGCACTGACGACCTCGTCACCGCCGCGGGATTTTTGGCCAGCGGCAATTCCGGCGAGGGCGGCAGAGTGTCGGTGCGGGCCAGCCAATATTCCTTGGCATCGCGAAACAGCGAAGTGGATTCTATGGTATTCGCGGCATTCAAATAATCCCGGAAGGTAAGTTCGAGCGGGGCGAGGACCGCCGTGGGATCGCGATAAAGACGCGCCAGTTCCCCGATAAAAATATAGAAGCTACGATTATCGGCAATCAATAAGTCGATCGCCATGTGCAGCCGGCTGCGATGCTCGTCGATCAGCGAAACTCGAAAATCAAAGAGCGGCCAGCGATCCGCGGACCGCGTGGAATGGGCCATCAGCCGCCGCACGCTCCGCAATTCCTTGGCGGCTGCTGCCGGATCGAGGGCCCGCAAATCAAAAACCTGCACTCGATACGCGGGCACTTGCGCCAGCACTTGCTGCTGCCCGTCGGCATGCACCTGGCAGCGCAACATATCGTGCCGCTGCACCAATTGCTGCACCGCGGCCTCAAACTTCACCTGGTGCCAATCGGTGACTTCCACTTCCGCGTAGCTTTGACACGAAATATTTCCCAACTCCATGCCCGCCGCGCTGCCCACCAGATAGGCATGCTGAATATCGTTCAGTGGGAACGGTTCGTACCGTCGGCTCGGATCGGGATGGACTGAGGGTAAGGTCATGGAGGTCTGTGCGACGTCCGGCCGCTTGGCCCGAGATAGTCGCAACGCCAATTGGGAGCGTTCTTGCGGCGATAGCCCGTCAAGTCTTTCGCTCAGCCCCATTTTACCTCCCTCCGGACCCCGACCCTGCCGCTTTGCTGCCGCCGATTTCCGGCGACGCAACCTGTAATGCGCCGCCCCGCTCCATTTCCATGACCATCTGCTGCAAAATCTCCGGCTGCGCCTGCGCGATCAAGCGATCCTCCACTTCCCTGGCCTGTTCGCCGATGGAGGGATACTGCACGAACGCTTGCATCGGAAATTCGATCTGAAACGTCTGCCGCACGCGGAAGGCAATCTGTAGCGCGGTGAGCGAATGGCCGCCTAGTTCGAAAAAATTCTGCGAGCGGCCGATCCGGCGCCGCCCGAACGCCTCCGCCCATGCTTCGGCGATGATCTGCTCCAGCTCGCCGTGCGGATCGTCATCCGAACCGCCGGCAATCTCCGGAATCGACGCTTCTGGCAGAGCCTTGCGGTCGATTTTGCCGTTGGCGGTGAGCGGCAATTCCGTGAGGAACACAAAATGGGAAGGCAACATGTAGTCGGGAAGCTGCGTCGCCAGCGCCGAGTGCAGCATGCCCGCGGTCGCCAGTTGCCCCGGCCCGGCGGCAATGTACGCAATCAGGCGCTGGTCGCCCGGCTGAACTTCGCGAGCCACCACCACCGCCTGCTGTACGCCTGCTTGTTGCTCCAGGCGCGACTCAATCTCCGCCAGCTCAATTCGGAATCCGCGAACCTTTACCTGAAAGTCGGCGCGCCCGAGAAATTCCAGATTGCCGTCGGGCAGCAATCGCGCTACGTCCCCAGTCTGGTAAAGGCGCGCTGCTACTGCCGGCTCCGCGCCGCCGAAGGGATCGGGGATGAATCGCTCCGCGGTAAGTTCCGGACGATTCCAGTAGCCGCGCACCACTCCATCGCCGCCAATGAATAATTCTCCGGCCTCGCCGGCCTCGGCGGGATTCAGTTCGGAATCGAGCACGTAAACCTGCGTATTGGCCATCGGCCGCCCGATGGGAATACTGACTGGCGCGCTGGCCTGGGTGCCGCTCCCCTGCTGCCGATCAATCCGGTAGGTCGTCGACCAGATCGTCGTTTCCGTCGGCCCGTACATATTGTGCATCTCGCCGCGAACCACCGGCCTGAGCATCTCCACCAGCGATGCCGATAGCGCTTCGCCACCGAGCAACAAGGTTTTCAGGCTAGCCAGTGCAGGATGCGAAGCGGGATCGGCAACCAGCGCACGAATCAGCGAAGGGACGGACTGCAGATGGGTAACGCCATAAAGAAGAATTTCGCTCGGTATCGTCTCGGGTCCATCGTCACCGTGAATCACTACCTGGAAACCGCGAGCCAGCGTCCAGAGCAGCTCCAGAACGGAAATGTCGAACGACATGCTGGTAGTGGCCAGCCACACTCCTCGTTCCGGTTGCTTCCCGAGCCCGTCCGAGGATTCGCCTCCGCCCCTGGGGCCCTCGCCGCTACAGAGCACGCGATCGATTCCCGCAAAAAAATTCAGCACGTTGCGGTGCTCGATCATTACGCCCTTGGGCTGGCCCGTTGAACCCGAAGTGTAAATAACATAGGCAAGATTCTCAGCCGTGGCGGTGGATTCCAGCGGAGCGCAATCTTCAGAGGTAATCGCCGCTGCTTCGGAGTCCAGGGAAATCACTGGGATCGTCAACCGGGGCAGACGTGGCGCCACAACATCCGAGATGAGCAGTAGATGGAGCCGCGCATCCTGCGCCACCGTTTCGATCCGCGAAAGCTGATGCGCGGGGTCCAGCGGGACGTACGCGCCCCCGGCTTTCAGAATTCCGACGATCGCCACCAGCATATTCGCGGTTCGAGGAATCGAAACTCCAACCAGAGTCTCCGGGCCGACGCCAAGCTTTTGCAAGTATCGTGCGAGTTGATTGGTGCGGGAGTCGAGTTGCTGATACGTCAGTCGATGGTTGTGGGAAACGACGGCGACGTCGTTCGGGGAGAGCGCAGCCTGATCCGCGATCAGGTTTGCAATCGTCTTCGTGCGCGAGTATTTCGCGCTGACACCGCAGGCTGAGAGCATTTATATGGGATCACGCCGACATCGCTGGTTAGGCAATTCTCGTGCCACGAAAAAATTCCCCGGGATGAAGATCGCTGGCGTAACTCTCTCAAAATGAGACGATTCCGCTGCGCAGATTCAGCCTGTGGAAATTCCTCGAGGCAATGGAAGGTAAACACTGTGTACTTTGTAACACTTCTTGATCCCTAAGTGGTAGGTTTTCATACCCATTCGGCTAAAAAATTACAATTCATTCCGGCAGCGTCCTACCCACTGGGCTCCCAACTCAGACCGAAAGTCGATCCAGACGGTCCTGCTCGGACCTCCTTTCGGGCCCGATGGATATCCATCTGGAGTCTTTTGGCGCTGGGGGCGAAGTAAAAAACCGGCCCTTCCCGAGACCGCGAAGTAGGGTGGGGCGGTACTTCCGGCGAGCCAGGTC
>Ga0182024_10015801_pt1 | contig 14396 bp, 13 predicted proteins | sample P32metaG_FD_120480 | JGI IMG/M metagenome (GOLD analysis project Ga0182024, IMG submission 120480) | Permafrost microbial communities from Stordalen Mire, Sweden - P3-2 metaG (Illumina Assembly) | ecosystem: Environmental > Terrestrial > Soil > Wetlands > Permafrost | place: Sweden: Stordalen... | reverse complement strand
GGGTCAGGACGCTCCACTGGAGCCTGGCGACGTCGCCGAACTGGTCAACGGCGGGGTCGAGCTCGAACTGCACGACGGCGGTCAGCCCGCCTACTGGTGGCTGCTGGCCGCGGAGTAGATCTACTCGCGTCCGCCGGAGAGCCGTGCATGATGGGACGATCGCATGTCCGCAGCTGGCACAGCCATCGCGACGTCCTCGCCGCGGGAGACACAGTCAGTCGTCCCGGTATCCACAGCCTCACCGCCGGTCCTCGGCCAGCGCGCATTCGCGTCCAGCAGCTGCTTGTCTCGGGCGGAGATGCTTCAGGCGCAAGTGCGCTGGCCGAGGCCGTCGCGTCTGGAGGATCCGCTGGATGTGCCGCACGGAAAGCTTGCCGATGGCCTGGAGGCGCTCGGGCTGACGAGTGTCGGCGCGCTGTTGGAGCACCTGCCAAAGGACAGCCGCGAGGCGCGTACGGTGGCCGCGCTGAGGGCGGGTGAGCAGGCAACGGTGGCGGTGCAGGTACGGACGATTGCCGCACGGCCCGTGAGGCGGCGCGGAATGAAGCCGCTGGTCGAGGCGAGCGTGTTCGACGCGACCGGGACGATGCGCGCGACGTTCTTCAACCAGCCGTGGCTGGCGCAGCGTTACGAGCCCGGAACGCGGCTGGTGCTCTACGGCAAGACGACCGCGAGGGGGACATTCAATGTGGCCCACCACGCAATCGGTAACGATTTGGGTGCCCACCCGACAGACACGCCGGGCGAGATCGCCCACTACCCGGCGACGGAGGGCGTGAGCTCGACGCAGATATTGACGCTCATGCAGGGCGTGAGGGACGCGCTGGCGGACGTGCCCGAGGCGCTGTCGGCGGCGATGAGGGTGAGCGAGGGGCTGCCGGACCGCAGGAGCGCGCTCGCCGCGATGCACTTCCCGCATACGGCCGAGGATCGCGAGACGGGCCGCGAGCGGCTGGCTTTCGAAGAGCTTCTGTTGACGCAGCTGGTGTTCCTACGCCGTCGTGCCAGGCGCAGGGCCCGCATGGACGCGTTTGCGCTGTGCGAGCCGCAGTCGCTGAGCGAGCGCTGGCTTGAGCGCGAGCTGCCGTTCGCGCTCACCGGCGACCAACGTAGGGCGGTGGACACGATTCGCGAGGAGCTGGCAAGCATTCGCCCCATGCAGCGGCTGCTGATGGGGGAGGTGGGTAGCGGTAAGACGGTGGTCGCGCTGTACGCGATGCTGCGCGCGGTCGAGCATGGGCGCCAGGCCGCACTGATGGCGCCCACGGAAACGCTCGCCGAGCAGCACTTCGCCACCGTGCAGAGGCTGATCGGCGGCGAGCCGGTACCCGCCGCGCTACTGACCGGCTCGACGGCGGCGCGCCGTCGGGCAGACATTCTGGGCAAGCTGGCGAGCGGTGAGCTGGCGCTGATCGTCGGCACCCACTCGCTGATCGAGCCGGATGTCCGCTTCCGCTCACTGGCCGTGGCGGTGGTCGACGAGCAGCATCGCTTCGGTGTGCGTCAGCGTGCGGCGCTGGACGGGAAGGGAGCCTTGGTGGCGGGTGGCGGGGGGCCGATCGGAGATCGGCTAGCACCGCACGTGCTGCACATGACCGCCACGCCGATTCCGCGCACGCTCGCGCTGGCGGGGTACGGAGATCTAGACGTGAGCAGACTGCATGAGCTGCCCCGGGGACGGCAGGCGATCGCGACCCGCATCGTGGCGGGGGATAGCGCGCGTGAGCGCGCGTATGAGGAGCTGCGCAAGGAGCTGCGCGCCGGCCGGCAGGCATACGTGGTGTGTCCGTTAATAGAGGAGACACTTCCGCCCCACGCACCCGACCCGGGCCCGTCCGTCGCAAGCAAGCCCGCGCCCGTCGGGGCGGGGCCATCCGCAGAGGTGAGGCCGTCTCCTGGGGTGGGGGCGTCTGTCGCTGGCGCGGTCGCAGACCGGTCGGAGATCGGCCAACGAGCCGCGACAGCCGAGTACGAGCGGTTGGCGAAGGGCGAGCTGAAGGAGTATGAGCTGGTGTTGCTGCACGGCGGGATGCGCCCGCGCGAGAAGCAGGAGGCGATGGCGAGGTTCGCCTCGGGTGAGGCTGACGTGCTGGTGGCCACGACGGTGATCGAGGTCGGCTTGGACGTGGCGAACGCGACCGTGATGCTGGTGGAGAACGCGGAGCGCTTCGGGCTCTCGCAACTGCACCAGCTGCGGGGAAGGGTCGGGCGCGGCGAGCATCGCTCCACATGCCTGCTTGTCGGGCCTCCCGGCGCGAGGCGGCTGCGTGCGATGGTGGAGCACGCCGACGGCTTCAAGCTGGCGGAGATCGATCTGGAGCTGCGTAGCGAGGGCGAGCTGGTGGGGACCCGTCAATCGGGGTTGAGTCAGTTCGAGGTGGCATGCCTGCCCGAGGACGGGGCGCTGCTGGAGCGGGCGCGGGCTAGGGCAGAGGCGATCATGGCGACGGACCCCAAGCTCGAGGGGTCAGAGCACGTGCTACTGGGTGAGGCGCTCGCGCACGCGTTCGGCGTCGAAGCGTTCGAGCCGATCCCGGCGTGAGGGTGATCGCCGGACGCTGGGGCGGTAGGCGCTTGCAGGCGCCGAAGGGCAGAGCCATTACACGGCCAACGTCTGATCGGGTTAGGGAGGCAATCTTCTCGATGCTCGGCACGGTGGAGGGGGAGGAGGTGCTCGATCTGTTCGCCGGCACCGGAGCGCTGGGAATCGAGGCGCTGTCGAGGGGCGCTAAGCGGGCGGTGTTCGCCGAGCGAGACACGCACGCGTTGGACGCGCTGACGGCCAATCTGGCGGCGCTTGAGCTGGAGTCGGACGAGGCCGAGGTGCGACGCGGCGAGGCACTCGGCATGCTGCGCAGTGCACGAGCGCGCGCAGAGACGTACGATCTGGTGCTGATCGACCCTCCGTACAGGCGGGCGAGCGACTTTGGACGCGAGTTGTCGGTGGTCCTGACGTCGCTGCTTGCGGCAAAGGCGCGCGTGGTCGTCGAGAGTGATCGCCGAGCGCCGCTGCAGCTGCCCTGGGAGATCGTGAAGGAACGGCGCTATGGCGACACTTCGATCACAATCCACCGTTACCAATGACCGCAATGATCTACGTGGGTGAGCGATGACGGCACGGGAGAAGTCGATCGTGGTGTGTCCGGGCTCGTATGACCCGATCACGAATGGCCATCTAGATGTGATCCGCAGGGCCGCGGCGCTGTACGACGAAGTCGTCGTGGGAGTCGTGAACCGCTCGGTGCGCAAGGACAAGGCGCTGTTCGGGGTTGAGGAGAGGATGGCTTTCATCGAGCGCGCGATCGCTGGGCTGGAGGGGGTGAGGGCCGAGCCGTTCAGTACGCTTGTCGTCGAGTTCGCGCGGCTCGTGGGAGCGAAGGCGATCGTGAAGGGGCTGCGCGCGATCTCGGACTTCGAGTACGAGCTGGAGATGAACCAGCTCAACCGTCGGCAGGACCCCGAGATAGAGTCGGTTTACCTGATGGCCAGCCCGCAGTACAGTTTTCTGTCCTCGAGTGGCGTAAAGGAGCTCGCCACGTTCGGGGGAAGGATCGACGACCTCGTCCCCGACGAGGTCGCCAGAAGGTTGCAGGAAGAGCTGAGACGCTGACGAAATGGGATGTGAGACGTGATGTCGAATTTTGATTTCAGATCGTGGGGCCGGAGCGCCCCACGGAGGTAGCCTCTTTATGGATGTCCTGGTACTGATCGACAAGCTGGATGACTTGGTGCACAACGCCAAATCTGTGCCCATGACCGATCAGGTGAGGGTGGATAAGGAGGAGATCTACGACATCCTCGACCAGATGCGCGCGACGATCCCCGAGGAGATTAAGCAGGCCAGGTGGATCGTGAAGGAGCGCCAGGAGATGCTCGCTGAGGCTAAGAAGGAGGCCGAGCGGATCGTCAAGGAAGCGCGCGAGCGTCAGGAGAAGCTCCTCGGCGAGGAGGAGGTCACCAAGCAGGCAGAGCGCGCTGCCGAGGACATCGTCGAGGACGCCCGCACGCGCGAGCGCGAGATCCGCCTGGGCGCCGAGGACTATGCGGATGAGATCTTGAACACGCTCGAGGTGAACCTGTCGAAGTTCATCGCCGCCGTGCAGCGCGGCCGTGAGCGCCTGCAGGGTAAGGACGAGCCGGCCGAAGTCAGCTAGGCCGGCCGCGTGCGCGCGGGGCTGAGCTTTTTGAGTAGGGTCCGCGCGTGAACGCGCACGAGGCGAAGCACAAGCTGCAGGTGGCGAGGACGCTGCTGGGCACGGGCATGATCCAGCCGATGCGCCCGGACAAGGCCGTGCGCTCGATCAGGGCGCTGCGCCGCTGGGGGCCGACGCCAGCGGCCGCGTACACAGGCTCAGCCGTGCGCTATCCGGACAGGGCGGCGATTGTCGACGAGAAGGGGACGCTGACGTTTGAGGAGGTGCAGAGGCGCACGAACGCGTTGGCGCATGGGCTGAAGGCGGAGGGGGTGGGCGAGGGAGACGGGGTGGCGATCATGTGTCGCAACCACCGCGGGTTCATCGACGCGACGGTTGCGTGTTCGAAGGTGGGTGCGAACGCGCTGTACTTGAACACCGCGTTCGCGGCCCCGCAGATCGCGGATGTCCTCAGGCGAGAGGACCCGAAGGCGCTGATCTATGACGAGGAGTTCGCCGGATTGGTGAGCGAGGGGGGCGTGGGCCGCAAATGCTTCGTCGCCTGGCGCGACCCCGGCGAGTCCCCATCCGCTCCGCTGTTGGACGAGCTGATCGCGCGCGAGGGGGACTCCGAACTGCAGCCACCGAGCGAGAAGGGGCGGGTGGTGATCCTGACCTCGGGCACCACCGGGACGCCGAAGGGCGCGGCGCGCAAACAGCCCGAGTCGCTGGATCCGGCGGCGGCGCTGTTCTCGAAGATCCCGCTGAAGGCGCGGGAGACGACGATGATCGCTGCGCCGATGTTCCACTCATGGGGGTTTGCGCACTTCACGCTCGGCTTGCCGCTGGCGAGCACGTTGGTGCTGCGCCGGCGGTTTGATCCCGAGGACACGTTGCGCGCGGTCGCCCAGCACCGCGCGAGCGCGCTGGCGGTTGTGCCGGTGATGCTGCAGAGGATCCTGGAGCTGCCCAGAGAGACGATCGCGCGGTACGACATGCGCGCGCTGAAGGTGATCGCGGTCAGTGGCTCGGCGCTGCCGGGGGAGTTGGCGACACGCGCGATGGACGTATTTGGGGACGTGGTTTACAACCTGTACGGGTCGACGGAGGTGGCGTGGGCGACGATCGCCACGCCTGAGGACTTGCGCGCGGCGCCGGGAACCGCGGGCAGACCACCGCTGGGAACGGTCGTCAAGCTGCTCGACGGTGACGGCCACGAGGTGAAGCCTGGAGACGGTGGGCGCATCTTCGTCGCGAACGAGCTGGTCTTCGAAGGCTATACCGGCGGCGGAAGCAAGGAGATCGTGGGGGGCTTGATGAGCACCGGCGACGTTGGCCACTTCGACGCGGGCGGGCGGCTGTTCGTCGACGGGCGCGACGACGAGATGATCGTGAGCGGCGGCGAGAACGTGTTTCCGCGCGAGGTCGAGGACCTGCTGGCAGACCATGAGCAGGTCGAGGAGGCAGCGGTCATTGGCGTGGACGACGATGAGTTCGGCCAGCGGCTGAAGGCGTTTGTGGTGCCGCGCAACGGTGCCGCGCTGAGCGCGGACATGGTGAAGGGCTACGTGAAGGAAAACCTTGCTCGATACAAGGTGCCGCGCGAGGTGGTGTTCTTGGAGGAGTTGCCGCGAAACGCGACGGGCAAGGTGCTCAAGCGCGAGCTGAAGGAACACGACTAGCTGGAGACGATGACTGCCACAGCTGATGAGTTCGATCTGGGGGGCCTGCGGCTGAGCGTCGGCGAGGGGCGGCGACTGGAGCTGAGCGTGCGCATCGACCCGCTCGACCTGGGCGGCGAGCGGTATGTGCTCGAGCCGGAGAGGGTGCCGGTGCAGCTGGAGGTGTCGCGGATGACCGGCAGCGGGTACGCGCTGCGGCTGCGCTTGCAGGCGACGCTCGAGGGCTCGTGCATGCGCTGCTTGAAGAAGGCGAGCTCGGAGGTCGAGGTGGAAGCGCGCGAGGTCGATCGGCCGGATGGGGGCGAGGAGCTGGAAAGTCCCTACGTGGACGGGGAGAAGCTCGACCTGGCGGCATGGGCGCGCGACGCGTTCGCGCTGGCGGCGCCGCTGAAGGTGCTGTGCAAGATCGACTGCGCGGGGCTGTGTACGGTGTGCGCGGCGGATCTGAACGAGACCGGACCGGAGCACCACCACGAGCAGGAGCGAGATCCGCGCTGGGCGAAGCTGAACGAGCTGAAGCTCCAGTAGGAATGAATCCCCGCCCACCCGCGGAATGAAATGCCCGCCCACCCGGGTGGTGCTGGTACCCTTCTCGACCGATGGCCGTCCCCAAGAAAAAGCAGTCGCACAGCCGTACGGCCAAGCGCCGCGCGCAGCACAAGATCGGCACGCCCGCGGTCAACGCGTGCCCGAAATGCCACAGCCCGCGCAGGCCACACCGGGTGTGCCCGGTGTGCGGGACGTACGCTGGCAAAGAAGTCGTCGTGCAGAGCACGCACGACCACGCCGAGCACGACCACGACCACGAGTAGCCAATGATGGGGTCCTCGGCCCGCTCGTCGGCCCGCCCCGATGAGCCCTCCGCGGGCGGGGTTCCGATCATCGCGGTCGATTGCAACGGCGCCGACCTGGGCCCGGCCGAGGTCCTCGCCGGTGCTGCGCTGGCCGTGGGGGAGGGCGCCCGCGTGCTGCTATTCGGGCCCGCGGGAGAGATGGGAATCCCGCTCACCCTGCCGGGAGGGGAGCGCATCGAGGTCGTGGATGCACCGGTCTCGATTGCCAAGAGCGCTGATCCTGTGAGCGCAATGAGGGCGACGCCGGAGGCCTCGATCGTGCAGGCCGCGCGAGCGGTCGCGGAGGGTAGGGCGCAGGCGCTGGTGTGCGCGGGTGGCACGGGCGCGGCGCTGGCTGCGGGGCTGTTCCGCATCAAGCGCGCGAAGGGCATCTACCGCCCAGCGCTGGCGATCCCACTGCCCGTTCCAAACCGGCCGGTGACACTGCTGGACGTGGGCGCGAACGCGCAGGCGCGGCGCGAGCATCTCGTGCAATTCGCGTTCATGGGCGCGGCCCTGGCGAGCACGGTGCTCGGGGTGGAGCGCCCACGCGTGGGGTTGCTGTCCAACGGCGAGGAGGCCGCGCGCGGCAGCCGGCTGGTGGTGGAGACCGGCGAAGAGCTGGCCGCACGGGCGCGTGGGAGTGAAGCGCTCCAGTTCGTCGGAAACGTCGAGGGGGGCGATGTGGTCGGCGGGGCGGCGGATGTGATCGTGACCGACGGGCTCACGGGGAACATCGCGCTGAAGCTCATGGAGGGGGTCTCGCAGGCGTTGCTCGGTGCGGTCAGAGACGCGGCGATGGCCTCAACGAAGGCGAAGCTGGGAGGTGCTTTGCTGCGGCCCGCGCTGCGGGAAGTGCGGGATCAGCTGGACCCGGAGGAGCAGGGTGGCGCCTACCTGCTGGGGCTGCGGAGCTTGGGCGTCATTCCCCATGGGCGCTTTACGCGCAACGGCTTCGCGCGGGCGATCCTGCGCGCTCAGAGCGGCGTACGGCAGGACCTCGTGGGACGGACCCAGCTGGCGCTCGAGCAGGCCGGGGCGCTGAGGGAGGGGGCGGATGGGCCATCATCCGCCCGGGCCGCTAGCCTGCCGCAGGCGAGATGACCCGCGAGCAAGTCTTCACTCTGATCCAGGCCCATCTCGCCGACGAGCTGGACGTCGATCCGGGCAACATCGACGGAGAGACCCGCTTCAAGGAGGACTTGGAGGCCGATTCGCTGGATCTGTACACGCTCGTGCAGGAGCTGGAGGACACCTACGGCGTGCAGATGTCCGACGAGCAGGCTGCAGAGATCGTGACGGTGGGGCAGGCAGTGGACTTCGTGCTGGCAAACGGCACCGACGGCTGATGTGCGATGAAGCTGCTGGGCGAACTGCTCGACGAGCTGCCCGCGGAGCTGGAGCGACAGGTGTTTACGCACGCGTCGTGGAGCGAGCGCTCGAGCGACTCCTACACGCGTTTGGCGTTCCTCGGCGACAGCGTGCTGGCGCTGGCGGTGACCACGCATCTCTATCCACGCCTGGAGGCGGAGCGGTTTGGGGCGGGGAGGCTGACGAAGATTCGGGCACAGGCTGTGTCGGGGGCATCCTGCAGGGTGGTGGCGGAGCGCTTGGACGTGCCGCGGCGGCTGCGCGCGGCGGCGCCCACGGGTGTCGAGGCGAGCACGACGACGGCGCTGGTGGGAACCGAGCGAGTGCTGGCGTCAGTGATCGAGGCGGTGATCGGGGCGTGCTATCTCAAGGTTGGCTACGAGCGCACCGCGGCGGCCGTGGTCGAGGCGTTTGGACCGGAGATCGAGCAGGCGCTGGAGCATCCGCTGGACTTCAAGTCGGCACTGCAGGAGCTACTGGCGAGGCGTGGGACAGAGGTGAGCTACGAGACAACCCGCGAAGAAGGACCGCCACACGACAAGACGTTCGAGGTGGTGGCGAGGGTCGACGGACGGGCGCTCGGAAACGGCAGCGGCAGGAGCAAGAAGCACGCCGAGCAGGAGGCCGCGCGCGAGGCCGTCGAGGGACTGACGAGCGGCGAGTGAGATCGGTGAGCCGATGCGTCTGAAGTCACTTACGCTGAAGGGCTTCAAGTCCTTCCCCGAGCGCACGCAGCTGGATTTTGGCCCTGGCGTGAGCGTCGTGGTGGGCCCGAACGGATCGGGCAAGTCCAACGTGACCGACGCGGTGCTCTGGGCGATGGGCGAGCAGTCGCCGCTCGCGGTCAGAGGCCAGTCGATGCAGGACGTGATCTTCGGCGGGGGACGGGGCGTGCAGGCGCGGAGCGCCGCCGAGGTGGAGATCGTGCTGGACAACTCCGACGGCACGATCGATCTGCCGTTGGGCGAGATCTCGATCGTGCGGCGCTTGGACCGCGCGGGCGAGGGTGGATACCGCCTGAATGGCGCCCGCTGCCGGCTGACTGACGTAATCGAGGTGCTCTCTGACACAGGTCTGGGGAAGGAGACGCACTCGGTCGTCTCGCAGGGGCGGGTGGAGGCGATCGTGACCTCCAAGCCGCGCGAGCGGCGGCTGCTGATCGAGGAGGCGGCGGGGCTGGGCAAGCACCGCAAGCGTCGTCGTCGGGCACAGCTGAAGCTGGAGCGAACGCAGGAGAACCTGGACCGGGCGCTTGACGTGGAGCGTGAGGCGCGCAGTCGTCTGCGCCCACTGAAGCGTCAGGCCGAGGCAGCCGAGCTGCACGAGCGGTTGGAGCGCCAGATGCTCGAAGCCCGCTGGGAGCTCGCGCGCGAGGCGTTGCGTGCCTGTGGGATTGAGCTCGATGGGGCCGAGGCCGAGGTGAAAGAGGCACGCACGGCGCGAGCGGAGATCGAGGAGCGGTTGCAGGCGGTGGTTCAGCGGCGGGGGAAGGCCGAGCAGGCGCTGGCCGAGCGCGCAGAGCGCCACGACGCGCTGGCGCGCCGCGTGTATGACGCCCGCTCCGCGCGCGAGCGGCTGGGGTTGCGTGCCGAGCAGGCCGGCGCTAGCGCGCAAGCACTGGCAAGGCGGATCGAGCAGGTGGAGCTGGAGCTGAGTGCGCTAGGAGAGGCTGGGGCGCAGACCACGGGCGCGGGCGATCCAGACGAGCACGATGGGACGACGGGGCCGAGCGAGGAGCGCATCGCTGCGCTGGAGAGGAAGCTGGCTGAGATCGAAAGCACGCGCGAGCGGGAGATCGAGCGGGAGATCGAGGGCTTGGAAGGCGCGCGTGAGCGCGAGGTGGCGCATGTCGTGCAGCTCGAGCTGGAGGTCGAGAGCGCTCGCGAGGCTCGGGAGCGGGCGGAGCAGCGCGTCGAGGCCGCCCGCACCGGTCGCATCTGGTCGGCGACCTGGAAAGAGGTGCGCGAGTTGATCGTGGACGGCATCGAGCGTGTGCTTGCGCTGAGCGACAAGCGCGAGCGGGAGATCGCGGCCGGTGACGTGGCTGAGCAGGCCGAGCGCGTCGCCAAGGGCGCGATCGAGCATGCGCTGGGGGAGGTGGGCGCCGTCGAAGAGGTGCGGGGGCAGGCCGAAGCGGCGCTGCGCGAGGCCGAGCGCCGCTGTGCTGAGGGCGACGAGGCGCGGCGGCGCACAGAGTGGCTGATCGAGCAGCGAAAGGCGGCCCCCCAGGAGGGGCCGCTGGCCGTGCGGAGAGCGCAACTGGAGGGTGAGCTTGCGGCCGAGCGTCGCCAGGCCGAGCGCGCGGCACGCGAGCAGGCCGAGCGGGTGGCGCGAGTGGAGCGTTTGCGTGCACAGCACGCCGCCGACTTGGTACTGGCGCCGGTCGCAGCGCGGTTGGCCGTGGCGTGCAGGCGCGCCGGCGAGACGGCGCAGGAGCGGGTGAAGCAGCTGGAGGAGCAGCTGTCGCTTGATCGCGTGACGGGTGAGGAGATGGCCGGTGAGCTGCGCGCTTGCGCCGGGGAGGAGGCCGAGATTCAAGCGTTGCTGCGCGCGGCGGGCGAGGATGTGACCGGTGTCGAGGTGGCCGCGCAGCGGTTGCGCGACAAGGCGCAGGACGCCGCGCAAGAGGCGCAGGCAGTTGCCGGGCTGTTGGAGCTATCAGAGCAGGCGCGAACCGAGGAGGTGGAGCCGCTGGGGCGGGAGCAGGCGGAGGCGCTCACCGCCCGGGTGGAGCGGCTGCAAAGGCGGCGCGAGCAACTCGGTCCCGTGAACCCGCTCGCGCAGGAGGAGTACGCGCAGGCCGTGGCTCACGTGGAGGAGCTGGAGGGCAGGCGCGCCGACCTGGAGACGGCACTACGCGAGCTGAAAGCGGTGATCCGCGAAACCGACCGTCAGATCCAGGAGACCTTCGAGCAGACGTTTGCCGCCGCCGCGCGCAACTTCGAGGAGCTCGCGGGCGACGTGTTCCCAGGTGGCTCGGGCAGGCTCCGGCTGGTGCGCGATGAGCAGGCGCCGCGAGCGGTGCTTGGCGGGCAGCCGTTGCCCGCGGCCGGAGCGCAGGGCGGGGACGGACACGACGGTGGTGAGGAGGCGGCGGAGGCAGCCGCCGAGGCCGAGGCCGAACGCGAGGACGAGGCGGGAGATGATCTGTTGGGCGTGGAGATTGAGATCACGCCCGCCGGCAAGTCGACGAAGCGCCTGTCGCTGCTATCGGGTGGGGAGAAGTCGATGACGGCGCTCGCATTCCTGTTTGCGGTGTTCCTGGCGCGCCCGTGCCCGTTCTACATCCTCGACGAGGTCGAGGCCGCGCTCGACGACCTGAACTTGGATCGCTTCCTGGCGCTGCTGCGCCGCTATTCCGACCGTGCGCAGTTCATCGTGATCACCCATCAGAAGCGCACGATGGAGGCCGCGGATTGGTTGTATGGCGTATCGATGGGCGGCGACGGGGTATCGAAGGTGCTGTCGCGGAGGCTGCCGGCCGAGCAGGAGGCCCCGCCGGTGGCTGAGGTCGCCTGAGGAGCCACTGCTATCGTCGCGCGGCCCGTGGCCCGCGATTGGAGCGATCTGTTCATCACTGACGAGGCCCCTCGGGAGGCGTCCGAGCCCGTCGCTGTCGCGGAGGAACGCCGCGGTGTATTTCGCCGTTTGCGCGAGAATCTGTCGAAGACGCGGCAGGCGCTGAGCGGCGAGATCCAGGCGACCCTGTGGGGGACGCTCGACGAGCACACCTGGGAACGGCTGGAGGAGGCGCTGATCATGGCCGATGTCGGCGCAAGCACGACGGCATCGGTTGTGGCGAAACTGGAGGCGGAGGTGGCCGAGGGTGGCCTCACGGGCGGCGAGGCGCTGAGCGAGCGGTTGATCGAGCTGCTGGCTGAGACGGCGCGGGTGGGCGACGGTCGCATCGATCTGCGCCCGAGCCCGACGGTGATCCTCGCGGTCGGCGTGAACGGCACGGGCAAGACGACGACGATCGGCAAGCTCGCGTGGCATTTGCGGCACGAGCTGGGGCGGACCGTGCTGCTGGGGGCCGCCGACACGTTCAGAGCCGCGGCGAGCGAGCAGCTGGAAGGCTGGGCGCAACGTGCGGGCTGCGAGATCGTGACGGGGCCGGCGGGTTCCGACCCGGGCGCGGTGGCGTTCGAGGCGATCGTCCGGGCGCGAAGCACCGGAGTGGACGTCGTGATCGTGGACACCGCCGGGCGGCTGCACACACAGGACGACTTGATGGCTGAGCTGGCGAAGGTCCGCAGGGTAATCGCCAGACAGCTCCAGGACGCGCCGCACGAGACGCTTCTGACGCTTGACGCGACCACCGGTCAGAACGGGCTGCGCCAGGCAAAGATGTTCGCCGAGACAGCGCAGGTAACGGGTGTCGTGCTGACCAAGCTCGACGGCACCGCCCGCGGCGGGATCGCGCTGGCAATCGCGCGCGAGCTGGAGATACCGGTGAAGCTGATCGGTGCGGGCGAGACGGTCGAGGATCTGAGGCCGTTCGATCCTGAGGACTTTGCCCGCGCACTGATCGCTGAGGGGTAACCTGGAGATATGGGCATATGGATAATCTGGCTGGCGGCCGCCTGCGTGCTCGGCGTGGGGGAGATGCACCAGGGTGGCTTCTACCTGGCGCCGTTCGCTCTGGGGGCTGCGCTGGCTACCGTCGTGGCGCTGCTTGGTGTGGGCGCCGGGTTGTCTGCGGTCGTCTTCCTGGCCGGCTCGGGCATCGTGTTCGGAACGCTGCGCCCGGTAGCCCGCCGTCATCGGCGGCTGCCGCCGTCGATCCGCACCGGGGCGGCGGCGCTGGTGGGCAAGCATGCGCTCGTGCTCGAGCGGATTGCCAACGAGGAGGGCGTCGGCTGCGTGAAGATCGACGGCGAGGTATGGACCGCGCGCAGCTATGCCGAAGACGCAGTGATCGACCCGGGTGAGCAAGTCGAGGTAGTCGAGATCCGAGGCGCAACGGCATTGGTCATGCGCTGAGGAAAAAAGGCAAATGAAAAGGAAACAGCTCCCATGGTCGCTTTGATCGTCGTCGTAGTGGTCGTCGTGTTTGCGCTCGTCGTGGCCGCGCGCACGATTCGCGTCATTCCCCAGGCACGGGCGGGCGTGGTCGAGCGCCTGGGCCGCTACAGCCGCACGCTCGAGCCGGGTTTGACGATCGTCACGCCGTTCATCGATCGTGTAAAGCCGCTGGTCGACCTGCGCGAGCAGGTCGTGAACTTCGCGCCGCAGTCGGTGATCACCGAAGACAACGTCGTCGTGGGGATCGAGACGGTGCTGTACTTCACGATCACCGACCCGCGCTCGGCGACATATGAAATCGCCAATCCGCTGCAGGCGATCGAGCAGCTGACCGTGACCACGCTACGAAACGTGATCGGTGGGCTCTCGCTGGAGGCGACCCTGACCGCGCGTGAGAACGTGAACACCGAGCTGCGGGTGGTCCTGGACGAGGCGACGGGCAAGTGGGGAATCAGGATCAACCGAGTGGAGATCAAGTCGGTCGACCCGCCGGCGGACATCAGGACGGCGATGGAGAAGCAGATGCGAGCCGAGCGCGACCGCCGCGCGGCGATTCTGACGGCGGAAGGCGAAAAGCAGGCCCAGATTCTCACCGCCGAGGGCGAGCAGCAGGCGGCTGTGCTGACGGCCGAGGGCGCGCGCCAGGCCGCGATCCTGCGCGCGGAGGGCGAAGCGAAGGCGATCGACACCGTCTTCAAAGCGATCCACGAGGGCAAACCGAACCGAGAGCTGCTCAGCTACGAATACCTGCAGATGCTCCCCCAGCTGGCGGAAGGCGACTCGAACAAGGTGTTCGTGATTCCATCCGACTTCGCCGAGGCGTTCGGTGGTATCGGCGCGGCGTTGGCGCGCGGCGGCGGGCAGGACAAGCCTGAGTCCTAGAGCCCGATGTTCGACTCGCTCGCGGAGAAGCTGCAGGGCACGCTCGCCGACGTCCGCAACCACGGGACGCTGACCGAGGCGGACATCGATGAAGCAATGCGCGAGATCCGCCTGGCGTTGCTGGAGGCGGACGTCAACTTCAAGGTCGTCAGGCAGTTCACCGCCCAGGTCAAGGAGCGCTGCCTGCGATCCGATGTCATCGGTGGGCTGAACCCCGGCCAGCAGGTCGTGAAGATCGTCGCGGAGGAGCTGACCAATTTGATGGGGGGCCCGCCCACCGGGGTCGCCGCCGGCCTGAGCTTCTCCCCGCGACCACCGACGGTGATCCTGATGGCCGGGCTGCAGGGCTCGGGCAAGACGACCGCGACGGCGAAGCTCGCACGCTACCTGCGCGAGGAGCACTCCTCGACGGTCGCGGTGGCGGCCTGCGACGTCCACCGCCCGGCCGCGGTCGAGCAGCTCGTGAAGGT
>Ga0182024_10015800_pt1 | contig 14397 bp, 12 predicted proteins | sample P32metaG_FD_120480 | JGI IMG/M metagenome (GOLD analysis project Ga0182024, IMG submission 120480) | Permafrost microbial communities from Stordalen Mire, Sweden - P3-2 metaG (Illumina Assembly) | ecosystem: Environmental > Terrestrial > Soil > Wetlands > Permafrost | place: Sweden: Stordalen... | reverse complement strand
TTGGACACATTGAATCAATATCAAAGAGCGGTCTCTTGGGAAAATCAGGAAGGCTTGTTCTGCAGTTCGACTATGTGGCCACTGTGTCAGGTGCAAAGCTCCTGTTGCGGGGCGGAGCGGGAGTTAGCGGAGGAAAGGGTGGTGCTCTCACTTGGGGATCGGCTCTTTGGTACGGTCCAAACGCGAACTTGCCTGTAGGAACAATACTCAATGCCTATGTCAACCAAGATCAGCGGATCACGGTCCCTTAGATAGCTTGCTACTGACCGAAAATATGCGGCACTCCGTGGTTCTCTTAACGAGTCGGCGCGTGCACAAGGTGTATCTCTATGCGCTCCCCGCTTTGATCGTTGGCAGCGCAAAACATCAATGGTGAAAGAAAACTAATGACGAAGCTCGTGCTACTTGCCCTGCTCACTCTTTTCGTGACGCTTTCCGCCAAGTCCAACGATGATCGCGCTGAACTTGGTCCTTTCCACGGGAGGTTATGGATGAGCTCAGTGTTCCAGAAACCTGCCGGCTCAGAGTCAGCAGCTCATGGCAGCAGCCTCGAAACAATCCGATGAGTGGCTCTCGATCTCTCCCGCCGCACAGTACGAATTCGTGAGGAGGGTAGTCCACCGAGTGGTGGTTCATCCGGACAGAATCGAAGTTGAAGCCAGCAAGAAAGAACTCCGTGTTGAACTCTTCGGGGAGCATCTCGCGTCCTCTCGTCGTCCTGCCGCCGATCAGCAGGAACACGAGTCTGGTGAGGTGATCCGTCTTGCTGTCGATGCGCGGGTCCAACGCTGCGGTGGGGAGATGCGACTTGTGGTCCCTCCCAGTCCTCTGGGCCAGCAAAAGTCGCACCCGGTTTCGTCACTGTTGAAGGCCCTCGCACGCGGACGGCAATGGTACGAATGGATGCTGACCGGAGAAGCTCCGTGCCCGAGGTCGATTACCCAAAAGCTTGGTCTCAGCGAGAGATACGTTCGCCGTGTTCTGAAATGCGCCTTTCTCGCTCCAGACACGGTAGAAGCTATTGTGTCGTTATTTCGGTCCAGAAATAGAGAAATTCCCTGTATTTCTCCCTGTTAGCAGGGAATTCTCCCAGAGAAGGGTTAGCGCTAGACTGCGCGCTCCGCCACACAGTCTGGGTTGTAGAGAAACCTGGCTGCATTCTTTTGAGAATCGCTGGAAATCGCCGCAATTCCGCAACTTCCTCCTTCAAACCGGACCGGAGAAATTGTCCCCGGAACCTCCCTGGCAAGCTTTTGTGACTTTTCCTTGGAGGGTATCGTGGTAGTCCGGTTTCGATGATCGCCGTAGGCGAACACAACGCGATAACAAACCGATGATTCGGCGAAGGCGACTTGACTTTTCCAAACAGCCTAAATATCGGGGAGAAAAACGAGAAACGGGAAAACCTCAGGGCCTTTGGTTGGATCGTCGGGAGAGCCATCCAGCAACGCCCTAGTTCAGTTGTGCACCGCAATCCGCTGAGGTCTCTTGCGGGTGGTCGAGCCGCTCGTCAAGATCGCACAGTGGAGCAAATGCTGCCGGCTTGCTGTCTTTCACGCGAAGTCGGCTGTCATTCGATCCGTAGCGCCTGCATCGGTTCGGTGGAGGCTGCGCGTCTTGCGGGCCACCAAGCGGCGAACAATCCTGTCAGTGCCAGCACACCACACATGGATGCTATCGTAATGGGATCTCGCGGCGCGATGCCGAACAGCAGGCTGCGCAGCAACTGCGTTCCCGCAACCGATGCCGCGACTCCTATCACTAGGCCAGCCCCTACCAACAAGCTTGCCTCGCGCAATACCATCCGCATAATATCGCGACGTTGAGCACCGAGCGCCATTCGGACGCCAATCTCTTTCGTCTGGCGGGTCACGGCGTAAGACATCACTCCGTATAGTCCCGCCCCACCCAGTGCCAATGCAATCAGGCCGAAGGCGCACAGCAGCAGCATGTTAAAGCGTTGCTGCGCGATAGACGTACGAATGACATCCTGCATGGTTTCGACACTTAGCAGCGGCACGCGCGCATTATCCATGAAGATCTGCCGCACCGGACCAATAACTTCCACCTGCGCAGATTTGGTTCGGAGCGCCCAACTCATGCCCAATAGATGGTTGTCCATCTGGGTCAATTGATCGGGGATTTGGCCTGCGGGCAGATACATGATTCCTGGTGCGGGTGCATCCAGACCGACCTGTTTTGTGTCCCCCACCACACCCACAATTTGGCGGATGCTGTCTTCAAACCCGGGCCCCATCGCCGCGCCGATTAGGATGTGCTGACCCACCGCGTTCTCTCCTTTGAAATAGGTCTGAGCGAACCGCTGGTTCACGATCACGACTGGGTCCGACCCACGCACATCCCCTGTACGGAAAGCGCGTCCCGCGATCACCGGCATCTGAAGCACGTCAAAATAATGTGCGGTGATTGGAATGTATTTCTCATCTCCGTTTGATCCCGGCTGTCCAGCGGGACGGCCAATAATGTCAAACGGAAGATCGGGCACAAGCTGGGTGGGAAGGCTCAGCGCTGCGCCAGCAGAATCGACACCCGGTTGAGCTTCCACACGTGTCACCAACTCATTCAGGCGTTCTCCAAATGCGGCGCTGGTACCGGCCTGCTCATCGGTGAGGCTGGTCTTGAAGGTGAGTACGTTGTTGGCATCAAAGCCCGGTGGCGTGTGCGCGAGCCTCCGGAAGCTGGTCAGCAGAAGTGCTGCCGCCACCAGCAGTAGGAGCGATGTCGCTACTTCCCCCGCAACCAAGACTTTCTGTGCCACGTTGCGGCCGCCAGCCACCTGCGTCGGGTTCAGGCGCAGTGAATCATTCAGCCTAGGGCGCCGAGCTTCCAGCGCGGGAACCAGACTGAATAGGAGAGCACAAGCGACGGCCAGCACCGCAGCAAATATCAATCCTGACGCGCCTAAGCTAAGAGAGGCGAAGTGCGGCACTTCGATTGGACTCAAATGCATCAAGGCTGGGGCAGCAAGCGCCGCCAACAACACTCCGGCACCACCGCCAGCGAGGCATAGGAGCGCGTTTTCTACAAGCAGCTGCTGCAGAAGCCGCCAGCCCGACGCTCCGAGAGCAACACGCAGACTCATTTCGCGACGCCGAGCAATTGACCTTGTTAGCAACAAGCTCAGAATGTTTGCCGCCACGATCAGCAACAAAAGACCGACCGCTCCCATCAGCATCTCCAGAGCAGGGCGTACATCACCCACCAGAGATTCGTGATAATCCAGCACGCGCACAGACTCGTATTGGTTCCACAAGTCCGGATAAGTGGTCTTCAACTGCAGCAGTGTCCGCTTTAAATCATCCTCCGCCTGGGCGCGCGTGACCCCGGGTTTCAGCCGAGCAAAAAAGTTGTAATCATTGCTATGGTCCTCGGCCGCCTCGGCAATCGGCAAAGGAACCCATACGTCGACTTTGGCGTCTAAGCGGAACTGCGGGTTCGCTATTCCGATGACCGTGTACTTCTCGTTTCCGAGGGTGATTGCCTGTCCTACGATGTTTTTGTCTGCCGCGAACCGCTGCCGCCAGGTTGCGTTACTCAGTACCGCCGCCCCCGGTGCGTGGGGGGACATATCATCGGGACTGAACCCGTGGCCGATCAGCGGCTCCATCTGAAAAACATGGAAGAAATTTGAGGTAACACGCAGCGCAGCTAGCGGGATGGCCTCCCCACCCTGCACCAAGTTCATGTGGTTTGGGATGTAGTCATAGGCCGCAACAGATTCGAGAGTTCGACTGGCGCGCCCCATGAAGAGCACTTTTGTGCCAGAGTAGGCTGGGGATAGACTGCCGTCCGAAAAAAATCGCTCGACCCGTACCAATTGTTCGGGATGTGGAAACGGCAGCGGCCGGAGCAGAACTCCATACAGAATCAGAAACACAGTCAAATTGGCGCCAACCCCCAGCGCCAGCGTCAGGACTGCGGTGGCGCTGAATCCTGGGCTCTTCCGTAGCTGCCGTGCCGCAAAGCGTACGTCTTGTTGAATACTCATCTTTGTGCCGCCCTCAGGTTCAAATGCGAGAAAACGATATGGATCCGTAGACATGAAGCACTTCGCAAACCAATTAGCAGGTCATAAAGAAATTCTTTGTTTTGTGGTCTGTACATCCGCCAGTGGCTGAATGAGATGCGCAATAACCGTCCACTTGCGGCCAGCCTTGTCCAGAACCGGACAAGGGAGAAGACAGAGTTCCTCGGACCTAGGCATACCTAGACATATTAATGACGCGATTCCCGTAAGAACGCCGCCTGAGTTCACGTGACAATCGCAAGGGCGGGAATGCGTTATTCTATGGCAAACTCGCGATAGCGCGTGAATCATGGACTATCCGGCAATAATCCTTCTGGTGGTAACGCCTGTCCTTTAGGGCCATCCGGCCCGCGAAGCCTTATGAAAATTTAGAGTTATAATGACACGGCCCGGAGCGCAGTGATTTTCGACCCTGATTTCCCTGGGTCCAACTGGGGGAGGCGCGGGCAGTTGCAATTTGATCCCGTCCAGCGCGCTAGAAACCCCACGTTTCGGGACCGTGTGTTTAGGAGCGATTCGGGAGAACTTCTTCGCACCTCAGACTCCCTGGTGGGGAGGCAGTCAGCTGCGAACCCTACGGAGGCTCGAACCGGTTCAACCACAGCCTTTTGGGCCCGATGATCGCCAGGCTTTCGCCTTTCGACCAGCCGCAGAAACCGGACAACTAACTCCCGTGACCGAACATGATCCGATTCTCCGTCTCGCTTGTTGATAGGACCAATTGCCTACAACTCACTGATAAAAGGGCTCTTAGGGGCATGCCTGGGACTTGTACCGAGAGTTCGAATCCTCTCGCTCCGCCACGCAGTCTGAGTTGTAGAGAAACGTTGGCTGCTTTCCTTTAAGAATCGCTAGAAATCGCCGCAATTGCGCAACTTCCTCCCTCAAACCGGACCGGAGAAAGGGTCCCACTGAACCTCATCGCCATGCTTTTGTGCCTTTTTCTCCGGAGGGCACAAGAGTCCGGTTTCAACGACTTCATCAAGCGAACGCAATGCGATCACAAATCGATGATTCGGCGAAAGCGACTTGACTTTGCCAACACTCGAAACATCGCGGAGAGAACCGAGGAACGGCAAAATCTCGGGCCCTTTGGCGGGATCGTGGCTGATGGCACTGTCTATCCGTTCACGATTTAGCTTTTCTCACACTGATTCATTTTCCTCGAAGGACTCCTCCACGATGGACGAAATCACGCAGAACCTATCTTGTCGGAAATTAAGTCGCTTCGGCATGAGTTCAACCAGTTCCCACTCGACACTACCGAACGCCTGGCAATGTCCGAGGAGTCTCTCCGCGCTCTCGCCGGTAGTGGTCAGCCAGGGAGGGTCTCGGTCCTAGGGGCAGTCTCATAAACGTCTGAGGAGCATATGGAGGCAGGCGAGCTGAACGAATCCGAGGAAGTCCTCGATGTGGTATTCCCATCGGGTGACGAGTCTGCGGAAGTTGTGTGGTCAATCCGCGTCACAAGCACGCCTCGCTGCTGAAGATTGCCAGGGTATATCGACATCCCTTTGATCAGCGTCTGCTTTAGTGGGGATGCCTACTTCTTCTTAAGCGTAATCACGGTCACACTCTCGTGCGGGAAGACATACCGCAGATGGTTCCCCGTCACCCTGGCCGCGCTCTCCGAAGGGATCACATTCTCCGGATCTTCCTCGGAGTTCTCGTCGTACAGGCTGTCAGACTCGAGCGTTTGAACCTTCGCCGATCCCGCAGCAGCAAAGCCCGAGAGTTGAATGTTTGTCTCGAAGTCACGCGTCAGGTGCTTGTTCACTACGAACAGCGTCAGCGTGTCGCCCGCGTCGTTCTTCGCCGCCACCACATCGAGGTAAGGGACATCCGCAATCTCCGGCAGCCGCGTTACGCCATTGTGTACTGAATACTCGCCCGAGTGGGCGACTATCTGCACTGGCTTGGCCGCGTCGGCGCCCGCGTACATCTGGAAAGCGTAGTAAGCCGGAGCGGCATAGACCTGGCTGCGCTTTTTCCAGATGCCCGCCATTTCCATCATGCCGGTCATGTCTGAGATAGGAACGACGTCAGCATTCTTCATCAGCATGTTGAAGAATGCCGCCGCGCCGATCGCCCCGCCCATATTATCGAAGCGCGGAGCGTCGTTGCGATGCGCCACGTAGAGCCATTCGGTAAACGCCACGTGCGCTTTATCAGCAAACGCCGGATTGGCGTTGATCTGCTCCTGCATTTTGTGCAGGCGACGTCCCAGTTCGACCGGCAACGCAAACGTAGCCGAGGCTATGAAGTCCGCACTAGGATTGCGTGTTAGCGTCTGATCGACCGTCACCACGAAATGCGTTGATAGAAAATTGAATGTCCCTGCGGGATTGGTCAGCTGCGCCGCATTCCACTTCTCGTAATTATCCGGGTCCTGGCCGGTAGCGATTAACTTCGCATTCGGATCGACGGCGTAAATCGCCTCGCTCACCTCGTGCGTGCGCCCGGGTAACTGCTCCAATGTCGGCGAGCCAAGATTCCAATCACCCCAAAGCTCGTTGCCCAGTTCCCAATGCAGGGCACCTGCACCGTTGTTGAACTTGCCATCCACATACTTCACCCAATCCGCCGCCTCCTGCGGAGTGCCGCTGCCCAGGTTCACCGCAATCTGCGGTTCGGCGCCGATCAGCTTGCAGAACTTCAAAAAATTATCCGTACCAAATGTGTTGTACTCCGGAATGCCCCACGCAATATTCAGCATGCTCACGCGCCTGTCTTCGGGACCGATGCCGTCCTTCCAGTGGTAGCCCGATGTGAAGTTGCCACCAAAGCGCACCAGTGGCGTGTGCATCTCCTTCGCCATCCGCACCTCATCCGGATCGAGCCCGTCGATCGCATCTGCGGGAAAGAGCTGAAGGTTGTCCACATCCACGCGCTCGTCGCCCGCAACTTCCACAACGAAATCCGCCGGCTCCAGCCGGTCCAGTTTTTTGTCGGGAATCTCAAAACTGAAAGGGTACTTCGTCCAATTTGTATCCGTAGCAGTTATAGTTACGCTGGCCAGCACCTCGCTGCTGTCGCGCTTGCGAATCTGGATGGTTAGAGTATCTGGTCCCAACAGATGCTTCGCAAACAGGCTGCCGGTGTACTTCAGCTCGCGATGCACGGGCAGATAAACCCGCTGCTTGATCCCTGTCTCGCTCCCTGGAACGCCAATTACTTCGAGTGATCGCCAAGAGTTGGCGGCGTCGCCCCAGTGCGGCTCATAGCGATTGCCCTGGCTCGGGTCGAGCGGCTCCCATGGCAGCGGCAGGCCCAGCGATGAGGCGCTTGACAGACTCGGCTCCTCGCGCACCATGCTGTCAATGTGGTTTGTATCCCACAAATTCTCTTCCAGGCTCGGATTCTGCAGGATTTCGGCCCACAGTCCGTTGTAGGTCGAGTTGCCGATCGGCTCTAAAAAGCCGCCATAAATCGTGCGTGGAATGCGATAGCTGGCGGCCTTCGTTGCATCGATCTGAATGGTAGCCGTAGCCGGCGCAGCTTCCGTCACTGTGATTTGCGCCAGAGCAGTTGAACCGAGGAAAACGCTTATCAGCGAGAGCGTGGAAAGGAGTCGAAGCGAGAGCATTCAGGAAACCCCTTCAAAGTTGCATTGCGATTGTAAACGCTTCACCGGCGCACCACAAAAGTTGTCGCCCCGTTGGCATTGCGTCCGTTTGAGTTGTTGCGGAATCGATAGCTAAATCGCAAGCCGAGTTTTATGGGAATCATCCTCCACGGTTCATGCAAAGGCCTGTTACCGTCAACTGGCACTCAATTTTCAGATAGTCCGTGCTCTGGCACGTTCCAAGCAATGGCGACCCCCTTATGCAAACGTGGTCACATCAAACCCGGTTTTGCCGCAGTTTCGCGAGCATTGCGCCTAATCAGTGAGAACAGCATAATTGACGGTGGAATAGAAGTGCTTGCAGAACGCCTCGGTGTAGGCTCGCGCCATCTTCGCCGCCTGTTTCTCCAACATCTGGGTGCGACGCCAACAGCGGTGGCAAAGACCCGCCGATTACACTTTGCGAAGAAGCTCATCGACGAGACGACATTACCAATGACTCAGTTCAGACAAGGAAAATCACGGACTCTCAGCGCGGGTGCAGTTTGGCGATCCACGTTCGCTCTTCTTCATTGTCGAGCGGATTCCCTCCATGTTCGATCTGAATGCAGACTGGGCGGCTATCGTGCAAGATCTAACCGATCCGCTTTTAGGTGAGCGGGTTAAGGCCAGTGGCTTCCGAAGCTATCTTGAGGCTACGTGAAATTCCTGGCATTGGAAAATAGACAGCAGAGTACATAGCAATGCGGGCTCTCGGCGAACCCGACGCATTTCCATCTGGAGATATCGGGCTTCTGCGCGCGTCCGGCGTTGGAAGTTCTAGCGAGCTTGGGAGACGCGCTGAGGCCTGGCGGCCTTGGCGAGCCTATGCAGCAATATACCTCTGGAACATCGCGGGCGAGTCCAAAGTTCGAGCCCGTGCGCTAGTCACTTCCAAAACTCCGAAGTGACTGAAAGGATGGGCTCCCGCCGGCGTGCTGCGATAGTTGCGTCACGTCGCAGTTGGTACCAAGAGACTGACCGGCACCATTCTCAAAAGCAGCGGACACGCCGTTCCCAAATTGCGCCAAGTCCATCAGCCTGAATGAAATTCGTGAGTGTAATTAATACAACCCGCTTTTATGGCCCGGGTTCTAATGTAATTTGACGATGAAGCTACAACTGGCCGATTTTCTTCTTTGCAATTTGGGAGTTTGCAGAATCGTGCTGCTGTTGTCCGTCTGCTTCGTGTCGGACCAACTTGCACACTCCCAAGACGTATTGACTTATCACAATGATATTGCGCGTACCGGCCAGAATCTCAATGAGGCAATTCTGACCCCGGAAAACGTCAAGTCTAGCACTTTTGGCAAGCTTTTCACTCTTAACGTGGACGGGAAAGTGGATGCGCAGCCACTGTACGCGACCGGGATTGCGATCGCTGGAAAAGGCAAACACAATGTGCTGATCGTGGTCACTGAACACGGCAGCGCTTATGCCTTTGACGCGGACACGGGCGTGGTTCTATGGAAGGTCTCTACACTCAAATCAGGCGAGACGCCCTCTGATCCCCGAGACTGCGACCAAGTCGCTCCCGAAATCGGCATCACATCCACGCCCGTGATTGATCGCAGTAGTGGGCCCGGCGGCGCAATCTATCTGGTTGCGATGTCGAGAAACAGCGCAGGCAATTATCACCAACGTTTGCATGCATTAGACCTAAGTAAAGGCACGGAACTATTTAACGGACCCAAGGAAATCCAGGCGACCTATCGCGGAACTGGAGACAATAGCTCCAATGGCCAGGTGGTCTTTGATCCGAAACAATACAAAGAGCGGCCGGGCCTTCTTCTGTTGAGCGGTTCCGTGTACACAGCATGGGGTTCCCATTGCGACATCCGGCCATACACCGGATGGATTATTGCCTACGACAAGACCACGCTGGAGCAAACGAGAGTCCTGAACGTCACACCCAATGGCCGCGAAGGGGGCATTTGGATGTCGCAAGCTGGGCTGGCGGCGGATAGTGCAGGAAATATTTATGCCCTTGATGGCAACGGAACTTTTGATACCAAACTGAATGCAAATGGCTTTCCCAGCAAAGGCGACTATGGCAATGCATTTCTGAAGATTTCAACCGCCGGCAGACTGGCTGTGGCGGATTACTTCGAGATGAAGAATCAAAGCCGCGAGAATATAAGCGATGCCGATCTTGGATCAGGAGGAGCGCTGGTGCTGCCCGATCGGAAAGACGGGTCCGGCGATAGGCGGCGACTCGCAGTGGGCGCGGGAAAGGATGGCAATCTTTATCTGGTGAATCGCGACTCGATGGGTAAATTCAGCACCAAAGCTAACAACATCTATCAGCAGATTTCGGGGGCGCTGTCAGGTGGAGTCTTCGCAATGCCCGCCTATTTCAATAGCAGAATTTATTACGGCCCAGTTGGGCAGCCGATTCTGGTTTTTCAGTTCTTCAACGCCAAACTTAGAATCGCGCCCGTCTCGCAGACCACTACGCGCTTTGACTATCCGGGAACGACGCCTAGCATCTCAGCGAATGGCAGAACGAACGGCATCGTGTGGGCGGCTGAGAACGCAAACCCTGGAGTCTTGCATGCCTACAATGCCAGCACAATGAAGGAGCTCTACAACAGCAATCAGGCCGCTGACAATCGCGACCACTTCGGCGCAGGCAACAAATTCGTTCCACCGACAATTGCAAATGGTAAGGTTTATGTAGGCACAACTACAGGTGTTGGGGTGTTCGGATTACTCTCTAACGATTCAATGGCTCCCCCACCCGCCCCTCATCCCAGCTCCAGAGTCAAAAACTGAATAGGAAGCGGGAAGTTGCAATCGATCCTGCCCAACGTCCTAGAAACCCTGCGATTCGGACCGTATGTTTAGGGACGGTTCGGGGCGGTCTTGGCGGTTCTTTCTAAAAACAATTTGCAGAAAGGTAGCAATACAATTACACAGTTCATCGCCGATGGGGATCAATTGTGGCCATAGCAAATCGAGATATCAGAGTCTCGACAGTCCACGATGATCCTCTCCCAGGTGGAGGGATGGTTGCAGTCATCGCTGCTGAGCCAGACATGGTCCAGCTTTCGCCTTCGTGCCCGTTTAGACTTCTCCATACCTTCCACTTCTCCGGCCAGCGAGGCTCTCAACCCCGCTTTCGGATACGGCGCTCTTCATCCGAGCACCCGAGGGACTTCAACCCTCCTGATCAACGCGCTGCTCAGCACACATCATGGTTCTATCCGAGGCTCGTGGCCTATCGCTATTTCTGGTTATCCGAGGCGGCATAGCGTATAATGAGTGACTCGGTGCCGAAGCACACAGGGCCGAACCAACAACCTGATACTCACCTCGAACCGAGCGTCTCGAGAACCCGACCGACCAGCACCCAAGAGAATCGCCGGAGATGGAAAGGCCTCTTCACCAGAGACGCTCAAGCGGCTTGCCGATGCAATTGTTTGGCGTCGAAATCCACTCCTTTCTTCCCAATGGTTAAAGTGATGGTGGCAATCTTTCGTGCCAAGGTGAGACGCGCCATGGTCGGCCGCATCCCCTTCTCCTGAAGGGCAACATAGAAATCGTACAGGGGTCCAGGGCAAGTGCTAGCGGAGATCGCAGCCCCTTTGAAGAGATTCTTTAGATCGTGATTATGGTTGTCACTCAGACCTCGCACCGTCATGCGCTCCCGGTTTCGTCGCAGCTTCCCTCGCGCATAGCGGTACTCGCCGCGGTCGTGAGTCTCGAGTGCGAAACCACTGTACGCCCACAGTTGGCGCTTGCTACGGAAACGGTGTGGGGTCTGCAGCAGCGCCACCAGCAACGCGGCACGAATCGGACCGATCGAAGGAATCTGGCGCAGCAACTTCACGGCATGATGCTTGCGGCTCTCGACCAGCAGGTCGCGTCGCGCTTGCTGACGCACCGGATGCAACCCATCCAGTTGTTGATAGCACCGTTCGACTCGGAGACGAACTCCGGGTTCCAGGATCTTGGCCAACCATGCGGCGCGATGACCTGCCGGGTTCAGAATCGCCCCGTATCGCTCCACTCCTCGACCGAAGAGGGCAGGTATCGCGAAACCGTTAACGGGCGGTATAATTCGGGCGGTTTCGGATTGAAATAATGAGATTTCTACCGATGTTGATGCAGTGTCCGACATTGACCAGGCGCATTGTCTCGGCTCGCACTGCCGCTCTCGTGTGCCTTGCGTTTGCTTTTCAGACCTATTACAGCAGCGCTTTTGCTCAACAGACCACTGCAAGTAAGCCACTGATGTTGGTGACATGGTTCGGCCCTGGCGCGATTGCGTTACCTGACGGGCAGGACTGGAAGGCGGAAATGCTCACGGTGTACGACAACGTCACGCGTCCGGTGGCCCAGTTCAGTAAAGGTGACACTGGCCTAACAGTATCGTTCAGTGTGTTCGAAAATCTATCCGGTAAGCCGTCAGCCGAAGGATGTCGCGAGGATGCAATCAAACCGATCCTCGAACACGATGCGAAACTGATCTCCAAACGCGTTGATGGCGAGGTGAAGACAACAGCCGGAGAAACCCTCGCCACAACGTCTTATCTACTCAACTTGGGCCTGGCGGGCGGCCATTATTCGCACAACCTGTTCGGTTTTGCAGGGAATGCCAAGGCCTGCGCCGAAATACATATCTCGAGCGTGACCGAAACTCCCGCCGAAGACAGGATGAAAGCTGTGCTGACTGACTTTCATCCCGATTTAACCTATCAACCGAACGCAGTTGACTACTTCAGGTTGGCATCGGTTCTTTTCAAGAACTCGCCCGGTCTGGCAGCGTCATACTATAAAGCCTCACTGGATGCGATGCCAAGTGACGCCAGCTCTATCGCTCCTCGCCGCGTTACAACGGATCAACTGGTGATGTCGCTGGGCATGAGTGGAGACTTCAAGGACAGTCGCGCCGTCGCCGAGAACGCGATCGCCACTGACCCCGACTACCCACTCAACTACTACAACCTGGCTTGTGTGGACGCGGAGCAGGGGGACGCAACGGGCGCAAAGATGCATTTGCAGCAGGCTTTTGACCGCAGAGCAAATGTCTTGAAGGGAGAATCAATGCCCGATCCCACCAAGGACGACTCCATTCTCAAGCTGAAGAAGGACAAAGCGTTCTGGGCGTTTGTACTGACACTGCCTAAGAAATAAGGCCAATTCCCGGAAGCGGTCCACTTGTAGAGTCGCGTACTTGTGCTCAGTTCGCAAAATCGCGATTACACTTATCGAGCCCGGTCTAAGCGTCTACCCGCCGGGGGCGTTTTTAGGTAGTTCCAAGGACCTCGCGAAGTCGCAGGATGCTTTCTCCAGGGCTCCGGCCCGCCGTGTCGATCACGATGTGTTTGCGCCGCCAAGGCTCATATTCCCGCGCAACGATGTCATGCCACGTCGGCAACCTTAGCCCGGCAACTCGGCTTAGCCTCGTTTCTGCTCGCTGGCGATACTGCTTCGGGTCAGAACAAATAATCTCAACTTCGATGGCAACGGCACCGGCTCGATCCGCAGCTCCGATCCAAGCATCACGCGTGAGTTGCAGCGGGTTGACCGAGTCGGCAATGACCGTTTGACCCAGGCGGAGGTTATCCTCCGCAACAGCGTACCCGACACGATAGCCCGCTTCGTCTATCGACCCGTCGATCACCGTGGAGTCGCGGATGGCTTGCTCGATGGAGTCGATTCGCAAATACACTGCGCCCATCTGATGGGCCAATTCCAGAGCAATGGTTGTCTTTCCAGTCGCTGGCAGACCACCAAAGATGATTAGGGTTGGAGACATACAAGGCTGATCGTACGCCTGATCAAGATTTTCTCGAATGCCGATTCATATCGGCAAAACGCAACTCTCGATTCGAGAGCCATCGGCGCACAACAGACGCATGGTTGTCGCAAAATCGATTGCTGACCTAATCGGGCGGGCTCTGTCCAAGTCGAATACTTCACCTGAAATTCTGGCTGAAGGGCAGGCGAAATTTGAGGCAGAGATAGCTGCCGCCCTCGAACCATTCGTTCGGGATGGGGTTCTGGTGGAGCAAATAGCAGCACGAGCGACGATCTTCGGTTATCTCGCGCATACAATGACGCCATGAAAGACCTCAGAGATCGAGTTGCTCTTGTAACGGGCGGCAGTCGCGGAATCGGAGCAGCAGTCGCCATCGCATTGGCTAGGATCGGTGCCGATGTCGCTGTTAACTACCGTGAGCGTGCCAACGCTGCGAATGCGATCTGTGCCGAAATCACCGGGATGGGACGGAAGGCAATCGCGATTCAAGCCGATGTGTCAGTCTCAGCCGACGTGAGGCGTATGGTCGCGGAGGTTGGGGCGCATCTTGGCGGCATCGACATCCTCGTCAACAACGCGGGTATCGCTCATCCGCGCAAATTGGAGGAGATTACAGAAGCGGAATGGGACGAAGTTCTCACTGTCAATCTCAAGTCAGTGTTTTTGGTAACGCAGGCTGTGGTTGGTGGTATGCGACAAAGAAAGTGGGGACGAATCATCAACCTGTCTTCAGTCGCCGCACAGACGGGCGGGGCTGTAGGTGCCCATTACGCCGCGTCCAAGGCAGGGATTATAGGGCTGACGCACTCCTGCGCCTCATCATTCGTTCGAGATGGAATCACCGTGAACGCCATTGCTCCCGCGCTGATTGGGACCGATATGGTGACCAGCAACCCCAACGCGAACCCGAATCTCATTCCGATGGGGCATTTTGGCGCGGTGGACGATGTCGCATCGGTGGCTGTGATGCTGGCGATG
>Ga0182024_10015799_pt1 | contig 14397 bp, 13 predicted proteins | sample P32metaG_FD_120480 | JGI IMG/M metagenome (GOLD analysis project Ga0182024, IMG submission 120480) | Permafrost microbial communities from Stordalen Mire, Sweden - P3-2 metaG (Illumina Assembly) | ecosystem: Environmental > Terrestrial > Soil > Wetlands > Permafrost | place: Sweden: Stordalen... | reverse complement strand
GACTGGTGTACGCCGCTTGGATCGTGGGAGGGCTGCTGTCGCTGTTCGGTGCGATGACCTACGCCGAATTGAGTTCGATGATGCCGTACGCCGGCGGCGAGTACGTGTACCTGCGCGGGGCGTATGGCGATCGCATCGGCTTTCTATACATGTGGACCTGGTTCGCGGTCGCCAAGCCGGCCTCGATTGCGTCGGTCACCAGTGGACTGGCGCGCACACTGGGAATTTTTGCGGTGTTCCACTGGCTGGATACGGTGGCGATCGGCGGCCCGCTGCCGGTGCTGTGGTCGCAGCTGTTCGCCATTGCGGTGACTTGGCTGATCACCGGACTGAACTACCTCGGCATCAAGAAGGCCGGGGACTTCCAGGTGGTGTTCACGGTGCTCAAGGCGCTGCTGATTCTGGTGGTCGCAGGCTTCTGTTTCAGTTCGTCGCTGGGATCATGGAGCAACTTCTCGACCTCGTTGCCGCAGGCGACCGGAGGCCTGAGCGGTTTCATGATCGCACTGATCGCTACCCTGTGGGCCTATGACGGATGGAATGACCTGACCATGGTCGCGGGCGAGGTGAAGCGGCCGGAGCGCAATCTGCCAATCGCACTGATCGGCGGACTGTTCATCGTCGGCGCGCTGTTCATGGCGACCAATGCGGCGATCCAATATATCCTGCCGGCGGCACAGATTGCCGCATCGCCGCGGCCCGCGGTCGCGGCGCTGCGTATCGTGGCCGGACCGAGCGGGGCCGCGCTGGTGGCGGCGGGCATGGCGCTGAGCATCTTTGTCACCCTCAACGGCACCATCATGTCGGGGGCGCGCATTCCGTTCGCCGCCGCGCGTGACCGGCTGTTCTTTCCGCAGTTCGCCACGATTCAACCGCGCTTCAAGAGTCCGTCCACCTCGTTGGTGATCCAGGCCCTGCTGTCGTCGGTGCTGCTGCTGTTGCTGGGGCGCTTTCAGCAACTGTTCGAGCTGGCGGTGTTTGCCGAATGGCTGTTCTACATGCTCACCGCCACGACGGTGTTCGTCTATCGGCGACGCAATCCGGATGCGGTGCGGCCGTACCGCGTCTGGGGTTATCCGGTGCTGCCGGCGGTGTTCGTGCTGTGTTCGGCCGCGGTGCTGGTGTCAAGCTTCGAGGGTAACCTTTCCGGATCGCTGATCGGCACCGGACTGATCCTGCTCGGCCTGCCGCTGTACGAGTGGATTCGCCGGCGCTACCAGACGTCGGCTGTCAGCTCCTGAAGGGCGCGCACCGGCAGCCGACTCTTTCCGGATCTCAACGCGGTACGTTGACGCCGGACAGCGATACAGCCTACCGGTCGACAACGACACAGCGCGCGTCATAGATCACCGGAAACCAGTCGCTGCGCAGGCGCTGTCCGGCGGTCATTTCATGCCCTGGGAACGGCGGCGACGTTCGACCCGGCCGCTCGACGTAATGCGCATCGTCACCGACCCAGCGCAGCGACAGCACTCTCCGGCGGCGTAAGGCCGGGTTGCCACGCGCACCATGGGCGGTGCGGAAGTGAAATAGCACCGCATCGCCGGGCTGCATCGTCCATTCCAGCACTCGATGGCCCGGTTCCCGGTCCGGATCGGGCACCGGGCGGTAATCGCCCGCCGCGCTGTAGAAATCGGCCTGGTCGAGCCAGCGCACCGGCAGGATCAGCTGCTCCCACCGGTGCGAGCCGGCAATCAGCCTCAGCGTCGCCGGTCCGACCGGGTCGATCGGAATCCAGAAGCTCACGCTCTGGTTGCCGTCGACAAAATAATACGGCGTGTCCTGGTGCCAGGGCGTCGCCTTTTGCGTTCCGGGCTCCTTGACCAGCACGTGGTCGTGAAAGAACTGCGCGGTCTGGGAACCCATGATGCGCGCCGCCACTTCGGCCGCCGGCGAACGCTCGACCAGTTCGCGGAATTCGGGGATGCGCTGCCAGTTGCAATAATCATCGAAGAAGCTTCCCGCCTCGCCGCTGCGCACGCTTTCGGCCGCGTATGGGCCAGGTTCACGCATGTTGCGCTCGATTCCTACGGCGATCGTATCGACCCAGTCGGCGAACAGGCCGCGCAGGCACACCGCGCCATCGCGTCGATAGTCGGCGATGTCCCGGTCGGTGACTTTCACGGTGCTACGGTCGTGGCTGCGCGTGCTCATGCTCGGTTCGCTCAGTCGGCGGCGAGCTCCAGCACGATGATCTGTCGGCGGCGGCCAAATTCCCTGAGCGCATCGCCGAGTGCCTCGGCCGTTTCGATCAGGCGGTGCGCATAGCCATAGGCCGCCGCCAGTAGCGCGAAATCGGGCGGCTGTACGTCGACACCTTGCGGACGGATGCCGACCGCCAGCATCGAGGAGCGGATCTCGCCGTAGCCACGATTGTTCCAGACGATGATCGCGGTCCAGGCGTCCACATCGCGCAGCACCGCGAGCTCGCCGAGCGAAAACTGCAAGCCTCCATCGCCGACCAGGCACACGATCGGGCGCTCCGGTGCCGCAAGGCCGGCACCGGTGGATGCCGGCAGCGCATAGCCCAGCGTGCCATAGCCGGTCGCCGAGTTGAACCAGGAGCCCGGGGTCGCCGCCGCAAAACCGAGGTTGCCGGCGTAGACCAGCTGCGTCGAGTCCCCGACCAGCAATGCTGTCGGCAGCGCGTCGCGGATCAGGTTCAGCGTATCGATGTGGCTCTGCATCACGGGGGGCAGTGCGGCCAGCGCCTGCTGGCGCGCCGCCGCGGCGGTCTCGGCGCCGGCGCCGACGCGCGTTCCGCCGAGGTCTCGTTCGAGCAGCTGCCGCAGCGTCTGCGCTGCCTCGCCGCACACGCCCACCCGCGGGGTGGCACTGCGGGTCAATTGCTGCGCATCGATGTCGATGCGGATCAAGTTGGTGGGATTTTGAAATTCAGATACCGAGTACATGTCATAGTCGGTCGGCCCGATCTCGGTGCCGACAGCAAGGACGACATCTGCCGCGGCAATGAGCACGCGTATCGGTTCGAGCGAAGGACTCATCGGCACCGCGAGCGGATGCCCGGCGGGCAGAATGCCGCGCGCGTTGGTCGTCATCACGAGCGGGGCGTCCAGGTGCTCGACCAGCCGCTGCAGCTCGGCAGCCGCGCGGATCGCGCCACCGCCAGCGAGCACCACAGGACGCCTGGCGTCGCGCAGCAGTTTGGAGGCAGTCTCGAGCGCCGATGCGTCGGCACGCGGCGGTGATGAGGCGTACAGCGGTAACGCCAGCCCGGTGGCGTCTGCGGCCAGGATGTCCAATGGGATCTCGATGTACACCGGTCGCGGCCGGGCGGCGCTGAAAATGGAAAAGGCCCGAGCCAGGGCTGCCGGAAGTTCACCCGGTTCGGTAATTGCAAAGCTTGCCGCGGTGACCGCCGCTGCGAGCGCGCGCTGATCCGGCAGCTCGTGCAGGAAGCCGCGACCGCTGCCGGCTTCGCCGCGGCGATTCTGGCTCGCAATCACCAGCAGCGGGATCGAGTCGCCGTAGGCCTGTCCCAGAGCCGTGGCGATGTTGCTCACGCCGGGCCCGCTGATCGTGAAGCACACGCCGGGACGGCCCGAGACGCGTGCATAGCCGTCGGCCATGAAGCCGAGCCCCTGTTCATGCCGCCCGGTGACGTGCCGCAGCGAGGCAGCCTCGAGCCCGCGATAGAGCTCCAGGTTGTGCACGCCGGGAATGCCGAACACGTGACGTACGCCGGCGGCCTCGAGCGCCTCGATCAGGTAATTGCCCAGTTTCTTCATTTGCTCTCTTCTGTCGACAGTATCCCGTAAGCATGTCGGGTTTGCGTCCTTATAGTGCGGTAAGGCGCGCACGGCGCACCGGATCTGCCCGGATTCATTGAGGAACCGTCCGGCTGGATGTGCGATGCTGGCCTAAGGACGCAGGCGCATTCCGACACTGCGCGCAGCCGTGCACTGGCGGCGCCTGAGGCCAAGCGCGGCTATGTTGCTACTCCCGAAGTCGCCGACCGACCCGGACCTTCGAGACGCTTCCCCGGACCGCCGATCGGCGCTCCCGGTTATCAGAGGAATGGCAATGCAAATCCGGGCTGGCTATGAGTTGATCTATCAGTTTCCCAAGCCAACGCCGATGATCCTAGCGCTGAACATTCATCACAGCAGGGCCGCCGATCTGCTGCGGCCGGACCGGCTACGAACCGATCCATCGGTTGCAGTGACCGCGTACCGCGATAAATTCGGCAATTGGTGCAGCCGCCTGGTCGCGCCGCCGGGCAGGATCCGGCTGTCGGCGGATGCGCTGGTGCAGGATTCGGGTATACCCGAGCCGATCGTGCCGAGCGCGCACCAGCATGAGGTGCCGGATCTGCCCGAGGAGACGCTGGTGTTCCTGCTGGGCAGCCGCTACTGCGAGACCGATTGTCTGGCCGACATCGCCTGGAATCTGTTCGCCAACACCCCCCTCGGCTGGCCGCGGGTGCAGTCGATCTGTGACTTCGTGCATAACCACCTGGTGTTCGGTTATCAATACGCCCGATCGACCAAGTCCGCGCTGCAGGCGTACAACGATCGCAACGGCGTCTGCCGCGACTTCGCGCATCTGGCGATTACCTTCTGCCGCTGCATGAACATACCGGCTCGCTACTGCACTGGATATCTGGGTGACATCGGCGTACCGGTGATGGATGCGCCGATGGATTTCTCCGGCTGGTTCGAAGCCTATCTGGCCGGTGCCTGGTATACGTTCGATGCCCGCCACAATCAGCCACGGATCGGCCGCATCCTCATAGCGCACGGTCGCGACGCGTCGGACGTTGCAATCAGCACCGCATTCGGGCCCGGCACGCTGGAAAGCTTCCGGGTCTGGACTGATCAGGTCGCATAGCGATGAATGACCTGAAGACTGGTGAACATGACGTTCTGTCGACGCTTCGACCCGACAGCCTGATCGGAGCGTTGGTCTACCTGCTGCTGTTCGTGATCGTGGCAATGTTGCTGTCGCACGGCCTGCGAAGCGCCGTGCGTGCCGCCATGACGCGACAGGCGCATATCGATCGGACCACAATCAGTTTCGTGCAGCAGCTGGCCTCGGCCTTCATCTGGGTGCTGATGCTGATCCTGTACGCGCACCTGATTCCGGTGCTGCGCGCGATGGGTACGGCGTTGCTTGCCGGCGCCAGCATCGCCTCAGTCGTCATCGGTCTGGCGGCGCAGAGCACGCTCGGCAATCTGGTAGCGGGGGTTGCGATCACGATCTACCGTCCGTTTCGTCTGGGCGATACGCTGCAGACGGCATCACCGACGGGAACCGAGATTGGCACCGTGGAGATGATCTCGCTGGGATATACGACGCTGCGCGCGCCGGACGGCCGCCTGATCGTCCTGCCCAACAGCATCGCGGCCAGTCAGGTGATGATCAATCTTAGCCAGACCTTCACGCCCTGGCAGATGTCGATCACTATCCGCATCGCCCGCAGCGCGGACCTCGAAGCAGCGCGCAGGCTCGCGATCAGCGTTGCCGCCGAATCCGTCGGCGAGAAGGCGGTCTATGGCTGCTTTCTGACCAAGATGGAGCCCACCAGTGCGGTGCTGGAGCTGCGCCTGCGGGCGCCGGACGCGGCCAGCCGCGATTCGCTGCGCTCGGCGCTGCTCGAACAGCTGGCGCGGCGGTTCGCCCAGGCCGAATTGGGCGCGGGCGCTGCCGAAGCGGCGAGCTTTTCTTGAAACAGACGGCAGCGCTGCTAATACGGTGTGCCGTCGTTGTGAGTGTACCCGCTCGGGGTCGAGCATAGATCGATGTCCGGATAGTCGACCAGGTCGGTATCTGGCCGGCGCGAGCCGATTTCGAGTATCGAGGCCGGATGCCCGGAGCGATTTTGCAGGTGATGGCCGTCGGTGATCCCGGCCTTGAATCCGGCGCAGTCTCCGCTTCGAAGAACCTCCTCGCCCTGGTCCGTGACCAGGACTACTTCACCGGCGACCACCCAGATGAACTCGTCCTCGGCGCTATGCCAGTGGCGCTGGCTCGACCAGGTCCCTGGCGGCAATGACAGCAGATTGACCCCGAAATCGGTCAGCTTGGCCGCATCACTGAGCGCCTGGCGCACGCGTTCCCGGCACGGCACATCGAACGGAGTGGGGTAGCCGCAGCCTTTGCGTTGCGCTAGCGCATTCTTGTCGATTTTATTCATTGCCCGACCTCATCTACAGCGCCGCTTGATCAGCTCTTCGAGCTTACCCTCGGCAACGCCGCCGCGGTATATTCGCCCGCCGATTCCAACAATACGCCGCACCAGGAGGGTCACTTATGCGCATGATGCTCAGCGTTTCAATTCCCCACGAGCCCTGCAACACTCTGATCAGAGGCAACAAGTTCGGCCCGCTGCTGAAAAAGATCCTGGACGAACTCAAACCGGAGGCGGCCTACTTTACTGAAATGGATGGGAGCCGGGGCGCGGTGCTGATCATCGAGGTCTCCGATCCGTCCAGGGTTCCGGCGCTGGCAGAGCCATTCTTTCTTAATCTCAATGCCGATTGCCGCTTTCGAATTTGCATGACGCCGGCCGAGCTGAGCAAAGCGGGGCTGGACGAGGTGGCGAAGCGCTGGAGTTAACCTATCCGATTCGTTCCATCTCCTGCCTGCTGAGGCGGATTCTGGCCGCCGCGATATTCTCTTCCAGGTGATCGACGCGGGAAGTGCCCGGAATCGGCAACATCAGCGGCGATTTTGCCAGCAGCCACGCCAGTGTCGCCTGCGGCATGTCGATATGCCGCTCGTTGGCAATCGCCTCGAGTGCCGCAAGCCGCGGATCAGGCGCGGCAGCGGCCTGCGCACGCTGCGCGAGCGGTGCCCAGGGCAGGAACGCAATGTGCTCGCGCTCGCAGATGGCGAGCACGTCGTCCGACTGCCGATCGGCGACGTTGTAGCGATTTTGTACCGACACGATTTTGACGATTGCCTGCGCTTTTGCGAGTTGCTCGGTGTCGACGTTCGATAGGCCGATATGGCGGATCTTGCCTTGCTGCTGCAGTTTGGCCAGTTCGCCGACCGAGTCCTCGAACGGGACCTTCGGATCCGGCCGGTGCAACTGGTAGAGCGCGATCTGTTCCAGCTTCAAGCGCGCAAGGCTCGCTTCGCAGGCCTCGCGCAGATGCTCGGGACGGCCATCGGGCAGCCACTCCTGCGCGTTGGGGCGGACCTGCCCGCCCTTGGTGGCAATCACCAGCCCCTTCGGATAGGGATACAGCGCGTCCTTGATCAGCCGCTCACTGACATAGGGGCCGTAGGCGTCGGCGGTATCGATGAAGTTGGTGCCGAGTTCGACCGCGCGCCGCAGCACGGCACGCGCCTCCTTGCCATCACGCGGTTCACCCCAGATTCCTTCGCCGGTGATACGCATCGCGCCGAAGCCAAGGCGGCTGACCAGCAGGTCGCCACCGATCGATAGCCTGCCGGCAGCGGCCGCAGGTCGCCTGGGATCGAAGTGCGAATCCCGCTTTGCAATGGCGAATGCCGACGGGCTGAGCGCCGCGCCGGTTAACGCCGCGCTGCCGCGAACCAGAAACCCGCGGCGAGAGAGATTGTCAATCATGACCCGTTACTCCGAAAATCAGATTTTGTTTCCGCCACCGATCGGCATCAGCTTCCAGGCCTCGTCGCACCAGTTAGGATAGCGCTCGGCGTGGCGAGTCATCAAATCGCACTGCTCGACGCAGCCAAGGCGTTCGGCGTGACGCGACTGGCGCTCACTTCTTCGTGCGGGTCTTGCCCATGTAGTCGCGTTTACCAAGGGGCACGCCCTTCCAGCGAAGAATGTCGTAGGTCGTGGTTGCGTGAAAGTAGAAATTGGGCAGCGAGAAGGAGAGCAGGAAGTTCTCGGCGCTGTAATCCCGAAAGTTGGTGCCGAAGGCAAAGCGCACGTCGCGGCCGAGAAAACCATCGATCTCCGCGCTATCGATCTTCTCCAGCGCGGTCAGTGTCTCGGCGATCCGCGCCTTGAGGGCAGCAAACGTCTCGGGCGGCGATGTTGTATCGGGTGAGAACACCCCCTTACGAATGCCTTCGATGGCGCCGAGTGAGTGCACGGCCGTGGACTTGACCTGATAGGCGAGTGGAAACATGTCCGCGGCCAGACGGGCCTGAATGAGCTCCTGCGGCGCGACGCTCTGCTCCGCGCAAAAGGCGTCCGCTTTGTCGAGCAGACCGGAAACTGCCCCGAGAATCTGTTGAAAGCTCGGAATGGTCGCGGCGTAAAGCGAGAAAGCCATGGCGCACCTCGTAGGGCTATGCAGATGAGCGAGGCAAGGTAGTGCATGAATGGGCTGAGCGCCAGCGTTCTGCAGTTAATATGGGGTTGATGCACAACAAGCCCCAGAAATACGCGAGGCCGCTTACGCTCGCGGCGACGAGTTTGGGGTTTGGCGTCGTGCAACTCGACGTCACGATCGTCAACACGGCTTTGACCGCCATCGGTGGCTCGTTGGGCGGGGCCGTGTCCGAGCTCCAATGGGTCGTCAATACCTACACCATTGGGTTCGCGGCTTTGATCCTGACCGCAGGTGCCCTGGGCGATCGCGTCGGCGCCAAGCGGATCTTCATGGCGGGCTTCGCGATCTTCACTGCCGCGTCCGTTGCCTGCGCAATCGCGCCCAACTCCACCATGCTGATCGTGGCGCGTGCCGTGCAGGGAATCGGCGCCGCAGTCCTGGTGCCAAACTCCCTTGCATTGCTCAATCATGCCTACCCCGAGGAAAGAGAGCGTGGATGGGCCGTTGGAATTTGGGCTGCCGGGGCGAGCCTTGCTCTGACGGCTGGCCCACTGGCGGGAGGCGGACTGATCGCGTTGATCGGCTGGCGCAGCATCTTCCTGGTGAATTTGCCGATCGGCCTGGTGGGACTGGGCTTAACGTGGCGCTATGCCAGCGAGACCACGCGCATGCCGGACCGGGAAATCGACGTGGTGGGACAGATCACCGCGATCGGCGCGCTGGCCTCCCTGGCTGGCGCGATGATAGAAGGCGGCGCATTGGGCTGGAGCAATCGCTGGGTACACGCCGGCTTTGCCGCCTTCGCTCTCCTTGCTACAGCATTCATCATCAATGAATGGCACTCGCCTCAGCCGATGCTTCCCCTGGTACTGTTCAAGCGCAGGATGTTCAGGTTGACTTCAATTGTCGGCCTGCTCGCAAATGCGGCTTTCTATGGCCTGATCTTTGTGCTGAGTCTGTACTTCCAGCAGATCGACGGTTGGTCGCCGCTGCGCACCGGGATGGCATTTCTACCAATGATGGGCATGGTTCTGCCGATGAACCTGCTTGCCGCACGCATCACGCGGCGATGGGGTGCTCCCGCGACCATCGCGGCCGGTGCCGCGATCGCGGCCGCGGGGTGCCTGACCCTCATCGGGATCGAGCCCAGGACCGCGTATTGGGCGCTATGCGCTCAGCTCGTTGCGATTGGCGCTGGTTTGGGATTGTTGGTTCCACCGCTGACCTCAGCGCTGTTAGGTAGCGTTGAGAAGGCGCGCTCAGGGCTAGCGGCCGGCGTACTCAACTCGACCAGACAAACCGGCAGTGTCCTGGGCGTTGCGCTGTTTGGCTCGTTGGTGGCCCGGAAAGCCGAGTTCATTGCCGGTGCGCGGGTCGCGCTGATCATTTCGGCGGTGCTTCTGATGGTTGCCGCGGTCGCAATCTGGGTAGGAGGCCGCGGCCAGAGCGAACCTGGAATCAACAACTAAATCTGAAAGGTTCCTGCAGTAATTTGCCGCTCAAATTCCATACGGGTCTGGCGGACACGGGGAGAGCGATGGGCACAGGGGTTCTGGACGAATCTCCGATGGTAATTACGGTCACGCTATTCTCCATCCTGATCTTCCAAAATGGTGGTCACCAAAGTAATGTGCGTGGCTTAATCGCGAGCTTCTGTTCGTGCGCCAATTCTGCGGAGCTTCAGGACGGATCCATTTCGACTTCCGCAATGACATAGGCGGGGGGCGCCTTGACCTGTTGTGCATGAATCCCCTGTGCCGCGAACAGACCGATCGCGACGCCCGCTAGCAGCGCCAGCGCCAACTTAGGGGGCGTCTTCAGCAGCCTGTTCTTCGTTGAATGCGGGACCATCTGTCGCAGTGTTGCAAAGAATTTAGCAACGCGCTTCTCCCAGTTTGCGAATTTCTCCGCGGCCCATTGCAAAATGCGCGCCTGGTATTGCCACGCCTGTCGTAGGCCGAGGCTGCGACTCGCTCAGGCGAGCGCGATGGGGAGGGCAGGGAATCGCGTAGTCAGCTCATGCTGCAGGCGCGCGACATCGGCTTCGGCACCGTCGGGAATCAGCACGCTTTGATAGATGGGGACGATCTGGTTTCCGGTGTAGGGGTCGACCACGACCTTCTCAAAGCGGAACAAAAGGCTGCGCGGCGGGCGCTCATCAATCGATGCCGCCTTCAGGTAGTTGTCGAGCGTGAGCCAGGTGGTGAAGACGTCATCGCAATACACGCCGTCATGACCCAAGTAGACTTCGGGAGCGGCGCTGCGCAGCACGGCGCGCAGCCGGTCGGGTGAATGTCGATCGCCGCGTATGCTCAGCATGACGAGGGCGAGGATTGCTCCGCAACTGCCGAGAACGTACAGCGCCCTGAACGGCGCCGAGCCTGGGCCGAACACGAAGACTCCTACCGCGATGACGGCAAACGGCAGCGCCAGTTTGCGCCAGTCGCGCGTGGCGAGGAAAGCGGGCGGCGTGGCCTTCATGCGCTCGACGCGCACATCGGTCCACTGCTGCCATTGCGCTGGCGAGTATTGCCAGTGCACCCATGGATTGCATTCCAGGGCGGTGAGCGAACGATCGAAATTGCGGTTGGTGACGTACATCACCGGCAGTAGCACCAGGGCCAGCAACAGCGCGATGGAACCTACCGCAAGAACGGCACCCCTGGCTGCTCCGGGAATCAGCAGGGCGAGCACCGCGCAGAGCGCCAGCAGGATGGCGAAGAACTTCGCCAGCTTGTAGACCTTCTGCCGGTAGACGTGGACGAGCGTTGCCGAGGCGGGAACCGCTGTGGCGAGTCGGGCGGACTTCGGAGTCGAGACGTACTGGATGATAAAGATCATGCCGAGCGCACCGACAACGACGACCGCGAACATGGTGCTCATCGCGACCGCTGGGGAGCGGTGGATCGTAAGATTGACCGCAGTCACGATCACCAGAATGAGCGCGATGATGCACAATGCCGTGACGCCCACGAGCCGCAGGGTCGATCGGTTCGAGTAAGCGGGATTGCGCCGCCAGGCATGCCATGCCCCAACGACGCTCAGGAGCGCCAACGCAACCATCCACATCGGCCGGCCTCCCTATGTTTGCCGTCCATACTACATGGAGTGTACCAGGGGCAGTGATTCGCCCCTGCGGGCCGGGCCGCTTACGTCAATGCTTGGCAAAACGATATAGAATTACTGTTTCCATGAAGAAGTTGCAGCGGCCGATTTGGCGGCGCAATCGCAATCACGCGCTTGACGGTCTGCCCGGGAGTTTAAACATGCGTCATCGTCGGCCCTCGCCAGGTTATAGCGCAGTCGTTCTGGCCTGCTGTAGCTTGGCGGCCTGCAGCACTGGCGCCGCGGTGAGCATGCGCGCCGTTACTCCGACGAGGATATCGGCTACTGACTATCGATTGGAAATGCCAGCATGTCATCTCGTGATGGATGTGAATCCGCAGATTGGCGCGCGCATCTCGGCGCTCAGGATTGGCACTACCAATGTCATAAAGCCGTACGGCTGCGACAGTGGCGACTACGATGGCACGGCGGCTTGCAATAATTCCGGTTCCACTTTCTGGACCAGCCCACAGCGTGCGTGGCCATCGGGGACCTGGCCGCCAATCGCGTCTGTTGATGGCAACGCCTACACGCCGAATGTCAGCGCCGATCATCTGATCATGACAGGAAGCGAGAATGCGGCGATTGGCGCGAGTGTCGACAAGGATTTCTCAGCGCACGACAAATCCTGCTCGATTGCCTTGCGCTATAACATAAGGGCCTCCAGGCCTTTCGCGGCCGCGCCGTGGGAAATCACGCGTGTACCTCGCGGCGGAATTGCGTTCTTCCCCGAAGGCGATGACACCAGATTGGTGGCCGGACCGTTGAGCCCATATACCACGATTACAACCACGACTACCCCGAACATCGTCTGGGTTGACGACTCCACCAGGGCGGCTCCGGTGCCCGCCGGCGGATCCAAACTCATTGCAGATGGCGCGGATGGCTGGCTTGCATATGCCGTGGGCGACGTTCTTTTCATCAAGAAATTCACCGATGTGCCGCCGGCGTCGTTTGCACCCGGAGAAGGCAATATCGAGATCTATCCTGGCAGCGACTATCTGGAGCTTGAAGTTCAGGGCGCTTACACCCAGCTCGCTGGCGGGGATTCGGTACCCTGGACCGTGCAGTGGCGCGCCGTTGTAATCCCGGGCGCGGTAGTGGTCGTCGCCGGCAGTGCGACCTTGCTGGCGTTTGCGCGGCAGCAAGGCGCGAACTAGGCGCCGGCCGATGCGCAACAGCCGTCATCGTCGGGCAGGGCGCGCCGGATGAACCTGTTTGATCTCGGAAAGCGGCTCTTTGGGAGGGCGACACAGATGAGCAATGGCACCGTCGCGACAGACCCGATCAGGCACGTGATCGTACTCATGATGGAAAATCACTCGTTCGACCAGATGCTTGGCTGCTTTCAGGACGTGTACCCCGGGCTCGACGGCATCCCGGGGGACAAGCCGCCGCGCACCAACGATGCAAATGGGGTCCCGTATTCGCAAAGCGCAGGAGCGCGCCTTACAGCGCCGATGGACCCAAACCACGACTATGAGCATGTGCTTAAACAGATCGACAACGGCAACGGCGGCTTCGCCCAGGACTTTGCCGATTGTTTTCCACACGCCGCGCCCGCCGACGTGGCCGAAGTGATGAAGTATCACGCGCGCGGTGCGTTGCCGGCGCTGCACACGCTGGCTGAGAACTTCACCATTTGCGATCACTGGTTTTCATCGCTGCCGGGTCCGACCTGGCCCAATCGACTGTTCGCTCACAGTGGTACCTCCCTCGGTCGGGTGACGATGCCTGAAGGCGTGATGAATGCGAACCTGCACTGGTACAACCAGACCACGCTCTACGACCGGCTGAATGAAAAGAGGATCTCGTGGAAGATCTATTTCGGCGACATTGCCCAATCCTGGGTACTCGTGGACCAGTGGGCGCCGAGGAATATGATTCATTACCACCATATGCAGCGTTTCTATGAGGACGTAGCCCAGCCGGAAAAGGACTTTCCTTCCTATGTCTTCATCGAACCCACCTACAATCCGCCGGGAGCAAACGACGATCACCCCTGTCACAGCCTGCTCGAGGGTGAACGGCTTATCGCGCAGGTCTACAACGCGGTGCGCGCCAACGAGGCGCTGTGGCAGTGTTGCCTGCTGCTCGTCGTCTATGACGAGCACGGCGGTTATTACGATCATGTGTCGCCGCCCAACGCGGTCCCCCCAGACCACCATCAGGAGGAGTTCACGTTCGATCGACTCGGTGTTCGGGTTCCAGCGGTACTGGTTTCTCCGTACGCCGGGCAGCGCTGTGTCAATACTCAGTTCGACCACACCAGTCTGCTGCGCTACCTGGTCGACAAATGGGGCCTTGGCTCCCTTGGTGCTCGCGTGGCCGCTAAAGACACGGTCAGCATTGGCTCGGCCCTGACGGGCAGTGCGCGTGCCGTTACTCCGGCGCGACTTCCCATTCCGGGACCTACGCCAGGCGCCACTCCACCGGTTCCCCTTACCGCGTTATCGAGTCATCAATCGGCGCTGTTCGCACTCAGCCATTCGCTCGAATCGATGACCAACGCCGATCCGAACACCATCGCGGCGCGCAGCAAGCACGTGCTGACCGGTCCGCAAAGCATGATCGACGTTTCGATGGACCGGGTGGAAGATTTTCTGGCGCAGCAAAAGCAGCGATTCCAGAAGGAAAGCTAGCGGGAAGGTGGCTGCCGATGCCCATGCATGACGGCAGCGGCAGCGCTCGCTGCAATGCCTTATCCGATCAGCGCTTTCAGTCGCTGCGTGCGGGTGCCCTCGAGTACCGCGTCCACGCGACGCAGTAGCTGTATCGCATCGGCCGCCGGCAGCGCCTCGCCCAGCAGGTATCCCTGCGCCTCGTGGCAGTCATGTTCCTGCAGAAACATCAGCTGCGAGATGTTTTCGACGCCCTCGGCCGTCACGTCGATGCGCAACGAGCGCGACATTGCGATGATGGCTGCCGCGATGGCGCGATCGTCGCTGCACTCATTGAGGCTGGTGACAAACGATCGATCGATCTTCAGGCGGTTGACGGCAAAACGGCGCAGGCGGGCGAGGCTGGAATAGCCGGTGCCGAAATCGTCGATCGCCAG
>Ga0182024_10015798_pt1 | contig 14398 bp, 14 predicted proteins | sample P32metaG_FD_120480 | JGI IMG/M metagenome (GOLD analysis project Ga0182024, IMG submission 120480) | Permafrost microbial communities from Stordalen Mire, Sweden - P3-2 metaG (Illumina Assembly) | ecosystem: Environmental > Terrestrial > Soil > Wetlands > Permafrost | place: Sweden: Stordalen... | reverse complement strand
GCAGGTCACCAATGCCGTCTTGGTTCGAGTCCTGAAAGGAACGCGGGTAAATTTCATAGAAGATACCGTGCATCCACCAATGGGATTCGGCCATGCTTAGCTTCCCGAATTGAACGAATGGAGCGTGCTATGGTTCAAAGTGCAATGCAACTTTTGTCGATTGCGGTAGCAAATTGTCCTTGATCCTGGCTGATCCGTCCCATCATCATCCGCTTCCGCCAATGCTCAAATCAGCACGACCGAATCACTGTTCGCCAGCGGCTTTAAATGGCTTCTGCAACGAAATCTGCGACCGCTTACTGCGGAGATGTGCTTTGCACGGGATAATCGGTTCGCGTCAGTGGATCCAAACTCCCCAGGCCAAGCAGGATCGTCAGCCAGAGCAGACCCGCTACCGCGAACAGGCGCACGACTGCGGGACCCCGGCCGACCTCCATGAACACCGTCCCGACCGTCGCCACCATCAGCACGGCCGGGATCAGCAGCAGCGGTCGCATGGCCCGATCCATCGGCAAAAAGCTCGCGCCGAATTCGATGGCGAGCAGAAGCAGCGCCAAGGCCAACCATAAGCGACGCAAGCGCAGCGTCATGGCCCGCGTCCCACCAGGTAGAGCAAGGGGTAAAGCACGATCCATACGATGTCGACGAAGCTCCAATAGAGGCCGACCACGATCACCGGCGTATGCAACGCGGGTGAGAACTCCGCGCGGCGCGCGCGCCAAATGATCCAACCGACCAGCACCAACCCGCCAACCATGTGCAACCCATGCAGAGCCGTGCCGAGGAAATAAAACTCGAAAAAGATTCGTGCGCTGCCACCGAGCGGGCCATGGATGGCGAAGTCGGCTCCAGGAAACAAATGCTTGGCGAAATCGTCACGCCACTCGACACCAAATTTGAGAATGAGGAAGGCCAAGCCGAGCAGCCACGCCGCGGCGGCGCACTGCACCAGCCTGCGGGTATTGCCAGCTTCGATGAAGGCGACGCCTGCGCTGTAGACAAAGCTGCTCGCCAGCAGGATAACGGTGTTGACTGTGCCGATCGCGAGATTGGTGTGCTGCGCCCCGGCATCGAACCCCGCCTGGTTCCAGTGGCGGCTATAAATCCAGGTCAGGAACAAAGCGCCGAAGAACAGCACCTCGGTAGCCAGAAACAGCCACATCCCGGAGATTGCGGATTCGGCCTGGTGCCGCGCGCTGGAGTACTGGACCTCGTGCGGTAGATAGGTTTCAGACATGACGCTGCACCAGTTCGGGCGGCGGGTAGTTGTAAGGCGGCTCGGTCACCACGGGAGTTTCGTCGAAGTTGTCGGTAGGCGGCGGCGACGGGGTTCGCCACTCCAGCCCGGTGGCGCCCCATGGATTGGCGCTTGCACGCTCGCCATAGAACAGCGACCAGGTCAGATACGCGAGCGGCAGCAGGTAGCCGACTGCGAGGATGGTGGCGCCGGCGGACGACAGTACGTTCAACACCTCGAATTCCGGCGGATAGGAGTGATAGCGCCGCGGCATCCCGAGATAGCCCAAGATGAACTGCGGGAAAAAGGTGAAGTTGAACCCGATGAAAATGATGAGCGCGCCGGCGCGCCCCCACATCTCCGGGTACATTCTCCCCGTAATCTTGGGCCACCAATAATGCAGTCCGGCGAAGTAGGCGGAGACCATGCCGCCGACCATCACGTAATGGAAATGCGCCACTATGAAATACGTCTGCGTCAGGTGAACGTCGGCCGCAAGCGCGGCGACGAATAGGCCGGTCAGGCCGCCCATTGTGAAGAGCCCGATGAAGCCGAGTGCATACAGCATCGGCGCATCGAACCGGATGAATCCCTTGTGCATCGTGCCGATCCAGTTGAACACTTTGATCGCGGACGGCACCGCCACCATGTAGCTCAAGATGGAAAAGACCAGTGCGGAATACAGCGATGTACCGGCAACGAACATGTGATGCCCCCACACCAGGAAGCTGATCACCGCGATCGCGATGCTGCACCAGACGACAAATTTGTAGCCGAACAGCCGCTTGGAAGAAAAAGCGGGAATGATCTCACTGACCACGCCGAATCCCGGCAGGATCATGATGTATACGGCCGGATGCGAGTAGAACCAGAACAGGTGTTGGAAGAGCAGCGGATCACCACCCAGCGCCGGATCGAATACGCCGATGTGGAAGATTCGTTCGAACGACAGCAACAGCAGCGTCATGGCCAGGACCGGGGTCGCCAGCACGAGGATCACGCTGGTGGCGTAGAGCGACCACAGGAACACCGGCAACCTGTACCAGGTCATGCCCGGCGCGCGCAGCCGGTGGATGCTGACGATGAAATTCAGTCCGGTCGCAATGGAAGAAAAACCCGCGATGAAGACACCCACGATAGCGGCCACCACATGGCCCTTCGAATAGGCGGTCGACAGCGGGGTGTAGAAGGTCCAGCCGGTATCGACGCCACCGACAAACAGCGCATAGAGGACGACGATCCCGGCAATGACGAACAGATACCAGCTCGCCAGGTTCAATCTCGGGAAGGCCAGGTCGCGGGCGCCCAGCATCAAGGGCACGATGAAATTGCCGAGGGTGGTCGGCACCGCGGGGATCAGGAAGAACCACACCATCACCACGCCGTGCATGGTGAACAGCCGATTGTATGTCTCCGCCGAAGGGATCAGACCCTCCGGCACGACAAGGTTCAGCCGGATCAGTGCCGCGGCAATGCCGCCGACAAAGAAAAAGATCGTGATGGTGCCAAGATAGAGCAGCGCGATCCGCTTATGGTCTGTGGTGAGCAGCCAGCTACGCAGCGTTAAACCATCCGTCAGGTATGAGGGTTCAGCCGCCGGGACTGCAATGGCGGTCGCGCTCATAACCGACTCTCCGGGGCCAAGGACTTGATGAAGGCGATGATCTTCAGGAGATCCTCCTCGCCGATCTGTCCGGTGAAGGAGGGCATGACGGGCGGATAACCGGCCACCCGTTGCGTTTGCGGGGCGAGGATGCAGTCGCGGATGTAACGGTCGTCCGCGGTGACGATCCTGCCGTCGGCGAGCGTCACCGGGCTGCCATACAGTCCGGCGAGCGCCGGCGCGCGCACCGTGCTGACGGATTGACTGCCGCCGACGCCGTTGCCGCCATGGCATCCGCTGCAGCCGTAACGCATGAATAATGTCTGTCCGGCTTGCGCCAGTGTCTCGCTGGCGCCGTTCTGCTCCAGCCATTTCTGATAGTCGGGATTGGACATCACCACGACGTCGCCGACCATATCCGAGTGACCCGTGCCGCAGAGCTGGGTGCAGAACAGGTGATAGGTGCCGACCCGGTCGGCCTGGAACCACAGCGACTCGTAACGACCTGGCAACACGTCATGCTTGATGCGGAAAGCCGGAATAGAGAAGTCGTGGATCACGTCCTGCGACGTCATGATCAGTTCTACCGGCCGCGCGATGGGGACGTGCAATGCGTCGATCTCGCGCTGTCCTCCCGGATACTCGACCTTCCACATCCACTGCTTGCCGACGACATAGATTTTCATCGCACCGGCCGGCGGCTTGAACAGGCGGAGGTAAAGATTCGCTCCCCAGACGAACAACCCGAAAAAGATCAGCAAAGTGGCGACAGTCCAGCCGGTTTCGAGACGCCAGGACTTTTCGGCCAATGCGCCGCGATCGATGCTGCTGCCGGCGCGGTATTTGAATACGTAGAGCAATATCAGACCGAACACGAGCGCGAGAATGGCGCAGGAGATCAACAGCAAGGCGATGATCAAGTGGTCGACTTCCGGCGCGCTGGTGGTCGCCGCGGGGAGCCATAAGCTCATGCGCGTCCCCTGTCGCGGCGGAAGGCGAGGAACAACGTGCCGGCGACGGTCAGCGCGGTAATGACAGCGGCCAACCGCAGCAACTTCATGATGGCGAGCGTGTACCGGCCCGTCGTCGAATCGTAGTGGTAGCAGAGCAACAACACCGGCAGTGCCGCAGCCGCGATGCTTCCCAGTTCGGCTCGCGTCACGCCGAGCCGCACATCGCCGGGCTGGTAGCCGACGCCGAGCAGATAGCTAGACACCACACCGGCCGGTGTCGCAAACACGATGCCGACGGGATGCAGGAACTGCTTGAGCTCCGGATCGAATCGATCATGGAAGCCGACGGCTTGGGCCACCGCCTCCACGGCTTCCGCGGTGCCGGTCAGGAAATGCCAATTTTGTTCTGCGCCCGGCACCGCATAGCGCTGCAGATCATCCGCCTTGACCGCAGTCGCATCCGCGCTCGTTTCCGACGGGTCGACGCTCAGTGCTACCAGCGCGTAGTCGCGGCCCGCCGTCATTCCTGACGCGTGGAGCGCATCGAACAGGTCGGCACGCACGACGCTGCAAAGATTGGGGCAGTGAAAGTATCCGAGAACCAGAATCAGCGGCTTGCCTCCGAGCAGATCGGACAACCGCATGCTGCGACCGGCTTCGTCGCGGAACGCCTCTTGCAGCGGAAGCTGACTGCCCAGCTTCTGCTCATAGGCAAGCCCGCTGAAATCCGGCATTGACGCCCCGAACGCAACCCGCGGGACGGCGATCAGCAAGAGCATCAGGAGGCGCAACCTCATTGCGGTTTCCCCGCTGCCGCCGGCCAGCCCGGAATCCCCTCTTGCACGACCAGCCGCATTGCCTCGGAAATAGGAATGTGCGTCACGCCGTGCGCCTTATCGATCCAACCGCTGCCGTTCAGCCACCGCATTTCCTCGCTGTAGAACTTCGCCATGTCCGCGCGAGGGTCCGGTTGGAGTTGGGGATTTGGATATTGCGGGAGCGGCAAACGCATGGTCCGGTCGATCACGGCTCCGGGGAATAGCCACAGAACCAGCAGCGCCAGAGCAATGACGGTCCCGACAAACAGCGGCACGCCGATCAGGATGAAGCGCGCGTCGACGTCGGTCGGTTCGTGCCGCGCAGGGCTGAGGACCTTCTCAGGCATGGCACCTCACGATCTCAGGCATCCCGGGCAACAGCGGCGCGCGCAAGGCCAGCGCCGCGGCAATGCCGAGCAGGCCGATCATCGCAAAGATGTCGAGCAAACCGAAGCTGCGCCCGGATGCCGGCACCACCAGCCACCAGCTGCGGACGACCTCACTCAGTATCAGCAGTGCGGCAACGCAGGCGATGCCGCGCGGTGAACGCCGCAGTCGCGGCGACAGCAGGGCGAAGAACGGCAGCACGAAATGGCACCCCGCCACCAAGGCGCCCACGATGCCCCATCCGCCGCTTGAGCGGACGATGTACCATGGCGCCTCGTTCGGCAGATCGGACTGCCAGACGATCAGCACCTGCATGAAGTCGAGATACGCCCACAGAATGAGAAACCCGAGCAGAAGCTTGCCCAGGACACGCAGCGTGCCGTCCTCCAGCGGCGGTCCGAGAGCAGCAGCGAACACCGACACCGACAGCGCCAGAAGCCCCATCTCGGCGATCGCGATAAGGCCGTAGGCACTGGAGGCAAAACGCGGATCAAGCGACATGGTCGCGTCGATCGCCGAATAGGTGACAGTGATTGCCAAGAGGATCAGCCCGGCCGGCGCAATTCGCGCAAGCGACGCTTCGGGGGTATCTGTTCCGAGTGCTCGCAAGATCAGTCCGGCCAGTCCGAACCACACAATCAGATACACTACGCCCCTGCCGAGGAAGAACGGCAGGTTCAGGTAAAACTGGTTGTCCAGATGCGCCGCCGCGTCCGGGCGCGCCCACGGATAGAGCGCGGGCAGCACGATCAACAAAGGAATGATCGCCGGCAGCAACAGCAACAACGTGCTCATGCCTGCCACCAACTGCGGTCGGATCGCGTAACCCCAAGGCCCGCCGGTCAATGCATGGATCAGCAGCAGCCCCATGCAGCCGAGCGGCCAGCCGAGCCAGGCGGTCAGCGCCGCAAGCCAGGCATGCGGGAATGCAGCAGGTGCAAAGAGCGAGCCAACGACGATGCCGATGATGCCGGCACCCCCCGCGATCCAGGCCGCGCGCTCCGCTTGAGGCCGCGTCACTGCAGCGCTCCCCGCTGATCCGCAGGCACATCCGCCATCGTTGCGTCCTGGCTGCGCTGCAGCGCGCGGATATAGGCCGCGATCGCCCAGCGATCTGCCGGCTGCACCCGATCGGCAAACGAATACATCGCTCCATATCCATTGGTGATGACGTCGTAGAAATATTGAGCCGGCACCTGCCGCAAACGATCGATGTGGTAGGAAGGCGGCGGCGGAAAGCCGCGCTGCACGATCATGCCGCGGCCGTCGCCGAGTTCCGAATGGCAAGGCGTGCAATAGATACGAAAGCGCTCCTGGCCACGCTGCACAAGCGCCAGGGTCACGGCCGGCGCCTGCAGCGGCTTGTCCTGAAATTCCACGGTGCCGGGCGGAATATTGGCGGGGCCGACATCAGGCGAATAGGCCTTTTGCTTCGGCTGATTGCTCATGTCGTCGCAGCCCCCGAGCGCCACCAGCACGGCGAGCAGCAGGATCGCGCGCCTCATGCCGGTATCTCCTCGATCACCGTGGGCTGAAGGCCGTCCAACAACTTGCGGGCGCGCTCGAGCCGCCAAGGATCGTCGGTGCGGATCGCGACGATCCATCCGGCGCGCGTCGCGTGGCGCATGGACACGCACTCGTCGATCGGATCGTAGAACCTGGGCATGCGACAGACGATGAAATAGCCGAAAATCCCGGTCAGGACGGCGAACAGCACGCCAATTTCGAAGGCAATCGGCACATATGACGGCCACGAAAATTCCGGCCGGCCGCCAATATCCAAGGGATAGCCGATCGTGTTGGCGTAGACTTCCATGCCGAAACCGGCTGCCGCGCCGAACAGCCCGGCGATCAGGATCATCAGCGGCAACGGCGAACTCGTCGGTTCGTCTTCGATGGATTTCGGCGTGTATGTCTGAAGATCGATGTTGGCGGCGCCCAATTGCCGCACCGCGTGCCGCAGTGCTGCCTCCGTTGCAAATGACACGACAATACCGCCGCTCATTCGCGCTCTCCCGCGGGTTTGCGGCGCTGCAGCAGCGCCCGCATCTCAAACATCGAGAGCACCGGAAGGAATCGCACGACCAGCAGGATACCGGTAAGAAACAGTCCGACCGTGCCCAACAGCGTCGCCCAGTCCCAGAAAGTGCCGTGGAAATCGCCCCACGCGGACGGCAAGTGCGTCCTCCGCAGGCTCATCACGACGATGGTGTAGCGTTCGCACCACATGCCGACGATCACGCCGAAACAAACCAGCATGACCAGGGTCTGGTTCAGACGCAGCCGCCGAAACCACATCAGTTGTGGAAACAGAATATTGAGCAGGATGGTTGCCCAATAAACGGGGGCCAAGGATCCGCTGACCTTGTCGATGAACAGGGTCGTCTCGGCACGCTGGGCACCGTAGAAGACCGTGAACGCATCCATCATGTAGGCGTATCCGAGACAGAGGCTGCTCACCAACAGCAGTTGGCAGAGGATATTGATGTGTCGCCCGGTGATGAAATCTTCGATGCCCAGCAGCCGGCGCAGCGGCAGTACCAGCAGCAACACCATTGCGAAGCCGGACAACAGCGCGCCGAAGACGAAGAACGGCGGAAACTCCGTGGAATGCCATCCAACCGTGGCGGCGCCGGCAAAATCCAAGCCGACGATGCTGTGCACGGAGACCACCAGCGGCGCCATGATCGCCGCCAGGACGCCGTAGGTCGCATGATAGTGCCGCCACTGGCGGTCCGAGCCGCGGAAACCCAGTGCCATCACACCGTAGATGATCTGCCGCCTGCGCGTGGTGGCGCGATCGCGCATCGTCGCCAGATCGGGAACGAGGCCGAAATACCAGAACAGGATGGAAGCGACGACATAAGTCAGGATCGCGAAGAAATCCCACAATAGCGGGCTGCGGAACTGCGGCCACAAGGCCATCGTGTTTGGGTAGGGGAACAGCCAATAAAACAGCCACGGACGGCCCAGATGCAGGATCGGGTACACGCCCGCACAGGCAGCCGCGAACACCGTCATGGTCTCGGCGATGCGATTCAGTGAGGTCCGCCACTCGACCTGCAGCAGATAGAACAGTGCGGAGATGAACGTTCCCCCCGACGCGATCGCGATCCACCAGACATAGCTGATGATCGCGAAGCCCCAGACCACCGGCCAGTCCACGCCCCAGATTCCGATACCCGCGTAGAACAGCCAAAGGATCGCGGCGACCAGCACGCCGCTGAGGAGCGCGGCCGGGATCATGGCGATCCACCACCACGCAGAGGCCCGTTCGCGCAGCGCGAGCGCGCTTATCTGGTCGCTCATCGAGCCGATGGTCGGCCCGGGCAGAACAACCGGGTCGCCGGCATGCGGCACCCGCGAGTCACCGAGGAGACTCTGCGGACCCGGGGCATCGGAGATGGGGATGTCGGTCATCCGCCGCTGCCCTCGATGGCCGGGTTCGGGTTGCGGATGCGCGCCTCGAACGTCACGCGCGGATGCGTGTTCTGGTCGGCCAGCAGCGCATAATCGAGCGGGCTCTGCTTGCGCTTTGCGACCTCGCTTTCCGGGGCCGCCATGTTGCCGAAGGTAAACGCCTGCGTCGGGCACGCGGCTTGACACGCGGTCTTCACGTCACCGACCGGCCGGTTCTCCCGGTCGGCGGCGATGCGCGCCTCGGCAATGCGCTGCAGGCAGAATGTGCATTTCTCCATCACGCCGCGTCCGCGCACGGTGACGTCGGGATTGCGCGCTTGCGGCGGTCGTTGCTCCTCTTGGGCGAAATCGAAATAATTGAACCGGCGCACCTTGTAGGGGCAATTGTTGGAGCAAAATCGCGTCCCCACGCAGCGATTGTAGACCATCACGTTGAGCCCCTCGGCATCGTGCACGGTCGCACCCACCGGACAAACGACCTCGCATGGCGCCTGCTCGCACTGCATGCACAGCATCGGCTGGAAATAACTGTCAGGCGCATCGGGGCTGCCTTCGTAGTAACGATCGATGCGCAGCCAGTGCATCTCCCGCTCGTGGATCACCTGCTGCTTGCCGACCACGGGAATGTTGTTCTCGGCCTGACACGCGACAACGCACGCGTTGCAACCGATGCAGGCGTTGAGATCGACGCTCATCGCCCAGGCAGCCGGCCCCTCGGGCTTCCAGCGATACAGATGCGGCTCCCGCTCCCCCGAGGCGAGAAAGTGCGGGTCCTTGGCGTATTCAGCCAGCGTGCCGTGTTTCACGATGTCCCCGGACACGTTGAAAATCAGGTTGTGATGGTCGGTGCTGGCCAGGTCCACGCGGCCAGCCGTCTTCTCGAGTGCCGGCACATCGGTCCGGCTGGTCAACGGATAAAAGTCGAACCCGGCACCGCTGCCGACGGCACCGACGGCACGCCGACCGGAGCCGAGATAAGCCACGACGCAGTCCGCCGCCTGGCCCGGCATGATCCACACCGGCGCTGTCGCGCTCACCTCGCCGACGGAAAGGCGCACCTTGTCGCCGTTGCGCAAATTCAATTTTCGCGCCTGCTGCGGAGAGATCAACAGCGGATTGTCCCAGGTCAGTTTGGTGAGCGGCCGCGGCAGCTCCTGCAGCCAGGCGTTGTTGGCGTAGCGTCCGTCCCACAGATTCGGATCGGGGCGGAACAGGACCGTCAGGGGATGGTCGGACGGCGCCGGCGGCATCTGGCGCCCGGCGTCCTCGCGCAACTGCACGTTGGCTTTTGGAGCGGCGGTGTCTGGGACGACGCCATTGGCCAGCGCGTCGTGCCAACCTTGCGCGAAATTCGCAGCCAGATGACTCTTCCAGGTTGCCTGCACGATATCGAGCGTAGGCGGCGGAGCAGGATCGCTGATCAGCGCCAGCATCGTGTTCGTGCTGATGCCCGCGTAAAGCGGCAGTGCCTGCGGCTGCAGGACGGTCGCGGTGCCGTCATAAGCCCGGGCATCGCTCCAGGTCTCCCAGGCGTGCGCCATCGGCACGCCCCAGACGGTCGCATTGCTCGTCTCATTCGGCGCTGCTGTCAGCGTCAGGCTGAAGTCAACGCGCTTCAAGGCCTCGGTGAATCCCAGCGCGGCGGGCGCCGCATAGGCAGGGTTGCTGTCGATGATCAGCAGAGTGCCCACCTTGCCGGCACGCATGTCTGCCACGAGATCGTTCAGTGATGCCGCTTGATCGACCGGGGAATGAACCACGGCTGCGATGAGCTCAAGCGTGGCTCCAGGCGCGCCAAGTTTCGCATTGATGGCGTGGACCAGAGCGTGAGTTTCGGGCGGCTGGTTCGGTCCGAGATGCACCAGCGCGCGGCCGGGATTTGCAGTGAGATCCGCCACCACCTTGCCGACCCATTCCGGTGCTGGCGAGTCCGGCGATTGCAGGATTCCGGCGGCAAGCGCCAACATGACCTGATGCAGATCGCGCGGCCCTGCGATGAAGCGGTGGTCCGCGACCGAGCCCGTCAGCGTCGGCGTCGGCTCCACGGCATAGAGCCGGAGCATTTTCTGCGTGCGGGTGGGATTGCGCCGCGACGCAAAATCTCGGGCAAATCGCAAATGTCCGGGCGCGGAGCTCAAGAGGTCGCTGTCGATGGCCAGGACCACGTCCGCCTTGTCGAGATTTGGAATGACGTCGACCGGCTGGCCGTAAGCAAGTCCGGCGCCCTTCAAAACATTGTCGCGTGAAACCGGCTCCCACTGGTGCCAGCGCGCCTCCGGGAAACGCGACAGCAGGGCATCGAGCTGCGCGGCCAGCGTCGGCGAGGTGATCGCCCCGGTCAGAATCCGAAATCCGGCGCCGTGGCTGGTATCGATCCGAGTGCGCTGTGCGCTCAGAGCCGCCAGCAAGTTCTGCCGATCGGCCGGCAGACCGTGTGCCGTTATCCCCCAAGCGCGATCCGGATCGTAGAAATCCAGCACTTGCGCCTGCGCGAAGACGTCCGTCGCTCCCAGGCTTGCGGGATGCTGCGGATTTCCCTCGACCTTGATCGGCCGGCCCATCTGATGCTCGACCACCACGCCGGTGGCGTAACCGTCCAGCACGCTCGCGGTGCTGTAGAAGTTTGGCAGCCCCGGAATGATGTTCGGCGGCACCCTCACGGCCGGAATGAGGGTTCCTCCGGGCGCCCCGACATCACAGCCGCCGAGCTCAGCCATCGCGAATGCGGCTGCCATCAGCTTCAGCACCCGTCGGCGGTCATGCGGTGACGCCAGCGCTTCGGCCAGGCCCGGAAACTCCTGGGCCGCGCGTGCGACGAAAGATGGATCGTCCGCCAACAGCTCCAGGCTGCGCCACTGTCGGCTCACCGGTGGCATATCGAACAGTCCGTGAGTGTGCGGCCGCCGACGTGGTACTCCGCCATCAGCGCCGCGGCGGATTGCGTCTCGGCGGTGCGCTGCCATTGCGTGTTGTAGATCTGATCTTTCGACCGCAGGTTCGGACCCGGGTTGCTATGGCAGTCCAGGCAGAACTGCATGGTGAGGGTTTTTGCCTTGTAGGCGAGCGGCATGCGGTCCACTTCGCCGTGACAACTCGAACAGCCGACGCCTTTGGCGATGTGAATGCTGTGATTGAAATAAACATAGTCGGGCAAATCGGTGACCCGGTGCCAGACGATCGGCTTGTCATCGGCCAGGCTCTGGCGGACCGGCGCCAGAAGAGCGGCGTTGGTCCAGATTTGGGAATGGCAGGTCATGCAGGTGTAGGTCGGCGGCAGGCCGGCAGTCGACGACACCTCCACCGAGGTGTGACAGAACCGGCAGTCGATCCCTAACCCCGCCACGTGATGCTGGTGGCTGAATGGCACCGGTTGATCGACCGGCCAGCGGACATGCCGCATGTAGTCGGTGCGCGGCCAAACCCACCACCAGCCGATGCCGGCAACGAACAGCGCCGCCAAGCCCAGCAGGCTCAGCGTAGCCGCCAGGTTGGCGCTCGGCCGAAAGATGGCGGCCATTCGGGCGATTCTCCCGGCCGGGTCGTTGGCCTCGGTCCCGTGATCTCAAAATCCAAAATGGGGCCATTTAGTTCCAATCCCGGTCCGGGGTCCGCGGCGCAAAGTCTAAGAAAATCAAGATTATGCTACGCCTGGATCGCCCCGCCTTGGTCCGGCATCAAGCTTTGCGACGAATTTTCGCATGACCCCAATTCATCTCGGGATGCGTTTCATCACAAGCTGAGCATTTTCTTTCGCGGCACCGTCTCCAGCAGCTCTGCCGGTCGCGACGATCGCCAACCCCTGACAAGCGGCAAAAAGGCCAAACTGTCTCTGAGATAAGTCGCATTGAGGCCCGGCACCAAGGGAACTCGGCTGCGCGCGTCGGATTGTTCGTATTTAAGCTCATCAGCCGCAGGAATGTGCGCGCGCCGGCTCGACTCGGCCGCGGCAACAGAAAGGAAACCCCGATGACTCTTTCACGGCGTGCTTTCGCGGCGGCAGCCGCGACCGGGCTCCTGACGGCACGCGCTGCGGCCCAATCCCGGCAAACAATAGAGGCGGGCGAGCATGGCGAGAGCGCCAGCAATCCCGGACCCGAAAACACCCAGCTGAAAGCGCTCAACCCCGATAACTTCATGCCGCCGCCGACCGACCACGGCTCGGTGCCGACGTTCTGGAACTCGTTCTCGGGAATGCACCGCCGTGTCGAGGAAGGCGGCTGGACTCGGCAGGTGAATCAGACGGACTTTCCGATCTCGACCGACATGGCCGGGGTCAATATGCGCCTGACCGCGGGCGGCGTGCGCGAGCTGCACTGGCACGCGGCCGATGAATGGGCGCTGATGCTCGACGGCAATTGCCGGCTGACGGCGATCGACTTGGACGGTTCAACTTACGTCAACGACGTCAAAGCGGGGGATCTGTGGTACTTCCCGACCGGCATTCCGCATTCGCTGCAGGGCCTGGCACCGGGCGGCTGCGAATTCCTGCTCGTATTCGACGACGGCAATTTTTCCGAGGACAACACCACGTTGCTGTCCGACTGGATGATTCACACGCCGCCGGAAGTTCTCGCGAAAAACTGGGGCGTGGCGGAATCCGCGCTCGATCCGCTTAAGGATATCCCGCCGGAGGGCCGCTATATCTTCCAGGCCAAGGTGCCGGGTCCGCTCGACGACGATCGGCGCACGGCGGCGCGCAACGGCCGGCAGACTTCGACGGCGTTCAACTTCGCCATGCTGGAAATGCGCCCACAGAAATCGACGCCGAAGGGCGAGGTCCGCATCGTCGATTCATCGAACTTTCCCGCCGCTGCGCACATCGCGATGGCGCATGTCACGCTTAAGCCCGGTGGATTGCGCGAACTGCACTGGCATCCGAACGCGAATGAATGGCAATACTTCATCCAGGGCAAGGGCCGCATGACGCTGTTTCACAACAAAGCGGCGGCGCGCACGGCTGATTTCACTGCGGGGGATGTCGGTTTCGTCCCCATCACGCTCGGACATTACATCGAGAATACCGGCGATACCGATCTGGTCTTCCTCGAAATGTTCAAGACGCCGCGTTACCAGGATATCTCGCTCAATGACTGGCTCACGCATATTCCGCCGGAACTTGTGATCCAGCATCTCGGCATCTCGGAGCAAACGCTCGCCGCGATACCAAAGAACAACCTTGCGATCCTGCCCGCTTAGGGCTGGCCGGTGCCGCCGGCGGCGCCATAGACCTACCCAGTAGCAAAGCTTGCATCGCTGGCAGCCAACTGGACATAGATCGATCCCAGCTCCGCGGGCTGCCCGGGACGGCCAAGCGAGGTCTCGCCGCCGAACTTTTCCAGCTTCTCCTGCGTCGCGCCGCCCGAGACCTGAAGTGGCGTCCAGATCGGGCCGGGAGCGACCGCGTTGACGCGAATGCCTTTGCCCGCGAGCTGCTTCGCCAGCGACTTTACGAAGTTCATGGTCGCGGCCTTCGTTTGTGCGTAGTCGTAGAGATCAGGAGAAGGTTCGTAGGCTTGCTCGGAAGCTGTGGCGACAATGACGGCCCCGGTGTCCCTCCCGCAAATCATATCCGAGCGTACCGATGATGCAATCCAGATAGGACCGGGACGGCGATGATGGTCCCGGATCGTTGGACGGCTCGTCGTAACGGCGTGTCCTTGCTCAGCCCTAGGTGCGTGCGCGTCTCATTGTAATATCGCGAATACAAGGTGAGGACCCGTCGCAAATGCGTCTCGCCGAGGATCAAGATGTGATCCAAGCAGTCGCGCCGGGGTGTTCCGATCAGCCGTTCGACATATGGGTTTTGCCAGGGCGATCTCAGTGAGATCGGATGATCCCGGATGCCCATTGCTCGGACCCGGCTTGTGAAGACTGGCCCGTAGGCACAATCATTGTCGCGAACCAGATAGCGCGGTGCGGTGTCCCACGGGAATGCCTCCACGATCTGTTGCGCCAACCACTCCGCCGTCGGATGTCGCGT
>Ga0182024_10015797_pt1 | contig 14398 bp, 20 predicted proteins | sample P32metaG_FD_120480 | JGI IMG/M metagenome (GOLD analysis project Ga0182024, IMG submission 120480) | Permafrost microbial communities from Stordalen Mire, Sweden - P3-2 metaG (Illumina Assembly) | ecosystem: Environmental > Terrestrial > Soil > Wetlands > Permafrost | place: Sweden: Stordalen... | reverse complement strand
GCCCTTCCGACTCGCGGTTTCCTTCCTTGGAGGTTTTCGAACGCCGGCCCCGTCTCGGCCCGACGGCAAGCCTCTGCAAAGGGCCGGCATCCGAAAACCTTCACAGGAGCGGTCATTTGCTGATGAGCGCTGAATGGCTGAACTCGACCTATGGCGGTCTTTGTTCGGCGGGTTGGCTTGTCCAGGAAGCGGACATTCCGCGCGGTCCTGCGCCGGCGCGAACGCGCCCATTGCGGTTGTTGCGAGCGGTAGCCGCTTTTCTCAACAGCAGACGTTCGCGCTCAGACTGACTTCACCTCGCCGCCGTCCATGCGAAGGATCGAGCCGGTCATCCAGCGGGCGCTGGGTGACACGAGGAGGCCATCAGTTCCGCAATTTCATCCGGCTCGCCGTACCTCGCAATGCCGGCTTCCTTCGGGAAGTTGGCCGTCGCTTCCTCGACCGTCATGTTGTGCAAGGGCGCCCAGTGCTCGAGGTACGATCGGCGCCGACCTGTCATCACAGGGCCGGGCAGGACACTGTTAACCTGAACACCATCGGTGATGCCGCGATCGGAGAATGCCTTCCCCAAGGCGATGCTGGTGGCGGTCTGTTCAGAAGCCAAAGCTCCTTCATCCGCATTCGCGCCCGGAGCTTCTACCGGATCACCTGTGGAGCGGCAGGAACTGCACCGGCCGGGGCTACTTCGATCGCAATCGGCGCGGTAATGGCTTCAAGACTTTCATAGGCATCGACAATGCCCGCAACTGACGCTCGGTTCGCGTCTGACGCATGGACTTGATCGCCCGGGTTCAAATGTTTCGCTGTTTTGTACAGAAGCTCGCGAATGGCTTTGAGCGGGAGATCTGGTTTCGCATCGAGCAGCAGGGCAACGACACCACTGACGTGCGCGGCCGCCATTGAAGTCCCCGAGAGAAAACCGTAGGCCCCACCCGGCTCGGCGACGAGTACATCAACGCCGGGCGCCGCAACGCAGGTAACCGGACATTGATTGGCGTCTTTGAAAACACTGTCGCTTTTATCTGTTGCTGTAACAGCAATCACATTTTCGTCGGCAGCCGGGTAGAGCGGCTTGGCTGATCCGCCTTCATTGCCGACCGGCGCGATGAAGACTACGCCCCGGCTCGCACCGTCGGCGAGTTCGCGGGACAGTCCCGGATCTTGAGGACCCGCGAAACTCATATTGACGATACGCGCGCCATGCAGTTCCGACCATTCTATCCCGGCCCGGATGTCATAGGTCGTGCCGCGCGCGGTAATCGTTGCATCAGCGCCATCGAAGGCTCGGACCGCGAGGATGCGTGCTTGCGGCGCTACGCCCGTAAGTTCAGCGTGGGCAGCTATGATTCCGGCAACCGCGGTGCCATGCACGGCCGGTTTCCCATTTGTACCGTCGGCTTCGAAATCATCTTTTACGGCGTTTGAGATCTCAGGATGGTTCTTGTCTATCCCAGAATCTATTACGGCAACAAGTGTTTTCGCACCATTTGATATGGCATGAGCCTCGTTCAAACGCATTCTTGGAATAACATACTGGGCTTCGGCAAGGCCGCTCGAGAGTTCGCTTTGGAGGGCGAAGAGGAAATTTGGCTGAACTGCGGCGATCCGGGTGTCAGCTTCGAGAGCCTTGACGATGGCCGCGACGGAACGCTTACCTTCTATCCGATAACGATACAAAGTCGTCCCAATAAGCGTGAGGTGCTGCGATGCGAGCAGATGCAGCCGCTCCTGCCTCGCGACGACATCGGCCGTTTGGGATGATAGCTCCGGGCGGAGTTCGACTAAGACTTCATCGGGAACAAAACGATGGTCGCCAGCAGCCGATATGCCGCTGTTAGGATGCCCAGATGATACCAGAGCCCTTGGCTTTGGTAGCGGCGGCGCGGCGATTTTCTTGTCGACATGCGTCTTGGTGCTCTCGGCTGGCAGGGAGGCGATCTGGTGTCTTGGCCTGGGCGGCGGCGGAGCTTCCTGGCTCTCGTCGACTACGGAGACCGGCCGATGCCTGTGCTGCGGCCGGGGGTAAGGCTCAGGATCACGCTCGGCATAGGGGGGACGGCGGCTGAAATGGCGTGGCGTTTCCCACACTGGATATGATGTCTGACGGTGCCAGCTTTCGTTCCCGGGCCAAAATCGTGCGCGGGGGGCATACATCCGGCCATAGCCGGATCCGAGGGACGGAAATGCTCCCCTCAGTCCATATCCTCCCCCGAATCCTTTGCTTCCAAATCCTCCGCCGAATCCCCTCATTCCAAATCCTCCACCGAAAAAGGCCGAGGCGGTTTGCGCAGAAACAAGAGCGAGGATTGGTCCGGTGCAAAGCAACACAGTGAGCGCGGTGCAAAAACACCGCCATGTCCCGCTTGACCGCGGCGCCCTGTCGGGCTTGCTCTGAGATTGGTCTTTCCAAGGTGATAAGCTTGGCATGGCTACCTCCAACGCGCACCGCACGTTCCGGGTCCGCCGACTCGGGCGTGTCTACCTGTTCAATAAACGCGGTCATTTGGATGGCGCGACGAACCGCACAATGGTGCTTTCGTTTCGCATGGACGCAACGATGGCATCGAGGTCTTTGGTTGTAAGTGCCTTATCGCACACCTGGACGCGGAAGATGCCACCGGCAATCGGCCCCTCGATAATCGATGCCTTATTGGCCTCCAGGAAGTGCTGGATCTGTGCCGCCGTCGCATCAGGAACAAAGGCCATCAGGACGAATGTCCCAACCTGCCCGGTCGCTGTCTTCGAAGCCGAGGCCGTCTGATACATCGCGCCATCTTTTGCCGGCCCAAAATACATAGTCGCGAGCAAGCCAGCCTCGATGATTGCAAGGAAGGCCACGGCCATTCCCGCTAACGCCAGCGAGCTTGGCTGCCAGTTGGAAAATCGATCGGCCAGCCAACGTCCAACATCGACGCGTCTGCTTTTCGGCGCTTCCGCCGCCGCACTGTCAATTTGTGCGAACAGTTTTTGGAGTGCCCGCGGCGATGGCGTGCCAAGACTTTCATGCATGTTTACGGATGCCGCGCGTTCCTCCAAAATGAGATCATATCGTCTTCGCAATTCGGGCATTCGCGCGAGCGCTCGCTCGACATGAAGGACATCCTCGGGAGTAAGCATTCCGCTTGCATACCAGGGAAGCAGGCCCTCGAGATGATCGAACTCGGCCTGCTCTACGATCGTTGTCATGGCCAACCTCTGTCTACACCGGCCGCAAGAAGCAGCTCCGACAGGTGTTTTCGTGCATAAAACATCCGCGTCTTAACCGTATTTTCGGGAATGCGAAGGACTTCACCGACTTCCCGAATGCTTTTCTCGTGATAATAGACAAGATCGATGACCTCGCGATGCGGTGGGGACAGATGTTTCAGGCAATCTTCAATGATCTTGCCCTTGTCCGCTTTCTGCAGAACATTTTCCGGGCCGTCGCCGGGATCTTCGATCATGTCTTCGTTAGGGCCGAGTTCAAGATGCTGCCGTTCTCGTCTAGCCGACAACGCCTTGAACCTGGCAATTGCATAAAGCCAGGTCGATACGCTTGAGCGCGCTTCAAATCGTCCGGCCTGCTGCCACACATCGAAAAAGACGTCGCTTAGGATATCTTCAGCGGCCACTTCATTGTTGGCGAGCCGGAGAAGGAAACGGTACAGCTTCACCCTATGACGCCCATAGAGCGCCTCCAAAGCGCGACGGTCGCCCTTCGCGATGTTTGTAAGGAGGTCCTCGTCCGAGACAGCATCCATCCACGTGTTCGTTATCTGAAACCTTGCTCGAAAACTTGAAGCAGTTTCAGAGAGCCGGTCGCAAAGTCAAGCGATCGCTGGAGAACGATCGACGAAGTCACCCGCGACTGGTCTCACGGCGCAAGGGCTTGTTTTCGGATAAGCCGGCCGGCTCGCGTTGAACCGGCCGGTTACCCGTCCTGTTATCGTCGCGCCTCAATAGCAGACTCTGCGGTATTCGACATCGCCGTAATAGTCATAGTAGCGCTTCAGAAAGCATCCATCGTAATAGCCGCCACCATACCCGCCACCATATCCCGCCCAGCCCCAATGTGAGTGGAACCCACCCCCACCGAAGCCGCCTCCGCCGAATTTACCAAATCCGCCTCCACCAAATTTACCAAAGCCGAATGCGGCTGCGGGAGTGACGGAAGTGGTTGTGGCGGCTGCCACTGCAACAACAAGGGCAATCGCGGTGGTTTTCCAATTAAATGTGCGCATTGATCGTCTCCTTTGGTTAGGGAACTCCCTTTCGAGCTCCACATCCTTTGGTCGCACGGCACGGAAGAAAGGTTCATCGGCGATGAATTTTTTCGATCAGGAACGGATCGCGGCATTTCCGCGTGCCGCTGCTACGAAACCGATGTCGTTGGAATAGATGACGTCGGTGGCGGACGCCTTGGCGATGCGGGAGTGCTCGCCCCGGTAATCGGGAGTGTGTGGGTGAGCGGAAAGACGAACCTTAGCTACAATGTGCTCAGGCGCTGACCGGCGCTGTACATGCGACCCATCGATAAATCCGCAGCCTGATTTGCCTTCCCATGATTGGGTTTGGAAAGACGCCCGTGCGAAGGCGCGCAATGCTATCATTCCGGTTTCTCGATGGCGCCGTTAGCACTGCTGAACTCTTTCACCAAATAATTCGCACCGAAAAATCGCCGGAACGATGAACCTTTATCGAAGTCGTCGCGACCAAGGATTGCAAGGCTTCACAGATAAATGCGGGAGCCGCACGTTTTGGAGCACGAAAATGACTATGACATTCGATAATGTTTCTTCAGATTCCGACAATGAACTATTCAAAGAGATCCAAGATAGCGATTCTCAACATGCGTCGCATGACACCGTTTTAAACGAAACCGCAAATCAAGATTACGCACTCTTGGAGTTCTGGGAATCCGAACATACCCGTCCGGCCTATTCGGCCGTCAGCGGTGAAATGACCATGAGCCTCAGCGATTCCTTCGATAATTATATCGGGCGCTGCATGGAGCATCCGTTCCTGCCGCAAACGGAAATCAAACGGCGGCAGTTCGAGCGCATCAAATATCTTGTCGAGCTTGCCTATGCGGAAATTCCCGTCTATCGCGACAAATACAAAGCCGCGGGTTTTCATCCGTCCGATCTGCGTGGCGCTGATGACATTGACCGGATCCCGATCATCACGAAGGGCGAACTTGTCGCGGCCTTTCCAGGGCGCTGCGTCAATCCGCGATACAGGATGGAGGATCTTTTTCCGACGCGCTCGTCCGGTTCGTCGGGTCAGACGCTTTTGATCCGTGTCGATCCGGATGCCATCGTCACCGATACGATCCAAGGCGTGCGCCAGTTCGCTTTGCAGAGCGGGCTTAAATATGGCCCGAAGGATCTCCTGATGCATGTCTACACGGTTCCGTGGTGGTTCCCGTCGATCGGGAACGACTATCGCGGGGCATTCATTTCGAATGTCATTCCCCCGGATCGTGTTGCTAAACATCTGGCGTATCTGTCGCCGCATATTCTATCATGCTACCCCTCGAACCTCGAGGCTCTGCTTCCTTACGCTGAGCAGTTCAACGCCTCGCTCTACCTCGCGGTGACGCATTCGGAATATTCGGCGAAGTCGGCAAGGCAGGAGTGGTCGCAGCAATTGGGCGTCCCGGTGCTCGACGAATATAGCTCCGAGGAGGCGACGCGCATCGCGATCGAACTTCCCTGCGGTCATTACCATGTCTGCGAGGATTCTGTGCGTCTCGACGTCGTCGATCCGGTCACTTTGGCGCCGCAGGTTCCCGGTCAATCGGGCCTCTCCGTGATCACCAATCTGCTCAATGAGGCCATGCCCTTCATCCGCTACATGCAGGGCGATTATGTTACGGAGCCGGCCCATCCGCACCGTTGCGGCATTAGCTGGAAGCAGCTTGAAAGCATCGATGGCCGCGCCAATGACGCCTTCGTCAATGCTTATGGCCGCGTGGTGCCTGCCGGAAGCGTGCTCGACATCACCTATCGCTGGATGTTCGATTGCAACATCAATTTGCAACAGTTCGAAATCATCCAGAAGGCACATGACCTGATCGAAGCCCGCTTTATCCCCGGGGCCGGCATTTCCGAGGAACGCATTCTAGGTTCGATCGGGCATCTCGTGGAGCTTCTCTCATTGTGTCTCGAGCACAAGGTGAAGGTGCATGCCCGGGTCATGGCGGCTTTTCCTCCCAAGACCGGCAAGCGCCGCCCGATCCGTCGGGAAATGGCCAACTGAGGTGGACCTAATCCGCCTCTTTCATCCCAGCTTTCGATCACGACAGGAGAGGATTATGAGCGGTTCGCTCGCCCGTATTGGCGCCATGACGCTGCGCTATTGCTATCTGCTACGCTCGTCATGGCCGAGACTTCTGGAGCTCATCTATTGGCCGGCGATGCAGATGCTCGTGTGGGGTTTTCTTCAGCTCTATTTGTCTGAGAATCAGTCGTCGCTTGCCATGATTTCCGGAACATTTGTTGGCGCCGTCCTGCTTTGGGATGTGTTGTTTCGCGGCCAGCTCGGCTTCTCGATCTCGTTTATGGAAGAGATCTGGTCGCGTAACATCGCCAATCTGATGATGAGTCCGCTAAGGCCCGTAGAATTGGCAGCATCCTTGATGCTGATCAGCGTGGTGCGCCTCTTGATCGGAATGGTCCCTGTCTCCCTTTTCGCCTTTGCCCTCTTCGGTTTCAACATATACAGCCTTGGCTTCGCGCTGATCGCCTTCTTCATCAACCTCGTTCTCATGGCTTGGGCGATCGGTCTTGCCGTCTGTGGTCTCGTGCTGCGCTTTGGAATGGGCGCCGAGAGCCTTGCCTGGTCGCTTGTCATTCTGCTGCTGCCGCTCTGCTGCGTCTATTATCCGGTTTGGATTCTGCCGGAATGGCTGCAGACAATCTCCTGGTCGTTGTCCCCGACCTATGTCTTCGAAGGCCTGCGCGCCGTTATGATCGACCATGTGTTCCGTGTCGATATGATGGTGAAGGCCGCACTGCTGAATGTCGTCTATCTCACGCTTGGGCTCAGCACCTTCGTTCTCCTGCTGCGCAATGCCCGTAAAAGGGGTGCGCTGATCGCCATTGGCGAATGAAACTTTCTTTGAAAATCGTGCCTGCAAAGGAATAGGCCCATGCAACCGCTGACCAATGCCATAAGTAACGTACAGATAAGAAGCGCCTTAGTCCCGTCTCCGGCTTCTGCAAAACAGATCTCAAGCCAAGACTGGCCGCGGCGTGAGCCTGCGGTCACCCTCGAAAACGTGGTGAAGGATTATAAAACCTGCCGCGCCCTCGACAATATCAGCCTGACCATCCCTCAGGGTGTCACGGTCGGCTTTGTCGGCCGCAACGGCGCCGGTAAGACGACAACCATCTTCACCATCATGGGGCTTATCGCGCCTTCGAGCGGGCGCGTGACCGTGTTTGGCCACGACATAAAGCGCGAGGCATATTCCGTCTTGCACCGGATGAATTTCGCGAGTCCCTATATGAACATGCCGGCGCGCCTCAGCGTCCGGCAAAATCTTCGGATTTTCGGGCAGCTCTACGGTTTGCGGGACATCAAAAAACGTCTGGCGCAGCTCGCGCATGAGTTCGAGCTCGGCGATATTCTCGACCGCACGCTCGGGACACTGTCAGCCGGACAGAAGACACGCGTGTCGCTCGCCAAGGCCCTGTTCAACGAGCCGGACATCCTGCTGCTCGACGAGCCGACTGCTTCACTCGATCCCGATCGCTCCGCGTGGGTCCATCATCGGCTTGAAACCCATCGGCGCCGGCTTGGCACAACGATCCTTCTGACATCGCATAATATGGCGGAAATCGAAAGACTTTGTGATCTCGTCGTGGTCATGCGGTACGGCCGCATCGTCGAACAGGGAACTGTGGCAGAGCTGAGATATCGCTATTCAGCTACGAGCCTCGATGACGCCTTGATGAGGATTTAGCGCGCGACAACCTCGCGATTGACATGGAGTGAGAGGTTGTGCCGCATCAGCAGCATAGCCGACATCAAGTGAACGGCTAATCTGGTTCGATCCGGCGGCCATGTCGTGATCATGCCGCCGCATTATGTGAGCCGCATCGTTGCTCCCCGGGCACAACTATCGTGCGATAGGATGCGCCGGTAGTGCGGCCTGTTCAGGCTGGCCCGCGGCATGTTGCTGAACTCCCAACACACCAAATGGCGTCTTGATTGAGAGCCATTGAACCGGGAGCTTATGTGTGGCGCGACAGATGTCGCCGCGAGTCCATCACAAAAAAAGAGCGCCGCGCATGAACCCTTCTCCCTAGTTGCGCGACCAAAGAGAGTGGGGGCTCGAATGCGAGCTTCCAAACCGGAAGGAGAGGTTCAGATGTGCAAGTTCAACATGAAAACAAATGCGCTCCGCGCATTATGCGGATCAGTTTACCTTACCGATGCAGAGTTTGTTCATGTGGCCGTTGAGTCATGGCGCACGAGGCCTGCTCGCAAGATTAATCTTACCCGTCGCGTGAAAACGAGGAGCAGGCCCGATGCGCTCGAAGGCTAACACCATCGCTATGACCGCAACATGGGTTACGGTGCGCACGTCCGTACTGTTCGGGCTTGCCGTCGCGCTCATCATTGCACGGCAAATTGTCAAAGGCTGACATTATCAATCCATCGTGTGCAAAACTTGTCGCACGTACAAGGCGGCTTGGCGCTATGGCACCGCCGGGTACAAAACAGGCGAGTTTCAAGACGGTGGAACGTGACAGCCCGCGGGTCGGGCGCGAACCCTTAGGACACCGGTCTCCGCCTCGGAACTGAGAGTCCTCACGACGGCATCGTGATTGGCGAACTCTGGTTTCAGCGCGCCGGTATGAGTGCGCCGGACGGCGCGCCAGCCTGAATCGTTCCGCGGCGGAGTAACTCTCCTCCGCGACCCCTAATTCACTGCCGTGGACGGCTGGGCAGGCTCGATTGTCGAGTCATAGCGCAGTGCGAAAGCCGCCACGTGCAGTCTCGGCAACGGCCGGTGGAGGTTTAGATGGTCTTGAGTTCGAATGATGTCGTATACGCTCCAGCTTTTCCCGAAGTTTTTGGCGGAAAGAACTTTTATATTGCCGAAGAAACACCAGCCGATTGCGGGGCACGTGAACGCTTGCTCGATGCGGCTTTCGGAACGTCCCGGTTCGACAAAACAGCCGAACGTCTTCGCGAAGGCCGCTTCCCCGTTCAAGGTCTTGCGCTCGCGGCCAAAGACGCCGACGGCCTCATTGGCACCTTGCGGATGTGGTACATTCTTGCCGGCGAGGTTCCAGCTCTTCTCCTTGGCCCGCTCGCGGTCGCCAAGGCCTATCGTTCGCGGGGGCTTGGCCGCCGGCTCATGGGGCAAGCTTTGTTCCGCGCCAAGACCGCGGGGCATAGAGCCATTTTGCTCGTCGGTGATGCGCCCTATTATGAGCCTTTCGGGTTTACCCGGCGGCATACGCTTGGCCTTTCGCTTCCCGGGAGCAAGACCCGCTGGAGCATTCGATCGATGAGCCGTCATCCGGCATCTCCGCGAGTTCGGCGCATCTGGTCGAAGAACGATTTGAAGCCGCATCGCGTGAAGACTTTCAAACTCTCGAATGATCCGAAGTTTGAAGAGAAATTCTGGGACGTGATAGGACTTTACCTCGATCCACCAGGCAAAGCGCTCGTGTGAACACCCCAGCCGACGACGTCGGCATCAGTCTGCACGGCTATTTCGACGTCCTCCAAGCGGCGCGCCTTCACCACTTGGAAGCCCATCCGCTCGATCGCCATAATGATCCGATGAATAGGAGAGCAATCATGGGGAATCATGAAGCGGACCCAAGTCACCGACACTTGCAGGCAAAGGACTTGATGACATCGGAGGTCGTGACGGCCGTCCCCGATATGCCTACTCGCGAGATTGCGCGGCTTCTGAGCAGACACGGGCCCAGCATCTGAAGGAATGCCCGGCCCGCTGGCGTGCTTGTGTTGATATCCTGCTCTGTGGCTCGCAAAGAGATACCCCGCGCTTCAAGGTCACGGACGATGAGGGCGAGGTCACAAACTGAACGAGCAAGCCTGTCGATTCGCGTGACGACGAGGCAATCCCCTTCCCTCAGGAAGGTCAGGAGGAGCTTGAGTTCTTCCCGGCCTGGGTCATTCGCCTTGAACTGGGATACCCCCAATCTATGTTCCAAGACCCATTAGAAAAACTTGAGATACTCGGCAGCCATGGGGGCACCGGCACACACACCGATACGAAAGGAGGAAAGTATGTCTCTCACCTTGACGGATACCGATGATTGGGAGTGGCTGCCTAATCCTGAGTTGGGGCTCACTGAAGAAAACGAAATAGGCGACCTCAAACAAATCTTCATTGTTCAGTAAGGCTTGCAGATCGTGGCGAAGTACAATTGGATCAGAACTGGGGGACTATGGCGCACGGGAGAGAGCCTGAAGCTTTTTCGTTATACCCCTCAGGCGATGCGAGATAGCGCACTGACCAAGACCGCCGAGGAGGTCTTTGGGGCCACGCCCTTGATCTTAGCAATGAGTTGGCAGACCTCGTTGTTGCAGAAAACCTGATCGATTTTCTCGTCGAAGGAGGCGATCCGCCGATCAAGGTCCCGGAAAAGATCGTAGAGTTCAGCGATTGCGTCACGCGCCATGGCTGTCAGCTCATTGTCCTGATCGGCCAGTCACGCTGCAAGCGTGAGGTGCGGAGCACGCCACAGATCAACCGCGATCACTGATCATTTCACGGTTATGGTCTGATTCATGGTTCCCCGGTGAAAGGTGCACTGAATTTTGACGACGCCCGGCGTTCCAAATTTATGGGTTTGCGTATCGGGGTTGTGGAACACCGGCGTAATTTCCGGTCCGTCGGTGCCATCAGGCATTTTCTGAACCAAGTGGTGGGGTGTGCTAGGGGGCGTCTTCGGCACCCATTCTACTGATTGACCCCCGCTTATTGTCACGTTTTCCTCGGCAAACACCGGCCCCCGAGGCCCCAGAACAATATCAATAGTTTTAGTGTCGTCTGCAGCTCGAGCCGGCGAATCCCAAAGCAAAAGACCTATCACCGACAGGCCGCCAAGGCATATAGAGCCGATTAATTGGTTTCGCATGACTACCTCCTTTGTAAAACGCTCGATGGAATACCCTTTAACGAAGGAAATCCGCAGCCAAGGATTTCCACACTTCAATTGGTGCCATCAATCCGCTGTCCTCGTGTTTGAGGATGTGACAGTGGTATACAAAACGCCCGACCTGCTGGGGGGCATCGAAGCTCATGATTATGAACACCCGGCGGCCATCCGGAACGGGAATTGTGTCGTGCCAGATAGTCTTCGGATTTGGGTTGTCGTCATAAAGTTTGTAATCCGGCTCCTTACATTCGGTTTTAGGATCGCAGGTGTGTGCCTCAGCTGGGGGAGTTATGTGATGGTCGTTAAGATCACTGAGCGTTGCCAAGCGGAACTTCATCTGGTGAATGTGAAAATTATGCAACAAGCCTGTGGTGTTCGTTAAGACCCACAATTGCTTATGACTTCCCTTGTTATCGAGATGAATGCAAACGTGGTTAGGGCCCCCATTGCCTTCCCAATTAATGCTGCCATCTCCTTGCTCATATTCCTCGAAAGAAGCTTCAACCGTCGCGGTATCGTCGGGCATGAAGGCTTTTTCTTCGTAGAATTCGCGGCCCGGTGGTTGCACGATTTCTGTCTTAATGCCAAATAATGCCCCCAGCTTACTTCCTCGGTCGGTTGCTCCGCCAAATGTCACACGCCGATGTTCTCCCTTGCTCGGATCTAGATCACGGACACATCCCTTCGCTTTCGGCGGAATAAGCTCTTGTGGTTTTATTAGCTCCTCGGCAAAACCCGCAAAGACGGTCTCTTGTATGGGAACGTTCAAGGCAAGTGCAATTCCGTTCGTTGGTCTAGAAGGCCTTAATACAATCCGCGCAAGTTGGATTTCAGGCCATTGGTCGAATCCCGCGTTGAGCCCCTTAGTACGCAGGATGTAGACTTGTTCGGACGAATGCCCCGTTTCCAGTTCATTGCGGATGTAAATCTCGGCCCGGGACGCCGGCATCAGCAGCAGATCGTTCGTGGAGATGGCATCGACTGGTATTTTCGCACCTTCGGAATCCACTGGTCTTGCCGGTACAACGCCGTCAAGACTCAAAATGGTCAAGGGGAGCTTCGTTCCAGTACTCTCATTTTCAAGCTCCAGCCAGTAAGCTACATTCGGACTAAGATTGCCGAGACGAAGCAACAGATTTTTTCCATCTTCCACAGTGATGGTGGGGAACCGCTGTCCATTCAGCGTAAAAAGCCAAGCGGAATCTCGATCGCGCTGGCAGAAGCCCTTTCGAAGCCTTGGATCTTTATCCCCTTGATCTTCTGGAGAATCCTTTTTTTTCCACACCTTGCATACGTCTAGAGAGCCAAAATCTCTTATTCCGGGCGCCTAGTCGCCGTTTTATTTTTCGTATCCTCTATAGGTGACGCGTTGATTTTTGTGAGTGAGATATCGCGCAACATGGCGTATCTAACAATCGTTCGTTTTTGAAGCTCCTCAGTATCTCTTTTACATTTATAGGAGTCCGTACCGAGTTTGCACTGAGCTTTAACCGCCGCATTGTCGTCGCCAACTGAAAGCAGACCCGACATACCTCCCATCACCTGGTCAGACGATATTCCGTGTAAATGTGAATGATACCAATTCAGTCCGGTGGGATGAGGAATGAACGTTCCTTCCTTTCCTTCCAAGACTCTCGCATCAAGCTCTCCAACACCCGGTATTGGAACGTTGAAGTCGAAGGGCTTACTGTCCGGTCCGTTCTTCAGCCAGACATAAATATTGTCGCCCGTGCCAAGTCTCGCATCCTGCACCTTCGGCCGGTCATTGTTTGGGCTAACAATGCCCCCGTGGAAATAGTGGAGATTGGTCGGATTCTCGCCCGTGGCTCCATGGGCCATGATCTGTGTCCCATCCATCGCACGGGGCTTGAGCGAATTCGCTAGATGTGCGGCGACGGTATCGCCGGGTAAAGCTTCGATGATGGGCGTTAAATAGGAGTAGTTGTAATGTTCAGTTTCAATCGTGTATTCGCCGACTTCAATCGGAGAAGTCTGGGCGGTCAAGTTGACCTTGATTTTATGCCGCACCTCGCCAGGCGGCATGCTGCTCAATGTCGTGACCTCGCAGATCCCCTTCAGTTCAGGTGGTATTGGTTTTAGGGGCGAGCATACTAGAGGCTGAATAAGCTCAGGTGATGAGTAGTCTTCTGCACGTGCCACTTGCATCATGAGGCCAAGTGCAACCTCGACCATGCAGATCAAGGTGCCGACGCGAACAACTAACCTAGTATATTGATGCATAGCAGCAATATCCGATGAGTGATCTACAGTTAGAGTTGCTCATAATCAGCTCCGGCGCAAGAGGCTTCAACCCAGATTCCCCAGATGGACGCCGCATTGAGCGCACGTAATTCCCAGCCGCACCATGCAATCGTGAGGAAATGGGCGCCTGGTGTGCCCTACGATGGGTAGTCTGCAGGCGGCAACATTGACGTCGCTGGAGTCGACTTGAAATTTCTCCGAGGCTTTCCTCCAGACACCTGTCGCAGGGCACGGAGGATAGAACATCGGAAGACATGCCATTTTCGACCTCGTATTTCTACGTACCCCGTCCATCACATTCGATCCATGGGAAAGGTCCAAGGATGCCGTGACGGTTTCTCGCAAATGGTCCACTCGCCACTGCTAGCCTTGCAAACTGACCCTGCCCCGTATCATTGATCTCCTGCGGTGACATCAGCCATTAGCCCTATACCGACATCTCGCAAATTACTCCCTTGTTGAGGTTGAGATTGCCGCGCTGCCGTGATGCTCCGGCACACCAAAACCAGCGAGTTGGTTGTGATCAAGGCGCACCTCTCCCGTGAGTTTGGCTCGAACACATGACGACCGAACAGTTCACGCAGGCGCTGGATTAGTCGGCGGTCGAAGTTCGGCGATCATTCGTAGGATGTCGGCAAAGAGATTTTTGGGAATGGCGACTTCGGCCATCTGAAACGCGACATAGCGGCCATGGCTCACGATCTTCGCGCCGATCTTGATGAGCTTCTCCTTCAGACTCGTCAGCGACCAATCCTTGATCGGCTCCGGCGTCGCCAAAGTGCGCAGGAAATTGCCGAGATTGTAGGCCAGCGCATGAAGCTGGAGACGGACGGCGTTCGCGGCGAACGTCCGACATGACAGCCGCGTCCATTTGATCGCGCCCTTGCCTTCCTTGATCCATTGCTCGCATGTTCCGCGCTTGTTGTAGAAAGCAACGACGCGCTCGGCCGGGCGGCTCATGTTGGTGACTATAAAGCCGACACGCGGATAGAGTTCGCCCGGAT
>Ga0182024_10015796_pt1 | contig 14399 bp, 15 predicted proteins | sample P32metaG_FD_120480 | JGI IMG/M metagenome (GOLD analysis project Ga0182024, IMG submission 120480) | Permafrost microbial communities from Stordalen Mire, Sweden - P3-2 metaG (Illumina Assembly) | ecosystem: Environmental > Terrestrial > Soil > Wetlands > Permafrost | place: Sweden: Stordalen... | reverse complement strand
GGACACCGGTTTTCCGTCCGAAAATGCTACAATGTAAGAATGTTACAGCGGTCTCTTTCTCCGCTTAATGTGAAACCGCTCTAAGAGGAACATGGCCATGAAATCACGCGACGTGATGACCCCGCGGGCCATATCGATCGAGACCGATGCTCCGGGCGTCAAGACCGTGCCCGATCACCTGGTCTGGATCGAGCCCAATTCCGGATTCGTGATGCAGTCGCAGGAGGACGAAGCGCGGGCGCGGGCGTCCTGACGGGACCTGTGGGTTTCACCCGAAATCGCAAGGGCGAGGTGCGATGCGAGTGCGCAATTTGATCTGCATCAAGGAACGCGCGCGCTCGCTGAGACAATTGTGATTTTCGCGTCAATCGAACACGTCCCGATCTCCCAGCAAGGGTGCCCCGATGAGCCAGGCGGTCGTCCCGTCGAAAAGAATGACGATTGGCGAGGGCGGCTCGGCCCTGGCCTTCGCGGCCGGTGCCGTGCTTTGTCTCGTCATAGCCATCAATGCCTATACGCCGGCCTATGCGTTCCACGCCTATCTCTTCACCGCCGCCGGTGTGGCGGCGGTGCTGGCGGTCATGAACCATTACCGCGAACGGCCCGCCACGCTGCCGCCGCTCACGATCGACGGCAAGCCAAATTACAATATGGGCCCGGTCAAGTTCACCACCGTGGCGGCGATGGTCTGGGGCATCGCCGGCATGGCGGCCGGACTTTGGATCGCTCTCGAGCTCGCCTATCCGGCGCTCAATCTCGATCTGCCGTGGATCGCGTTCGGACGCTTGCGGCCGCTGCACACGTCCGCGGTGATCTTCGCGTTCGGCGGCAACGTCTTGATCGGCACCTCGTTCTACGTCGTCCAGCGCACCTGCCGGGCGCGCCTGGCCGGAAACATCGCACCGTGGTTCGTGGTGCTCGGCTACAACCTTTTCATCATCATTGCCGGAACCGGCTATCTGCTCGGCATCACGAAATCGAAGGAATATGCCGAACCTGAGTGGTACGCGGATCTGTGGCTGACCATCGTCTGGGTCACCTACCTGCTGGTCTATCTCGGCACCATCATCCGGCGCAAGGAACCGCATATCTACGTCGCCAACTGGTTCTATCTCGCCTTCATCCTGACGATCGCGGTGCTGCATGTCACCAACAACGCCGCGATTCCGGTATCGCTGTATTCACCCAAGTCCTACGTGGTGTGGGCCGGCGTGCAGGACGCCATGGTGGAATGGTGGTACGGCCACAACGCCGTGGGTTTCTTCCTAACCGCGGGGTTTCTGGGGATCGTCTATTATTTCGTGCCGAAGCGGGCCGAGCGGCCGATCTACAGCTACCGACTCTCGATCATCCACTTCTGGGCGCTGATCTTTCTCTACATCTGGGCCGGGCCGCACCATCTGCATTACACCGCCCTGCCCGATTGGACGCAGACGCTCGGCATGACGTTCTCGATCATGCTGTGGATGCCGTCCTGGGGCGGCATGATCAACGGCCTGATGACGCTGTCGGGAGCCTGGGACAAGCTGCGCACCGATCCGGTGCTGCGCATGATGGTGGTGGCGCTCGCCTTCTACGGCATGGCGACCTTCGAGGGCCCGCTGATGTCGATCAAGGAGGTGAACTCGCTCAGCCACTACACCGATTGGACCATCGGGCATGTGCATTCCGGCGCGCTCGGCTGGGTCGCCTATATCTCGTTCGGCGCCATTTATTGCCTGGTTCCCTGGCTGTGGAACAAGGAGCGCCTCTATTCGGACCGGCTGGTGAACTGGCACTTCTGGATATCGACCATCGGCATCGTTCTCTACATCACCTCGATGTGGGTCGCCGGCATCCTGCAGGGGCTGATGTGGCGGGCTTATAACAGCCTCGGCTTCCTCGAATACTCGTTCGTGGAAAGCATCGAGGCCACCCATCCGTTCTACGTCATCCGGGCGCTCGGCGGCGCGCTGTTTCTCGCCGGCACCCTCATCATGTGCTGGAACCTGTGGCGGACGGTCAATCCCGGCCATGCCGTTCCGGTAGCCCAGCCCGCGATCATACCGGCGGAGTGAGGAACCCCATGTCATTGTGGCAGAAACATTGGATCCTCGAGCGCAACTCGATCCTGCTCCTGGTCGGGATTCTGATCGTGATCGCGATCGGCGGCTTGGTGGAGATCGTGCCGCTGTTCTACCTGAGCAGCACGATCGAGGAGGTCGGCGGCATCCGCCCCTACACGCCGCTCGAGCTCGCCGGCCGCAACATCTATGTGCGCGAGGGCTGCTATCTTTGCCATTCGCAGATGATCCGGCCGTTGCGCGACGAGGTCGAGCGCTACGGCCACTATTCGCTGGCGGCCGAGAGCATGTACGACCACCCGTTCCAATGGGGATCGAAACGAATAGGTCCCGACCTTGCGCGCGTCGGCGGCAAATATTCGGACGATTGGCATCGCGATCATCTCAAGGATCCGCGCTCGGTCGTGCCGGGCTCGGTCATGCCGGGCTATTCCTTTCTGGCGACCACCGATCTCGATTTCGCTCACATCGGCGAGGACATGAAGGTGCAGGCCGTGCTGGGCGTGCCCTACGGGCCGGAGATGATCGCCGACGCCACCGACGACGTGCGCACGCAGGCCACGACCGATGCCCCCAAGGCAGCCGAGCTGGCGCGCCGCTATCCGAAGGCGCAATCGCGCAATTTCGGCGGCACTGCGGGACGCGTCACCGAAGCCGACGCGCTCATCGCCTACCTGCAGATGCTCGGCACGCTGGTCGACTTCAAGCTCTATGACGACAAAGCCAACATACGGTGAGGAGAGAAACTTTGTCCGACACCTATATAGCGCTCGCCGAATTCGCCCAGACCTGGGGAATGATCTATTTCCTGGTCATCTTCGTCGTCACGCTGCTCTATGCGTTTTGGCCCTCGCTCAAGGGAAAATTCGACGAATACGCCCGCATGCCGCTTCGGGAGGACTGACATGGTCAAGGGCAAGCACATGGCCGACGACAAGCCGCATGACGTCGGAATCATCGACGACAAGACCGGTATCGCGACCACCGGCCATGAATGGGACGGCGTTCGCGAATTGAACAATCCGCTGCCGCGCTGGTGGCTGTGGCTGTTCTACATCACGATCATCTGGTCGGTCGGCTATTGGATCGTCTATCCGTCCTGGCCGCTGGCTTCGTCCGCCACGCAGGGCCTGCTCAAATGGCACTCGCGCGCGGCGGTCGTGACCGACCTGGAAAATCTCAAGATCCAGAGAGGGCCGATGTTCGTGAAGCTCACGGCAGCCTCGCTGCAGGAGATCGCGGCCGACCCGGTGCTGCTCGATTTTGCGCGTGCGCTCGGGCGCCAGGCCTTCGCCAACAATTGCGCGCCGTGCCACGGCGCCGGCGGCGGCGGCGCCAGGGGCTATCCGAATCTGGTCGACGACGATTGGCTGTGGGGCGGCAAGCTCGACGATATCGCGCAGACCATCCGCTACGGTATCCGCTCCGGCAACCCCAAGGCGCGGGTCGGCGACATGCCGGATTTCGGGCGCGCAGGCATTCTCAAGCCCGACGAGATTTCCACGGTCGCCGACTTCGTCCGCTCCCTTTCCGGCCTGCCGGTCGATCCGAAAGCCGATCTGGCGCGCGGCGCCAAGATCTTCGGCGATTACTGCTCCGGCTGCCATGGCCCGGCCGGAAAGGGCAGCCATGAGCTTGGAGCCCCCAACCTCACCGACGCGATCTGGCTCTATGCACCCGACAAGGCCACCATCATCGAGGACATCACCAACGGGCGCGGCGGCGTGATGCCGGCGTGGTCGGACCGGCTCGACGATACCACCATCAAGGCGCTGACCGTTTTCGTGTCCACGTTCGGCGGCGGCGAGAAGTGAGGGGCCGTGCATATTGACATCACCGACGCGAGCGAGCTGGCGCCGCCGCAGGACGACGGCCCGTCCTACGTGGCGCGCCGCAAGATCTATCCGCAGAGCGTGCATGGGACGTATCGGCGAATCAAATGGACCTTGCTGCTGATCACGCTCGGGATCTACTACACGCTGCCGTTCGTTCGGTGGGACCGGGGACCCGGCGAGCCCCATCAGGCGGTGCTCGTCGACCTGCCCGGCCGGCGCTTCTATTTCTTCTTCATCGAGCTTTGGCCGCAAGAGATCTATTACTTCACCGGCCTGCTCATCGTGGCGGCGATGGCCCTGTTCCTGATGAACGCGGTCGCCGGCCGGCTCTGGTGCGGCTATCTCTGTCCGCAAACGGTCTGGACCGATCTCTTCCTGACCATCGAGCGGTGGGTCGAGGGCGATCGGCGGGAGCACATGCTGCGCGATCGGGGAGCTTGGACGCCGTCCTACCTGGCCCGCAAGGCGACCAAGCACTTTCTTTGGCTCATGGTGGCGTGGTGGACCGGCGGCGCCTGGGTGCTCTATTTCGCCGACGCCCCCACCCTGGTCGGCAACCTCGCCACCTTGCAGGCGCCGTTTACGGCCTATGCGTGGATCGGCATATTGACGTTCACGACCTATGCGCTGGCCGGGCATATGCGCGAGCAGGTCTGCGTCTATATGTGTCCATGGCCGCGGATTCAGGCGGCGCTCACCGATGAACACGCCCTCAACGTCACCTACCGCTACGATCGCGGCGAGCCGCGCGGATCGGTCAAGAAGAACGAAACGTTGCGCCTGCACGGGCTTCCGGCCGGCGATTGCGTCGATTGTCTGCAATGCGTGGTGGTGTGCCCGACCGGGGTCGATATCCGCAACGGCCCCAATCTCGGCTGCATTCAATGCGGGCTTTGCATCGACGCCTGCGACGCCGTAATGGCGAAGGTCGGCCATCCGACGCGCCTCATCGCCTACGATACCGATCTCAACATCAAGCGCCGGCAAGCCGGCGAGCCCTCCATCTTCCGGATCGTGCGCGCCCGGACCGTGCTCTATGCCGCCATCATCGCGCTGGTCGGCGGCGTCATGGCCTACGCCTTGGCGACGCGCGAGCTCGAGGGGGTCAGCGTGATCCACGACCGCAATCCGATGTTTGTTCGCTTGTCCGACGGCGCGCTACGCAATGCCTATACGATCCGCATCGTCAACAAGCGCCAGCAGGCGCGCGAATTTTCGCTCGGGATCAGCGGATTGCCGGCCGCCATCGTCGACTTCGTCGGCTTGGCGCCGCGCGCCGACGGCCGTTTGGTGATCGACGTCGGAGCCGACCAGACGCGCGAAGTGCGCGTTCTGGTCACCGATCACGGGGCAGCCGGACCGGAGTCGGAGCCGATCGTCTTTCATCTCACCGACGTCGCGACCGGTGATCAAGTGCAGGCGGCCGACCATTTCTTCGGGCCTTGAGGATCGACCATGACAGCAAAAGTCGCAGCGAGGAACGATGGCGGCCGGCCACGCGAGCTGACCGGGCGCATGGTGCTCATTTGCCTGGTGGGCTTCTTCGGCATCGTGGCCGCGGTCAATGCAATCATGATGGTCGCGGCCATCTCGACATTGTCAGGCCTCGATTCCGACAGCCCGTATCAGGCCGGGCTGGCGTTCGACGAGGAGATTGCGGCAGCCCGAACCCAGCAGGCGCTGCGCTGGCAAGTGGATGCGAACGTGGAAACGGATGAAGGCAAGACTCTGGTCGAGATCACGGCGCGGGACGCCGATGGCGCTCCCCTCCCCGGCCTCACCGCGACGGCGAGCCTAGCTCATCCGGCCGACCGGCGCCTCGATCGCGATCTGGCGATGACGCAGGACGGGCCGGGACATTTTCGCGGCGTGACCGGGACGGCGGTCGGACAATGGGACCTGGTCATCGAGCTGGCGCGCGACGGTACCCGCCGGTTCAGATCCAAGAACCGTATCGTCCTGCGCTAGGGCATTTTTGGAAACCGGCATGACCGAAGCCTCCGACCTGTCGATGTTCGTGAGCCACGGCGCGGCGGGCACCGCCCACATGACGCTGGCGGTGGAAGGCGTCGGCTGCGCCGGCTGCATCCGTAAGATCGAAGGCGGGTTGAAGCAGCTCCCCGGCATCGTCGATGCCCGGCTGAATTTCACCACGCGGCGTCTCGCCGTCGATTGGCACGAGGACGAGCTCGACGCCGCGGCGGTGATCGAGGCTGTGGAGCGGATCGGCTACCGGGCGCACCCGTTCGAGCCGGAGCGCGCCGAGACCGACGAGGCGCAGCAGGCCCGATGGCTCATGAAGTGCCTGGCGGTGGCCGGCTTCGCCGCCATGAACGTCATGCTGCTGTCGGTGTCGGTCTGGTCCGGATCGGACATGACGCCGCTGACGCGCGACTTCTTTCATTGGCTCTCCGCGCTCATTGCGCTGCCGGCGGCCGGCTATGCGGGCCAGCCGTTCTTTCAGAGCGCGTTGCGGGCGATCCGGGCGCGTCATCTCAATATGGACGTGCCGATTTCGCTGGGGGTGATCCTGGCGCTCGGCATGTCGGTGGTCGAGACCGCGGCGCACGCGGAGCACGCCTATTTCGATTCCGCGGTCATGCTTTTGTTCTTTCTGCTGTGCGGCCGCTATCTGGATCATGCGATGCGCCGCAAGACGCGCGCGGCGGCCGCGAATCTGGCCGCCTTGAAGGCCGAGTTCGCTCATCGTCTCGAGGACAGTGGCGAGGTGGTGCGCCTGCCGGCCGCGGCCGTGAAGCCGGGCGACCGGCTGCTGGTGCGACCGGGCGACCGGATTCCGGCCGACGGCGCCGTCATTTCCGGCACATCCGAGATCGACGAGAGTCTGGTGACCGGCGAGACGGAGCACCGGAAAATCACCGCTGGCGCGCTCGTCTATGCGGGGTCCTTGAACTTCTCCGGTGCGCTGACGGTCCGGGTGACCGCCGCGGAGGGCGGAACGCTCATCGACGACGTCGAACGGCTTCTGCAAAAGGCGATCGAGGCAAAATCGCGCACCGTGCGCCTGGCCGATCGCGCCGCCAGACTCTATGCCCCCTTTGTGCATGCGACCGCCGCCCTGACCGTGATCGGCTGGCTCCTCGCCGGCGCCTCGCTGCACGATGCCGTGGTGACCGCCATCGCGGTGCTGATCATCACCTGCCCGTGCGCCTTGGCGCTGGCGATACCGGCCGTCCAGGTGGTGGCCTCGAGCCGGCTGTTTCGCTCCGGCGTGATCCTCAATGCCGGCGACGCCATCGAACGGCTCGCCCAGGTCGACACCGTCATCTTCGACAAGACCGGGACCCTGACGCTGCCGGAGCCGCGCCTGGAGGGGGCTTCGCCGGTCGCGCCGGAAATGCTCGAGCGCGCCGCGCGGCTCGCGCTGTCGAGCCACCATCCGCTGGCCGCCGCGCTCGCGCACGAGGCGCGCGAGCGCGTGCCCTATGCGAACGCCGTCGAGGAGCCGGGCCGCGGCGTTCGTGTCCACATCGAGGGCAGCGAGGCCCGCCTCGGCAGCCGCGAGTTCTGCGGCGTGGCGGCCCGCGATCCGCACCGGATCGGCAGCCAGGACGGCCTTTCGATGATCGCATTTGCGCATGCCGGCCGGGAGGCGATCTTCGCGTTCCGCCAAAGAATTCGCCCCGATGCGGAAGCGGTCGTGGCGGGGCTGCGCGCGCACGGCCTTGACGTGCGCGTCTTGTCGGGGGATCGCGCCAGCGCGGTCGCGCCGGTCGCCGCCGCGCTCGGCCTGCAAGATTGGATCGCCGAGCTCAAGCCGGCCGGCAAGATCGCGGTGATCGAGCGCCTGAAGGCACAGGGTCGCCGCATCCTCATGGTCGGCGATGGCCTCAATGACGCACCGGCGCTCGCCGCCGCCCATGTCTCGATGTCGCCGATCAGCGCGGCCGACATCACGCGGGCGCAGGCCGATGCCGTATTCCTCGGCGAGCGGCTGCTTCCCGTGCTCGAGGCCGTCGAGTCGGCGCGCGCCGCCAGGCGCTTGATGACGCAGAATCTCTGGCTGGCCGTGATCTACAACACGATCGCGGTGCCGATCGCGATCGCGGGCTATGTCACGCCGCTCATCGCCGCGCTCGCCATGTCGGGATCGTCGTCCCTGGTCACGCTCAATGCCTTGCGCGCCAGCCGCCGGCCCGACGGGGCCGGATCATGAACGTGCTGGTCTACCTCGTGCCCGTGGCGCTGGGGCTCGGGCTGGCCGGCTTGGCGGCCTTTCTTTGGTCGCTGCGCAGCGGCCAATACGATGACCTGGAAGGCGCCGCGTTGCGCATCCTGCCGGATGACGACCTCGAGGGCTAGGAACCAGCCGTCAGCTTCACGACGCAGATGCCGACGTCATCCGGGTCGGCCGCAATCTGGAAGCCGAGTTGCCGGCACATGGCGAGCATCGTGGTATTCTCGCGCAGGACTTGCCCCTCGATGGTCCCGATGCCTTCGGCGCGGGCGTATTCGATGATCATCTGCATCAGCAGCAAGCCGAGCCCATGGCCCTTGAGATCGGACCGCACCAGGATGGCGTATTCGCCGGTATCGTAGTTGGCGTCGGCATGCAGCCGCACCGAGCCCAGCAGCGTGCCGGAGGATTCCTCGATCGCGACGAACGCCATGGCGCGCCCGTAATCGATCTGGGTGAAGCGCGCAATGAAGGCGTGGCCGAACTCCTTGACCGGCGCGAAGAACCGCATGCGCAGGTCCTGGGGCGTGACACCGGCGAAGAACGGGCCGTACAAGGGCTCGTCTTCCGGCCGCACCGGGCGCACGAAGATCGCGGTGCCATCCGCGAGGGTGACGTGCCGTTCCCATTGCTTGGGATAGGGCCTGATGGCGAAGCGCGGATGGCCCGAGGGACCGGGGCGCGTCATGTCGACGGGCGCCACCGCGACCCGCGTATCGACCGCGACCAGGCCGTTTTCGTCGGCCAGGAACGGATTGAGATCGACCTCACGCACCTGCGGGAAATCGGCCACCAGTTGCGCGAGCTTGACCAGCACCAGCGCGATCGCGCCCTCGTCGGCCGCCGCCACGTCGCGATAGGCCTTGAGGATGCGGGAAACACGCGTGCGCGCCATCAGGTCGCGCGCGAGCTTGAGATCGAGCGGCGGCAGCGCGAGCGCCTTGTCGTTGATGACCTCGACCGCGGTACCGCCGCGGCCGAACACGATCACCGGCCCGAAGGTCGGGTCGTCGGCAATGCCGGCGATCAGCTCGCGGGCCTTGGGCCGCAGGATCATGGGATGGATGGTGACCCCGGTGATGTGGGCTTGCGGCATCATCTGGCGGGCCCGAACCAGAATTTCGGCCACCGCCTCGCGCACCGCGGCCTGCGAGGTCAGGTTCAGGCGCACGCCACCCACCTCCGACTTGTGCACGATGTCGGGCGACAGGATCTTGGCCACCACGGTCGATCCGCCCTGCAGCAACGGAGCGGCGACGGCCGCCGCCTCGTCGGGGTCGCGCGCCAACAGGGCCGGCGCCACCGGAATGGCGTAGGCGGCGAGCAGGCGCGTGGCCGCCACCGGATCGAGCCACTTGGTGCCGGCCGCCAGCGCTGCTTCGATCACGGCGCGCGCCGCCGGCAGGTCGGGTGAAAAATCCGCCGGCAGGCTCGGCGGCATCGCCATCAAGGCGTCCTGGGCCTCGCGGTAGCGCACCAGATGCATAAAGCCGCCGACCGCTTCCGATTCGGTCGCATAATCCGGAATGCCGGCGTGCTCGAAGCTTGCGGCGGCCGCGCTGCTGCCGCCGACCCAGACCGCGAATGCCGGCTTGGGCGCCACAGTCCTGCCGCGATGCTTGCGCGTGACCTCGACCACGGCCTGCGCGGCGTCGGTCGCGGAGGCGAGCGCGGTCGGCACGTTCATCACCAGCACGGCGTCGTTCTCGGGATCGTCGAGCAGCGCTTCGAACGCGGCCGTATAGCGCCCGCCGTCGGCGTCGCCGGCGATGTCGACCGGGTTGGCATGCGACCAGATCGGCGGCAAGGCCGCGTCGAGCCGCGCCATGGTGGCGGGCGAGATTTCGGCCAGCACGCCGCCCAGGTCCGCGAGCCGGTCCACCGCGAGCACGCCGATGCCGCCCCCATTGGTGAGGATGGCGAGCCGCTTGCCCGCAAATGCCTTCACCTGTCCGAGGGTTTCCGCCGCCGCGAACAGCTCGTCGAGACCGATGACGCGCAGCAGACCTGCGCGCCGGAACGCTGCGTCATAGACCGCATCGGAGCCGGCGAGCGCGCCGGTGTGGGTCATGGCCGCCTTGGCGCCCTGCCGATGGCGTCCCGACTTGACCACGACCACGGGCTTGGCCCGCGCCGCCACGCGCGCGGCCGACATGAACTTGCGCGCGTCCTTGATGGATTCCACATAGAGCAGGATGGCGCGGGTGCTCCGATCGAGCGAGAAATAGTCGAGCAGGTCGCCGAAATCGATGTCGATACCGTCCCCCAGCGAGACGATGGCGGAAAAGCCGATCGCCCGCGTCGCCGCCCACTCCACCAACCCGGTCGCGATCGCGCCCGATTGCGAGATCAGGGCGAGATCGCCGGGATTGGGCATGCTGGCGGCGAAGCTCGCGTTGAGCTTGACGCCCGGAACCAGGACCCCGAGGCAGTTGGGGCCGATCAGACGCAGCCCCTTCGCCCGCGCCGCGGCCTCGCAGCTCTCAGCCAGCGAGCCCGCTCCGTGGCCGAGTCCGGAGGTGATGATGATGCCGGCCGCCGTGCCCTTCTCGCCGGCCGCCGCCACGATTGCGGGCACCGCATCCGCCGGCGCCGCGATGACGATCAGGTCGGGAGGCTCCGGCAGCTCATCGAGGGAACGGACCGAGCGGATGCCTTCGATCTCGTCGTAGTGCGGATTGATGAGATGAATTGCGCCTGCGAAGCCTGCGCTTCGCAGGTTGTGGAGCGCCGCACGGCCCGGCGACGTCGGGCGCGGGCTGGCGCCGATGAGGGCGACCGAACGGGGCGAGAAGAGCTTGTCGAGGCGGTAGATTGACATTGGGCAGCCAGCTCGAAGGCACGAGATGAGCGCTCTGCATGAAGCCCGGCAAAGTCTCTCCGGTATTGACGAAGGTCAATCGGCCTCCGCAATAGAGTGATCTACTTGAACGACGGCCTCAAGACGCGGTCCGACGCATCCCGGCGCCGGAATCGCAACGGACCTGCGGAAGGCGGGGAGTAGCGCCGGGGGACTGCGATAACGTGATGGAAAACACTTTCCCGACCGGAAAGCATGTTGGCTCTTCAACCCGCTGAAGCGACCGCTCGGCGAAACCACATTTCACAAATCGACGCCGGTCACCGGTCGCGCACGATGTCGGGCGCACGAGAAAGGAAAGGCGCGGCCGCAAGCCCGGCACGCTCATTCGGATGACGTCAAGCTGCCGAGGCAGCCGGAGAATTCCGACAGCACGTCGGCAGGCGGCGGCGAGCTGATCTTGTAGGAGGCGGCGGAAGCGGAATTCTCCAGGGTGAACCGCAGCTCGAACTCGGCCCGCAGAACCGCCATGATCAGCTCTCGGCCCTGCGCAAAATCCAAGGTGGACGCCGCGACGCTTCCGTCCTCGAACGGGAGATCCTTGGGCAGCGCGACCGAGGTATAGCGCTCCGACACGAAAGCCGCCGAAGCGAGCCTGGCGGGTCGCGAAGATCCCGCCGGCATGATTTCCGGTGCGCGGCTATCGACCGTATAGGCCGTGACCAAGGGTCCGGCCAAAATTCCCTGCTGCTTCATCTGCGCCACGATGAGCTGAAAGTTGACGCCCTCGCCGGTCGACCTGTCTCCAAGCGCCACGGCGAGCTGGCACACCTTCGCGGCCGGATCCTCGTTGACGCCGGCTTTGTACTCGATCTGCTTAGGCACCATAGTCCCGGCATAGGAAGGCGCGGCCAGCAGCAGCGCGGCCATCGCGGCCAGAGCATGCCACCGCGGCGGGCCGCTGTTGGTGCTTCGCGCCAATGCGTCGAAGGAGCACGATGCCGAGGTAACCATGAGATCATTCCTGAAGTGGTTTTGCCGAAAAACCCCGCCCGATCGTTCCAGGGCAGGGCTTCACGTCGTCGCCTGAACGCGTCGCTCAATGCTGATCGTGGTCGTGATCCCCATGGTCATCATCATGATGGATGACCACGCGGTGATGATCCTCGTCATGGTGATGAATCACGACGACCTTGCGATGATGATCCCGGTCGTGATCCCGGTCATGGCCGCCGACGTCGACGGATACGCCTTCCTCCGCCACCACCATCGGCTTGTCGCTCGTTGCCGAAGCAGCCAGCGCCGGCGCGCTCACGATCGCGAGCGCACCCGCGATAAAGGCTAGTTTGTGCATGTGCTGTTCCTCATTGGGTGAAGCTTCTTCCTTGCGTCGCCCTCGAACGTGAATGTCGTTTGGTTACGCGTCGAGGAAAGCCGCCAGGCGGTGGTTCGTTCCACCGCATGGGCGAAAAAATGATCAAAGAGGTCGAATGGCCCTGGACATGAACACGCATTCAGAAATCTGCTGAGGCGGCTGCGGATCGTGCGTCGCGTGCAAGCCGCGCGCCGGCCGGCGTAGAATGCTACTCCTCGCCCGCAGGTATTTTCATTCTGTAGGTGGGAATGGCCGTATCCGTCCATTTCACCATCACCCGATGGCACACCTCACAGGTGGCGGAGCCGGTATCCCGGGCCGGCTGGCTGACGGTGACCCGATACTGCGTTCCGCAATGCGGACAGGTGAAATCACCCTCGCCGCCGCGCGTGATCCGGACCATGGGTCGAGCACCGCGAGGAGGCAGCTCTAATTGTGGCGTCTCGCCGCACCGCCGGCCATCCCGATCAGGACTCCGACCCCGATGGCGACCGCGAGCGTGACCAGGGGACGGTGCTCCACCTCGCTCGCCACCCGCTGCAGCGCGTCGTTGCCCATCTTGGCGCCGAACTTGGCGGCTTCGTTGCCGAAGCGGACGGCCTCGTCCCCGGCCAAGCGCCGGCCGCTGCGAAAACGTTCGACGATTTCGGTCACCGCCGCCGCGATGGCGTCGCCAATGTGATCGCCGGCCGCGGACACGTTGGCCGAGGCGCGACGCCCGGCGCTGCGCCCGAGCTTGTCGATCTGGTCCTCGAGGGCATGCAAGCGGCCTTCGAGGACCGAGATATTGCGGTCGAATGCAGACTTACGTTGATGAAACATGGAACATGTCCTCCGGGGCGACGACGGCGCGGTTTCGTGGTTGGCTGACGCAGCGGTTTGACGGTGTCGGCCCACACGGGCGGGCGACGGCGATGCAATAACGCCGCGCCCTTCGATCGGTTCCATTTCAGGAACCAAAGCTCCTGCTCGCGGGTTGGTGGTCTATCAATCCCGCGTCGGAGCAATCCCCATGGACGAAAATCGCGTAAGTGGCACCGCCAAGAATCTCGAAGGAAAAGCAGAAGAGAGCTTTGGCCGTGCGACCGGTGATGCCAAGACCAGGATGCAAGGGCAAATGCGGCAGGCCGAGGGGAGCATTCAGGATCTCTATGGCCAAGCCGTCGACTCGGCCGGCGACACGATCGAGGCGGTCAAGCAGATGCCCGCTTCCGTCGACGATTCGATCCGGCACTATATCGAAAGCAATCCCTACACGACCGCCGCCATCGCGTTGGGGGTCGGCTGGTTGATCGGAAGGTCGCACCGCCCCTTCTGATGCTCCGGCTCGAAATCGGGACTTGCCGCTCTGGCGGGCGGTTATGCGGCGGAGGTTATGAGCCAAGGGCCGGCGCGCCGATGGGCTTGCCGCCTTTGACGCAAGATTTGTCGCATGGCGCCGCTCCCGGCGATCCCAACCAATGAGTGTCTATATGCCCGAATTAGCGCCGGCCAAGTCCTGGCGCCCGATTCGCGCCGAGTTGCCGGCTTCGGCGTTGACCACCATGCTGTTCACCGTGGTGATCGTATCGGCGCTCTATTTCGGGCGCGAGGTCCTGGTGCCGATCGCGCTGGCGCTGCTATTGAGCTTCGCGCTGGCGCCGCTGGTGCGGCTGCTGCAAGGTTGGCGTCTGCCGCGCACGTTTGCCGTCATCCTGGTGGTGCTCGCCGCCTTCGCCGGCATCTTCAGCCTCGGCGCCCTGATGGTCTCGCAGGTCAACGAGCTCGCCGGCGAGCTGCCGCGCTACCAATCCACCTTGCGCGAGAAGATTCAAAGCCTGCGCGGCGCGGCGGCCGGCACCGGCACGCTTGAGCGCGCCTCGCAGGTGCTGCAGGATCTGAGCAGCGAGCTCGACAAGCCGGCACCGAACAGGCCTGCGGCCGGCTTGGCGAGCGGCGCCGGCGCCCCCGACAAGCCGATCCCGGTCGAGGTCAAGCAGCCGGACCCCGGCGCGTTGCAGACCTTGGTGGCCCTGATCACGCCCCTCATCCATCCGCTCGCGACCACCGGCATCGTGGTCATCTTCGTCATCTTCATCCTGATGCAGAGGCAGGACTTGCGGAATCGGCTGGTGCGGCTCGCCGGCTC
>Ga0182024_10015795_pt1 | contig 14399 bp, 14 predicted proteins | sample P32metaG_FD_120480 | JGI IMG/M metagenome (GOLD analysis project Ga0182024, IMG submission 120480) | Permafrost microbial communities from Stordalen Mire, Sweden - P3-2 metaG (Illumina Assembly) | ecosystem: Environmental > Terrestrial > Soil > Wetlands > Permafrost | place: Sweden: Stordalen... | reverse complement strand
GGCGGCGGTCCTGGTCCTGGCGCGTGTCTCGGTCGCCGGCGGGGCGGCTCTTGGCGCGGGACTTGGCGCTGTCGAGCTCGGCCTCCTTGCAGTTGACATCGCAAATGGCTTCCTGGTGTCGAACGGGAGCGAAGCAGGTGCCTGGCTGGCATTAGCCGGCCTGGGCTTCGGTGCCGCCGGCGTGCTGGTGACGGTGAGCACGGTCCCACTCGGCATGCCTCGGCCGCCCCAGGGCAGGTCGGCTGTGTTAATGCTGCTGGCCACCTTCGCCGTCGTCCTGGCGTACCTGCCCAGTTGGGACAAGTGGTCCGCCGTCGCGCCAACTCTCCACGTGTCGGGCAGCGTGACCGAGGGCAATGCTTTCTCCCAGCCGGCGGTGGTGATGGCCGGCGTGCTTCTCACCGTCATCGGGTTCGCCTTCGTGGCAGTCCTCGGCTCCGTCTGGTCCCCGACAACCGTCGGAGCGTGGGCCACGGCCGGCGCAGTCATCGCCCTGTCCTCCCAGCTCATCTCGGCGGTCTTCCAGTTGAGCGAAGCCGTACCGTCCACCGCGTTCGGGGTGAGCGCGGCACAGGCGCACTCCGTCGGCTTGAAGATCTCTACCAGCCTGACCGGATGGTGGGAGGCGGATGTTGCGGCCACGGTCCTCCTGGCGCTCTTGGCCTTCTCGGCCGCCCTTAGCGCCCGAAAGACAACGGCGGGCACCGTCGAGCTCCCTGGACCTTCCGAAAACGGCTCCGCGGGGAGCCCGTATGACGACTGGCCCGCAACTCACGATTGGCCCCGCTGACAACGCCGTGCAATCGGGCCAGATCGGGCGTACGTGCGTCCTGCTCGACGTCCACGACAGCGAAGGGCGCGAGAGCAGCCGCGCCTGGCGCGCCCCACCGGGCTTCTAGGCGTGACCCGGCCCTTCCGGGTGTCAGCGGAGCGACTTCTCGGCTGGTGGCACACCGAGGTAAGGGGGCCCCGCCGAGATGGGCAAACCACGCCGAGATACTCGTCGCTCAGGCCAATTCGTGGGCGGGCGTCTGATGCCCGCGAGGTCAGGCGCGCCTCGAGAACCGGTCGATCGACAGCTCGCGGACCGCTTTGCGGAACTTGGCCTCGACCGCTGCGTCGGCATCGTCGAACGACACCTTGACGAAGTGGCAGACCGTCTTCCCGTCGTCCTCAACGGTTGTCTCGCAAGAGACGGCTGAGGCGTCGAATGCGAAGTGCTGGCGGCTCAGCCGGAGTTTCAGCTCCAACCGCTCGCCGGGCAAATGCGGCTGACGAGCCATCAGCACGAGGTCCCCGGGTGACAGCTCGGTGGCAAAGGCCTCGAGGAAGCGCCTGTCGCTGTGCGAACGGTACTCCAGAGGTACGACGGCTTGGACACGCGGCATCAGCCGGCGCTGGTGGCGTCCCACAAACTGGCTCAGGTGTCGTTCCGCGTCGCTTGGCACCCGCACGAACTGCAACCCCGCCACACTGGGCGAGCTGTCAGGGTCAGCGTCGAACTTGCCGTGGGCAACGATCAGGCTGGAGCGAGCATCGGGGGGAAAGGGCCGGCAGTGCCTGACCACGGCCGGCAGGATGATCTCGTTACCTACGCCGAGCTCCACCTTGACCTCGACTTCGGCTCCCACCTCGATCGGGTTGGGCGGGCAGATCCTGATCCCTCCGACTGAGCAGTCCACCGAGTACAGGGACCAGGTGCCAGAGGCAGACTCGACCGTCACACGGGCCGCGACCGGGATCCGAAACAGGTCCCTGCGCTCGACGATGGTGATACTGGGCGGCGGGTCGCAGGCGACCGTGGCGCTTATCTGGTAGGTCTTGCGGACCACAAATTGCGCCGGTCCCCCAACCGCCAGGGTGCTCACCAGGAGCATTTCAGGCAGGGCCCGAGGAGGCGGCTCCATCTCGAAGCGCAGTACCTTGGGCCTCACCCACGAGAGCAACGCCCGGCAGGCCTCTGAACGGTCCGGGAGCTCCTCAGCCTCGGCGGCGGCCTCGCTCGAGGCAGGCCACAACAGTGCCTCGGTGCCTTCCACGAGATCCGCGTCTGCCCAGGCGAGCCTGCGGGCCAGGCGTGGAGCCGTTTGGCCGATCATGTCACCTCATCTGCCTAGTACGTACCCTCGGTAGGTGATTATCGGCCGCTGAAGGCGCCCGATTGAGCTTGCCGGTCGACTGCCGTTGGCACGCTAACTTGCCTGCCGAGCTGCTCGGTGCACCTGCCCCGCGTGTTCGACCACCGACTTGCCCGGGCCGCCGGAGGTAGCAGGTTCGGGCCGGTAATTCTCGCCCAATAAGGCAGCCACGACAGCGCCTGCGCTGTGGCTTATTGCCCGTAGGTCGTAACCGCCTTCCAGAACCACGACAACCCGTCCCGGAGCGGGAGCGAAGCTCTTGGCTCGGGCCGCAAGGTCTGCGAAGTCCCCTGCGCTCAGCTCCAAATTGGCGAGGGGATCTGAGGCATGGGCGTCGAAACCCGACGAGATCAGCACCCAGCTTGGGCCGAACTCGTCAACCGCAGGGGCGACCACTTCGTCGAACGCGTATAGGAAAACGTCGCCCGTGGCCCCCGGCGGCAGAGGGATGTTCATGGTAAGCGCAGGGGCATTTTCCCCTCCGGTTGCTCGGGCGTCACCAGTCCCGGGGTACAGGGGCGACTGATGGGTCGAGACGTAAAACAGCCCGGGTTCGTTCCAAAAAATGGCTTCCGTCCCGTTCCCGTGGTGCACGTCCCAGTCCAGCACCAGCACCCGCTCGCCTCGGGCCAGGAGAGCTGCGGCGGCGATCGCTACGTTGTTCAGTAGGCAAAAACCCATCGCCTGATCGGCCGTTGCGTGGTGGCCCGGCGGCCGATGGGCCACAAAGGCAACGCCCTCGCGCGAAGACGTGAGCTCGTCCACTGCAGCCAAGGCACCCCCGGCTGCAAGCAGCGCAGTACCCCACGAACCATGGCTGGCGACCGTGTCGGAGTCGAGCGAGCCGCCACCCCCGGCGCAAAAGTCTTCGACCATCTGCAAGTAGTGGCGCGTATGCACCCGCTCGAGCTCCTCTTTGGTGGCCTGCCTAGGAGACAGGCGGACCACGGCGTCTGTGAGGCCCGCCTCCTCGATGCCGCTCAGCGCAGCGATGACCCGCTCGGGCCGCTCGGGGTGGTAAGGCCCGGTGTCATGGTGGTCGAGGTCAGGCGAAGCGCTCACGAAGAGCATCTACAGAGATTACTTATGAGCCGACAAGGCAGTGACCTTCGAGGGCCGGTGGCGGGACGTTAGACCCTACGAAGCTCTGCGGCAGCCGGCGGATACTGAGTCAAAGCCCCTACCTACGGGCCTAATTACCGAAAGGAAACACAATGCGCAGGAAATCATTTGACGCCCTTGTTAGCTTTGGCGGCCTCTTGATGGTCGTAGTGCTGGTCGTCGCGGGCGGCCTCCTCTTCTGGGGCTACAGCTACGCGAATAACTCGGTGAGCAGCCAGCTCTCCGCCCAAAAGATCAGCTTCCCGACCAAGGCGGAGCTCGCCGCCGCGAAGAACCCGGCGCCCGGAGGGTTCTCGGAGATCACCCCCGCAATGGTCCCCTACCTCGCCAAGTACGCCGGCCAGGAGCTGACCACCGGCGCTCAGGCACAGGCGTACGCTAACCAGTTCATCGCCGTCCACCTCCAGGAGATGACCGGCGGCCAGACCTACTCCCAGGTGAGCGCCGCTGCCCAGGCAGCGACCCCGGGCAGCGCCAAAGCCACCGCCCTCAATAACGAGGTGGCGACAGTGTTCAAGGGGACGACCCTTCGCAGCATGCTCCTGAACGCCTACGGGTGGTGGCAGATGGGCCAGATCGCGTTGATCAGCTCGATCATCGCCTTCATCTTCGCTGGTATAACCCTGCTCCTGGCCGGCCTCGGCCTGCGGCACTTCCGCAAGGTCCCGGTCGACGAGGAAATCCCGAGGCTTGTCACCACCGGGTTCGTCTCTTCGGCTGGCAACGGCAAGAGCGATACCAAGGTGGGTGGCAGGGTACCTGTGGCAACCGTCCCTTCGTAAGAACCCCCCTCAAGGTCAAGGTGGGCCGCATAGGCCCTCCTGCGCACAGCAAGCCCCGGTTAGGGAGGCAACTCCTGAGCCGGGGCTGCTGCGCGTCCAGGCGGTAACGTGAAGCGCGGAGGCAAAGAGTGACTATCCGTGTTTTCTTGCTGGACGACCACGAGATCGTGCGCCGTGGCCTGCGCGAGCTGTTCGAGACACAGGAGGACCTCGAGGTAGTCGGCGAGGCCTCCAATGCCGAGGAAGCCATGCTGCGGGTACCACCCACTCGCCCTGACGTGGCGGTGCTAGACGTGCGCCTTCCCGGAGGGAGCGGTATCGAGGTTTGCCGGGACCTGCGGGCCATCATGCCGGACCTGCGATGCCTGATGTTAACCTCGTTCGCCGATGACGACGCCCTGTTCGCGGCCATCCTCGCCGGCGCCAGTGGCTACCTGCTCAAGCAGATCCGTGGCCCCGAGCTCGTATCGGCCGTGCGCGGGGTCGCCGCCGGCCAGTCGCTGATTGACCCAGCACTTACCGCCAGTGTCATGGAACGCCTGCGCGGCAAGCCCGAAGACGAGCGGATCGCCAAGCTCTCCCCGCAGGAGCGACGAATCCTGGACTTGATAGCGGAGGGAAAGACGAACCGTCAGATCGGCGCCGAGATGTACCTCGCCGAAAAGACGGTGAAGAACTATGTGTCCAACCTCTTGGCGAAGATGGGCTTTTCCAGGCGCACGGAGGCGGCCGTGTACGCAGCCCTAGCTAAGCCGGCCAAGCATGACGACGAAGCGGACAACGACTGAGACCAGGCACAAAGATGAGCCGAAGCCCTCATTTCTGGGTCGTTCGGCCGGTACCGAGGCGCGGCGCCTAACATCCAATGTGATATGACCGGAACAGGAACAGAAGGGACAAACCCCGCCCACCGGCACCACGGTGAACGAATTGTTGTCGGCGTGGACGGCTCGGAGTCGTCCATGGACGCATTGCGATGGGCAGCTCACCAAGCGGAGCTCACGGGCGACTCGCTTGAGGCCGTAATCACCTGGGAGATCACCCCCAACAGCTACGGCGTCGCGCTGCCGCTACCAAGCGACTACGACCCCGCCGCCATCGCGAAGCAGACGCTCGACGAGACGGTCCACAAAGTCCTCGGGGAACCCGGTGCGCACCACGTAAAGGTCCGGGTTGTCGAAGGGTCGCCGGCAAGAACGCTTCTCGAAATTTCTAAGGGTGCGGACCTGCTCGTCCTGGGCAGTCGAGGCCACGGGCCGTTCGTAGGGATGCTGCTTGGCTCGGTAAGCGAGTACTGTGCAGCCCACGCCACGTGCCCTGTCGTTGTGGTCCGTCACCAAGACGAGGGCTCGGCTTAACCAAGCGGCTGGCCCACAGGTTAAGACGGGGGCGGTCTGGGCCGCTTTTGTACGGTGGGTGTGGCGACCCTCCGTTTGCTTTGAGTTCATGTTGGCGCAAGGCCGGCGTGTGAACGATGGCGTATGAAGAACTCAACCAAGCGCGGCCGACCTCGCCGAGCGCACCGGCGTCGTCGTCTTCTGCGACTTCGTTCTCTTTTGGTCATCCCGGCCCTATTGATCTGCCTGCTCGGCATTTCTCTTGTCGGGGCCGCCCTCACACCAGGCAACCAAGACTTTGAGGCCAAGTGGGCCGACTGGTTACGAGCCCATCACGCCGGCCTGGTGGCGCAACGTTTCGAGGAGATCTATTACTCGGCCACAGCGCCATCCAAAGGGGGCCAACCGAAGAGCCTCAACAAGGTCCCGGTGACGGTCGGCGGCACGACTACCACCACGACCCCTCCCCCGGCGCAGAGCCCCAGTACCACTGCGCCGCGGCCCACGACGACGACGACGACTCACCCACCGGGGCTCCCAGCGCCCTCGCCGGTTCCTCTCGTGGTCCAGCCCGCGTTGGCCGGCGAGGGGGACTGGCAACCTACAGGGCCACTGGTGGACGGGGTGCCGGCGATGTACGTTGCCCAGTTCCGGGCGGACGACATCTACACGAGCCAGATCACCTCCGCAGTCTGGATCGACTCCAAACTGCTGCGGCTCGAACTGGTCCCTGGTTCGACCGAACCGGGTGGCACCTGGGCCCACCCCCCGTATGTCACACCGTCCGAACTGCCTTACCTAGTGGCCGCTTTCAACGGAGGCTTCCGCTTCCAAGACGCACGCGGCGGCATCTACCTCGAGGGCAAGGCGGGAGTGCCGCTTGTGGCCGGCGCCGCTTCCTTTGTCATTTACAAAGACGGCCGCGTCAACATCGGTGACTGGGGGACAGAGGTCTCCATGTCACCGGCTGTCGAATCAGTCCTCCAGAATGTCGTCTTGCTGGTCGACCACGGCCAGTTAGCCCCCTCAGCCACTTACACCGACAATGCCATCTGGGGCTATACGCTCGGCGGTGGCTACGTTGTTCCCCGCAGTGGCATCGGGGTGACAGCCGACGGGGCCCTGGTCTACGTCGCTGGGCCAGCGCTGACAGCCAAGTCGTTGGCCGAGTCTCTCCAGCGCGCAGGGGCGGTGCGGGCCCTGACGCTCGACATCAACCCCGAGTGGGTGACGTTCAACTTCTACGCTCACCCCGCAGGCCAGCCAGGCCAGGCCACGGGCACCAAGCTCTACCCGGAGATGCAGCGGTCCGCCGACCGCTACCTCCCGCCCGTGTCGGAGGCGCGTGACTTCTTCGAAGTGCTGTCAGCCGCGCCGCCGGCCGGTGGGTAGGTCACCAGGTCGAGCCTTTTGGTCACGACAGGCTTTTCGATGTTCGCGTAACGCTTGCAGTTTCGCTCGTTATCCCGCGACCGCTCCGGGCGGTGTCGAACGGGAAATCGGCCGTATATTGCCAGGACCCGTCGTAGCCGATCACGAAGCCCTCGTAGCCCTCTATCGGCTCGATAAATGCGAGACCCGCCGGCCCCGCCACAGCAAGCGCGGTGGCCAACGCGTCGGCCAGGCCAAGGTCCGGCCCGGTGACGCTCGCCGAGGCGGCACGGGACGCGGGCTGGCCTGTTCTCGGGTCGATGAGATGCGCGCCGCGCTCGTAGGTCCCAGATGTTGCAATGCCTCCATCCAGCTCGACAACGCAGGCGAAGCGCTTTCGGTTGCTCGGGTCGACGATGGCCACCCGGAAGGGCCTGCCCGGTCCTGGACGGCCGGATGCAACCACATCGCCGGCGGCGTTAACGATCCCGCCCGTGAGCCCGGGCATGGACAGGGCACCCAAAGCGCGCTGCGCGGCCCAACCTTTTACGTACCCGGTGGGATCGAACCCTCCCGGCATCGCCCACGGGTCGAACCACCCATCCGACAGAGACCGTGCGGTGGCGCACCCTTCCATCACGGCAGCCACTTCTGGAGGAGCCTGGGCAACGGTGATCTCTCCTCTTCGCAGTTGGTTTATCGGGCTGTGCTCTTTCCATGTGCTGAAAACTGCGTCGGCGCTCTGGAGCACCGCCCTGGCTCGGGCGATCCGAAGATGGACCTCCTTACGCGTAACCTCATCGGCCTCGCCGAAAACGTCGATGGTTACGACGGTCCCCATCACCTGTTCGCGGTGGTGGGACAACCGAGCCCGCTCCGGCGCCGCGGTCGCCGCGGGCTGGACCGGCGTCACTTGAACCCCAGTTGCGTCAGCGCTGACTGCAGGGACTGCTCGAACCCTGCGCTGGTGTAACTTGCTCCCGAAACGCCCTGGATGTTGCCGCTCTGAGCCTGGAGAGCTTCCTGTTCGAGAACAGGTACCGATTGCTGGTCGATCGACTCGGAGCGGAAGTTGCCCCCGTCGTCGATCGACGCGATCGTGACGTTGGTTAGCTTCGTCCCTGAGACCGTTGCGGCCACCGACACGACCCCATAGCTGTAATTGATCGCAGCCCCAGTGGCGGTCCTGGTTGCTGCGGGTGAAGTGGAGGGGCTGGTCGTCGCAGGTGGCCCTGAGCTAGCCGGGCCCGTCGTCGTGGAGGTTGGTGCGCTCGTCGGCGAACCTCCAGGCACGGCGGGCCCCCCCACGGGCTGGCCAAAGCTGAGCGTGGCAGGCTTTGTATGGAAGCTCAGGACGCCTGCCAGGCCGGCAATCGTGGCGATCACCACGACCCGTGCGCGTCTCATTTCGCCTGTCTCATCTGCTCGGCCCAACCTGTGTACCCGGCCCTGGACCTATCCATCAGAAATCGAACCCTTCTTTGTGGATACGGTCCTTCGGTACCCCCAAGCTGAGAGCTGCCGACACGACGCCTTCGGTGAAGCCGCTCGGTCCACAGATATAAACGTCGCGGGTCGCGAGATCAGGCACGAGGCGCTGAAGAACGCGAGAGTCGAAGCGGACCTTGTGGCGTGGGCCGACCACGGCATAGGCCCGCCCGCCTCGCCCGTCAACGAGGGCGGCGACTTCCTCGCGGTGCACCAGGTCTTCAGTGGCCGACGCGCGGACGACCACGGCTACGTCAACAGATGCAGGCAGGTCCTCTAACAGCGCCCGTAAAGGGGTGATGCCGACCCCGGCAGCGATCAGTGCCACCCGGCCCGTCGACTGGGCATGGTGGGTAAAGGCACCGTAGGGCCCCTCAAGCCACACGCGGGTCCCGGGCCTGATCCGAGCTACGGCGCGGCCGTGGTCGCCAAGAACCTTAATCGTCACTCGCACCCTCGGGGGGCGGGGCAGGGCAGAGAGCGAATATGGGTGCGCCTGCCACCACAGGTCCCGGGTGAGGAAGCGCCACTGGAAGAACTGCCCCCCCGACACTGCGAGGCGGTCTATTCGGCGCCCACGGCAGACGATCGAGTACACGCCCGGCGCCTCCTCGTGGGCCCACTCGACCCGCAACTGGTGGCGGAGGTTGCGGGCGATCGGCACGCCGACGCGGTAGAAGATGACCAGCCCCGCAGTGGCTGCCCAAGCGGTCGCCCATATCGCCCGGGCCAGGGGGTGACCCACAAAGGAGACTCCCGTCGCTATCTGGTGGGCAAAGGCGAGCGACAGGGCAATATAGGTATAGAGGTGCACGACCCACCACGTCTCGTACTTGAGCCGCCGCCGGGCGGCCCTGACCGAAGTAACGGCCACCATGATGAGCAGGCCAAAAGCGACGGCGGCAGCGAGCATGTCCGGGTACGAGGACAAAAAAACCCACATCTGGCGCAGTACACCGGTTTTGGAGGCTTGGGCATAGCCGAGCGTGATGAGCACGACGTGTGTACAGATGAGGCCCAGCGCCCACGGTGCCGTCCGGCGGTGCCACCGAACGAGCCGGTCCTGGCCGACGGCTCGTTCGAGCCAGGCCACGCGGGCGATGAGCACCAGCATGATCAGCAAGAGGTAGGCTCCGGTGAAACCGGCGAGCCTGCCGCCGGCGATGAGCAGGCCCCCAGGGGCCGCTAGCGATCCACGCGTCTCCCCTGTGATCACCGCGCCCAGCACTGCGCCAAAGCCTGTCCCGACGAGTGCCAGGAAAACATCAGGGGCCCAACGACGGGGAGGGCGGCCCGGTCGGTGCCGTGCCCGCCGATGAGACGGCGCTCGTTGGGCCGGGACGCCGACGGGCGGCCGCCCAGGCAAAGTTAGATCCCGGTCCGAGAGCTCGATGGGCTCGGTAATTGTCACTTCGTCCTCTCCGGTTCGCTTCGCTCCCACCGCCGAGCGTACGGAGCGGACCTTACGGCGAGGTGAACCCGAGCCGCCTGCGGGCGCTTATTACTTTTGTTTTATCGTCCCCTCACTTTTCCTCGAAAGGTATACGTTTTGCGTCGGGTGCCTGGCGAGCGCCCATGAGCCCGGCGGCGTCCTCTTGAGGCCTCCGCTGGTGGCGGTGGTCTAAGTTTGCTCGGCACGTGGCGGTCAGCACCATATCTGCCTCCTGAACCGGCCCGTACCACGCCGATCTGATAGGCGTAAACGACGGCGTGGGCCCGGTCGCGCCGGCCTAGCTTGGCGAGCAACCAGCCTATGTGGCTAGTCACCGTCGCCTCGGGAGGGCGGAGAGCTGGAACGCGTACGCCCAGCGCGCAGCGCGCGCGAAGCGGGCACCCCTCAGCTCCATCGTGTCCAGACAGTCCACCGTGCAACCAGGCCAGCATTCCTCCAGTGCCACGTAATATCTGCAGTGGTGGGCGGACGTATCTCGGCGTGCAGGCTCGCCAACGCTGGCGCCGTGCTCGGCGTACTGGCCTTGCTGGGCACGGCCTTCGCCGGCGACGCCGTTGCGACGGCTCGCCTCTCGCCTAGCAAGGGCGGTGTGAACATCGCACCGAGCCTGGGCCGGCCTTGTGGGACCCTGCGCGGCAAGGCCGTGGTCGACCAAGTCCTTCTCGTGTGGGAAGAGAACCACAGTTACAGCTCGGTCATCGGCAACCCGAGCGCCCCCGAGCTCAACAGCCTCGCCGCCAAGTGCGGCCTGGCGACCCAGTACGCGGCGCTAACCCACCCGTCTTTGCCGAACTACATGGAAATGACATCGGGGCTTTCCTATGCCTCATACCCCTGGGACACCGACTGTGACCCGCAAGGGAGCTGCACCACCTCCGCCAAGTCGATCTTCGAAGAACTCGCCACGAGCGGGCGGCAATGGCGGTCCTACGTGGAGGCCATGGGCCATAACTGCGCCCTGGTGAGTTACGGGGACTACGCGGCCAAGCACAACCCCGCCGTCTACTACACCGCCATTAGGGGCGAGTGCGACGCCTGGGACCAGCCCCTGGGAACCCTCACCGCTGGGCCGCTCCACCAGGCCCTGGCCAGCGGGCCGTCGGTGGCGCTCACCACGCTCACCCCCGATGTGCAAGACGACATGCACAACGGCACCGTCGCCCAAGCCGACCACTGGCTTGCCGGATGGCTGCCCCAGGTCGTGGCCAGCCCTGCCTACCGTTCTGGCCATCTCGCAGTCTTGATCGCCTGGGACGAGGGCTTCGGGTCGGGGAACGTCGCCTCCCACACCCCGCTAATGGTGATGTCGGCGTCCACGCCGTCCGGCGCTCGCTCGGCGGTGGCCTTCAATGACTTCTCGGTGCTGCAGGCCATCTGCCAGCTGACCGGCGTTGCCAGCGTCGGGAGAGCTTCAGCGGCAGCTTCGCTCGTCGGGCCGTTCCATCTCTGACCAGTGTGAGAACCACGGCACTAAACGGCAAGCATGACCTCTTCATTCACCCGGGGCCAGAGGTGGGGGCCCTGGCCGAGGTGGCCGCCTTGTACGAACGGTACCGGTACACCAAGAACCGGCCCTGGAGCGTGGACGGTCCCGGTGCCCTCTGCATAGCTCCCGGTTTCTGTTTGGGATGCTTACGTCGACATGAACGAACAGGACCGTTTCCTAGATATCGACGCTGACTTCCTCTTTTGCCGGCCTTGCAACGGCCGGGGCACCGCTAAATGTGAACATCGCCTTGGGCGCGGCTCGACGATCGTCACTTTGTTCCTCTCCGGTCGGCTGTCATGATGCAACGGAGCGCAAACGGTGGACCTAAGAGCTATGTAAAGTCGTGCTTTTTTGAGTGAAACTTCAGTTGTCTATTACTTTGGCGTTCCAATGAGATAAAATTTGCCATCAGCCCTGGCAGCCTCGTCCGCTACACCGTCAGCTCCTACACCAATCGCCGATGAAAGGTGTAGTGCGCGTCCGGCCCCTCACGCAGGCGGACGTCCCCGCCGCGGCCGAACTTCACCGTAGAGCGCTCTCGACCGAGTTCCTATCGCGTTGCGGGCTGGCCTTCATGCTCACCTACTACCGAGCATGGACCAAGGCACCGGCGTCAATTTCCCTGGCTGCGGTTGACGATCGTGAGTACTTGTTGGGCGTTATATTAGGGGCGACGGACCCGGCTGGCCATGCCCGCGCCATGCTACGACGAAACGGGCTGCGGATCGCAGCCCGTTTGGCGGCGTACGCCTTGGGCCATCCCGCTTTGGCCAAAGAACTGATCGTAACCCGGGGCCGTCGGTATGCACGCGGGATAACCAGGATCGCCCTAATCAAGCTTCGGCGCCCATCGCGGGCCTCAGTGGCGAACGCGGCCAGCGACAGGTTGGGAGAACTCACCCACCTTTTTGTGCAGCCCGATAGCCGACGTTTGGGTATCGGGCGCGCGCTGGTCGAGGCTGCAGTGGAGACAGCGCGAGCCGCCGGTGTGGGCGAACTGGTGCTGGTGACACCCCCCGACTTCGCTGCGCGAGACTTTTACGAGCATCTGGGCTGGTCGGCCGATGGCGAAATATCGAGCAGGAGCGGCGAGATTTTTATCCGTTACCGGCTCTCCCTTTTCGGCAAGGCTCCCAAGGGTGCGGACCCGGCCGACGCCGGCGAGTCGTCGCCGATCAACTGCTGAGGCCCGCGGTCCTCCCGCCAGTATGCTGAGTGCTGGGCACTAAGGGACCCCAAGCGCCGGACATTGGGGATACCCCAAAGTGGGCCCCTGGTCCAAATGTCACGGGGTCAAGGCGTCAAATGGGCTGGGGTCACGATTTGGGAGTTCTCAACTTGGGCTGGCGGGCGCGCCCTCCGCTGGTTTACTACCCGCAACGACCGCCGCCTCCGAGACCACGGGGATGACGCACAAGTCCGTGAAGCCCGCTCCGTAGAAGTAGCTCTCCCAGGTCTCCATCGTCACCGGTCTCTCGCGGATGCGGAGCCCGAAGCGCACAATGTTCTTGGCCAGCCGCCACCAACCTGCCGGGCCCCGCCGAGCTAGCAAGGTGACTTTGGAACCGATAATGGCACGGTCGCGAGCGGTCACGCCCCGCCCGAACATCATGTCCGCGACTATCAGCTGGCCTCCTGGCCGCAGCCACCGGGCGACGGCGCGCACCAGTGCCTCCTTGTCGGCGTCTCGGAGATGGTGCAGCGCGTAGTTGGACACGACGAGGTCGACGCTCATCGGAGGCAGGTCGAAATTCTCCACTTGGGCGGCCACGCACGTGACCCGGTCGAGACCGGCGCGCGCCGCCTTTTCGGCCAAGCGCTCCAGCATGGCCGGGCTGATGTCGACCGCTGTCACGTCAGCTCCTTGCTGAGCGAGGGGGATGCTCAGGCTTCCCGTACCCGCGCCCAGGTCCACGACGACGGTGCCAGGACGCACCTGTGCCAACGCCAGCACGGTGGCGATAACCGCTTCGAGGCCGGCGGCTCCTTCGTGGTCCCATGACGGCGCCCGGTAATCCCAGCGGCGTCGTTGGCGGTTGCTGCCCGCCGTCGCCTGCCGCCCATCCTCGCGGACTGGTGGGATTCCCTGCGGGCTCCTCGCCACGGTCAAGATGCGCCTGCTGTCTTTACATTGCGAAGGGCCGGCACATCACGGCCTAACCGCGCCATGTCCGTGCCCGAAGTCATTGCCTAACAGTGTCGCCGGTTAGCCTTACGCCAACGTGAACATTAAGGGCGAAGCGGCCAGCGGTAACGAACAAACTGCTGTCCGCTACGGCTGGTGAGCGCCCCGCAACACTGCCAACCCATCAGATGTGTCACCTCTCCCACCCTGGGCTGGCCGGTGCCGTCGAGGGCGGTGGTCCTGGCGTCGCTCCCCACCAGCGGGCGCGGCGCCCGGTGGAGGATGCGGCTGCTGGTGGCGATGTCGTCGCCCCGAAGCGGGCGTACCCTACCCCCGCACACGGACCGAGGCGTGGCGACCGACGGCGCAGCCAGCCGTCGGGGTGACCGGCACAAGGGCCGGCACTTTCGGGAGCGGCGGCAGCCCCAACACGGACGGGCTGACCGCGTTAGCCATGGCGGTTTGGCCGGCGGCATCGGGGTGCAGGTGGTCGCCCGAGTCGTACAGGGGAAACAGCCTGGGCGGGGAGCATGCGCCATCGTAAACATCGGCTACGGCGCTGGCCAGGTCCATCACGCCATTGAAGGCGCCCGAAGTGAGGACCCAGCGGTCAACCTGCTCCAATTCGGCCTGCTGGGCCGGAGACCAGGCCCACACGCCTGGGCTCCGGGGCAGCATGGTCGCACCGACGATCGGCAGGCGAGCGGCATGCACCGCCGCTATGGCCTGGCGGTACCCGGTGATCAGCTCCTGAGCGGTGTCGCCGAACCACAGGTCGTTCGTCCCGAGGAAAAGCACCACCTCCGAGACCCCTGACTGCTCCAACGCATCCCGGGCGAGGCGCGAGAGCCCCGAGGGCCCACCGCCTTTGTTGTCATCGGTGGGGACGTCTGAGGTTAGGGCATTGGCGGTGATCCCTTCGTTCACGATGGCACGCTGCTCCGATCTCGGCATAGCATCAACCCGTCGCTGCAGAACGCTCGTCCACGTGAGCGTCGAGTTGTAGCCGTCGGTAATGGAGTCGCCCACCACCACGATGCTCCCCCGACCGGTCGTCTGCAGGACGTCGACCGCGTCGACCCAGCGAGGGAACT